>Ga0136589_1000039_pt1 | contig 67622 bp, 71 predicted proteins | sample AntRauMFilla3764_FD_104640 | JGI IMG/M metagenome (GOLD analysis project Ga0136589, IMG submission 104640) | Saline lake microbial communities from Rauer Islands, Antarctica - Metagenome Filla 3 #764 | ecosystem: Environmental > Aquatic > Non-marine Saline and Alkaline > Saline | place...
AAACTACTACAAGATGACGAGGCTGTATCGCCGGTCATCGGGGTCATCCTGATGGTGGCTATCACAGTCATCCTCGCAGCCGTTATCGCGAGCTTCGTGCTCGGACTCGGGGACTCGCAGCAGCAGACACCGACGGCGAGTTTCGACTTCGATTATAATCAAGACGTGAGTTCTGTGTCAGGAAGTGGCCTCCATCAAAGCGGTGACGTTAGTGATGGGGGGAATTTGGAGATTGCCCATGCTGGTGGAGATAGTCTCACTTTAGCTAGAGTCAGCCTGACAGACGATGACGGAAGTGAAGTGTCCAGTCCAGGCTTCAGCGACCCTGTTACCGCAGGGAGTTCGACGACAGTTGATATTGGTAACGATGACACTGTCCGCGTTGTCTGGACTTCTGAATCGGGCGAGACTACCTCGACACTAGCAACCTACGAAGCACCTGGAGCATAATCCATGGATATCAAAAAACTACTCAACGACGACGACGCAGTATCGCCGGTCATCGGGGTTATCCTGATGGTCGCAATTACGGTTATCCTCGCGGCCGTTATCGCGAGCTTTGTCCTCGGGCTCGGGGACTCCCAGCAGCAAACGCCAACGGCGAGTTTCGATTTCAGCTATGATTCGTCTAGCGACGAACTGACCGCTACGCACGAGGGTGGAGACTCGCTCGACGGTAACCGATTGTCGGTTAGTGGTGCTAGCCTCACCTCTTCATCGTAATTCCCGAGTGAAATGACCTCTGGCAACAGCGTGACAATAGATACGTCAAGTACTAGCAGTGGTGACACCGTCTCCATCGTATGGACGGACTCTGACGAAGAGACCAGCAGCACGCTGGCCGAATACGAAATCCCGTAACTCACGGGTTTCATCTCTTTTCATTTTTCAAGCCGGTAGCTGCAGCACTATGCAGTGGGCCTGTGGTGACGCTTTGGCACGGACGTCGTCACACACGACGACGGTGACGAGGTCAACGGTGACAGACTGGCGCTGGAAAACCTGTCGTACGATACTGACGGCCGGATGTTCACCCCGGGCGACGAACTGGTCCCGGGGTTGGCGTCCGTAGACACGACACTCGACTCGGGCATCGCGTGGACCTATCCCAACGGCGGCTCCTCGCTCGTCAGGTGTGGCCCGTAGCCGACCGCCTGACGACGAACTTTAGTACGCCCTGGCAGAACCCACGCTATGGACAAGCTGCAGGAGTCGTTGCTGGAGGCGCCGATCATCGAGAAGGAGGGGTACCACTACTTCGTCCACCCCATCAGCGACGGCGTGCCGATGTTGCGCCCCGAACTGCTCCGGGAGATCGTCATCAAGATAATCCGCAAGGCCGAGCTCGAGGACGTCGACAAGATCGTCACGCCGGCGGCGATGGGCATCCACCTCTCGACGGCGGTATCGCTGATGACCGACATCCCGCTCGTGGTCGTGCGCAAGCGCCAGTACGGCCTGGAGGGCGAGGTCGCGCTCTCGCAGGTCACCGGCTACTCCGAGAACGAGATGTACGTCAACGACGTCTACGAGGGCGACCGCGTGCTCGTGCTCGACGACGTGCTCTCGACCGGTGGGACGCTCGCGGCGCTGACCGGCGCCCTCGAAGAGATCGGCGCCGACATCTGTGACATCGTCTGCGTGATCAAGAAAGACGACGGCGAGAACAAACTCGACGACGCCGGCTACGACGCCAAGACGCTCATCAACGTCGTCGTCGAGGACGGCGAAGTCGTGATCACCGACGAGTACGGCGACGGGTAGAACGGCGGTCTGTCCTCCAGGCTGGTCAATCCCCAAATTTATCTCTCAGCCGGTCGTCTATCCGAGTATGAGCGCCGACACCGATGGGTCCGGCGAGAAGAGCCCGCCCATGCCGGTTAATATCTCGCTGTCACTGGGCGAAAACGGTGAGCTCTGGGTCGCACGCGACGAAGATACCGGTGTCGTCTCTCAGGGCCCGAACCGACAGGCTGCACTGGAGAATCTGGACACCGCCGTCGCAGGCTATCACGGAGCTGGTGACGAACCGACTGAAGACGCCCTCCGTGACCTCGGCATAGACCCGGACCAGAATACGTCTGGTGACCGGAGCGATTCGGACATCTTCTAGTAACGGCTGCCGATGTCTCGTGGTCCCTTCTCCGGCAGAGATGTGGTGAAGGTACTGGTGAACAGCGGTATCTTCCAGTGGGACAGAACGAACGGTGACCACGCGATTCTACGCTGGGAACCACCAGCAGACCACGACTCTGATGCCCGGACGGTACCAGTGCCGCTTCACGACGAAATTGACCCCGGTACACTTCGGAGCATCGCTGAACAAGCCGGAGCCCGAGACTTCGACAAGTTCTGTGGCTGGATCGCTCGAAATCGGTAGGTAATGACCCAGTCAGGCGTAACTTCTTGCGAGGTAGATCTCCTTCCCGAGTCGGTCGCAGCAATAGTGTGGCGGGAGGTAGATTTGAACCGAAGACAGACGTGCTCACTTCGTTGCGCGCGACTGTCAGGGTTCAAATCTATTCCGCGACGACTGACTCACGTATCGCTCGGCGATGAAACGCCTCGCTCGAAAGTGAGTTCGTCAGAAGTAGCGGGAGGTAGATTTGAACTACCGATCTGCGGGTTATGAGCCCGCCGGAATCTCCTGGCTATCCCATCCCGCTACCTGTTCATACCCGAGTGCCCTCATTAAGACTTGTGATTCGGGTGCCGTCCGTGAATTCTTGTCGCGCCAGACTCAGTCAGTGCCCTGATGGACTTCCCACGTGAAGATGCTCTCGAAGACGTAGTTGACGACCATCGCGATACCGACGCCGACGCCCTTGGCGAACAGCGACCAGAGGTCGATACCGGCGAGCGAGACGGGGACGAACAGGAACCGGTAGATCGTGACGAAGACGACGAACTGCGTCGTCGCGCCGCCGATACGGACGGCGTGTGAGCGCAGCAGGCGCCGGGCCAGCGAATCCTGTCGCCCGTCTCGCTCGTCGGCGAACGTCCAGTTGTCGTTGACGAGAAACATCACGAGGATGGCCGTCTCGATACCGACGACGAGGCCGACTTCGCGGAGGATACCGAGCCCTTCCGTGAGGAAGACGAACATCGCGGTGTCACAGACGAAGCCGATGACGCCCACGGAGACGAACTGGCCGAACCGAACGCCGGAGACGAGTGACTCGAAGCGGTCGGGAACCAGTCGGCGGAGCCGGTCGCCGACGGTCATCGGTCCCGTTCGACGAGGGCGGTTGGCTGGTCGCGCCGAGCGGCGATGGCCGTGTGCAGCCGGTCGTCGCTCAGCTGTTTCGCGCGGTGTCTGGCCGACAGCAGCGCCCGGCCGAGTGCCACCGAGTCCCGCACCGGCGAGACGGTCGAGCCGGGGCGGTCCTCCCAGTGAATCGGCACCTCGGTGACGCGGAGGTCGAGCGCGCCCGCCATGGCGGCGAGTTCGACGTCCCAGGCGAAGCCGGGCTCGTACAGGTGCGAGCGGACCTCCGTCCACCCGTCGGCGGTGATAGCCTTCGCGCCGCACTGGTAGTCGTACAGCGAGACCGTCAGCAAGGTGCCGGCGAGCCACGCGAACCCGTCGCCCAGAAACCGGCGGGCGAACGTCTGGTGGCTGGCCACCTCAGACTCCGGGTGGCGACGGGAGCCGACGGCGAGGTCGGCCGCCCCGGAACTGACGGGGTCGACGACGGCGGCGAGCGAATCGGCCGGCGTCGAGCCGTCGGCGTCGGCAAAGACCAGCACGTCGGTGTCCAGATATTCGAAGCCCGCCGTGATAGCGGCCCCCTTGCCGCGCCGGTAGGGCACGGTCTCGACGACGGCGGGGAGATCGCCGAGCTCGGCCGCGACGCCGTCTCTGGGCGAGTCGAGTTCGATGACGACCGTCTCGGGCGCCAGCGTCTCCTCGATCGCCGTCACGTACCGCCGGAGCTCGGGGATATCCGGGCGGTACGCTGGGATAACGACACCGACGGTCGTCGACATAGTATCACCCTGTACGGTCTGTGAGTAAAAACCGTTCGGTCGGCTACAGGCCGGAAGAATCAAAAAACGTATAGGGGCTCCCCCAACTCTTACCGGTTGATGGAGTACGGTCTTGTCGCCCTCTGGCTCGCCCTCTATCTCCTCCTGACATACATCGGGGCGACTATCGCGTCGGCGCTGTTCCCCCGCTTTGCCCAACGGGGCATCGCGTTCGGGCTGCCGGTCGCACTCGGTGTCCTCTGGCTGTCGACGTATCTCGTCGGTCGGGTCTCGATAACGGCCGGCATCTGGCTCGGGATGCTCGCACTCGTCGGCGCCGGCTTCGTGGTCGCCTATCGGCGTGACCCGGTCGACCTCCGGTCGTTCGGCGAGGTCGCCGCCGTCTTCACGTTCGCCTTCCTGTTCCTGGTGTGGGTCCGTGCCCTCGACCCGGCCATCTCCCCGCTGGCCGGCGAGAAGTTCCTCGATTTCGGACTGGTCCAGTCGCTGCTCCGGGCCGACACCCTCCCGCCGGAGGACATGTGGTTCGCCGGCGAGCCGGTCGCCTACTACTACGGCGGCCACCTGCTGACGGCGATTCTCACCCGGTTGACGGGGACGGCCGGGCAGTACGCCTACAACCTCGCGCTGGCCGGCTTCTACGCCACGCTGGTGACGGGCGTCTACGGGCTGGCCGGTGCCGTCGCGGCCGCCCGGGACGTCCCCCGACGGCTCGCTGCCGGGCTCTCCGCGTTCTTCGTCGGCATCGCGAGCAACCTCACCACGCCGGCCCGCGGGCTGCTGTGGCTGTTGCCCGATAGCGTCGCGAGCGCGCTGGCCGGGGCCGTCGGCTACGAGCTCAGCGGACTCGCGAACGGTCCGGGCGAGTTCTACTTCTGGGACGCCAGCCGCGTCATCAAAGACGACCCCGCGGACTTCGCCACGTACACGCCCGCGAGGGGGTACAGCGTCAACGAGTTCCCCCTCTTTGCCTGGCTCAACGGTGACCTCCACGCCCACATGATGAGTACGGGCTTTCTGGTCCTCGCGGCGGCGCTGTGTTTCAGCTACTACCAGACGCCGGCGGAGGAACGCCGACGGCGGCTCGCGCTCCTCTTCGGGGCGCTCCCGGCGGTCGGCGGGCTCATGGCCGTGACGAACACGTGGTCGTTCCCGTCTATCGCCGGCCTCGCGATGGTGACCGTCGCTATGGCGCCGGCCAGCCCGCGGTCGCTCCTGCCGACCTCGCTCCGTGACCCCGTTCCACGAGAGGGGGCGGCCGGCGAGGGCTCTCGAATCGGCCTCGCCGTCGCCGTCGCCGCCGGAATAGCCGTGCTGGGCCTGCTGTGGTCGCTCCCGTTCTGGTTCGGCGTCGGGAGCGGTCGGGAGGTGACGTATCTCCCCGACCGCAGTTCCATCGCGGAGCTGATCGGCATCCACGGGCTCTTCCTCGTGCCCTTCGCGCTGTACCTCTACGCGCAGGTGAGGCGGTCGTTCGATACGAGGCAGGCCCGCTTCGTCGGGGTGGGCTTTCTCGTCTCCGTCGTGATCGGTGCAGTGGTCGATCTGGCGGCGATCGGGCTCGTCCTCCCGCTGCTCGTCGGCGCGTGGCTGTTCGCCCGGTCCCCGACGGGGCAGCCGTCCTCGGGTCCGCTGCCGGCGCTTGCCGACGGCGGCGAGCGCCCGGTCGGCTTCGAGACGGTGTTGCTGGTGGCCGGTGCCGGGCTGGTCATCCTGGTGGAGTTCGTCTTCATCAAGGAGAACGTCGGGCGGATGAACACGGTGTTCAAGACGTATATGCAGGTGTGGGTGCTGTGGGCCGCCGCGGTCGGACCGATACTCGCGTGGCTGCTGACGCGCTGGCGGCCGGACGGCGAGCGGACCCGGGCGCTCGTCAGGAACGGGACGACGGTGTTCGTCGTCGTGCTGGTCTGTTCGACCTCGGTGTACGCCGCTATTGCGCTCCCGAACCACGTCGGCCGTGCCGGCGAGCCGACTCTCGACGGGACCCACTACCTCAACGAGTCCCATCCCGAAGAGGCCGAGGCCATCCGCTGGATGGACCGCGAAATCGGTGGCCGACCGAACATCGTCACTGCGGCGCCGGCCGGTTACTACTGGGTGCCCGAGGAGGGCAGGGGCGCGAGCGCCCCCTCGAGCCTGACGGGGATTCCGACGGTGGCCGGCTGGTACCACGAGGCCCAGTACCGCAACGATAGCATCTACGACGAGCGCGTCGAGGACGTCGAGGCCATCTACCGAGGAACCCCCACCCAGCAGCGTGAACTGCTACGGCAGTACGACGTCGAGTACGTCTACAACGGGCCGGCTGAACGCGCTCGCTACCGGACTATCACGGTCAATCGACTGGAGGGCGTGACGGAGATTCACCGCTCGGGCGAGGTCGTCATCTACCGCGTCGACCAGAGCGCGCTGACAGAAAGTTAGGCCCCGGCCCGCTCGCGCAGGACGGTGACGGCCTCGGCGTCGACGTTGTCGGTGTCGAGATGCATCGGGATGTACTCCTGGGTCTTGAACGTCTCTTCTTCGTCCTCGCTGCCGATTGTACACCACAGCTGGACGCGGTCGGGGCCGTGCCAGTCACCCTGGCGGGCGACCGCGAACACCTCGTACTGCTGGCCGTCGTACTCGATGCGGCCGCCCTTGCGGAGGCCGGGGTCGCCGCGGATGATGAGCTTCTTCATACCCCACGCTTGGCAAACGGCGTACTTAGTGACTTCGAAGGAACGCACACCTTCGAGGTCGTCGGGTCGGTCGGGGTCGGAGCCGGCTCTGTCGGGCCGGGGCCCAACGACACCGGGTGGCCGACACCCGGCGATACTGGCACACCGACGCCGTCGGCGACGCCCGTGACAGAGCCGAGTGGCTACGTCCGTCCGGCGGATGACCCGGGAACGGTTCGCCAGTCCCTCACCTGTGATTCCGGGGGGTTCGAGCGCCAGGGCAGTTTCGAGGACGCCGGTTGGCAGCCGGTCGGCGGGTCGACCACAGACGACCCCGTGCTTTAGGAAGACCCCGGACTGTCACACGACCCGGGCGAGAGACTCGAATGGACGATTACACTTACCGAAGACGGCCTGAGCGAGCCACAGCCGGCTGGGTACGGTGTCTGTCCGGGCCTCCGGACGGGTCGGTACCGGTTCTTCTTCTGGGGGGGTCGACGAGCCACTCGCGGTGGCGTTCGACCTCGAGCGGGACTGATACGCCTGACCAGTGGGTCGTGCTACCGCTGGGCTCGTCAGGTTACTAAATAAAATTTTAGCGACAGCTTTTGTATCGCCCGTCCGTTGCCGGAACTGATGGCTCTAAGCGACACGCCACGGCTGGTCGCCCTGTGTGGCAGTCTCCGCGACGAGAGTCGGACGCGTATCGCCGCCGAGACGACGCTCGCGGCCGGTCGGGCGGCCGGAGCCGACACCGACTTCGTCGACCCCGGTCCTGCTCACTCCCGGCGCTGCACGCCGTCGAGACGTCGCCGCCGGCCGCCGACCGTCTGCGTGCGACCGTCGACGACGCCGATTCGGTGTTGCTCGCCACGCCGAACTACCACGGCTCCTACTCGGGGTCGCTGAAGAACGCCCTCGACCACTGCGGCCGCGAGGAGTTCGCGGACACGACCGTCGGGCTGCTCGAAGTCGCCGCCGGCAGCTTCCCCGGGTCAGCACTCCGGCATCTCCGGACCGTCAGCCGGACGCTCCACGCGTGGCCGCTTCCGACGCAGGTCGCCGTCCCCAACTCCCATTCGCTGGTCGCCGAGGACGGCGTCACCGACGACGATGTAGCGCAGCGACTCCGCCGACTCGGACGGGAGCTCGCCGAGTACGCCGGCGTCACAGCGTTCCCGACGGTCGCGGTCGGAGGGACGAACGATGGCTGAGACGGACCCCGACACGATGCAGGCGATTCGGGTCCACGAGTTCGGTGGCCCCGAGAAGCTGTCCTGCGAGCGCGTTCCCAGACCCACTCCGGGCCCGGGCGAGGTGCTGGTCCGGGTCGAAGCCGCCGGCGTGAACCCCATCGACTGGCTGGTCCGTGAGGGGTACGCCGACGAGGCGCTGAACCCCACACTCCCGTACGTCCCGGGCTGGGACCTCTCGGGGACGGTCGAATCACTCGGCGACGGCGTGACGGCGTTTTCCCCCGGCGACGCGGTGTTCGGGCTGGTCGGAATGCCCGACCCGGGACGGACGTACGCGACCTACGCCGCGGTGGCGGCCGACGACGTCGTCGCCAAGCCAGCTTCCCTCGACCACGCCGAGGCGGCGGCCGTTCCGATGGCTGCGCTCACAGCCTGGCACGCGCTGTTCGAGGCGGGCGACCTCCGGGCGGACCAGCGCGTCCTCGTCCACGCTGCGGCCGGCGGCGTCGGCCACATGGCGGTCCAGTTCGCCGACCACGCGGGCGCCCACGTCGTCGGGACCGCCTCCGGCCGCAACGAGGCGTTCCTCCGGGAACTGGGCGTCGACGAGTTCGTGAACTACCGCGAGCAGGCGTTCGAGTCGGTCGTCGACGGGGTCGACCTCGTCCTCGATGCGGTGGGCGGGGAGACGCTCGAACGCTCTCTCGACGCGGTGGCCGACGGTGGCCGCATCGTCACGCTCCCCGAACCACCGGGCGAGGCGGTCGTGGACCGGGCGCGCTCGGCCCGGAACGCCGCGGTCGAGTGGTTCAGCGTCGAGCCCGACTCAACGACCCTCGCCGAGGTGCGAACGCGAATCGAAGCGGGCCAGGTGGCGCCGACCGTCAGCGAGACGTTTCCACTCGCGGAGGCGGCGGCTGCACAGAAAACGAGTAAAGCGGGACACGTCCGTGGCAAACTCGTCCTCCGGACCGACGATGGGACGTGACCACAAACCTGATGCGTATATTACAAAAATCTCGTTGGGCGAACGCTTTAGCCGCTACTGACACAACCTTCCGGCATGGAGCGGATGGAGGCGGTCGAGCTCGCATACGAGTCCGATAACTGCCTCGGCCCGGCCGAGGCGTTCTCGCTCGTCGGGGACGAGACTCGGATGACGATTCTCGAGGCCCTCTGGCACGCCGATGACCCGCCCGTCCAGTTCTCGACGCTGTATGCCCTCTCGGAGACGGACACGAGCGCGCAGTTCAACTACCATCTGAACCAGCTAACCGGTCACTTCGTCCGGAAGCGAACGGGCGGATACGAACTCAGAACGGCCGGTGAGAACGTCGTTCGAGCGGTGGTCGCGGGCTCGTTCAACGCCCACCCGGCCCCTGGCCCCATCGAGACCGCTGACCCGTGTACTCGGTGTGTCGCTCGACGGCGAGACGTTCACCGCCACACTCGACGAGTCGCTTGCGGTCGTCGAGTCGACCCGGGGATGAAGCCGAACCGTCGGGGTTTTAAGCGGGCAAAGCAAACGACGCCGTAAGGTCGATATCTATGGAGATGCCGCGACGTTTCAACACGTACTGTCCGCACTGTAACGAGCACAACGAACACGAGGTCGAGAAGGTCCGCTCGGGCCGCTCGTCCGGTATGAAAAAGGTCAACGACCGCCAGCGCAAGCGGCGCGGGACCGGTATCGGGAACAAGGGTAAGTTCTCGAAGGTCCCCGGTGGGGACAAGCCCACGAAGAAGACCGACCTGAAGTACATCTGCTCGGACTGTGGGAAGGCCCACCTCCGAGAGGGATGGCGCGCCGGTCGACTGGAGTTCCAGGAGTAACCATGGCAGGTAGTTTCGTCACCGTCGCCTGTCCGGACTGCGAGAACGAACAGACCCTCTTCGAGAAGGCCGCAAGCGAAGTCGCGTGTGCCGTCTGTGGCCACACGCTCGCTACCCCGACCGGCGGGAAGGCCGTCATCGAAGGCGAAGTGACCGCCGTCGTCGAGGCACGGTAACATGAAATACAGCGGCTGGCCAGAACCGAGCGAACTCGTCGTCGGCAAGGTCGACGAGATCGAGGACTTCGGCGTCTTCGTCGACCTCGAGGAGTACGAGGGCAAGCGTGGCCTCTGTCACATCTCCGAGGTCGCGAGCGGCTGGATCAAGAACGTCCGCGACCACGTCAACACCGGGCAGACGGTCGTCGCCAAGGTGCTCGACGTGGACGAGAGCGCCCAGCAGATCGACCTCTCTATCAAGGACGTCAACGACCACCAGCGCAAGGAGAAGATACAGGAGTGGAAAAACGAGCAGAAGGCCGACAACTGGATGGAGCTGGCCTTCGGCGAGGATATCGCCGACGAGGAGTACAGCGCCATCGCCAACGCCCTGCTCTCTGAGTTCCCCTCGCTGTACGACGGCTTCGAGGCCGCCGCCATCCACGGCGAGTCGGCGCTCGAAGACACCGACCTCGACGAGGACGAGGCCGAGGCCATCGTCGAGACGGCCCGTTCGAACGTCTCGGTCCCCTACGTCAACGTCACCGGCTACGTCGACCTGACCTGCCCCGACAGCGCGGGCGTCGACGTCATCAAGGAGGCGCTGAAAGCCGCCGAGGGCAACGGTGAGGTGCCAGAAGAGATCGAACTCGAAGTCACCTACGTCGGCTCGCCCGAGTACCGCATCCAGGTACAGGCGCCCGACTACAAGACCGCCGAGGGCGCGTTAGAGGACAGCGCCGCCCGTGCCCGCTCGGTCGTCGAGGCCGAGGGCGGCACGGCGTTGTTCCACCGCGAGCGAGACGAAGACGACGAATGAAGTCGGATATCCGGGTGTGTTCGGCCTGGGAGGCCGAGCACGACCGCCCGGTGTACACCCTTTCTTCGACCTGTCCCGACTGCGGTGCTGACGCCGAAAACAGCGCCCCCGCGCCCTTCGACCCGGCGGACCCCCACGGCGAGTATCGACGTTCTCTTAAGCGCCGACGCCGGCAGTAAGGGGTATGGACGAATTCGACATCGACGTTCTCGGCGACCCGGCGCTCGACGAGCCGGTGCTGGTCGAGGGGCTGCCGGGCGTGGGCCACGTCGGGAAACTCGCCGCCGAGCACCTGCTCGAAGAGCTCGACAGCGAGCCCGTCCGTCGGGTCTACTCGACGCATTTCCCGCCGCAGGTCAGCGTCGAGGACGGGCGGACACAGCTCGCCTCTGCCGAGTTCCACGCCGTCACGCCCGAGGACGGGCGGGATATGCTCGTCCTCACCGGTGACCACCAGGCCCAGGACAACGAGGGCCACTACGGCCTGACCGACACCTTCCTGGACGTCGGCGCCGACTTCGGCGTCGAGGAGGTGTACGCCCTGGGCGGTGTCCCGACGGGCGAACTCATCGAGGAGTACGACGTGCTCGGCGCGACGACGACCGACGACTTCGGCGACCGGCTCGAGGCGGCCGGCGTCGAGTTCCGCGAGGACGAGCCCGCCGGCGGTATCGTCGGCGTCTCCGGGCTCTTGCTCGGGCTGAGCGAGCGCCGGGACGTCCCAGCCGCGTGTCTGATGGGCGAGACCTCGGGCTATCTGGTCGACCCCAAGAGCGCACAGGCGGTACTGGAGGTGTTGCAGCAGGTCGTCGGTTTCGAGGTTCCCTTCGACCCACTCGAGGAGCGCGCCGACGAGATGGAGGAGGTCGTCAGGAAGATACAGCAGATGGAAGAGCAGTCGGCCCCCTCGCCGGCCGACGAGGACCTGCGGTACATCGGATAGGCTGGCGTGGCGTCGCGGGGCCTGCGATAGGCCGACCACCCGGTCGGTGTCGGCCGGAGTGACGCTACACCCGTTCCGCTGAAAGCGGACATTTCTTAGGCGACGGGACCCAACGCCCGCCCGTGCAGGCAGACCCGGGCGGCTTACCGGCGTGGCTGGTCTTCGGACTGCTCATGGGCGTAGCCGGGAGTCTGGTCGTCGCCGTCCTCTTCGTTGTCGCGAGCAAGCTCTTCCCCGCGAAGCGACGGGTCCGCGGGGTTCGGGAGGGCGGCGAGGCGCGCCGCCGGGCCGAGATTCGTGAGTACCTGACGACCATCGACGAGCAGTTCGCCGAGAACCATCCCGTCGCCGGCCAGGAGGTCGCCTTCTACCTCCCGAACCGCGACGTCGCCATCACGTTCGACGCCAGAGCGTTCTACCGCATCGAGCGCTCGCCGACCGTGCCAGTACTCGTCGAACACGAGATGCCGGGCGCTGCCCTGGGCCAGCGCCTCCCGTTCGAGACGCCGGACGTCTCCACCGAGCCAGAACCCGAACCGGCGTCCCCCGTCGATCCCACGCGACAGGCCTTCGCCGAACTGGGACTGGCCGAGACGGCGACAGTCGACGAAGTGAAGTCCGCCTACCGCTCGCGAGTCAAACAGGTCCACCCGGACCACGGCGGCAACGAGGAAGAGTTCAAGCGCGTGCGAGAAGCGTACACCCTGGCCAAACAGCACGCTGGGTGATACGGGGCTCTCTGACCGTACAGTGCCAAGCGCTAGCCGTCGTCGACCGCCTCCGACACGCTCTGTTCGTACAGGTGGACCATCTCGGCGACGAACCAGAACTTCAGCGCCATCGACAGGGCCGTCGCGAGCGCGGTCTCGGCCGGGCGCTGCTTGATGGCGGCGTAGAGCGCGTAGAACGCGGCCAGCCCGTTGAACAGGTTCAGGACCTCGGGATAGCCGAGCCGACTGCGCTCCTGCTGGGTCCAGAGGCGCTCGCCGTACACCACTCTGGTCATCCACGCGCTGTCGTCCTCGGGCGGCGAGAACAGGACGGGATTGAAGAGAACGAACGCCAGCGTCAGGACCAGCCCGCGCCAGTTCCGGCGGTAGATGCAGGCCATCAACAGCGGCATCGAGGCGACGCGGGACCACCCGCTCTTGGGGTTGGCGTGGCGCGCCCAGAAGTAGCGGTCGAGCGCGGAGGCGTCTTCGGGCAGCTCGGGGACCATACCTTCGGGGTCGTAGACTGAGGACAAATCTCTGTCCCCAACATATACGCCCGGTGCCGGCTTACATCCCGAGACTCATCAGGTGCGAGCGCAGGAGGTCGGCTTCCTTGCTGCCGGCGACGGGATTGACGAGGACGACTTCGTCCTCGGCGTCGAAGGCCCCGTCGTCGGCCAGGGCTCGCACGCCAGCGACGGCCGTGCCGCCGGTCGCACCGACTTCGGGGCCTATCTCGCAGCCGTCGACGGCCGCCTGCAGAATCCGCTTGTCCTCGACGGCGACGCCGTCGCCACCGCTCGCGTCGATGGCGTCGATGGCGGCGCGACCGGCGGCCGGGTCGGGCACCTCCAGCGGGCCGACGATGGTGTCGGGGTGGTCGACCGGGACCGGTTCGGCCGCGCCGTCGGCGGCCGCCGCGGCGATCGGCGCACAGGCGTCGGGCTGGGCGGCGTAGATTCGCGGCACGGCGTCGGCGAGGCCGGCGTCGACCGCGAGGGAAAAGCCCCGCTGGAGTCCCACGAGCGTCTCGCCGTGGCCGGTCGGGTGGACGACCGCGTCGGGAGTGCTCTCGCGGTCGGCGAGCAGCTCTAGCGCCAGCGCCGTCGCGCCGGCGGTGCGGAACGGGTGACCCGGCGCGACCGACGTGAACGCCTCGTCACCCTCTCCGAAGGCCTCGACGGCGTCCTCGTAGCGACCCTCGACGACGTACATATCGCCGCCGTGGACGTTCACCATGGCCTTGTTGAGGAACGGACACCGCGAGGGGACGACGCCTTTCGAGTCGATGCCGGCACGAGCCGCGTAGGCCGCCGCCGACTGGGCCCCGTTGCCCGTCGAGGGCGTTCCGACGCGGTCGGCGCCCTCCTGAATCGCCGCCGCGACGGCGAGCGCGAACTTCCGGTCGGCGAGCGATCCCGTGGGGTTGCGGCCCTCGTCCTTGATGGCGACCCGTTCGACGCCGAGTTCGTCGGCCAGTTCGGGGACGGCCACCAGCGGTGTCGCGCCCTCGTCGATGGAGACGGTCGCCTCGGCCGGGAACGGGTGGGCGGCGGCGGCCGACTCGACCGCGTCGGCGTCGAAATCGACGACGAGGACGGCCCCGCAGTCGGGGCAGCGGCGCTCGGAGAGCGCGGCCGATTCGCCACACGCCGTACAGCTCAACCCGCGGACTGCCGCTGTCGTCTGCATACCGGTTCTGCGGACGCCGGCCCCAAGTGTCGTCCGGTCCACTCCAGCACGCTCTTTTAGGACGCGTCCGAACCGGCAGCCATGACAGACGCCGTTGTCGTCGGTGGCGGCCTCGCCGGACTGGTCGCGGCCCACCACCTCGCCGAGTCGGGACGGGACGTGACGTTGCTGGAAGCGAGCGACGGCGTCGGCGGCCGCGTCAGGACGGCCCACGAGGACGGCTACACCTTCGACCGCGGGTTCCAGGTGCTGTTCTCGGCCTACCCCGCAGTCAGGCGCGAACTCGACGTCGAGGCGCTCTCGCCGCGACCCTTTACTCCGGGAGCGACCATCGCTCGCCCGAATCACCGCTCGGTGCTGTCGGACCCGCTGCGAAATCCGACGGCGGCGCCACAGACAATCTTCAACCGCGACGTACGCACGGCGGACAAACTCCGCGTGTTCAGGCTCCAGCGCGAACTCGCCGGAAAGGACCCCGAGTCGCTGCTCTCCGGCGGCGGCGAGTCCATCGCAGAGTACCTGGCGAAGCGAGGGTTCTCCAAGCGGTTCGTCGAGCGCTTCGCCGCGCCCTTCTATGGGGGTATCACGCTCGACCGCTCGCTCGGTACTGACAGCGCCATCTTCGAGTACACCTACAAGATGCTCTCGGAGGGCGAGATATTCGTCCCCGCCGACGGGATGCAGGCGATGCCCGAGCAGCTCGCCGACCGAGCCCGGGGGGCCGGAGTGACCATCGAGACGGGCCGGACCGTCACGGCCGTGACCGCCGCGGCCGGCAGCGACGAGGTGACCGTCGAGACCTCCGACGAGACCATCACCGCCGGGGCCTGTGTCGTCGCCACCGACCCCGCGACGGCCGCGGAGCTGACGGGTGTCGACACCATCCCGGCGGAGACGCTGGGCTGTGTCACGCAGTACTTCTCTTTGCCGACGAGCAAGGCCCCGAGTATGGGCAAGCGAATCGTCCTCAACGCTGCCGACGGCCGCCCCAACACCGTCGCGCCGCTGTCGGCTGTCGCGTCGGAGTACGCCCCGGCCGGGATGGAGCTGTACAGCGCGACGTTCCTCGGCGAGCAAGACGCCGACGACGAGGACATGGCCGCCGACGTCTACGACGCGCTCACCGCTTGGTACCCCGCCGCCGGCTTCGACGCGCTGGAACTCCTGCGAACGGACCGCGTCCCGCTCGCACAGTTCGCCCAGCCGCCCGGATTCCGCGACTCGCTGCCCGACCCCGACGCCCCCGATGGACCGGTCGCGCTGGCCGGCGACTACACCCGCTGGTCGTCGATTCAGGGCGCACTGGAGAGCGGGCGTGTGGCCGCGGAGTTACTGCAGTAGAAGGCCTCTACGCCGCGTGGTCGCCGTCGCCGTGGTCGTCGTGCTCGTCGTCGAGCAGCACGTCTGAGACGTACTTGATGGTCGCGAAGTAGAGCAAGACGATACAGATGAGTGTCGTCGCGATGAGCGCGAGTGCCGGTCCTGTCTGAATCATGTTCGCTGGTCCACCGCGAGAGCCCAAATACCTACCGACCTGGGGTCAGTTGTCTGGCGGCGAGCGTCGACGCCGGGCCAGCCAGTCACCGTCGCGAAGACAGTTACTGGCAACTCACGTCCACGTTCGCCGACAGCGGCGGCGCCCGGTAGCCAACGACTGGATACGACGACAGCAGCCGACTACAGCAGCCGCCGGAACTCACCGAGCGGCGGAAATTCCCGCGTCTCCCGAGCGCGCTCGTCCCACACCACCGGCGCTAGCTGGTCGGCGTCTGTCACCAGCGGCGACTGGAAGTCGCCCGCCGACATCGTGTTGACCCGGACGCCGGCGTTGAGCCTGTTGAACGACGGGAGCATCACCACGTCGCTGCCCCGATACTGCCCCTCGCCGACCAGATAGCAGGGCCGGCGCTGGCCTTCGATTTCGATGGTCGGGTGGTCGTGGCCGACGACGTAGCGGTCGGCCTCGCCCTCGGGCGCTTCGTGGCCGTGCAGAATCAGGGTCTCACCCACCCGGTACTCCCGTTCGGTCGGGCCGTCCCACACTGAATCGAGCATCGTGTCGTGGTTCCCCGGCGTGACGACGAGGCGGGCGTCCGCCTCGCTGCAGGCCGCTCGCAGCCCCGCGACGGTGGTTTCGACCGTTCTGGGCACGGTCTGGAAGGAGTGCAGCAGGTCGCCGGCCAGCACGACTTCCCCGGGGCCGTGGCGCTCGACGAGGTCGCGAAAGCGCTCGACCATGTCGGTCCCCGAGCCGACCGGGAACTCCAGCTCGCCGCCGGTCCCCCGGCCCACGTGGCAGTCTGCGAGGACGAGTGTGTCCCCCAGAAGGAGTGCCCGGTCCTCGTAGGTCAGTTCCATTGGCGGGGATTCCGGGCTCGGGCTACATACCGATGACGCACCTAGCAAACGTGGCTCACGTCGCGACGAGGATTGTTAACAGCCAGAAAGCCCCCGACCGCTCGGGTCGCGCGACTCGCTGCGCGCTTCACTCTTCACTCCGTTCGTCGCTCCAGTGCTTGCTTCGTCGGACTTCCCCGAGCGGTCGGCCCCTTTCAGTCCCACCCAGAGCTGTTTGACCGACCGGCTACGGGTGGACTGAAAGGGGCGAGCGGCTACGGGAACCCCGGCGAAGTAAGGACCGCAGACCGAAGGCCGAGGACCGCAACGAGCCGTGGGAGCGTAGCCGCTCGGGGCTTTCTGGCTGTTCGCAGTCGTAGCGTTCAGAGCGCTCTCACTGAGAAATCCAATCAACACATATCACACGTCTCCTGGGCGGCGGTCTTTTTGTGTCGTGACGCCTGAATCACGGGCATGGTCGATGTCCTCGAGAACAAACGCTCGGCGACGCGGTTCCGCATCCTGGTCGAGATAGCGGACCGGCAGCCGGCAGTGAGCCAGGGTGAGATTGCCGAGGCCGTCGGCGTGACCAGTCAGGCCGTCAGCGAGTACATCCGCGACCTGGTCGAGGAGGGGTTCGTCGAGAAGGAGGGCCGCTCGCGCTATCGGGTGACCAAGGAGGGCGTCGACTGGGTGTTCCAGTCGGCCAACGATATGGGGCGGTTCGTCGACCACGTCACCGACGACGTGCTGGGCAGCGTTCAGGAGGACGCCGCTATCGCCGACGCCGACTTCGAGGCTGGCGAGACGGTGTCGCTGTCGCTCTCGGAGGGGCTGCTCCACGCCGGCCCACACGAGGGCGACGGCGCCACCGGCGTCACGACGACCGACGCGGCGGCCGGCGAGGTGGTCGGCGTCACCGGTTTCGAGGGCGTCATCGATCTAGAGCCCGGCCACGTCAGCGTGGTCCAGGTGCCGACGGTCCGCACCGACAGCGGCGGGTCGGGCGCCGACATCGCCGCGACCTGCGAGGGCGTCCCGATCGTCACCGCCGCCGGCGTCGAGGCCGTCGCGGCACTCCGGGACGCCGGCGTCGAACCGACGACCTACTTCGCGCCGGGCGAGGTGGCCGCCGACGCGGCCTCCCGGGGACTCGACGCCGTCGTCGTCGCCACCCAGGACACCATCGGTCGCGTCACCGACGCCCTGACCGACGCGTCGGTGAGCTACGACGTCGCCAAGTGATATGCCGGCTGTACCAAACTGACGTACTTCGCCACCCCGGGTGGGACGAACGCACAGCCGGCAGTATGCGGACGGTTTTGTGCCGTGAGCGCGTTCCCTCGGCTATGAGCGACACTGACGACCTCGAATCGGCAGTCGACACGTTTCTCTCGGAGGCCGACTCGGCCTACGAGGAGTACGACCGCGGCTACACCGACGCCGACGCGACGCTGCGCAGACTCGAGAGCGCACTCGAGCAACTGCGGACGGCGAGTCGCGAGGAGTAGGCCGGCGCTACGGACCGACAGTATTTGTAGCTACGGAGACACGTTCGCGTATGACCGACGTGGTCGTCGTCGACGGCGCGAGAACCGCACACGGAAACCTCCTTGGCTCGCTCGCCGGGAAGACGGCGACGGACCTCGGCCTGACTGTGATGGAGGGGCTGCTCGACCGAACAGGTATCGACGCCGGAATCGTCGACTGGGTCTGTCTCGGGAACTGCGTCCAGGCCGGCGTCGGGCAGGTGCCCGCCAGACAGGTCGTCGTCGACTCCGAACTCCCGGCTAGCTGTCCGGCGACCACGACGAACGAGGCCTCCGGGTCGGGACTCCGGGCGATAACGAACGCCATCGACCGCATCGAGGCGGGGCGCGTCGACGTCGCCATCGCCGGCGGGATAGAGTCGATGTCGAACGCGCCCTATCTCGTCAGAGAGCTGCGCGAGGGCCGGCGCCACGGGAACACGACGCTCGTGGACGCGATGATTTACGACGCGCTGTGGGACGAAAACTACGAGGCTCACATGGGGACGCTCACCGACCGCATCGCCGACCGGTTCGACATCAGCAGGGCGGCCCAGGACGAGTACGCCCAGCGGAGCAACCAGCGGGCCGGCGAAGCCATCGAGGCGGGCGCGTTCGAGCAGGAAATCGTTCCAGTGGACGTCGGTGACCACCTCGTCACGGAGGACGAGGGACCCCGACCGGGGACGACCGCCGAGGAGCTCTCGGCGTTGCCACCGGCCTTCGGCGAGGACGGGACCATCACCGCCGGAAACGCGTCGAAGCTCTCGGACGGCGCGGGGGCGGTCCTGCTGGCCGACGCCGAGGCGGCCAACGCCGCCGGGGTCGGCCCGATGGCCCACGTCGAGGAGTACGCCGTTGCCTACCGCGACCCCGCCGAGTTCTCGCTGGCCGTGTGTGACGCCCTCGAAGCCCTCTTCGAGCGGGCCGACATCGGTGTCCCCGACGTGGACCACTTCGAACTCAACGAGGCCTTCGCGGCCCAGATGGTGTACGTCGCCGACGAACTCGACATCCCCCCGGAGAAACACAACCCGCTGGGCGGCGCCGTCGCGCTCGGCCATCCCATCGGTGCCAGCGGCGGTATCCTCACGACGACGCTGCTGTACGCCATGGAACATCGGGATCTGGATAGAGGCGTCGTGGCGATGAGCGTCGGCGGCGGGGGCGCGCTAGCGATGTCGTTGACGCGGTGAGTTCGCCCGGCGTCGACGGGAGTGAGCGTCGGCGGCGGGGGCGCGCTAGCGATGTCGTTGACGCGGTGAGTCCGCCCGGCGTCGACTAAGCGACTGCAATCCAGCGACCGTCAGCTGGTAAACAACCCGACACTACGTTTGTAACCGCCGATTGGGTACGTATCACCGTGTCAGATTTTCAGCCCGACAGGGAAGAGGACAGTTCCGTCGACGATTCAGGTATCGTGCGCCGGCAGATACCGCCCAATCCGGAGACATCGGAGTACGATCTACTGGAGATACTAGCCGAAGTCGAGGGCTGTGACATCGAGGCGCTCCCGTCGCTGTACAACGAGGTCGAACACGTCGTGGAGACGCTGTTCAAGACGCCGCCGTCCGCGGGAGCCCAGATGTCCGTCTCGTTTTCCTACGCCGGCTACCGCATCACCATCGACCGGAGCGGGGCCGTCAAACTCGTCCCGGTCAAAGACACGATACAGTGAGCCGCTGGGCGCTGTAATCTGACACCCCGAATCGGGAAGAATTATCGGGCCGGCCGCCCCCAGAAGAGGTATGACAGGATTCTCCAGTCGCGTCGAGGCGGTGTCTATCTCGGGTATCCGCGAAGTGTTCGAGGCCGCCGGCGAGGACGCCATCAACCTCGGCCTTGGCCAGCCGGACTTCCCGACGCCCGACCACGCTCGCGAGGCCGCTATCGAGGCCATACAGTCGGGCGCGGTCGACGCCTACACGTCGAACAAGGGGACGCTCGAACTGCGTGAGGCCATCGCCGCGAAACACGCACGGGACAACGACCTCGACGTCGACCCCGAGGACGTCATCGCGACCTCCGGCGGGAGCGAGGCGCTGCACATCGCGCTGGAAGCCCACGTCGACGCCGGAGAAGAAGTCATCTTCCCCGACCCCGGTTTCGTCTCCTACGACGCGCTGACACATCTCGCCGGCGGGACGCCAAAGCCCGTGGGGTTGCGCGAGGACCTGACGATGGCGCCCGAGGCGGTCGAGGAGGCTATCACCGACGACACCGCAGCCTTCGTCGTGAACTCGCCGGCCAACCCGACCGGGGCCGTCCAGTCCCCCGACGATATGCGCGAGTTCGCCCGCATCGCCGCCGAACACGACGTGCTCTGTATCTCCGACGAGGTGTACGAACACCAGGTGTTCGAGGGCGAGCACCGCTCGCCGGCCGAGTTCGACGACTCCGGCTCCGTCGTCGTCGTCAACGCCTGCTCGAAGGCCTACTCGATGACCGGCTGGCGGCTGGGCTGGGTCACCGGCGCGACCGACCGCATCGAGCGGATGCTCCGTGTCCACCAGTACGCCCAGGCCTGTGCCTCCGCGCCGGCCCAGTACGCCGCCGAGGCCGCGCTCTCGGGGCCACAGGACCCCGTCGCGGAGATGCGCGACGCGTTCCAGGAGCGCCGGGACATCCTCCTCGAGGGGTTCGAGGAGATGGGGCTGGACTGCCCCACGCCGAAGGGCGCCTTCTACGCGATGCCGAAGGTCCCCGACGGGTGGGTCGACGAGGTCATAGAGCGAGGCGTCGTCGTCGTCCCGGGCGAGGCCTTCGGCGCGAACGGCGCGGGCTACGCACGCATCTCGTATGCCACCGACACCGAGACGCTGCGAGAGGCTATCGACATCATGGCCGAGGCGACCGCCGCACTCGAGTAGCCGGGTAGCCGACCGTTGCGCTCGACTCGGCCCGAATTTGGAAGAGAGTTCGAAGAAGGGTTTTGTAGTCGGCTATCCCTATATCGCACGAACCAGCCGTGGTCACCGTTCATGACACCGACGGACGCGAAACACGCAAACGGGACCGTGAGAGCCAACTATTTAGTACCGGCACAGGGACCACAGAAGGGAGAGGGATGGAGAAAGCGCTCTGGTACCTGTTGACGGCGACGCGTGGCGGTGCCAACCGGGCGCGTATCATCGATGCCCTCACCGACAGACCGAAAAACGCCAACGAGCTGGCCGACGAGCTCGAGGTCGGATACAAGACGATTCGCCATCACATGGAACAACTCGAGGAACACGACATCGTCGAGTCGGGCGAGGAGTCGTACGCGAAGCTCTACTTCCTCACCGACCGGTTCGATAAGTACAGGGACACGTTCGAGGACATCACGGAGCAGATGGACAGATGACCGGACAGACGCAGCCGACGGCTCAGCGCGAGGTGTGTCGCTGATGGCGATGGGGACGCTCATCACCGCCGCCGTCGTCGTCGCGGCCCTCAACACCCTCCTCTTGCTCCCGCTCGTGGGCGTCTGGGTCCGCAACTACAGCACCTTCCGGACCGGCCTCGTCGGTGGCCTCGTCCTCTTTGCCGTCGCCATGCTCGCCGAGAACGCCATGGCCATCTACTTCTTCTTCTCGATGGCCAGCTTCTACAGCGGCGACCCCGGCGTCCAGAAAGTGGTCCTGATACTGCGTGGCCTGCAGTTCGTCGCCATCGCGGCGCTCTCCTACACGACGCTGCGGTAGCCTTGCTCGCGTCGTTCGACCGGGCGAAGGACCGATAACGCTGCACCCGTTACGAGGTGCCAATGGACCACCTCGCACCGTCGAACGTCCCGGTGTACGCGACGACAGACGAACAGAAGCGCATCTGGGACCGCTGCAGCGACCGGGGTCAGCCGGTCATCGCCATCCGGGCGGCCGCTCGTGGCTACATCGTCAGATACGACCTCCAGCATCTCGACCGGCAGCTCTCCCAGCGGACGCTCCAGGAGCTCCGCGACCGGGTGCGCTCGCGGCGAGGGTACGAAACCAGCCCGGACGGCACAGACCCCATCTCCGAGACCGAGGGGGTCGGTGGCGAGGCCGGGGCGGTGTCGGGCGAGCTTCACGCACCGACCGAGCGTGCCGCTCGAAACCTGGCCTCGCACATCTCGCCGTTCGTCCTCGACCGGGACAACTGGCGGTAGTCGCGCCGTACCCCTCGTCGGCGTACGAGACTTTTTGACGCTGCCGTCCCTCGATCCGCTATGGCAGTCGCCAGACACGACTCCGGCGTCGTCGGGGCCGGCAAGGCGCTCGCCTCACAGGTCCATCCGGTGTTCATGTTGCCGCCGCTGGCGACCTCGCTCTTTGGCGCCGTGCTGGCCGGCAGCGTGGTCCTCCCGGTGGCCGGATTGCACGCGCTGGCGATGTTCTTCGCCGTCTACACCGCCCACGTGAAGGACGGGTACGTCGACTTCCACGTCCGCGGCGAGGACGACGACCACCCGCTGACCGTGGGCGGCTGTCGCGGCGCACTCGTCGCGAGCGCCGCCGGCTTTCTGGCCTGTACCGTCGGCCTGTGGCTGCTCGTCTCACCGCTTGCCGCCATGGTGACGGCGCCGACCTGGGTCATCGGCTACGCGCACGCGCCACAACTAGACCTCAACACCGTCGGCGCGACGATGGGCTACCCGGGCGGTATCGCGCTGGCACTGCTTGGCGGCTACTACGCGCAGGCGACGACTTTCGGCCCGCAGGTGCTCGGGCTGGCCGCCGTCTTCCTGTGCATGCTGACCGGTATCAAGATCATCGACGACGAGACGGACTACGACTACGATAGCTCCATCGACAAGCGGACGGTCGCCGTCGTGCTCGGGCCCCGGCGGGCCCGGCAGCTGGCGCTCGGGCTGTTCGTCCTCGCGATGGTGGGCGTCGTCGCGCTGGCGCTCGCGCTCCCCGGGATTCCGCCGACCGCGGCCGGCGGGGCCCTCGTCTTCGGCGCCGTCCTCGCCGTGGCCTACCGCGCCGAACCGACGCTCGCGACGATGCTGTTGATTCGGGGCTCGTATCTCTTCCTCGCCGTGCTGGTGGCGGCGGTGTGGTTCCGACCGCTGGCGTGACTGGCGTGGTCCGCCGGTACGGACGGTCCTAACCGCTCAGAAGCTGTCCTGCTCCCGTATCCGGCGGCCGGCCGTCCCTCCGATGGTCACGCCACACCGCAACTCGGCGAGACAGGCCCGGTGCACCAGCGACTCGCGCCGCTGCGGGTCGTCCGGCCGGGGTATCGACCGGCGACAGACCCTGCAGATGCGGGTCACGTCCGAGGTATCTGCGACGCCAGTCGACTCCTCTGGCTTCGAGTTCGACGTTGGTTCTATACCACTCGCGTAGACAGAAACTACGCCTACACCTTGTTAGATACTGTATACTCCGGCTTGAAATCCGGCTACTCCCCAGAAATAGCCGACCGCCCGGGACGACTCACGGCCGGTTGAACCAGACGTCGACGTGGTGGTCGGGGCCGTAGGACTTCCCGACCACGTCCGGGCGGCCGCTCCCGGTCAGGTCGACGACCTTCGCTTCGTGTGTCTCGATACCCGTCGCGACCGTCTCGCGCTCGAACCCGCCGTCCCGGTTGTGGAAGACGAAGTGGCGCGGGTCGCTGTGTTTGCCCAGTCCCATCTCGGCGACGTAGATGTCCGGTCGGCCGTCGCCGGTGAAGTCCTCGACCTCGAGCGAGTGGGGACAGAACAGCCCGTCCGCGATAGTGGTCTGCTCCCAGTCGGGCGGGTCGAAGACGGCGACCCGTCCCGGGTGCGTGCCCAGATGCGGCGAATCCCCCTCCGAGAGGACGATTTCCAGGTCGCCGTCGTCGTCGATGTCGGCGACGGCGACCCGGGTGTTGTCCCACCCCTCGACGATCGGCTCGCGTCGCCAGCCGGTAGCGGCGTCGGGATCCCGGTGGTAGACGTTCGGGCCGGCGACGAGCTCCGTCCGGCCGTCGCCGTCGACGTCGACGACTGCGACCCCCTCGACTTCCCGACCGGTGTCGACGATATGGAGGTGCCGCTCGTCCCACGGCGACTGACGGGGCGAGGACGGAATGTCGAAGTAGAAGACGGTCTCTGACGCCTGTGAGAGTCCGACGACTTCCGGCTCGCCGTCGTCGTCGATGTCGGCGACGGTGACGTCGTGGTACTTCTCGAAGCGGTCGGTGATGAGGTGGCGTGCCCAGGGCTCGCGCGGGTCCGAGCCGGGTTCGAACCAGTACAGGTCGGTGTTGTCGATCCCCTGGCCGGCCACGACGTTCGGTCGACCGTTGCCGGTGATATCACCGACTGCGCCGCCCACGTCCAGCGAGGGGGTAAAGGATATCTCGTGGCGCTCGAAGCCGGGGTTCTCGTACCAGAAGAGATTGGACTCCCCGATGCCGACCGCCGACCGCAACGGGCCCGTGGGCACCCCGCGGCGCTCGGCTTCCCAGACGATGCCTTTGCCCGGAAACCCCTCGCCGGCGCCGCCGACGATGACGTCCTCGCGGCCGTTGCCGGTCAGGTCCGCGGTCAGGCAGAAGCCGAGTTTCGCACAGGGGGGCCGCTCGTCGATCCGCTCGTGATTGAACGCACTCATTCGTTGTACCTCGGGCTTGGACCAGTTCACCCATGAGTAATCACCAGCTAACCGGGCCGGCGTTCGTCGCGAGACCCCAAGCCGTGGCCAGCCGCGGTGACAGCCCCCGGCTCGGTCGTTCTCGGTCCGCGGGGGAGCGGTTCCGGACAGCGTAACAAACCGTTCCGGTCGCACGTTCTCGTCCATGCCCTGCCCGCAGACGCGGCTCGTCCAGCGAGGCGTCGTGTCGACCACCGAGCGCCGGGACAGGCGACGCTAATGTTCCCGTGGACACACCTCGCCGCCGGCTACCTCGTCGCCTCGCTCCTCTGGCGCCTGTGTGGCCACCGACTCGGCGGCGCGGCTGCCGTCGCCGCGGTGGTCGGGACGCAGTTTCCGGACCTCGTCGACAAACCACTGGCGTGGGGGCTGGCCGTCCTCCCCGCCGGGCGCAGCCTGGCACACTCGGTGTTCACCGCCGCGGCTGTGTCGGCCGTCGTGCTCTACGCGGCCGCCCGGCGGGACCGCTTTGGCCCGGAACTCGCGTTCGCCGTGGGCTACGCCAGTCACCTCGCCGGCGATACGCTCCCGAAGCTGCCCGCTGGCGATTTCGACTCGCTCACGTTCCTCCTGTGGCCACTTCTGCCCCTTCCGGAGTACGAGGGCGCGGGCCCGGTAGTGGCGGCGCTCGCGGAGGTGTCCGCGTCGCCGGTGGCCCACCTGCTGGCCAGTCCCGGACGGCTGGCGGCGCTCGTCCTCCTCCTCGCCGTCTGGTCGGCCGACGGCTACCCGGGTGCGGGCGGCGTTATTCGCTACCTCGGCCGGAGCGCCGGCGGAACAACCGACTGACGGCTCCGACCAGTTCCGGCGACGTCAGGACTGGGCCGCGGAGCGCTGGGGCGTCGCGTTCCCGTTATCTGCCCTGACCAGCCTCGAAAGCAGGTCGTCCAGCCGGTCGGCGATGGCCGCGCGGTCGTACTGTTCGACTACGTGCTCCCGGCCGGCCGCGCCGAGTCGCCGACGGCGTTCGGGCGCGGCGAGCAACTCCTCTACCGCCTCGGCGATAGCGGCCGGGTCGACCTCGGCGTGGCGACCGCCGCCCGAGACCTCGGCGAAGCGGCGCACCTCGCCGCGTCCGGTGACTACGATGGGGACCCCGCAGGCGAGATACTCGTAGCTCTTGGTCGGCATGGCATAGGCCAGCTCCGCCGAGTCTTTGATGGGTGCCAGCCCGATGTCGGCGTCGTTGATGTGGGCCGGCACCGCCTCCCGGTCGACCAGCCCGACGAACTCCACCCGGTCGCCCAGGTCGAGTCGTTCGGTCAGCGCCTCCAGGCGCGACCGCTCGTCGCCGTCGCCGACGAGCCGCAGGACCGCGTCCTGAGAGAGTTCGTCCATCGCGCGGATACAGGCCGCCAGGGGCTGAGCACTGCCGATGTTCCCGGTGTAGACGACGACCGGCCGCTCGGCGTTCCCGTCGCCCGCTTCCGAACCGTCTCGCTCAGCATCCGGCTCGAACAGCCCCGTGTCGACGCCGTTCGGGACGTGGCGGACGCGGTCGCGCAGGTGGTCGCCGTATTTGTCGGTGATGGCGGTGCCGAGTGACTCGGTCGTGACCGTGATTCGGTCGGCCGTCCGCAAGACGAGGCCCTGGAACCACCGGCTCGCCCGGACCATCGGGCTGTCGGCGTCGACGTAGCCGAGCGCGACGGAGTTGTCTATCCAGAGGTCGCGCACGTCGACGACCCACGGCGTCCCCAGCACGGCGGCCGCAAGCCCCGGGATACCGGTCGTAATCGGCGGGGTCGACGTGAGTACCGCGTCGGTCGAGCGGTGGTGCCAGACGAGCCAGAGCGTCGCGTGCAGCGCGAACAGCAGGTAGTACGGGAGCCGGCGAAGCAGGCCCGGATTCTCGGTCTGGGGCTGCCAGGACCACAGGCGGCGGACGACGACCCCGTCCAGCCGCTCGGTCTCGCTTCGCTCCCAGCTGCGGTCGAAGTTCCCCGGCGGATAACACGGCGGGGGCGCCAGAACTGTCACACTGTTCCCGTCGGCGACGTTGACCGCGAGGTCGCGCAGCCGCGAGGCGTTCCCGCCCTTCTCGGGCGGATATCGCTGTGAGACGAAGACGTACTGATTCGGCTCGGACATCAGTTATCCGACCCGCCCCCTCGTCGTTCGGCGACGATTCGCCCGTCACAAGCCTGTTCCAGCGGACCGAGACCGTCGTGTCCACCCACGACACCTGTCATTGAACTACCGGAAGCCAGCGACGAAATCGACATTAGTATACGTTCTTTACCACTCCGGCCAGCGGTTTACGTAAATTAGTCATCAGCTATTCGACGTGTAGTTACCACACAGCGACGCGACTGCCACGTCGCGCCGGGATGCCCGTGATCATCCAGCAGCACCACCACGAAGTCGGTCTGACGGTCGAGAGAGCCCACTGAGACCGGCCAGTCGCCGCGCTGACTTCGCCGATACGGTCCCGTCTCGTCGGGTAGTGAGGTAGTAACGGGCCGGCCGGAATCGGGGACGGCGTTCATGTCGACTATACTTAACTAATCGCGGCGTCGCTTTGATTCCATGTTAGCTAGCGTCACAAACAGACTGGGGCCGCTCGTCGATACGCTCGACGCACAGCTCCCACAGGATTCGCGCATCGAATCGGACGGGGTCCACCTCGACGCCGCCATCGAGTGGCTCTGTCACAGCCAGGACGTCACGGGGACCGGCGGGTCGGCCGCGACGTACAACCTGCTCCTGGGGTGGGAGGACCCCTATCCGGAGACGTCCGGCTACATCGTCCCCACGCTGTTCGAGTACGCCGACCGGTTCGACGACGACGCGGTCCGCGAGCGGGCCGTCACGATGGCCGAGTGGACCCTGTCCACGCAACACGACCGCGGGAGCTTCCCGGGCGGGACGGGCGACGGCGGTGAGCCGAACGCGTTCAACACGGGCCAGATTATCCTGGGCCTCGCCGAGGCGTACCGACAGACGGGCGACCACCGCTACCGTGACGCCGTCCGGGACGCCTGTGACTGGCTCGTCACCGCCCAGTCGGAGGCGGGCCACTGGGCGACCTACGACTACCAGTCACAGCCACACGTCTACAGTACACGTGTGGCCTGGGCGATGCTGGTCGGCGACGAGCTGCTGAGCGAAGGGACGGAGCGGTACCGCAGAGCGGCGCGGCGGAACCTCGAGTGGGTCCTCGACAACCAGTTGCCGAACGGGTGGTTCAAGCAGGCGAGTTTCGAAGCCGGTGAGGCCCCGTTTCTCCACACGATAGCCTACACCATCCGCGGCCTCGTAGAGGGCGGGCGGCTCCTCGACGACGACGAGATATTCGAGGGCGGGAAACGGGCCGCTGACAGGCTCCTGGCCATCCAGTCGAGCGACGGCGCGCTGAAAGGGAGCTACGACGAGGCGTGGACGCCCGGCTGGTACCACTGCCTGACCGGCAACGCCCAGATGGCCATCGTCTGGGCTCGGCTGTACGAGCGCACCCGCGACCACGACTATCTGGTCGGCGCCCGGACGGCGGTGCAGTTCTGCAAACGCCACCAGTCACTCGACGGGTCCGCCGAAACCAGCGGGGGGATTCCGGGGTCCTACCCCATCGTCGGGAACTACATGTACCTCCGGTATCCGAACTGGGCCGCGAAGTTCTTCGCGGACGCCCTGTTGAAGTTGCAGGCACTGGACGCCGAGACGGTCGAGACGACTGCTGACGTGGCCGACGCGGACGCCGACGTGACCGACTCCGGCCCTGCCGTCGCCAGCGGCGGCGTGGCCGGCGCGGACACTGGGTCGGCGACCCAGGGGAGTCTGCAGTCCGACGCGCTTCAGCTGTGCCTGCTGACGGACGGCGAGTACGTGTTTCGATGGGTCGCCGAGGCGATTGAGGAGCTGCTCTCGGAGACGGACACCGAGATCTCGCTTGTCGTCGTCAACGAGGACGCGGGGACGTTCGACAGCGGGAACATCAAACGCGGGAAACGATATCCGGCCTACGCGACCTATCGGCTCCTCTCCGGTCCCTTCACCGGGAAATCCCGGTACGACGACCGGGTCCACCTCTCGGATATCGACGGGGTCCGGGACGCGGAGTGGATCCGGACGTATCCGGACAACGTCGACGGCCTGTGGAACGAACTCCCCCCGGAGGCCGTCGAGCGTATCGAAGCGACGTCTGACATCGTCTTCCGGCGTGGGTTCGGACTGATTCGCGGCGACGTCCTCACCGCGACGGAGCACGGCGTCATCAGCTACCACCACGGGGACCCGAAGCAGTACCGCGGCGGGCCCGCCGGCTTCTGGGAGTTCATGCACGACGAACCGACGGCCGGGATGATGGTCCAGTCGCTCACGGACGAACTGGACGCGGGCATCGTGCAGGCCTATTCCGAAGTCGACCTGACGAGGTGTGACAGCTGGAGCGAGATACAGCACCGGCTGTACACCCGCTCGACGCACCTGCTCACCGAGGCGGTCGAGACGATCCAGTCCGACAGTGCCGAACGGATGGAAGTCGAGGAACTCGGCCCCGTCAACAACCCGCCCTCTGCGGTCGAGCTCGGACAGTACGCGGTCAAAGAGCTGCGACAGTAAGACCCGCCTGCAGTCGCTGTTTTTCGCCGAAAGACGCCCACGACGCGCCGCCGAACGGGTCACAGTAACTCACACGGATTGTCAAACGGTCTGGACCGACCCCGCCCCGAAAGAAGTCAGTCGGTCCGTCTCAGCCCTTTATCTCGTCGGCTATCATCCGGAGGTTGCCGACGATTCCCCACTCGAACTGGGACTCGAGCAACAGCGTGGCCGCGGCGTAGACGAGCGCGCCGGCGGGCACGAGTATCGCAAGCTCGACGAGCGGTGTGACGTCGAGCAGTGAGCGGACGTACCACAGCGTCCCGAACATCGTGAGCGACCCGACGAACGGGTAGACGTACTCGCGGTAGAGATCCAGCGACCGGAGCTCGGTCAATTTAGCTGTCAGGTAGATGTCCAGCGGGAGAATCGGGAAGACGTAGGTGGCCGTGATGACGAACGCGGTGCCTTCGATGCCCCAGCGGGCCGTCGCCGGCAGGATGAACAGGGCGAACACGAGCACGCGAAGCCCCGACGTCTTGAGAATCAGGTCGGGGCGGTCGAGCGTCTTCCAGACCTCGCCGTAGTTGCCCGTGATGGCGTGACAGAGCCCGTAGAGCGCGAGTAGCTGCATCGTGACGATCATCGGGGTCCACTGCGACCCCAGGACGACCGGTACGAAGCTCGGGGCGACGAGCGCGATACCGAACGACATCGGGAACGCGAGGAAGGCGACGAACCTGGTCGACTGCAACAGCGCGCTCTGCAGGGCCGCGATATCCCCCTGGACGGCCGAATAGGCGGGGAACGTGACCTGTGAGACGATCTGGGACATCTCCGTGGCGGGCATATCGGCCAGCCGATAGGCGTACTGGTAGAAGCCAAGCGCTGTGGCCGACAGGAACCAGCCGACGAAGGCGTCGTCCCCTTCGCGACCGACCCAGTACAGGATAGACGCGCCGGTCATCCACTTGCCGAAGTCGACGAGCTCTCTCGCCGCGTCGAGGTCGAACGACGGCCAGGGGCGGTAGTCGTGGAGGGCGTACGACAGCGGCGTCTTGACGAGCGGGCGACTGAGCGACGCGGCGACCAGCGCCCACACCGACGGCGAGTACAGCGCGACCGCCACGCCCACGACGAACTGCGCGATGGCGCCACCGGTGTTGTAGAGGAAGTCCCTGTGGAACTCGAGGTCCTTCTCGAAGTAGACGACGGCCGGGTTCCGCAGGCCCGCGATGACGGGGACGAACCCGATCGCCCGGATGAGGTTCGTGGCCCTGGGTTCGCCGAAAAAGTCCGCGACGAACGGGGCGGTCAGGAACAGGACGCCGAAGATCAACACGCCGCGGGCGATCTCCAGCAGCCACGTCGTGTTGAGATACCCGTCGACGTCTTCGTCCGCTTTCCGGATGAGTGCGGCGTTGATACCGATGTTCGTGAACCGTTTGGAGATAGAGAGCATGAGCAGCGCAATCCCCATCAGTCCGAACTGCGCGGGCGTGAGGACCCGTGCGAGGACTATCAGCATCAACACCTGCAGGAGCCGGCCGGAGACGTTGGTGAGCGTCGCCCAGATACCGCTCATCACCGTTCGATGGAGCACTGAGCCGGTCGGTACGAACCGTTCGAGCAGCTGTCTGAGTCTATCTCGCATGGTCACGCTGTGTAGTGTGTCCCGCCCCTTGCCTCGGGCATCTCTGTGCCATAATTCATCGATGCGATTTTGAACAAAATGCCACGTTGTTATGCTCGCAATAACCCGCGTTCGGCCAGATGCCGGCGCGCCGGTCGTACCTGTCTGTCGGTCGTCACCGGCTGGTCAGGCCCCCTCGGCGGTTCCGTTGACACTGTAGACGTCGTAGCCGCCGTTACTGTAGACGAGCGAGACGGACTCGTCGCGTGAGAGCCGGTCGAAGTCCGACTGCTCGTACTTCCAGAACTCCCGGTAGTCGGGATACAGGTTCTCGTAGAAGATGCGGCCGGCCCTGGTGAGGACCATGTACCTGTCGTCCTCGTAACTCGCACCGAGCCTGTCGTTGCTGGTGTAGTTGAAATGCGGCGGTATCCCGGCGGTATCGCTGGTGACGACCTTGTCGTCGTCGTAGCTCTCCCGGCCGTAGATGGCGTCCCGATAGCGGTGCACGTCGATACCGAACTCCGAGAGGCGGACTTACTCGTCACGGTTCTCGAGATACCACTCCGACCCCTCGAGCTCCGCTCTGGTGACCTGCTGGTTCTCGTCGACGCTGTGGGGCGACGCGTAGAGGCCGAACGTACTGAACACGACGAGCAGCGCGAGCGTGACGTAGAGGGCCGAATGCACCGTCCGACGGGACTCGGTCCGGCTCGCCAGCGCGTAGAAGAACGAGCCCGCGAGCAAGGCGCCAAAGAGCTCGGCGTACAGGAGCGGCCGGCCGAAACCGACGAGCAGGTCGAACACGAAGAAGAGTCCCGACAGCCCGGTAAACAGGACGAACAGGCCGACGAACGAGGACCTGTAGACGTCCCAGCCGGCTCGCTTCCGGAGGACGGAGCCGGCGAACGCGAGCGCGGAGAGCCCGCCGATCGTGAGCAGTATCGCGGACTGCCCGTATCGGACCAGCGCGATGCGGACGAGGTCGACCAGTGCCGGCGTGTACTGTGACACCGTCGAGCTGTACGTCGACACCGGAGAATCGACACCGCCCGGTGCGGCCAGGTTCTCGACGACGGTTCCGAACCGTTCGACGATGGCGACGAAGTCGAGGTACCAGACGGCGAAGACGGCGACGACGAGCTGCGAGAGCGGCACCGCCCCCACCGTGTCGGCGGGTCGGTCACCGGCTGTGCCGAGGAGGTTCCGGTCGGACAGGAACTGCGCGACCCCGTACACGCCGAAGATGAACAGGAGGAACAGCGACGTAATCGGATGGTAGATGACGAGCCCGAACAGCGTCACCGCGAGGGCCGCTCTGACGTGGAGCGAGCGCGTCTGTCGCTCCTTGACGAACAGATACAGCACGAACGGAACGAGGAGCGTGCTGAACACGTACGGAACCGACTGGGCGGCCACGAGTACCGTCGCGAACGGGAGCGAGAGCAACGCGCGCTGGCGGTCGAACACCGCCGAGACCAGCGCGACGAAGCTCACGATGCTGAACAGCGAGCCGAGTCCGGCGATACCCATTATGATCGTCGACGGCTCGACGCCGGTGACGTAGCCCAGACCCAGCACCAGCAGGTGGAAGTTCGGGTAGATGTTCCCCGCCCCGACAGCGCCCGTCTCCTGGATGTCCCTGATGTAGCCGACGTGCGAGAGGACGTCCGCCCTGCCGAAGACCTCGTAGCCACGGAAGTACGGGAGGAAGACGAGCACGCCGACGACCGAGGCCACGAGGAGGAGGCCGTATATCCAGTCGGTCGTCTCCTCGGCCGCACTGCGGACGATGACGACGTTGCCCACCAGCAGGCTGGCACAGGCGATAGCCCAGAAGTACCAGTCGTAGGCCTCGTAGATGGAAATCTCGTAGGCCGTCGCCGCCGGCGTCCGGGCCAGGATGACCGTCAGCACCAGAAGCAGTCCGAAGCCGGCGGCCGCGATCCAGCGGGTGTCCGTCCCCTGGGTACGTGCGGACATCTACGCACCCGCCTCCCGGGCCGGGACGTCGACCCAGATGTAGGACTTCCGGTAGGCGTCGTCGATACGGGGGTTCTCGGCGACGCTCCCGGTGTAGAGCAGGAAGGTGAGCCTGAACCGTCCGCCCTCGATCCACGTCGGGGGCGAGAACTGCTGTTCGGTGCGGTTGGAGTCCCCGGGCTGGAGCTCCGTCCGATATCGGTCGAGTTCGGTCCGGGACGTGACGATGCGCTCGCCGTCGACGGACCGGAACTCCTGGACCTCGACGACGACGGTGTAGTTCATCGTGTGCCCTTCGGCGTTGCGCAGGCCGACGTGGACCGTCCCGTTCTCGCTGCGGTTGCGCTCGCTCGGGTAGTCGTCGGCGACGAGGGCACCGCTCTCGTTCTCGGAGAGCAGGTAGAACTCGGTGAACGTCTCGCTGTCGCCGGGCTGGACGAGCGCGCTGCCCGCGACGGCGACCGAGAGGACGAGCAGGACACCGATGACGATGTCGACCCGTGTCGCCCCGGACCCGGCGGTCCGGACCCACTGACCGACCGGGAGCGCGAACCTGTGCGTGGGCGGGAGTCGGAGCCGCCGAACGGCGGCGACGGCGCCGACGGCGAGCGTGAACGCCAGGACCGAGAGCCGGGCGGGACCCGGAGTGATGCCCCACCTCGTGAAGTTGAGAAAGAGGAGGAGCAGCGGGACGACGATGACGCTGAGGCCGACCGAGAGCGTGAATCGCTCCAGGGGCGACAGCGCGCCCGGAGTCGACCCGCCCTGCCGGTCGCGCTCGGGAAACATCGCCGCAGTCACCACGTATCCGGGGAGGACGACGACTAAAGCGACGCCGAGACCGACGCGCAGCGGCGCTGCCCAGCCAGCGGTGTACTGCCAGCAGAGATACGTTACGAGTGCGATGCCGACGACGAGCGCGATATCGAGCAGCGATATGACTGTCGAGCGTGCTCGGCCATCCCTGCGTTGATCACGTGCCATTGGCTCACTCCAGCGAGGATTGGTACTTAATAAAAGACTCTCTACCAGCTACGGACCACCCTGTCGGCAACTGGTACGTAACGGCTCATCTGCTCATTCCGCCGTCGAGGGCAGCGACCGGTACTGGTCGTCCATCGAGACGCCGGTGACGGTCTCCCCGTCGTGTTCGACGGCGACCGACCGGTGTGGCCGTCCGGACAGCAGGAAGCCGAACTGGACCGACTCTCCCTCGGACTGCAGCGATATCTTGGGTCTGGTCTCGGCCCGCAGGAACTCCGGGAAGTACTGACTCGTCGCGACGGTCGCCCGGTCGGCGCCCAGCGGGACCAGCGAGGCGAGCGGCCCGGCGCTCGTCTCGGCCCGGGACAGTTCGAACCGCGGCTGTGCGCCGTCGGTGTCGCTGGCGGCGTCGACACCGGGGTGGAGGTGGAGGCGGCTCCTGACCGGCGCAGACTCGGCCGCGTCGACGCTGTCCCAGACGAGCCACCAGTCGTCGGCGTGATAGATGCGCCGGCGGTGGCTGTAGTCGGTCCGGCGACGCCCCTGTCGGCTGTAGGTCCCGTCGAAAAAGTGGACGCCGTCGGCCGTCCCCGCACGAACCGTCGGGTCGAGCCGGCGACCCAGCAGGTAGCTCCCGCCGATGGGTATCGGTTCGATATCCCCGTACTGGACCGTGTTGTGGGCGGCGACGCTCCGGGCGTACTGGCGCGCCTGTGTGGGCGCGTACTCGTGGGTCCCCGTGTCGGAGAGGAGCCGGTGTCCGTCGGCCCAGAAACAGACGGAGAACTGGTCGTTGTGACTGTGCCCCGGGAGGTGTGCCGGGCCGCCCTGGCCGCCGTCGACGAGCAGACGGTCGTCACCGTCGCCCAGCCAGTAGTAGCCCGAGGCGTCGAGGGACCCCCCGGCCGCCGACGTCGTGTCGACGCCGACAGCGTCGGCGTATCTGCAACACTCGTCTATCTCCAGGGCCTCGCCGGAGACCGCGTCGTTCAGGAGCGGGAGCCGCCCGTCGGGTGGCCTGAGTCGCCTGAGGAATCGGGTTCCCGACTCCGCGACCGCCAGCAGCGCCGGCGGGACCTCCCGTCCGGCCCGGCGGAGCAGGTCGATGGCCGTGAGATAGCGGGTCAGCGTTATCACGTGGTACATCGGGCTCCGCTCGAAGTGGCCGCCGTCGTCGAGGAACTGGTCGCTCGCGTCGACGAGCACCTCGGTTCCCTTCTCCGTCCACTGGGCGCCCTGCCCGTCGAACAGCGAGCCCGCGAGCAGGAGGGCGATGCCGTTCTCGACGAGGTGGTTGCCGCCGACGTCGTACTCGACGTGATTCGCGAGGAACGCGGCGTTCCGGTAGACGATGCGGGCAGCGAGTGTCTCCATGCCCGTGTTACTCCGGATCCACGCACAGAACCGGGCGAGGTTGCTGATTCGAAGGGAGACCGCGTACGGCGTCCAGCCGCGACGGAGGTACCCCTCCGCGCCGATACGCGTCGCTTCCGACTCGTACCAGTCGGCGAGCCAGTCGCGAAACGCGTCGACCGCCGCCGGACACGCCTGTGGCTCGTCGTGACCGAGATACGCCCACGAGAGAAAGTCGAAGCCGTGGAACTGCAGCGCCCACAGCTCCGGCGGGTCGAGTATCTCCGACCCGAACCAGTCGACGCCGTCCCCGTCGTCGATATCGACCGTGTGGTTGAGCAGTGTCAGTTCACCGCCGGCCGCCTCGTCCGCCCGCTCGCGGTACTCTCGGCGGGTGTCGCCGCCGATACACCGGCGGAGTGTCGTCGTGTTGCCCCGGACGTGTGCCGGCGCGATAGCGAGGCCGTCCGGCAGTTTCCGGTCGTACCACTGGTCGGCGTCGACCGGGAGCGAGGGCACGACTAGCTGGCGGAGCGTCCGGTCGGCGATGCCGAGCAACTGGTCGCGCTCCATGTTCTTGACCGTGTTGTACAGGAGCGGGGCCGTCTCCGTGTCCGTCAGCTGCGACAGACGGGAGTCGACGTCACTCATCGGCCATCCCTCCTGACCGGGGGCTGCGGGCCGGAACTGCTGATTCGCGTCCTGTCCGGAGCGGCGTGTCCCCCACGTCCCCACCAGTTCGACGACGAGTGCGCATTCGAGTACGAGCTGTCATCTACACCGATGGCCGACGTCGACGCAGTTTGTTACTCCGCGCCTGAAACGGCGCGTACGGCCCGGAGCGGGGCGACCCGGACCGCGACGCCGGCCCGGCCGTTCGACGGTGCGAGTACAGTGTCACTAACAGAGTGGGACACAGCCGAGTCGGTCACACGATGGACGTCACAACCAAAGCAATCGGGCTGGTCCAAGATGGGTGTGTTTAGTACCGCCGCCGAGCTCTGTCGGCGGTGTGTTTCCCTCGCGGGAACGTCGAAAAACCGGCGTGATGAGGCGGTCACAGCGTCGAACCCGGGCGAGCCGTTCCAGTCACAGGGCCGCGGTGGGAGCGACGACGACGCCCGGAAGCGCACACTGTTCGTCTACGGGCAGAGCCTCTGGATGGCGGTCACGCTGGCGCTGCTGCTATCGCTGAACCTGTGGTCGCTCCGGCTGTACATCATCGTCTCGGTCATCGGGCTGTTGATAAACCGACTCCTCTTCGCTCCGGCGAGAAAGACCGAGCGGTGGTGGCGCGTCGCGAGCGCTGTCACGTGGGTCTGTTTCGCGGGGCTCTGTTATCTGGTCTTCCTCCGAATGCAGGCCGTGACGCCGTAGTCGGTCGGCGCGTCCGGGCGGGCCGCGCGACCGTTCGAAAGTATTGTTTTTTGACAGTTTGAACTCACGGTAGCCGTGGCATAATTAACAGGCCACGTCGGCTGTGATAACCCAGAGATGTGTCGCGGGGTACACGCATGACCGAACGGCGAACCGAACCGCTCGTCACCGCGGTCGTCACGACCTACAACAGACCGGCCAATCTCGACGCGGCCGTCCGAAGCGTCCTCGAACAGACGTACGACAGCGTCGAACTGGTCGTCGTCGACGACCACTCGGAGACGCCCGCCGAGACGGTGGTGGCCGATATCGACTGCAGTTCGCTGGCCGACTACACCGTCGTTCGACACGAGGAAAACCGCGGGGCCAACGCGGCGAGAAACACCGGTATCGAGACCGCATCTGGCGAGTACGTGGCGTTTCTCGACGACGACGACACGTGGCGCCCGGAGAAACTGACACGACAGGTACGGGCCATCGAGGCCCGACCGGACGCCGGCGTCGCCTACACCGGTATCGAGCGGCTCCTCCCCGGTGGCTCGGAGACCGATATCCCGCCGGCCGTCGACGGGGACGTGACGAAGGCGCTGCTGTGTGAGAACGTCGTCGGCTCGATGTCCGTCACGATGGTCGAGACGTCGCTCGCCCGGTCGGTGCCCCTTGACGAGCGATTCCCCTGCTGGGCCGACCTCGAGTGGTACGTCAATCTCTCGCGAGAGACGGCGTTCGTTCGGGTCCCGGAGCCGCTGGTCGTCTACGACTGTCGGTCGGCCGAGCGGTTGAGCCGCGACTTCGAGAAGACCCGCGCCGGGTACGAGCTGTTCCTCGACGAGTTCGACTCCCTGGCTGCGGAGTACGGGACCGTCTTCCGACGCAAGATGCGGGGCTGGGCCGCCTTCCGTGCCGGTAAGAGCGCCTTCCACGACGGCAGCTACGACCGGGCCCGGGAACTGCTCGTCACCGCTGTCGTCGCCTACCCGTTCGAGCCGCGCTTTGGCACGTATCTGCTCGCCGCTATCGGTGATCGGCGCACACACCGGCTGGCGAGCGCGGTTTCCGGCATCGGCGACTGAACCGCCAGTGGTCGTTAGTAGCCGTCTTACTAATTTTTACACCGGCATACGCTGCTCTATGAAGTTCAGTGTCCAGTCGCGGCCACCGCTGTCCGACTCGCTCGCCGGTGAACGTCTGCACGGAGGTCACGGGAACGGAGTCACGGGCGCGAAGCGATGACAGGAACCGTCGACGGCATCTGGCCGCTGACCGGTCCCGTCCCCGCCCTGCGTACCGCCGACGGCGTCGCCGACGTCACGTCGTCTGCACCCACAGCGAAGGCGGACGACGCCAGTGAGACAGAGGCCACAGCGACGGCCGACAGCGAGTCGCTGCCGCGGGTGGCGTTTTTCACCCCGGCACCCTCCTTCGGCGGCGCCCAGCGAGTGACGGTGACCATCGCCAACAGCCTCGCAAAGCGGGGCCACGACGTCGACCTCGTCGTCGGGGAGCTAGCGGGCGAGTTCGCTCCCATCATCTCCGACGCGGTCAACACTGTCGAACTGGACGTGCCGGACGTCCCGGCCGTGGGTATCCTGGCCGGGATTCCGAGCCTCGTCTCCTATCTCGAATCCCGGCGGCCGGCGGTGTTGTTCGCGAGCCGGACGCACACGAACCTCGCCGCCGTGGCCACGGGCGCGCTCGCCGACGTCGACGTCCACGTCGCGATAACGGAACACAGCCCCTTCGACTACCAGGACACGGCCAGGGACAGAGTGACGGCCGCGCTCGCCTCGCGCCTCTACGCCTACGCGGACGACGTCATCACGGTCTCGGAGGGCGTCGCCCGGACCGTCGTCGACAACACCAGCGTCTCGACGGACGGGACGACCGTCCTCAACAACCCAATCGACATCGAGGCCATCGGGGAGGGGGCCGAGGAACCGGTCGGTCACGACTGGCTCGACGACCCCGAGCTGGAACCGATCGTCGCCGTCGGTCGACTGGAACCGGTCAAAGGCTTCTCGACGCTGCTCGAGGCTTTCGCCGCGCTGCACGAATCGCGTCCGGCGACGCGACTCGTGGTGGTCGGGAAGGGGCCCCACCGCGAGGAGCTGGCGTCGCTGGCCCGGGAGCTGGGCGTCGCCGACAGCGTCTCGTTCCCGGGATACACCGACAACCCCTACGCGTACATGGGGCGTGCCTCGGTGTTCGTCCTGTCCTCGGCGGTGGAGGGGCTCCCGACGGTGCTCATCGAAGCACTCGCCTGTGGCTGCACCATCGTCTCGACGGACTGCCAGTACGGACCGCGCGAGATTCTCGAGGACGGGCGGTACGGGCGGCTCACCCCGGTTGGCGACGCCGAGCGGATGGCCGACGCCATCGGCGACGCGCTCGAGGACCCGACGCCCCCCGAACGGGGGCGCGAACGGGCCCAGCACTTCTCGATGGCGGCGGGCGCCGACCGGTACGAGTCCTACATCGCTGCCGTGACAGAGGGCCCACGGGGCTCGTCGTGAGACGCGTCGACCCGCGATCTCGGTATCGGTCGACTCGGTAGGGAACTGACGATAACGCACTAGTGGTGTCGCGACAAAACCGTCCCCGTTCCGGGGAAGCGATAGGTTATTTCTGGTAACCAAAAAATTACAATTCCGCTAAAACCGGTAGCGGTAGTCGATGAAAGTCGCTGCCATTGGGGCACATCCCGATGACATAGAAATCGGAGCAGGCGCGTCGATCGCAGTCCATCGGAACCGGGGTGACACGGTCCGATTTATCATACTGACAAAAGGGGGCAAAGTCGCCGAACGCGAACAGCGACGAGCCGAGGCCGAGCGGGCGGCCGAGATACTGAACGTCGACGACGTGCAGTTTCTGGACTACGAGGACACGAAAGTCCCCTACGACCAGTCCACGGTCGACGAGCTGGAGGCCAAGCTCTCGGCTATCGACCCGGACCGGGTGTATATCCACGCCGAGGAGGACACCCACCAGGACCACCGCCGGGCAGCGAAAGCCTCTATCACGGCGTCGCGGGACGTCAACCAGGTGCTCGCGTTCGAGGCGCCCTCGACGCGGTCCTCGTTCGCACCGCAGTACTACAACTCCGTCCCCGAGGGCGTCATCGAGGGGAAGATAGAAGCGATCCGCTCACACGAGTCACAGCAGGAGAAAAAGTACCTCGAAGCGGAGGCGATGAAGGGGCTCGCGCGGTTCCGTGGCCGGCAGGCCAACTCCACCTACGCCGAGGCGTTTCAGGTGATCCGAATCAACAATATGTACAAGTCCAACTTCTACGACAAGCTCTGACACTGTCGGCTGTCCGTTCGTCCCGCAATTGGCCACCCGGGGTAGCTCAATCCAGTCTGGTACAGCCGGCAGTGTGGGCCGACCCCGCGTCGACTCGCTCGATCACGTCACGAGCGGCGTCGAGTGAGTCGACCTCGACGTCGGGGACGGCGTCGCCGCGGGCAGTCGTCGTCGCGTACCGACCCCGCCGGAGCCTGATCGTCGTCATCCCCAGCCGGTTGGGCTGGATGAAATCGAGCCCCGGCCGGTCCCCGACGACGACCATCGACCCGTGTGACGCCCCGAACCGGTCTGCCAGCTCGACGAACGGCTCGGGCTCGCGTTTCGAGTACGCCCGGTCGGCTGTGACGATTACCTCGTCGACGTAGTCGTCCAGCCCTAGGCGCGAGAGCTTCCCGCGGCCGTTGGTCCCGCCGGTGACGACGCCGATGTCGTAGCGACGGCCCAGCGCGTCCAGCGTCTCGACCGCGTCCGGATACGGGACCAGCGGCCCCTCGGAGTCGTGGTAGGCCCTGACGAGGGCCGGGACGTGGTCGTCCGCGAGCCCCGCTGCCGAGAGCACGACGTCGAACGTCGCTTCCCGGTGTCCGTGCCTGAAATACGCCTCGAGGAACTCCTCGGTGAGGTCGACGCCGGTCCGGGCCAGGAGCTCCGAGCCGGCGCTCTCGAGTCCCGCTCTGGCGTACTGCCGGTCGTCGAACAGCGTCCCGTCCAGGTCGAAACACACTGTTCGGTCCATACGTGCCGGAACAGACCGTGGGGCGACCCAAAAGTATGCACCTGCTAGCCAGGTACGAACGGCCGAAGCGCGTGTATAGCTAAACGGATTTCCCGCCGATGGAGCCCTATGGCGACCGTTCTCGTTACCGGTGTCGGTGGTGCAGGTGGTATCGGCGCAGTCAGAGCGCTCCAGGAGACGACGACACACGACACCGTCGGCGTGGATATGGACCCGGACGCGGCGGGGCTGTATCTCGCCGACGTCGGGCGAGCGATACCGCCCGCGAGCGACGACGACTGGGGCGCAGTGCTGGGGGAGATAATCGAGGAGCTCGATGTAGACGTCGTCGTTCCGACCGTCGACGAGGAGCTTACGGTGCTCGATACCCTGCCGGACGACGTCCCCGTCGTCGCCCCCCGGGCGGCGGTCATCGAGGTGGCACTGGACAAGTACGCCACCTACCAGCGCCTCGAAACGGCGGGACACGCCGTGCCCCGGACGTGGCTCGCGAGCGAGGCGGACGCGATTCCGGAGACGGCGTATCCGCTCATCCGGAAACCCCGGCGGGGCCGCGGGAGCCGCGGTATCGAGCGCGTGGAGACGCCGGCCCGGCTGGACCAGTCGCTGGCGGCGACGGCCCTGTCGTCCGACGAGGTGCTCCTCCAGGAGCTCGTCGAGGGCACCGAGTTCACCACGAGCATCGTCTCGACGACCGACGACCGGGTGCTGGGTGTCGTGCCGAAGGAAGCAATCGAGAAAGACGGGTCGACGGTCAAAGGCGTGACGCGCGACCACGAGGCGGTCCGGGTGTCTTCTCGGGCGATCGCCGAGACGCTCTCGCCCGGTGGCCCGATGAACGTCCAGCAGATAGTCGACGCGGACGGTCGGCCCCACACCATCGAAATCAACCCGCGGTTCTCGTCGACGGCGTGTCTGACGGTCAGGGCCGGCGTCAACGAACTCGACCTGCTAATCAGGGACGCCCTGGGTGAATCGGTCGCCCGTCCGGCCGACTACGACGCCGGCGTCTACTTCCTCCGGTACGACAATCACGTCTTCGTCGACCGGGACCAGTTCCACTCGGAGGCCAGTGGTCGGTAGCGTGGCCCGAACTTGCGACTAACAGCCGAGCACGCTGTCGGTCTCCCGCCTGCGGTCACACCTTCTCAGACGCGCACACAAAATTAATCCGAGCCGGCGGTTGGGTCGGTCGTAGCCAGTGGATAATTATGTCGGCAGGTGGGCTGGTTCAAGACGATGGTAACACGACGACAGCTCATAGCCACGGCCTCCGGCATCGGGTCGGTAGGGTTTCTGGGGTATCTGCTCTCCCGCGATGACGACGGATCCGAGCGACAGTTGCCCGACGAGACCACCCCACGGGAAACTGCGGCGCCGCCGACCGGGGACCAGACGACGGACGACTCGGAGGGGGCGGAGGTCAGCCAGCGCGAGGACGTCGTCGATATCCGAGAGTTCGGTGCCGTCGGCGACGGGGAGACGGACGACTCAGGGGCGATCACAGAGGCGATACGCGCCGCGAAGCCGGGTGAGACTGTCCTGATTCCACAGACCGACGACTCGTACCTCCTCTCGTTCGAGGGCACTGGCAAAGAGGCGGCGATACGTCCGGGGCCGGAGACGGAACTGAACGATATCAGCATCGCGGGTGAGAAACCAGGTGAAGGCGCACAGACGCTCAAGGTCGAGCCGGGGTCGTACGACCCGACGACGCTGAACTGGATACTCAGACTGAGCGGTGACCGGCTCATCGAGGGGCTGACGTTCCGCAATCTCACGCTCGATGGCGGTCGGCCACCCGGGGACGCTCCTGCGGGGCTGAGCGGCGAGGACTCACTTCTGGGCGTCCTCCTGCGCAGAGGGAGCGCGAACGGCGGCCACGACATCACGTTCCGGGACTGTGTGGTTCGGAACTGTTCCTCGACCGCGCTCCGGTTCGAGGCGTCCGGCGTCGTCTGTCGGCACGTCACCGCACGCAAGAACGGACGACACGGCTTCAACCCGGTCGCAGGGGACGGGACGGTCGACCCGGGATTTCTCGGTGAATCGATAAAGGCAGTCAACTGCGACGGGTGCGGTGTCGACCACCGTCGCGGGACTGCGCGCCTGGACACCGTCTACACGGAGAACTGCCGGTCGGGGAACAAGTGGAAACACCACGTCGAGCGACTGGAGGTGCGCAACCACCGGTCCGTTCGCGACCAGAACCGCGGCTGGCGGTCGAACCACTCCTACGAACCGGGCGACGATATGCCGGCGACCCAGACCATCGCCATGGATAACGTGTTCATCGAGGAGCCCCAGATCAGCGGTATCAGGGTCTCGGGTAACGACACGAACATCCGCTGTGAGTTCAACGACGTCGAGGTTCGGCAAACCGCCGTCACCGATTCACAGGGCGGCATCGTGTTCTCCCGCGACGTCGAAACCCCGTCAGACCCATCGAATCGTGTTATCGTCGTCGGAACGGAGAACGGTCCGGGGCTGTTCGTCGGGACCGGCGCCGTTCTGAATCTCGGGACGTTCCAGCACTTCGGGAACGAGGGCGGCGCGTTCAGTGCCGGTAGCGGCCGCTTGAACTACGACGAGATGGCCCGAGTCGACCCCGGTCGGAACGTCTTTGGCGCCCCGGAGCGGGATTCGGTCGGAGCGTTCACCGGTGAGACAGTCGCGTTCAGGGCGTAGCGCGGCCGAACGCCGGTCGGTGGCCGACGCTGCCGGAAGCGCTCTACGTCCACTGATTCCACGCTGTTTCGCCGTTGGTTCTATCGGTGGGCCCGGAGAACTTACGGACTCTATACTTTTTGTGTACAGCGCTGACTTCCGCCTCATGTACCAGGCAGTGGTGAGCGCGATGAACCACCCCGACCCGTACAACCCGTATCTGGGACTGTTCAACGCCCGCTCCTTTGCGTCCCTCGACGCCCAGGGCGTGGACCTAGACGTCGTCTCCCCGCGACCGAAGGCGCCGCCGGTCGGACCGTACTCGGAGTACGGACGGATACCCGCGGCACACGACTACGGGCCGTACGACGTCGCCTACCCGAGGTTCGCGTATCTGTTACCGCAGAAGCTGTTCAAGTACACGCTCTCCTCGCGGTCGATACGCAAGATGTTGCCGACCTACCTGGAGGAGAACGTCGACACGCCGGACATCTGCCACGCGGGGCACATCCACTACGACGGCTACGGGCTCGTCCCGTACTGCAAGAAACACGACATCCCGCTTACGGTCATGGGTCGCGGGAAGATACTGAACAACTACCACGACCTGGCTACTGTTAGCCAGCGGAAGATACGGGAGACGCTGGCGTACGCCGACGGGATTCTCTGCGTGAGCGATTCGCTGGCCCAGATAGCGGGAGACATCGTCGACGAATCGAAGGTGACGGTCCTGCCCAATGGGGCGGACCCCTCGCGCTATCCGACCGAGAACGAACCACAGATACGGGCGGAGCTGGGCATCGACCCCGAGACGACCGTCGTGCTGTTCTGTGGTGGGTACACGGAACGGAAGGGGATTCACGAGATACGCGAGGCGATAGACGGCGTCCACGACGAGGACCTCCACATGGTGTTCGTCGGTCACTACGGCGACCTGCGTAACGACCTCGTCGAGTCGTTACAGTCGAGCCCGATCGACTCGTACCAGGTCCTCTGGGAAGTGCCGCCACTGGCGCTCAGACGGTGGTTCGCCGTCGCGGACATCTTCATGCTCCCGAGTCACGCCGAGGGCAGACCGAACACGGTGTACGAATCGATGGCCAGCGAGACCGCGGTCGTCGCGAGCGAGGTCTCGGGCATCCCCGAACAGGTAGTGGACGGGGAGAGCGGCGTGCTGATACCGCCCAAAGACCCCGAGGCGCTCACGACCGCGCTCAACGAGCTCGTCGAAGACTCCAACAGGCGGGACCGGCTGGCGGCGAACGGGACGCAGCGACTCGTCTCGAAGGGGTGGACCTGGGAGGCACACGGCGAGCGACTGGCCGACATCCACCGGTCGATTCTCGGACACTCCCCGTCCGGGCGAACGGAACGCAGCGAGCCGCTGGTCAATCCGACCTGACGGGTCGCTGGCCGAGACTCGTCGGCCTATTGGGTTTCGATGGTCCCGTTCAGCGTACTGATGACCGCGCTGGGACTGTACGACGTGTCAGTCTCCAGGTTCGGCGTCGGCGCGGTCGCGCCGCCCACGCCGACTCCGAGGAACCCCCAGTCGTCGGCGACCTGGCTGTAGGACCCGAGGCCGACCCAGCCCGTGGCGACGCTCGCGTCCTGGACCTGCGCGTCCCAGGCGTCGGGTTCGGTCTCGTCGGCGGGCCAGACCCGCGCACGCAGACTGTCACCTTCCGCCCGGAAGCGGGCGAGATACCACTGCCCGTCGGTCGGAGTCCCCCACTCCGTCAGAATCTCCGAGTCCCCGTCGACGTACTTCCAGATGCCGAAGTTATCGGCCTCGACGTTGAACATGTAGGAGCTCTCCGTTCCGCTACTCCCGGACCCGCGCAGCATCAATCGTCCGCCGTCGGATATCTGCTGGGAGAGGTCGCTCAGGCGGAACAGGCCCAGTAGCTCCGTGTCGCCGGCAGAGCCGACCTGGTCGTACGAGAGCGCGTGACGGCCGTTCGCGGTCGAATCGAACCGCAACACCTTCTGGCCCGCCGGCGAGCGTTCGGCGACCGTGGCCCAGTCGTCGCTGCTCGACGCGAACGCCGGCGACCAGCCCGAGGGGAGCGCGCCGATCTCGTTGCTCGAGAAGTTCGTCCGATAGGTGGCCGGCTCTTCGGTCGGTGCCGGCGCCGGCTCCTCGTCGACGGTCCCCGAACCGCTGGTGAACGCGCCGACGTCGTTGGCGCCGGGGACGTTCAGCTCGCCCGACTCCTCGTCGTACTGGCTACCCACGGAGAGGGTCCCGGAGTCGTCGTCGAGCGCCCCGCCGGGGTTGTTGTAGTGGTAGTAGTCCGCGATGGAGCTCGACTCGGGCGAGTTGTTCCGGATACCAGGCCCGTAGTCGGAGTTTTGCACCCTGACGATGTCGGCGTCGACCGACGCCGAGTCGGTGATATATACGGGTGCCCGGTTCTGTGGGCCGTAGCCGGTACTGTCCGTGAGTATCTCCGTGATGCTGTAGTTCGCGGCGTTGGAGAGACGGAAGCCGTGGAGTTCGGCGTTGATGACCTGGACGTTGTCGAGCGTGACGTCCGTGTTCGTCCCGTCGGGCATCGTCTCACGGAAGCCGCTGTTCGAACGCGCGTTCCGGAGGTTCGCGTTCCGGAGCGTCACGTTATCGGCCGGCCCGCCCGAGGCGCCCATCTTGGTTCCGCTGCGGTTGCTGTCGCAGTAGACGTTTTCCGCGACGTGCGTGCCCTCGTGGAAGTCGAGTCCCGCTCCGTCGTTGCCGACCGACTTGAGCGACCGGGAATCGGAGTCCGGCGCGTCGCCGGCGCCGGTGAACTCGAACCCGTGCTGTCCGTTGTTCCGGGACGTGATTCGACGGAGCGTGACCGAGCTTGCGCCCCGACAGGCGAAGCCGGTCCCCGCGCAGTTCTCGAAGACCACGTCTTCGAGTCGGATATCGTGTCCGCCGCCACCGGGGTAGAGATTGAACCCCATCGTCGACTCGTCACCGTTCTCGTCGCGGTTCCCGTCGACCGTGAGCTTCCGGATGCTGAGCCCCGAGATGTCGCCCCTGTCGGCTTCCGCACCGATGACCCACTGGTTGTACCCGTCGGTCACGTCGTCCATCATGAGGCTCGACCCGGGCCCCTCGCCGGTGATGGTCACGTCGTCGGCGACGCCGGTGAAATCGATCGCCGCGCGGTTACCGGCGCTGACGAGATAATCGTCGGCCGTGGCCGGAATCAGGACGGTGTCGCCAGTCCCCGCGTCGGCGATGGCGTCGTTTATCGCGTCCGTGTCGTCAGTGGTCCCGTCTCCCGCTGCGCCGTAGTCCTGAACGTTGAGTGTCGCCATTGGTTATCTCCTGATGTTGGCCCACACCTTCGGCACGGCCGCGATGGACGCCCCTGTCTGGTTGGTGACCGTGACGGTCACGGGCCCGCTCGCTGCGACCCACGGTGCCGAGTCGGCGTCGGCGGCCCGCTGGAAGGTGTTGCCCTCGATCTCCGCCACCAGCGTGTCACCCTCGTAGACCCGCAGCGCCGCGTCGGCGACGGTCCGGTCGTTCGGCGTCCCCTTGACGGGGAAGGCGAGTCGCGTCACTTCCAGCGCCTCGCCCTCGGCGAAGAGAAAGTCGTTGACGGGTTCGTCGACCAGCCCGTCGGCGTAGCTGACGTAGTGGCCGATGTCGCCGCCGACGGCTCGCGTGGCGTAGCCGACGAGCGTCCAGGCCGAGCCGTCCCCGCTGTATATCGCACCCGAGTCGGTCGCGAAGAACTTCGCGCCCGCGGACGGTTCGTACTGGTCGATGTTCGATTCCTCGTCCCGTACCTCGACGTCCCGGTCGAGCTGTTCGAAGTTCTCGTTCAGCGGGACGTGCCAGTCCAGCGTGCCTGCGTTCGGCGTCGTATATCTGTTAGTCATGAATATCTCCTATGCAGCAATGCCGCCGTAGCCGTACTCGCCGTAGCCCTGCTCTCCGTAGTCGTCTTCCACAGCTGTCGCGGTATCCGTCGATGTCGCCGTCTCCGTCACGACCGGCGTCGCGGTGTCCTCCGGCGTCGGCGTCGCGGTGTCCCCCGGCGTCGCCGTCGTCCCGTCACCGACGGTCATCGTGTAGTTGCCGTCGCTGTCCTGCGTGTCGACGACCTGAAGGAAGTACGTACCACTCGTCGCCGCAGTCTGGGCAAACGTGACCGGTTCGTCCGTCGAGACGTACCTGAGATTGTTGTACGTCCCGTCGGGATTGTACAGTATCACGGCGGTGACGCCGGTTGGTGCCGTCCGCGAGAACTCGATGACGACGTCGTCGCCCGCGGACAGCTCGATCAGGTACCAGTCGCTGTCGCTCACCGAGAGTGTCGCACTGACCGTCGCCCCGCGGCTGATGGCGTCGGCGTTGCCCTCGCGGTCGTTCGGCTCCGACTCGGAGACCGAAAGCGACGACGTCTGCTGTAACACCGGCTGGCCACCGTATCCGAACGAGGACACGGGGTTGACCGTGTTCCCGCTGCCGAGGCCCGCACAGCCCGCGAGCGTTGCGGTCGTCAGCCCGGCCGCTGCCAGATACGACCGACGGTCCAGTCGCAACTCTCCCGAACGTGTCTCACTGTCGCGGGTTAGGAGCCTATTACCCCTATGGAGTAACCCGGTAAGCCCCGTTTTCTCTTGTTCGCTGTTGTCTTCCATTCGCAAACCCACGGTTAGTAGGCGCTTAATTAACTATTATTACCAGCTGGCAGTGCTATAGGCACTTTTCACTGCCAGAAATCCATGAGTCAATACCGGTTACTCCTACAATCGAACCGATTAGTTACCAGCTCGGCGGATTTCGTTGACAGGTGCGACCCACGCAGTCGAGCGCGCACAGTCGAGCCCCTCGGCACGCACGGACCGACAGCCCGGTAAGATATGGCTACTCCGACGACCGGACAGCCACCAGTATCAGCCGGCTGCCCGGGGGCGCAGCTCGCCCGTCTCGACCATGCTCTCGAGCGGGTTGTCGTCGATCTCCAGCGGCAGGTCGATGCGGGCGCGCCGGCGCGCCGACTCCCAGCTCGCGAAGATGAGCTCGGTCGAACGCAGCGCCGCTCGGCCGCTGATTTCGGGCGGTCGCCCCGCGTCCAGCGCCCCGACGACCTCCGCGATGGCGCGTTCGGTGTAGGTCGCGCTGGGCCCGTCGTCGCTCGTGACGAACGGGAGCCGTTCGACCAGTCGGTTCCGCACCCGACCGAGCCGGCTGGGTGCCGTGCCGTGAATGCCCTCGCGGTCGGTGTCGACCGCGTTCCACCCCTTGCCCCGGCGGAGTCTGAGCGGCGGGCCGTCGGTCGCACCGATCTCGATGCAGCCGTCGCTCCCGCGCAGGCGGAGGTAACAGTCGACGAAATCGCTCCCCTCGCCGGTCACCGCCAGCCCGCGGGTCCCGTCCTCGTAGGCCCAGGTCGTCAGCCCGTGGTTCTCGTTGTGCGCGCCGAACCAGACGTTCTCCTCGCGGTAGTCTATCTGGCCCATCACCCAGTCGACCGGCTCGCCGTCGGTCATGTACGAGCAGACGTCGAAGACGTGCGTGCCGGTGTCATAGAGGTGTTGCTCGCTGAACTCCAGCCGTTCCAGCTCGCCGATGGCGCCGTCGTCGAGCAGCCGCTTGGCCTCGCGGACGGGGCCGCCAAAGCGCTTCTGATGGTTGAAACTCAGCTGGACCCCCTCGGCCTCACACACCTCGACCATCTCGCGGCAGTCGCGCCAGGTCTTGGCCATGGGCTTCTCGCAGTGGATGGCGTCGGGCACGCCCGTCTCGGCACAGCCGACGACGATGTCGGCGTGCAACCCCGGCGGCACACAGACGCTGACGATGTCGGGCTGGGTCTCCGCGAGCATCCGTTCGTACTCCTCGTAGACGTGTTCGATACCGTACTCGGCGGCGAACCGCTCGGCGTTCTCGCGGACGATGTCCGCACACGCCGTCAAACGGCAGTTCTCGAGCGCTTCGTAGCCAGAGGCGTGCCGGTACGCCATCGCGAACCCGTCCTGATCCGGGTCGTCCGGATCCGCCCCCGTACCGATAAAGCCGATGTCGTATCCCATCTTCTCGTAGATTCACTCGACTTTTGTCCATTAGTATGGACTTACTACCGAGACGCCGTTGCAGTCTCGCTGCCAGGCACGTCCCAGATAGCAGATCGGCGGCGGATAGCTCGCCGGGACGCACCTGCACCCCGCCCATCGAACGGCCGTTCTGCCGGCTCTCACTCTCTCAGCCCGCCGCTACCGTCTCCAGGTCTCTGTCGGCGAGTCGCCTTTTTGCAGCTGAATTTAACGCTACATAACTAATATCCGGAGATGACTCCCTCCCGACAGAACTGAACCAATGACTGTTCTTCGGAACACATACCAGCTCGGCCGGCCAGACCGCGCCGTCGGACGACGGACACCGCTGCGGTCGAGCCCCTTCGTGCTCTCCTCGGCTGTCGGGGTGTCACACGATGACTGATTCCACGGAGTCGGGGCCCACGCCGGTCAGTCGCCGAACCGTGCTGGGGACCGTCGCCGCCGGCGTCGGCGCGGCGACCGTCGGCACCATCGGGAGCGCGGCCGGGGACTACTGGACCGTCGTCGCGCTGCCGGACACCCAGTACAGTGCGAGAGACGAGCGGTACGTGGAGGCCCAGAACAACTGGATCATCGACAACCGGAACGAGGAGGGGATCGCGTTCGTCTCCCACGTGGGTGACGTGGTAGATAACCCCGACCGACCTGTCGAGTGGAACTACATGGATAGGACCATGTCGCTCCTCGACGGGCGGGTCCCGTACGCGACGATACCCGGGGAGACCGACTACATGGTCGACCGCGACCGGAGCTCTTCGATACAGCGGTACAAGCGACACTTCGGGACGGACAGATACCAGTTCGCCGACTGGTACGGTGGGTCGGGCCCCTCGACCGGGAACGAGAACAGGGATAACCTGAACTCCTACCAGCTGTTCTCCGCGGGCGGCTACGAGTTCCTCCACCTGGCTCTGGAGTGGGAGGCGCCGGGAACGGTGACGGACCCATCGACGGCCCTGGGCTGGGCACAGACGGTCCTCGACCAGTACCCCGACCGGCCGACGATTCTCACGACGCACTCGTATCTCGACGTGCGCGAAGAGGGACGGTCGACCGAGGTCGAGGAGGTCAACGGGCGGGGTAACAGCGGCGAGCAGATCTGGCAGTCGCTCGTCAGCCCCAACTCGCAGATATTCATGGTCCTCTGTGGCCACTCCTGGCGCGACGACGGTGAGTACCACCAGGTGTCACAGAACGAGGCCTGTGGTTCCGTGTACGAGCTGCTCGCGAACTATCAGGGCGGGCAGAAACGGGGCCAGGGATACCTCCGTCGCATGGAGTTCCGGCCCGGGGAGGGCGACAGCGCGCCGGACCGTATCCAGGTCCGGACGTACTCGCCGGTGCTCGACGAGTACCGGACCGACGAGAACAGCGAGTTCGCCTTCGACGTCGATTTCGACACCCGGTTTGGCGCGTCGACGTTCGACACCGACTGTTCCGGCGACGCCGACGCAGACGGCGATATCGACGGGCAGGACAGCGAGGTCGTGCAACGACGGCTCGCGGACGACGACGTGGAAATCGACACCGGCGCGGCCGACATCGACGGCGACGGCGACGTCGACATCGGCGACGCCGTCCGCATTCGGGACAAGGGGCGGGGGTACTGATGCGGGACCACTGGCGCCTGTGGCTTCTCGCCGCGGTGATTATCACTGCCCCGTTCACCGTCGCGTCCGCCTCGGCGACGTCCGCTGGTGTCACGGACGGGGGCACACAGAGCATCGGCGCGACGGTGACGACCGACCCGGGCGGGACGATAGCAGCGCAGCGCTGGGAGACGCTGACCGTGACCGTGCGGGCGAACGCGACGGCGGTGACCGGCTATCAGACGACGGTAACGTACGATCCGAGCGTCCTGCAGGTGAAGAATATCTCGGGCACCGAGGCGTTCGACGCGCCGGTCGCGGCGGTCGACAACAGGAACGGGACAGTAGTGTTCAACCAGATTCGCTCGGGTGAGACCGCGGACCCGGCCCTGGCCGAACTGACGGTCCAGGTCATCGGGACCGACGGTCAGCGCAGCGCCCTCTCCGTCGTCGCCGGGGAGACGAAGTTCAGCAACGCGACCGGCGTGACGTCCACACCCGACTCTTCGAGCGGCCTCACCGTCGCCGTTCAGGGGGATGGTGGCGGCACGGACGGGCCCGGCCCGGCGGACCAGTCCGGGCTGGGCATCGGCGGTCCCGCCGCCCTCCTGATCGCCGTGGCTGTGGCCATCGTCGGCTGGATAGCAGTACGCAGCCGACGTCGAACCACGTAGTACCGAGGCGCTGACGTGGCCGGGGGTAAACGGTGAGTAACCAAACAGTACCGGCCAGTGCTGGTCACCTGTGACGGATATCGCTATCATCATCCCGACGCTCGACGCCGACAGGACATTCGGATGGGAGTCGAAACTCCGGGCGTCGCCCGTCGAGGCCGAACTCGTCGTGCGGGACGACGACGGGGCCTCGGCGGCACGGAACGCGGGGATTCGCGAGGCGAGCGCGGACAAACTGGTCTTTCTCGACGACGACTCCGTCCCCCGGGGCGACTACTTCGAGCGCGTCTCCGCGCTGCTCGAAGAGCACCCCGCGGTCACGGGTCGGATTCGGGATACGGGCGCCCACGCGCTGCGCTGTCTCTCGACGCAGTACGAGCAGGGCGAGTCGGGCCACGTCACGGAGACGGTCGTCGGCTGTAACATGGCGGTCCGCCGCGAGGTCATCGACGACATCGGCGGATTCGACGAACGGCTCCCTTACGGCCACGAGGAGACGGAGCTCGTCGACCGCCTCTGTGAGCGCTACGACGTCTGGTACGCTCCCGACCTGGTCGTCGACCACCCCTTCGCCGAGTCGCTGGGCGGCTACCTGGAGAAGCAGTACCGACACGGACGCGAGGCCATCCCCTATTACCGCATTCGAAACGAGAACGTCCACCGTCGCATCGCGCGGTTCGCACTCGTCCCGAGCCACTACACCGGCCAGACGCCCACGGCGACCGCGCTCGAGACCCTCGGCCAGCTCGTGGCCGTCGTCGGGATGGTTCAGGGGTACGTGGCCCACGTCGCCGGCGACGGCGCGGACGACCCACCCGAACGGCACACCGACGACCACGTCTGAGTGCGGTCGGCGATTCCGCACCGAGCGTGGCCACCGACTCCCCACAGAGCACGCGGGTCGATTCAGACTACTATCCGCGTAGTTACAGTCTGTGTCCCCGCTCTACCGAAGCTGGGTCCAGCCACGTCACGGCGACCCAGCGTTGGTGGCCGGAAACAGTCACTTACTGGCAGTTTACACCGTCTAATCCGATTAGTCAGTCCCCGTCGTGCCACCGGATTTTTCTCACGTATGGCCGGTCAGTCCGCAGGAAGTCTGTAACAATACCATACTGAGCTGTCACGTCTGCTACGGCCGTGCCGTCGGTCGCGACGCCAATCCATATGAGTACGACAGCCTCCAATTCGACCGAACGCCGGCTGACGAGTGACGTGGTCATCGGTATCCCAGCGTACAACGAGGCCGACACCGTCGCCGATGTCGTCCGCGCCGCGCGTGGCCCGACCGTGGACGTGCTCGTGGTCGACGACGGGAGCGACGACACGACCGCGGCGGTGGCGGCCGACGCCGGTGCCACGGTGCTCCAGCACGACCAGAACCGCGGCTACGGGGCCGCGCTGGGGACGCTGTTTTCGACCGCCCACGACCACGGTGTGGAACACCTCGTCGTCGTCGACGCAGACGGACAGCACGACTCGACCGAGGCCACTGCGCTCGTCGAGACACAACGGTCCACCGAGGGCGACATCGTCATCGGGAGCCGGTTCGTCGAGGGGGCACAGACCGATATGCCGCTGTACCGGCGGGTCGGACTCGGGGTCATCAACGGCCTCACGGGCGCCGCGCTGGCGCTTGGCTACTCCGCCGAACGGGTCGCCGACACCCAGAGCGGGTTCCGGGCGTACAACGCCGACGCCATCGAGTTGCTCGCCTGCCGCGCCGACCTGAGCGACGGGATGGACGCCAGCCTCGACATCCTGTTTCACGCCGCCGACGAGGACTACAGCTTCACCGAGGCGCCCGTCGACGTGACCTACGACGTCGCCGAAGCCAACACGCACAACCCCGTCGTCCACGGGACCGTCCTCGTCTCCAACATCTTCGGCCGCGTCCTCACGGACCGACCGGGCCGGGTACTCGGCGTTCCCGGGTCCATCTGCCTGCTCTTTGGCGGGCTGCTCACGCGCGTCTCGATAACCGGTCTGACACTGGTGTCGGCGTTCGTTCCGATGCTGGTCACGGCGCTGCTGTTGACCGGCAGCGGGCTGGTCGGGGCCGCCCTGGCCATCGGCCAGTTGCGGCCGGGCCGAGAGTGAACAGTCGGTTCGGCGCTCCTCCCTGACTGCAGTCGGTACGTAACTGGTCGACGTTCGTCTTTCCTCAGTGTACACTCGTCCTGAACTGACAGCCAGACGGCGCTATGCTGTCGCTGAACGCGAGAAGCCGGCGTATACTACGCACCACAGTGGCGTACGTGTGGCAGATTTTCTTTCGCCTGTCGCCGGCTCCTGCTATAGACTGCATTACAAATAGAAAAAGGGTGGGTTGGTTCACCCATGACGCCCCGAATCGTCTTCGTGCTCGGAACGCGTCCCGAGATCGTCAAACTCGCGCCGATAATCAGAGCCTGTGACCGCGCCGCGGTCGACTACAGTGTGGTCCATACCGGCCAGCACTACTCCGAGCGTCTGGACGGGGTCTTCTTCGACGACCTGGAGCTGCCCGCGCCGGAGTACAACCTCGAAGTCGGTTCGGGCGACCACGCGGCCCAGACGGGCGAGATGGTGGCCCGTCTGGGCGAGGTGTTCGAACGGGAGTCCCCCGACGTGGTCGTCGTCCAGGGCGACACCAACTCCGCGTTCGCGGGCGGCATCGTCGCGAGCAAGCGCGACGCGAAACTGGCCCACGTCGAGGCCGGCCTCCGGAGCTTCAACCGGGCGATGCCCGAGGAGCTCAATCGGGTGCTCGTCGACCACGCCGCCGACCACCTCTTTGCCCCGACCGAGGAGGCGGCCGACCAGCTCCGGACGGAGGCGATTCCCGAGCGCCGCATCGAGATGACCGGCAACACCGTCGTCGACGCGGTGGGACAGCACGAACAGCTGGCCCGGGCGAAGAGCGACGTGCTCGCGGAGCTCGACCTCGGCGCGGACCCGTTCGCGCTGTTGACAGCCCACCGGCCGGGTAACGTCGACGACCCAGAGCGGTTTCAGGGGCTGCTCGACGGCGTCGCCACCTACGCCGACGAGCGGGACCTCCCGGTGGTCTACCCCGTCCACCCGCGCTCCCGCGAGAAGATAGACGAGTTCACCCTCGACGTGCCCGACGCCATCGAGCTCGTCGAGCCGCTGAACTTCCTGGATTTCCTCCGCCTCGAGAGCGAGGCCGAGGTGGTCTTCACCGATTCGGGCGGCGTCCAGGAGGAGACCTGCGTCCTGGGGACGCCCTGTGTGACGATTCGCCAGAGTACGGAGCGGCCCGAAACCGTGGCCGTCGGCTCGAACGTGCTCGCGGAGCCGACCCCCGAAAGCGTCGTCGAGGCCGCCGAGACCGTCAGACGCGGTCCCAACGACTGGGAGGCGCCCTTTGGCGACGGCCACGCGGCCGAGCGCATCCTCGAGACGCTCGGGGTCGATTCACACGCGCTGTCCGGGGAGGTCCCAGTATGACAACCGGCTCCGCCGACAGCGGTGACGGTAGGACCACCGTCTCCGTCCACGGGCTGGGCTACGTCGGCCTGCCGACGGCGGCGCTGTTCGCCAACAACGGGTTCACCGTCTACGGTATCGACACCCAGCCCGACAAACTGGAACGGCTCAGGACCGAGGGCGCGGACTTCCGTGAGTCCGACCTCAACGACTACGTCGACCGCGTGCTGGGCACCGACGCCCTGCGCCTCCGCGAGCGGCCCGTCGAGAGCGACTACCACCTGATATGCGTGCCGACGCCGTTCGACCACGACCGCGACGCCGCCGACCTCTCTTACGTCAGGGCCGCCGCCGAGGGTATCGCCCCGAAGCTCCGGCCGGGCGACACCGTCGTCGTCGAGTCGACGGTCCCACCGGGAACGACCGCCAACGTCGTCGGTGAGACGCTCGAACGCAACGGCGACCTGCTCCGGGAGACGTTCGACCTCGCGTTCTGTCCCGAGACCGTCCTGCCGGGCTCGATACTCGACGAGCTCCGGGGCAACGACCGCATCGTCGGCGGCATCGACGACGAGGCAACCGCCGCCGCCCGCGACCTCTTTGCCGGCGTGGTCGACGGCGACATCCACACCGCCCCCGACGCCGCGACGGCGGAGTTCGCCAAACTGGCCCAGAACACCCACCGAGACGCCAACATCGCCATCGCCAACGAGCTCGCGAAGGTGGCCCGCGACCACGGCGTCGTCCCGCGGCCGGCGTTCGAACTCGCCAACGAACACCCGCGGGTAGAGCTGCTCTATCCCGGTCCCGGCGTCGGCGGCCACTGCCTCCCGGTCGACCCCCTGTATCTCGGCCAGCACTCCGACCACGTCGACCTCATCGAACACGCTCGCGCGGTCAACGACGGGATGGTCTACTACGTTCGGGACCTGCTGGAAGACGGGCTGGGCTCGCTCGCCGAAAAGCGTATCGCCGTCTTCGGGCTGGCCTACAAGGGGAACGTCGCCGACACGCGCAACAGTCCGGCCAAACGGTTCGTCAGCCGGCTCAGCGAGACGCCCTCGATGGTCGCCACCGACGGCGGCGACCCGTCGGTCGACGTGCGCGTCCACGACCCCCACGTGACAGCGGCCGAGGTCGACCTCTGGAGCGAGTCGGCCGCACTGGAGGGTGCCGACGCGCTCGTGTTCATGACCGACCACGACGAGTTCGACGATCTGGACCCCGAGACCGTCGCCGAGCGGATGGCCGACACCGTCGTCGTCGACGCGCGTGGCCTCACTGACGAATCCTGGCACGAGGCGGGACTGGACGTGCGGCGGCTCTGACCTCACTCCCAGCCACTGGGCGCGACACCGAGGCGCACCACGACAGGACGATACACGAAGACGACGACGAGAACGACGGCTAGTTCGAGCCAGAACCCGATATCGCCCACGGTCGCTCGGACGACCGTCAGCACGAGGAAGACCAGAAGCATCAGCGCGACGTAGTGTGGTACGAGCTCTTTCAGTCCCTCAGTATCCATACCCTCTCTACGGGGAGCCGCCTCTCAAGCCTTCCTCTAGACTGGGGACCGCACGCAACGGTCGCCGCGGGATACCGGTCGAGCTGACAGCGCGTGTGCTCCTGGTCCCGAGACAGCGCCCGACCTACCCGTCGGAGATGATTTTGACGACTGCGCCCTCTTCGAGTTCGGTATCGTCGCTGACCCGCATCTCCTTGCGGGCGTCGACGGCGTGGGTGTAGCCGTCGCCGATATCGGAGTGGACGGCGTAGGCGAGGTCCTTCGGCGTCGAGCCGCGGGGGAGCAGGTGGGCATCTGGGAGGACGTTACCCTGTCCGTCGGTCCATCTGGTGTCGTTCTGGACGGGGTAGGCGGTGACGTGGTCGAGCAGGTCGTAGACGGCGGTGTCCATGGCCCCCTGGACGCCCGTGCCGCCGAACTCGGTCATCACGTCACGAATCTTCTCCAGCCCCTGTTGCTGCTGGTCGCTCACGTCGCCGACGATGTCGAAGTCGTCGTCGCCGGGGTCGTAGTCGACGACGCCGGCTTTCGCCGCGTTGCGGAGCGCGAGTTCGCCGTCGGCGGTCGCGGGCACCACGATATCTGCGGCCTCGCGGAGCGCCTCAACGTTCCCCTCGGGCGCGATATCGGCCTTGTTTGCCACGACGACGATGGGTTTCGTTCGTTCGCGTATCTCGCGGGCCAGCGCCTCGCGGTCCTCGTCCGTCCAGGCGATGGGGTCCTCGGGGTAGTCCAGCTCCCGGAGCGTGCGGGCCACGTCGAGTTCGCTGGCGCCCACACCGGCCAGCAGGTCGACGAGGGACTCGTCGAGCGCGAAGTCGGGCGAGCGGGACTGGCGTTCGATGGACTCCCAGTTGCGGGAAACGATGCTCGCGAGCCAGAGGTCCATCTCCTCCTCGACGAAGTCCACGTCCTCGACGGGGTCGTGTTCCCCGACCTCGACCGGTTCGCCCTCGGCGTCCGTTCCCCCCGATGCGTCGACGACGTTCAGGATGACGTCGGCGTTCGTGAGCTCGTCGAGGAACTGGTTGCCCAGTCCGCGCCCCTCGTGGGCGCCCGGGACCAGCCCGGCGACGTCGATGAGCTCGACGGGGACGTAGCGCTTCCCGTCGCGGCAGTTGTCGCCTCCGCATCGCTCCGCACGGTCGAGGCAGGGACACTCCGTCCGGACGTGGCTCACGCCGCGGTTAGCGTCGATGGTCGTGAAGGGGTAGTTCCCCACGTCGACGTCGGCCATCGTCGCCGCTTTGTAGAAGGTAGACTTCCCGGCGTTGGGCTTGCCGGCCAGCGCGATAGAGAGCATGCTAGTAGCTACCCCAGTCCGGGAAAAGGGGGTTTCGGTCTACTCCGCCTGCGCGGCCTGCTCGTCGTCGGCTGTCGTGTCGTCCGTGGCCGCGTCCGCGGAATCGTCTCCGGTCGCGTCGTCTGCGTGGTCCGTCTCCGTAGTGTCAGTGTCAGCTTGTTCCGTCGTGTTCCCGTCCCCAGCCCCGTCTTCGAGTTCGTCGGCCATCTCGGCCATCGCCGCCGCGTCTTCGTCGGGGCGAGAGAGCACCTCGTCGGTGTGCATCCGCATCTCCTCGCTCGCGCGAATTTTCCCGTCGATGGTCGCGTTCTCGTGGAGCTCGACCGTGTTCGCGGAGATGTCGCCCCACACCTTCACGCCGGGACCGATGCGGACGTCGCCGTCGCGGGTCGTCACGTCGCCCTTGATGTCGCTGCCCCGGCCCAGCACGATGTCTTCGCGCGCCCGCAGGCTGCCGAAGACGACGTTGTCGCGGCCGACCTCGAGGGACTGTGCGCGGATGTTGCCGTGGAGCCGGCAGTCGTCGCCGACGACGGCGGGCGTCGACACCCGCCAGGCGTCGTCCGAGACGCTGGCGCCGCGGGGTATCAACAGCGGTTCGTACTCGTCGTCCTCGCCGAGCAGCTCCGAGATGACCTCCTCGGCGGCTTCGTCCTCCCCGATACGCAGCAGTTGCGAGAGATAGACGAAGAGGAAGACGATGGTCGGCATCGGGTTCCGGATGACGATCCAGCCGTTGGCCTCGAAGCCGTCCTCGATGTCGACGTCGTCCCCGATGTCCAGGTCGCCCGCGACGCGCAACTCGCCGCCGATGTGGACGCGCTCACCGATGTAGGCGTCCTCCGCGACGAGGACGTTCTCCGTGACGTCACACCACATGTCGAGCCGGCAGTCGCCGTCGGCCTCGATGTGACCGCCAAAGCGGACCCGTTCGTCCGCGATAACCGACCGGCCCCGCACTCCGAACTCGACAGTGCTCTGGCCGCCGACCACGACGTCCCCGTCGGTCACGAGGTCGTGTTCCTCGACTGTCGTGCCGTCCGGAATCGAGAGTTCGGAGAGTGGGTCGGTGCCGAATTGCACACGCACAATACGCGTTTCGACCGTCTTAAAGCCTGAGGGCGCGCACGACGGGCGTCTGACGAGCGTCTGACGCTCGTGTGCGGGTCGGTGACAATCGTCGCTAATTCGGGACTGAATCGGCCCTGAGGACATCCGTCGCGTGTGAGCCTGTGGCGAAGCCCCCGCGAGCGAGTACGCTTTTATCTGCACATCGCCTACCCCGGATATGACTGTGCTCTCCTTCGACGAGCAGGGCGTCGACGTCGTCTACGACGGGACGGAGTTCAGACTCGAGAAGTCACTCATCGTGGACGCCGTCCAGAAGTCCTACCCGGACGTGACCGACCACGAAGTGCTCCAGATAGTCGAGCCCGACCCGGCGCTGTCCGGCGAACCGCGCCGCATCGCCGAGATAGTGGACTGAGGATAAATCCCACGAAGGTATTAATTCCCACGGCGGCAAATATAGACTATTAGAACAATGTGGCGCTGTCTTGCGGTTTTTCCTACGAGAAATCGTGGCAAAAACTCACAGTGGCGGCAAGCATTTAAGTACTCAGAACGCACCCCGAGGTAATGACAGACCCACGTATCGCGGGGGCCGGTGTCACACAGTTCGGGAAGCACCCCGAGCGGACCGGTCGTGACCTCTTCGCCGAGGCCGGACTCGAAGCGCTCGACCAGTCGGGCGTCGACCCCGAGGACGTCGAGGCACTGTACTACGGGAACTTCATGGGCGAACTCGCCGAACACCAGGGCCACCAGGGGCCGCTGATGGCCGAGGCGATCGGTATCGACGCGCCCGCGACGCGACTGGAGGCCGCCTGTGCCTCCGCCGGAGCCGCCGTCCGCGAGGCCGTGAAGACGCTGCGAAACGGCGAGGCGGAGGTCGTCGTCGTCGGCGGCGCCGAGCGGATGACCAACATCGGCACCGCGGCGGCGACGGACGCCCTAGCCATCGCCGCGGACGACCTCTACGAGATTCGCGCCGGGATGACGTTCCCCGGGGCGTACGCGCTGATGGCGCGGGCGTACTTCGACGAGTTCGGCGGCTCCCACGAGGACCTCGCCCACGTCGCCGTGAAGAACCACGAGCACGCCCTGGTCAACGAACACGCCCAGATTCAGAAGGAGATCACTGTCGAAGACGCCATGGAGGCGCCGACTATCGCCGCGCCGCTTGGCCTGTATGACTCCTGTCCCATCACCGACGGTGCGGCCGCCGCCGTCCTCACGACCGAAGCGTACGCCGAGGACAACGACCTCGACGCGCCGGTCGCGATTTCGGGGACCGGCCAGGGCGGCGACAACCTCGCACTGCAGGACCGGCCCCATCTCGCCCGGACGCCTGCCGCGGACAAGGCCGCCCACGAGGCCTACGCCGACGCCGGCATCGAGGCCGACGACGTGGACGTCGCGGAGGTCCACGACTGCTTCACCATCGCCGAGGTCCTCGCCATCGAGTCGCTCGGCCTGTTCGAACCCGGCGAGGGCATCCACGCCGCGACCGAGGGGACGACGACCCGCCACGGCGAGTTGCCCGTCAACCTCTCGGGCGGGCTGAAAGCGAAGGGCCACCCGGTCGGTGCGACCGGCGTCGCCCAGCTCGCGACCATCGCGTGGGTACTGGAGGGCACTCATCCGCGGGCCGACGCCGTCCCCGACGCCTCCGTCGGTGTTGCCCACAACGCCGGCGGCACCGTCGCCTCTACCACGGTCCACGTGCTGGAGGTGGAAGAATGACTGAGACCCCTCTCAACGGCGAGTACGACGACTGGCTCGACGCCATCGAGGACGGCGACGGATACTACGTCGAGTGCGAGGCGGGCCACGGCTGGCTCCCGCCCCGGAGCGTGTGTCCCGACTGTGGCTCCCGCACGCTCCACGACGAGCCACTGCCCGACAGCGGCGAGATAGCCACCCACACCACGATTACCGTGGCCACGCCGCAGTTCGAGGACGACGCCCCCTACGTCACCGCCATCGCCGACTTCGGTCCCGTCTCGATTACCGGCCTCGTCCGCGGCGTCGACCCCGAGGACGTCTCGATGGGTGACGTCGTCGACATCGAGGTCGGCGAGCGCGAGACGACCGGCGAGCGGGCCGTCGTGTTCCGGCCGCGGTAGCTACTCGGCGACGTCGACGGTCGCCGTCTCGCCCCGCACCACGTCGACGAACTGCTGGGGGTGTTCGACGTGGGGCAGCAACAGCGAATCGCCGAAGACCACGAGCGTCGCGTCGGCCTCGTCGGCCAGCACGCGCCCGTCGGCAAGCGGCGTGATGTCGGCGTTCTCGCCCCAGACCAGCGTAATCGGCACGTCGAGCTCCTCGAGCACGTCGCCGAGGTTCTCCTCGGGGTCGAGAAAGCCCGATATGAACGACGCCGGCGCGAACCGGGCGCCGGGCTGGTGGGCGCTGTGCCACTCGTGGTCGACGACGTCGTCGGTGAGCTTCTCCATGTCGTAGTAGCCGTGATCGGCGTGGAAATGGCGAATCGAGGCCTTCGAGCCGACGAGGTTGTAGATGGCCTGGCCGACCACCGGCGCGCGGACGAGCGACCGACGCGGGACCGACCGTCCGCCCATCGAGGTGTCCGTGGGACAGACGAGAATCAGCTCGGCGACGTCGACCTCGCGGGCGGCCATCGCGGCGTAGGCGCCCGTCAGCGAGGAGGCCACGACCGTCGCGTCCTCGCTCTCGTCGGCGAGGAAGTCACGGACGAACGTCGTCATGAGCGACGCGGAGTAGAGCAGCGGGGGACGGTCGGTGTGACCGAAGCCCGGCAGGTCCGGCGCGAGGACGTGGTAGTCCTCGGCCAGCGCGTCGAAGACGGCGTGGAACTCGTGGTTCGAGGCGGCGGCGTTGATGCCGTGCAGGAGGACGAGGTCCGGGTCGTCGGGGTCGCCGGCCTCGGTGTAGGCCACGTCGAACCCGCGCCAGCGGTAGGTCCGCTGGTCGCCGGAGAGGAACGGTTCGAACTCGTCGGCGCGCGACTGGAGGAGCCGGTTCGCGACCGCCGCTGTGCCGACCGCACCGACCGCGGCACCGAGCGCGTTGCGGAGTTTCATACTCTCCCGTAGGGGCGGGAACGTGTTTATACGTGGGGGAGACCAGGACAGATGTCAAAGTTCGACCACTGGACTGTAGCGCTCCGACACGCGCCTGGATTCGACGGTATTCCAGCTGGCGGGGCCTGTTACATTCACTGACGACGTGAATTTATTAACGCAAAACGTGTTCAGTCTAACCAGAATGCGTGTCCAGACGGGGCTGGTCGGCGCAGGAATACTGTTCGTCGGACTGTTCGCTATCGGGAGAGTAGTTGTACCTCAATGTAATCAGACCGTCGAGAAGCGAGTTCCGACACTGATCGACCCAGACGAACTTGGCCCATCGCTCGATTCGCTACCCCGGAAGCTGGGTAGCGATATCCGCAGCTACTGACGACTACCGATTGTCCGGGTCCGGAAGGTGAGCCAGCCGTGCTTTCATCGGCGGATGGGGGGCCAGACCGGTTCGCCAGGTGAACGTCGACGAGCGCTTCCGTTCGATGTGTGACCCGACGGTGCCGAACGCTTCTCGGACGGTGTCACTGCCGAAGCGCTCACAGAGTCGGCTGTCGATTCGATAGAATCCAGCGGCATAGCGGCGGTTGTAGAACAGTATCACGGGCAAGAGGAGTAGCCCGGCGACTCCAACGAACGGTGCGACCCCGCTGTCGGCCAGTGCCAGCGCGACGGCGTACCCGAGTACCAGCGCGCACAGCACCCACAGGCAGAGGAGAAATCGTCCATGCGGAGTGAGTTCTCGTCCCCGCTCGTACCCCTCGGCGAGTGCGACGGCGAGATGACTATCGTCGCCGGTCTCGAACAGGGAGGTCGCGACGTGGAGCGTCCGGTGTGTGTCGTCGCCGGTGACGAAGACGTCCCAGGGCCACAGCTTCCTGTACACACGCACCTCGTCGATAGCATCGTAGTCGGCGTCGAGAAGTGGCTGCAAGCGGTCGATTTCCTCCGACGTCGCATCTCTGCCGTAGCGGGAATACAGGTGGAGTAGATACTGATCCCGGTAGGAGAGCCCGGTGGCGATGAGGAGCAGCGCCGTCAGACAGAGCCAGAACAGTGAGAGGGACTCGTTTACGACGAGGTCGATGACGGGGAGGCTGCAGACGACCACCACGGGGAACTCCCAGCGGGTATTGATTCCAGTCCGACCGAGCGCTGGGAAACTGTCCTCAGGCGACCCGCGTCGACTGTACACTGCAAGCAGCGGAACCAGGGCGGCGAAGACGCCGAAGAGGGCGGAAGACGGTCCGACGAGCCACGTCGAAGCGGGCCCGGATACGTTGTCGGCGGCCAGCGTGACCGGACGGATTAGGAGATTACCAACCCAGATGCAGACTGCAATGAAGATTGCCAGGGACCAGTAGGTGACGTCTGCGAGACGGCTCTCCTCGATACTGTCGCCGCCAAGTCGGTCCAGTCGACGTGCAAGCGGCAACTCCGTGGTGCCCGAGGCATCTGGGTCGTCGTGGTCGACGCCACCATCCACGATGAGCCAGTCGCCGAGGGCACGGTACGTCCGACGCACGGTGGTGATTCCGAGGTGGCGACTGGCGAAATCGTCCGCGGCAGCGAACGACCACTGTGATAGTTTCCCCACCAGTCCGATGCACACCAAAAGCCCGGTCACGGGCAACACAAGCGGAATCAGTGGGGCCTGAAACGCTGTGATACCAATGTCCAATGCCCGGAGTGCCAGCGTGTTCACTGTCGCCAGACTGGACAGGATGAGCAACGCCACCATCGTCTGGTTAGCTACAGTGTATAGGTTCGCGAACGGGCTCCGATGTGTCGCCTGGGCGAACGCGACGGACAGTTCGTCGTCCGTGGCGACGTCGAGAAGCCCCTCGTGGACGTAGGTCACCCGTTGTCCGAGCGCGTTTGCGACGAAGACACTCTGGGGTTTTGCGGAAGTAACATCGTCGAACGTACAGACGACGACGGTTCCCGGCGACGAGTCGAACGCGTCGAAGCAGGCCCGGATGTGACGTGCTTCCTCATCGGTCGGGGACCGATATCTGTCGGCCGGTCGCCGACAACCGTGGAAAACCAGGAACAGGCCCGTTCCGATAACGGTGAGGACGGCGGCCGCAAGTGGTGACACGAATCCACTCCCGGCAAGAGATATCGCCGTGACAATCAGGGCGTATATACCGACCCCGACTGCGACGAGTGTCAGTGGATTTGTCCTGTTGGAATCGGCGTAGGCCTCGATATCGGTGTGGCCGAGACGGTTGCCGACTACGAAAGCGGCATACCCCGCGACTGCGGTGAGTGTGGTAGCCACAGTGTACAGTGCAGTCATCTGCAGTGGTGCGGACTTACCGACAAACACTGTTGGTATGTTCAACAGATTGAAACCGAGCGGTGGGACCGCCCAGACAGCGACGAAGAGCAAAAGCGTCAATCTGGCTTGTTTAGTAGGGCGTATATCTGTCCAGATACGCCCGCGAACGTATCCAGCAACGAGGGTGCCGCCGACGTATAACATCAAGAGTCCGGTGACTGAGAGGGGACCCATAATCCAGTAGTTTTGAGTGGGAAACCATGAGGATAAAATCCACGATACTAGTCAAGGAATAATAATCCTGACCGAAGACAGTCTCCCGGACGGCAAGCGTTGTGCATAATGGCAACCGACTTGATTCCAAAAGTCTCAGCCGCCGAATGCCACAGTTATTCCGCCCAGTATGCCCACACCAGCCAGGAGCGTAGTACCGGTATCCACTTGACCGATAAATCTCCGAGCGTGCGGCAGGAAGACCTGGACATCTGAAGCTTTGTGACCTGTGCCTGTCGTGGACGAACGCACAGTTGGTGTCGTCTATTTATTCACGGTCAAGCCGTGAATTTATTACCTCGACGAGAGTCCACCCAAGCAGTATGCCGATCGGCCCGGGATTAATCGGAGCAGCGATTCTGATTGTCGGACTGTTCGCCCTCGGCCGTCTCGTCGGCTGGTGGCTCGGGAGGTCCGAAGAGATGACGCCGAGACAGCGGTCAGTGTACCAGAAACTGGCGTTTCTTGTTCCGCTGTTGATCATGTGGGCCACGCCGATACTGTTCCGTGTCTATCCAATCGGTCATAGCCTTCTCTCGTCGGGGCCGACCTGGGCTGGGGCACTCCTCAACAGTATCATCGCGACCACTGTCGCGGCCATCGGTCTGACTGGAGCACTGTGGGGACTCAGACCGTTCACGAACGCTCGGCCGATGGTCCGGGGGGAGCTGTTCCGTCGGCGTCGGCTGGCGCGGGCCTATATCGTCGGCTTGGTTCTGTTCACAGCACTGCTCATAGAGTTCGGTATCCTCTACTCGTCGTCGCTGACTGGGCTTCTTTTTGCGGTGCTACTCATCTCGCCCGTTGGCTTGTTTCTCAGTCTCATAGTCGGCGTTCCGATAGCCTGTCCGTCGATGCGATTCGGCGTCCGGCCCCCGACTGACGAGGAGTACGACCGCCTCGACCGAATCTACGAGCGCCTCGACATACAGTCGCCGGACGGCACCGAGATCACTGTCGACGAATACGTGAGTCGTGTGGTGGTGCTGCGAACCGACGACAAGCGAGTGGTGGCGCTCAGCGACTCGCTACTGTCGGCGTTCGACGACGATATGCTCTCAGTCGGCATCGCCCACGCCGAAGGGCGAGCCAGGCACCGGGTCGATGCGCTGAAGAAGCCCCATATGTGGAACGTTTTGGCGGCGTTGGTCCTGGTAATCTGGGTTATTGGCGCGGTTCTTATCGTGCCCGGGGTGCCCATAGTAGCTCTTGGCGGGGCACTCCTGCTCGTATCTCTAGTGGTGGTCGTCAGCTGGGTGATTGGAGCCTGGGGCCGGGAACGTATCCACTTGGCTGACGAGGACATGATCAGGCACGTCAACGTCGATTCGTCAGTCGTCACGGATATTTATATGAATCCTGACAAACGCTTAGGTGTAGTTTCGACGGAGATTAGGGAAAAAGCGGACGGTATTTATGAATATCTGACCGTCGAACCATCTATCGAGGAACGGCTCGTAGCCATGGGACTAGCAGGTAGCGGGAGGGGTGAGCCGTCGAAGCCACGAGAAGTGGAATCTGAAGTCAACGAATAGGATTCATTGAATCGGAAATCGATTTATATTCTATCTTTTAGGTGATTCGGCAAAATACGACGTGAAATACTAACAGTCACCAAGATTGCGGTTTCAGCGAGCCTGAGTGAACGAGACGTGTCGGAGCGCAAATGATTCAGATTAATGAGAACCGATTACGCAGTATTTTCATTGCCAAGCCAGCTTTGCAAGAACGGTTCTAGCTGACCAGTCCGGACCATACCGATAACTATCACAAAGGCAAAAGCGACAATAACTCCAGCAGCAGCAGTACCTGCAGTAATCGTGAGCCCTGCTAAAAGTCCCGCTATTAGCGCTGCAAATTTTGCAAGAACAACCGCAGCTATCAGCGCGAGTGCAAATAGGAGAGCATACCAAAGAAATTCTCCGAAGGCCTCTAACTGCTCCATGGGGGTCAGTGTCGGATACGTGTAAGTATACCCTGGTGGATGGATTTCGTTAGGGTTGCGGTTCGGCGCCCGATAACCCGAGCCTATGTCTTCTGGTAGTTGATTAGGGCTACGTCTGGCCGCACCTTCTGGACTTACAAAGGGCCTCGGTGGCTGGTTGTTACACCAGAGTTTGGTACAAACCGTACTCTCTTCGAGGAATCGAAACGCGTCTAAGACTCTCCCAAGATAACTGCGAAGAGGAGTATCGTCGAGTCTTCCGAGTGAGCCGTAGTCGACGACCAGTTGACAGATGCCGCCGAGTAAATCGATATAGTTCTGTTTGAGATACGTATTCAGAAACGATTTGCCGACGCTGTATGCATCTTGAATATTCGTCAGGCTCTCATCAGGGTCGTCGGTGAGGTGACGCTGTATATCGGCTGGAACGTGGTCGTTTGATATCTCGTCGTCGTCTAAAATCCCATCAATGAAATTGTGAATCTCCCCTAACTGGTCTCTGGTCGCACAGAGGGCCGATAGCGATACCGACGACCAGTCGGGTGAATCGTTCTTCAGTTCCTGCGCTTCGGTACCGATGTACTCTAGTACTGCTGGGATTTCGTTAATATTGTCTTCTTCCGACACGTTGTCGTACAAATCGACCAGTGCGACGTAGATATCGGTGTCCTCGCCGTTGAGTTTCGACTTGAAAGTATCTATCTCCCCATCCGTATCGGTGTCATCGTTACCCAGTGCGAAGGTCCGCCAGTTCTCGATACTGTCCTCCGAGATCGAGAACCTGTCAGGAGCTCCATCAGCGTCGACTGGACTCTGGATATACAGTATATTGGCGATGAATTGTTTTAACTCTCCATCACTATACTGATTAGCGAAATCAAATGTGCTATTAATATTATTTATAAGATTCTCGAGAGACTCATCCAGCGTATCGTATATCAGTCCAACATCGTTTTCCAGATCGGCGACCGTTGGAAGTTCGCTGTCCGAACCGTCGGTTTCGATGTTGCTGCAGAATTCCTCGCCAGTGTAATCAACGACATCTTCGAAAGCGTCGTCTATGTCGTTCTTTATCTGGAGGGCCCCTGCAATTATCGCCTCTAAATAACCTGCCAACTGCCCGCTGATGATTTGTGAATCGATACCAAAATAAACACACCCATCAGTTCCAAATCCGACGAACCCCTGAGTGCTGGGATCGATTGCGTTTCCACCATCTGCCCCCACAATCCAATTTTCAGTACCTCACAAAGCATCCTCGGCTAGCTGTTTCTGCGGCCTGAGTTCTGTGTCGAAGCGGTTGTACTGACGGTCTCGACGAGAGAATTACGGACGGATCGACGGAGAGCTGTCGCT
>Ga0136589_1000043_pt1 | contig 65690 bp, 76 predicted proteins | sample AntRauMFilla3764_FD_104640 | JGI IMG/M metagenome (GOLD analysis project Ga0136589, IMG submission 104640) | Saline lake microbial communities from Rauer Islands, Antarctica - Metagenome Filla 3 #764 | ecosystem: Environmental > Aquatic > Non-marine Saline and Alkaline > Saline | place...
GCGCTTAGGACGCTATCCCGTAGGGGTCCGCCGGTTCAAATCCGGTCCCGCGCATTCTACTGACTGCGAACGGACGTGAGCAGTCTGTGAATCGAACGGAGCGGATTTGAATCCTGGAAGGAACGCGCAGCGAACGAACGTGAGCGAGCATTTCTTCGTCCGGTTCAAATCCGGTCTCGCGAGTTGCTGCGAGCGAACTGACCCCCTCGAAAAGACGAACGGGAGGATCGACCCGTGGGCGCAGCGACCGGAATCTCTGCGAGCAGTCGGCCGCCCGCCCGACGCTATCGGTGCGTAAACAGCACCACGCGGTCGTCGTGGATAGCCGTACACAGATCCATCTCGAAGTCCAGGTTCAGCGACGTCGGCGGATTCTTACAGACGACCATGTCGTCGAACGGTTTCTCACAGGCCGGGCAGGCGACGGCCGTCGTGTTCTGGTAGGACTTGATGGCCTCGTTGTCCTCGCGCGGAGTCAGCGAGGAGACTATCTCGTCGAAATCTTCCATACTCGGCTATGATAGACGGTGTCGCATAAATTCTGGGTCCTAGGAGCACCCGTGTCCGATACCGTACCCGTCAGGACCGACGACACCACATACAGCCAGAAAGCCCCGACCCGTTCGACTCGGAGGACTCGCTGCGCCCCTCGGCCGCCGGCCTGCGGTGCTTGCTTCGTCCGCCGTCGTCGTACGGGTCGCCCCTTTCAGTCCCGCCCACGCCGACTGGTCAACCGGCTACGGGCGGGACTGAAAGGGGCCAGTCGCTCGGCGTTCGAGACGACGCAAGCACTGGACCGAACACAGTGAGGGAAGCGCGCAGCGAGTCGCAGTAGCCGAGCGACTGGGGGCTTTCTGGCTGTCAAAGATCTCTCTCACAGATTCACCAGGGGCCGTTCTCCACTTCGCGTCGTTAGTTACAAGCACGATTGCGAGGACCGGAGCGTTAAAGTCCGGTTGCAGTAACCCAAATGAGTATGCAACGGTCCCCCGAAGCTACACGATTTCTACTGGTCGCCGGGACGACGGAGACGGCGCGACGAGCGGGGATAAGCGCCGCTGGCGCGGACCCGGACCTGCTATCGACGACGCCCGCGGCCGACGCCGAACTCCTGACCTACGGCCGGCCGGTCCGGACCGACACGGTGCCGGTGAGTCCGAGCGGCTGTCCGACGCCGGCGCTGGTGACGCGGGCGGTGCGAGAACTCCTCGACGTCGACCTGACAGTCGTCGACGGAGGACTGGCGGAGCCGACGGGCGCCCCGACAGTGTCGGTGGGCGCGGGTGTCGGCCGCGACATCGGCGAGCAGGACCCGGTGCCGACGGCCTACGGGGCCTTCGAGGCGGCGCGGCAGTACGGCCGAGCGCTCCCGACGAACGAACTGTGGCTGGCCGAGACCGTCCCCGGCGGGACGACGACGGCGCTGGGGGTGTTGCGGGCGCTGGGCGAGGACGCGATGGTCTCCTCGTCGCTGCCGGAGAACCCCCTCGAACGCAAGGAACAGGCCGTCAGCGAGGGGCTCGAGGCGAGCTCTCTCCAGCCGGGCGACGCCGCCGGCGAGCCCAAGCGTGCGGTCCGGCGGATGGGCGACCCGGTGCTGGCGACGCTTTCGGGACTGACGACCGGCGCGGTCGAGACCGACACCGCCGTGACGCTCGCTGGCGGTACCCAGCAGCTCGCGGTCGCGGCCCTGGTCAGACACGGCGGCTACGAGGGGCGGCTCGGACTGGCGACGACGAGCTACGTCGCCGACGACGACAGCGCGGACCTCCGGGCGAGCGCCCGAGCGCTGGACCTCGACCTGGTCGTCACCGACCCCGGCTTCGACGCGAGCGACCACGTCGCCATGGAGCGGTTCGTGGCCGGCGAAGCCAAGGAGGGCGTCGGGATGGGCGGGGCACTGGCGATGGCCGACCGCGCCGGGATTCCGATGGCCGACGTTCGCGAGCGCTTGGCGGCGGTGTACGACGAACTGCTGGGCGAGCAGGCGGCCGAGACGCCGACCGCGGACGGTGAGTCCCGATGAAGGGGGTCGTGCTGGGCGGCACGTCGTCGGGCGTCGGCAAGACCGTCGCGGCGATGGCGACGATGCGGGCACTCGACGCGGCGGGCTACGACCCCCAGCCCGCGAAGGCCGGCCCGGACTTCATCGACCCGAGCCACCACACCGCCGTCGCGGGCAAACCATCGCGCTCGCTGGACCCGTGGCTGGCCGGCGAGGACGGGACGCTACGGACCTACCACCGGGGCGAGGGCGACATCTGCGTCGTCGAGGGGATGATGGGCCTGTACGACGGGACGAAGGTGTCGACCGCCCGCGTCGCCGAGGTGCTCGACGTCCCCGTGGTCCTCGTGGTCGACGCGAAGGCGGGGATGCAGAGCGTCGGTGCGACGGCGCTCGGGTTCAAAGCGTACGCAGCCCACGCCGGCGTCGACGTCGACGTCGCGGGTGTCCTCGCCCAGCGCGCTCACGGCGGGCGCCACGCCGACGGCATCCGGGACGCGCTCCCCGACGATATCGCGTATCTCGGGCGAATTCCGCCCACGCCGGAGCTTTCGATTCCGGACCGGCACCTCGGGCTGGAGATGGGCAGCGAGTCGCCGGTCGACACCGACGCGCTCGACGGGGCGGCCGAGAGTATCGACGCCGAGGCCATCGTCGATATCGCCCGCGAACCGCCCGCAGCGACGCCCGAGCGCCCGCTCGGCGCCGACCGCTCGGCCGACTCCGGGCACACCCTCGCCGTCGCCAGCGACGCGGCGTTCTGTTTCCGGTATCCGAGCCTCGGCGAGCGCTTCGAGGGCCGTATCGAGCCGTTCTCGCCCCTGGCCGACGACCCGGTGCCCGACACCGACGCCGTCTACCTCCCCGGCGGCTACCCCGAACTGCACGCCGAGGCGCTGGCCGAGTCGGCGACGCTCGACGAACTCGGGAGGCTGGCGGCCGACGGCCTGCCCGTTCTCGGGGAGTGTGGCGGGCTGATGGCGCTCTCGGAGTCACTGACGACCGTGGAGGGCACCACATACGAGATGGCCGGCGTCCTCCCGGCGACCGTCGAGATGCGCGAGCGCTACCAGGCGCTGGACCACGTGGAACTGCGGGCTCGCCGCGATTCGCCCGTCGCCACCGCGGGTGGTCGCCGCCGGGGTCACGAGTTCCACTACTCCGCGGCGACCGTCGACGGCGACGCGACCTTCGCGTTCGACGTCGAGCGCGGCGACGGCATCGACGGCGACCACGACGGGCTGACCGAGTACGCCACGGTCGGGACCTACTGCCACGCTCACCCCGAAAGCGGTGCCTTCGACGAACTCGTCTCCCGATGAGTGGGCCGGGACACGCGGCGAAAATCCGTCAGACGGAGCGCGGACGGACGGCTGACTGCCCATAAGGTTTTTTCCTGTTTGCCGTCGTGGTAGGGACAATGAACGAGTTGCGCGACCTGTTCGAGGGACTGGTCGCAGATATCGACGCCGTCTTCCTCTTCTCGCCGAGCACGTCTAACTACGAGGCGCTCGCTGACGCGGACGGTACCGTCGTCGTGGTCGGACCCGAGAACGCCGTCGACGCAGACCAGTTCGTGGAACTCCCCATCGACTTCACCGACCTGGAGGGGCGTATCCGCTTTGGCATCGAGGGCGCACTCGAACAGGAGCTGGTCGAGGAGGGCGACGAGGTGGCCTGCGTGAGCGATTTCATGACCGGGACGGCAAACGCCGTCACGCGCATCCAGACCAACGAGTTCTCGCCGTCGGGCGTCTACGACCTGTTCGTCAACTCGCGGGCCGAACCCGGCGTCGTCCGGGACGTCTTCGAGGTGGCCGTCGAACTCGGGAAGAAAGGCCAGAAGGGCAAGCCCGTCGGTGCGCTGTTCGTCGTCGGCGACGCCGGCAAGGTGATGAACAAGTCCCGCCCGCTCTCGTACAACCCCTTCGAGAAATCGCACGTCCACGTCGGCGACCCCATCGTCAACGTGATGCTCAAGGAGTTCTCCCGGCTCGACGGCGCCTTCGTCATCTCCGACGCCGGGAAGATAGTGTCGGCGTACCGCTATCTCGAACCCTCCGCCGAGGGGGTGGACATCCCGAAGGGGCTGGGCGCCCGGCACATGGCCGGCGGGGCCATCACCCGCGACACGAACGCGACGGCCATCGTCCTCTCCGAGAGCGACGGGCTGGTCCGCGCGTTCAAAGGCGGTGAACTCGTCCTGGAGATCGACCCCGAGGAGTACTGACTATGCAGTCGATATCCGACTGGCCCGACGCCGTCCGGACGCTGTTTTCCCCCCAGGGAACCTTCGTCGTCTCGCTGGTGGTGCTCGGCATCGGCCTGCTCGCCGGCTTCCTCGTCTGGCGGGCCGCCCGGCAGTTCATGGAGGAACTGGGCGTCCCCGAGACTGTCGAGGGCACGCCCTTCGAGCGGACCGCCCGCAGCCTGGGTACCTCGACCGTCGGTATCGTCTCGAATCTGGCCGCGCTGTTCGTCTACATCATCGCCATCACGGTGGCGCTGAACATCGCCCAGCTCGTCCAGCCCGAGGCGTACTGGACCCGCTTTACCGCCTTCCTTCCGAACCTCTTTATCGCTATCTTCGCCATCATCATCGGCCTCATCGCCGGCGACAAGGCGAAGCTGGTCGTCTCCGAGCGGCTACGCAGCGTCAAGCTCCCCGAGGCGACCGTCGTCCCGGAGATCGTCAAGTACAGCATCTTCTATCTCGCCGTCCTCATCGCGCTCGGGCAGCTCGGCGTCGCGACCATGGCGTTGCTCATCCTGCTGGCCGCCTACTCCTTCGGCCTAGTCTTTCTCACCGGCCTCGCACTGAAGGACCTGCTCGCGGCCGCCGCCGCCGGCCTCTATCTGTTGCTCACCGAACCCTACAGCATCGGCGACGAGGTCGTCATCGGCGACCAGCGCGGCATCGTCCAGGAGGTCGATATGCTCGTCACCCGCGTCGAGGCCGACGGGAAAGAACACATCATCCCGAACCAGCAGGTGATGAAAGACGGTATCGTCCGCGTTCGGGAGTAGTCACGCAGCTCGGTCTTCGTCACGCGACACCGGTTCGGCCGGCACCCCGGCGACGGTCTCACCGGGCGGGACGTCTTCCACGACCAGCGAGTTCGCCGCGACCTGTGCCTCGGCGCCGATTTCCACGCCCGGCAGGACGATAGCGCCCGCGCCGATCATCGCCCGCTCGCCGACGACGACCTCGCCGGTCCGGTACTCCGCTTGCAGGAACTCGTGACAGAGCAGGGTCGCGTCGTACCCGACGATGGCGTCGTCTCTGACGGTGATGAGTTCCGGCCAGAACACGTCCGGCGTCGATTCGAGCCCCCAGGCGACCCCCTCGCCGACGGTGACGCCGAGCCGACGCAGGAGCCAGTTCTTGAGCCTGAGACTCGGCGATATCCGACAGACGACGATGACGACGTAGTTCAGGACGATGCGAAGTCGCCCCTTCGCCTCCGGCCACGGGAACAGCGAGTTCCGCGGCCCCGGCGTCGCGACGCGGTCCAGTCGGTCGTGTCGTCGCTCCGTCTCGGCGTCTGGCTCTGTCGCGTCGCTCACGCCTCCCGCTTGTACGGCTCCCCTCTTGAACGCCCCGCTAGTAATGAGAGGACCAACAGCGACCGATAGCGGTACTGCAGTCTTCAACAGTCAGAAAGCCCCCGACCGTTCGAGGGCTGCGACTCGCTGTGCTCCTCAGTCGCTCCGCTCCTTGCGGTGCTTGCGTCGTCTCGCTCCTCGAACGGTCGGCCCCTTTCAGTCCCGCCCCGTGGACGAACCGACCGGGCGGGACTGAAAGGGGCGGGCTGCTACACGAAGGCGGGCGACGTAAGCACCGCAGGAACGAGCGTAGCGAGTGACAAGGCGCGCAACGAGCTCGTTCGAGAGAGCGAAGCTCTCTCGTGATGACGAAAGACGGCAAAGCCGTCTTTCGAACCACCCCCGAGTGTAGCAGCCCGGGGCTTTCTGGCTGTCAGCAGTCACGCTAGCTCTGGTCTGGCTCGCGATAGTGCAACCGACAAAGAAAGAAACGACGGTTCCTAGTCCCGAATCTCGTCCATGTGGTCGAGACGCTGCTGGACGAGGTCGGGTTTGCCGATGTCGTGGCGCACGCGCAGGCCCTCGGTGCCGGCCCGCTCCAGGGCGCCCTCGGCGATAGCTTCGGCTTCCGTAATCGAGTCGGCGATGCCGACGACGGCGTAGGAGCGAGACGTCGTCGTGTAGATGCCGTCCTCGCGGTCGTCGACGGAGGCGTAGAACAGCAGCGCCTCGCCCGCGTTCTCCGCGTCGATGGTGACCGTCGCACCGGCCTCTGGGTCGGTCGGGTAGCCGTCGGGGACGGCGTACTTACAGACCGTCGCCTTGGGCTGGAAGGACAGTTGCGGAATCGAGCGCTCCTCGCGGGCGGCGACGAGGACGTCGAGGAAATCCGTGTTGAGAACGGGCAGCGTGTTCATGGCCTCGGGGTCACCGAAGCGGGCGTTGAACTCCACGACGCGGGGGCCGGTCTCGGTCAGCATGAACTGGCCGTACAGCACGCCCTTGTAGCCCTCGAGGGCGTCGACGGTCGCTCGCAGCACGTCGACGGCGTCGTCGTAGTCGCCCTCGGTCATGAACGGCAGTTCGAGGCTGGCGTCGGTGTAGCTGCCCATCCCGCCGGTGTTGGGCCCTTCGTCGCCCTCGTAGGCGCGCTTGTGGTCCTGGACGGCGGGGGTGACGCGGAGCTGGCCGTTGGCGACGAACGCCTGGACGGTGAACTCCTCGCCGACGAGCCGCTCTTCGAGGACGACGCGGTCGTAGTCGGAGTTCCGGAGGTACTCTTTGGCCTCCTCTGCGCTGCACTGGTCGCCGATGACCCGAACCCCTTTCCCGCCGGTGAGGCCGGCGGGCTTGACCGCTAAATCGCCGTCGTACTCGTCGATGTAGTCGCAGGCGGCCTCCATGTCGTCGAACGTCTCGAAGTCCGGACAGCCGGGGATGTCGTGTTCGGCCATGAAACGGCGCTGGAAGGCCTTGTCCGTCTCGATGCGTGCCTCCTCTGCCTGCGGGCCGAAGGCGTAGACGCCGGCCTCGTCGAGCGCGTCGGCGACGCCGGCGGCGAGGGGTGCCTCCGGACCGACGACGGCGAGCGTGGCGTCGACGTCTTGGGCGTACTCGGTGACGGCCTGGGGGTTCGTGGTTTCGAGCGTCTCGAACCCTTCGGCCAGTTCGACGATGCCCGGGTTTCGGTTGCCGGCACAGGCGTAGAGGTCGGCGTCGGAGTCGGCGAGCGCACGCGTGACGGCGTGTTCGCGGCCGCCGCCACCCACGAGCAGCACTGTCTCTGTCATACCTCAAGGCCTGACCGGGTTCGACGTAAGTATTGTCTTTCAGTGGTTCAGGGTCGACCCACGCAGCGTCGGCCGACTCGCTCACTCCTGCTCGCTGAGTTCGTCGAGAGCCTGCTCTTGCTCGCTGCGAGTCAGTCCACCCGCCTCGGCGAAACGACCCTCGTACTGCCAGTCCGGGATGGCCGCCCACGTCGAGTCGTCGTCCTCGCCGCCCAGCCGCCGGACCCACAGGACCGCCAGCACGACCCAGCCGCCGACGGCGGCCAGCCAGGACTCCGGGGCGGGGACGCCGGCCAGCGAGAGCACTCCGCCGATGACCGGCACCGTCAGGAAACCGACGAACACGACGGCGACGAGATACTGCATCGCCCGGGTCGACAGTGACAGGTCCACTGCCTTGCTCATACCAGTCGTTTTTCACGTTCGGGAATAGCTCTTGTGGTGGCGGACGCGTCCGCGACCGGGACACACCGCTTTTGCGTGTGGCTCTCCGAGAGACAGCCATGAGCGACAGCGCGCCCCCCACCGAGCGGAACCGACTCGACGAGGCGGAGAGCCCGTATCTCCGTCAGCACGCGGACAACCCCGTCAACTGGCAGCCCTGGGACGAACAGGCCCTCGAAGCCGCGAAAGAACGGGACGTTCCTATCTTCCTCTCTATCGGCTACGCCGCCTGTCACTGGTGTCACGTCATGGAAGAGGAGAGCTTCGAGGACGAGAGCGTCGCCGAGATGCTCAACGAGCACTTCGTCCCGGTCAAGGTCGACCGCGAGGAACGGCCCGACCTCGACAGCGTCTACATGAGCATCTGCCAGCAGGTGACCGGCGGCGGCGGGTGGCCCCTGTCGGCGTGGCTCACGCCCGAGGGGAAACCGTTCTACGTGGGGACGTACTTCCCGCCCGAGGAGAAACACGGCCGCCCCGGCTTTGCCCAGCTTCTGGACCGGCTCGCCAACTCCTGGTCGGACCCCGAACAGCGCGAGGAGATGGAGTCTCGTGCCCAGCAGTGGACCGACGCCATCGAGAGCGACCTCGAAGACGTCGGCGAACCGGGCGACCCCGACGAGAACATCATCGGGACGGCGGCGACCATCGCTCACCGGGGCGCCGACCGTGACCACGGCGGCTGGGGCTCCGGCGGGCCGAAGTTCCCACAGACTGGCCGGCTTCACGCGCTGCTGAGGGCTCACGCTGATGGGGAGTCACCGAGCGGCGGCGGGCTCTCCGGTCCACAGGGCGGCGACGGGCCCTCCGACGACTATCTGACCGTCGTCGAACAGACGCTGAACGCGATGGCCGACCGGGGGCTGTACGACCACGTCGGCGGCGGCTTCCACCGCTACTCGACGGACATGCAGTGGGCAGTGCCCCACTTCGAGAAGATGCTGTACGACAACGCCGAGATTCCCCGGGCGTTCCTCGCGGGGTATCAGGCCATCGGCAACGAGCGCTACGCCTCGGTGGTCCGCGAGACGTTCGACTTCGTCCAGCGGGAACTCCAGCACGACGAGGGCGGGTTCTTCAGCACGCTCGATGCCGTGAGTCGACCGCCAGGCAGCGACCCCGATGCCGACACCGAGGAAGGCGCGTTCTACGTCTGGACGCCCGAGCAGGTCCACGACGCCGTGGACGACGAGCAGGCGGCGGATATCTTCTGTGAGTACTTTGGCGTCAGCGAGAAAGGGAACTTCGAAGGAGCGACCGTCCTGGGCGTTCGCAAACCGATCGACGTGCTCGCCGAGGAGTACGAACTGAGCGAGGCCGAACTGACCGAGAAACTGCAGGGGGCCCTCAACGAGGCCTTCGAGGCCCGCGAGGAGCGCCCCCGCCCCGCCCGCGACGAGAAGATTCTGGCGGGCTGGAACGGGCTGATGATATCGACGCTCGCGGAGGGTGCGATCGTCCTCGACGACGCCTACGCCGACGTGGCCACAGACGCGCTGGGCTTCGTTCGCGAGCATCTCTGGGACGAGTCCGAGCAACGGCTCTCCCGGCGGTACAAGGACGGCGACGTGGCCATCGACGGCTATCTCGAGGACTACGCCTTCCTCGGCCGGGGCGCCTTCGACTGCTATCAGGCGACTGGCGAGGCGGAGTATCTGACGTTCGCGCTAGAGCTCACAGCGGCCATCGTCGAGGCGTTCTGGGACGCCGAGGAGGGGACGCTGTACTTCACGCCGACCGGCGGCGAGGCCCTCGTCGCCCGCCCGCAGGAGCTGACCGACCAGTCGACCCCCTCCAGTACGGGCGTCGCGGTGTCGCTGCTGCTGGAACTGGCCCACTTCAGCGACGACGACCGCTTCGCCGACGTGGCCGAACAGGTCGTTCGGAGCCACGCCGACCGGACCTCGGCGAACCCGCTGCAACACGCCTCCCTCACCCTCGCGACGGACACCTACGAGCAGGGCGCACTCGAACTGACGCTCGTCTGTGACCCGACCGACCCGCCGGCCGACTGGACCGAGACACTCGCCGACCGGTACGTCCCACGGCGGCTGCTGGCCTGGCGGCCCGACGACGACGCGACCCTCGACGCCTGGCTCGACAGCCTTGCACTCGACGAGTCGCCGCCGATCTGGGCCGGCCGCGACGCGGACGGCGAGCCGACGGTGTACGCCTGTCGGAACTTCGCCTGTTCGCCGCCCCAGCACGACCTCGGCGAGGCGCTCGACTGGGGCGCTAATTAGCCCGCTCCGGCGCTCCTGCTCAGTAGTGTTTGAACAGCAACCCTCTGACGTCGTCTTTCGTCCGGACCTTCTCCGTCGTCCCGTCCGGCAGGTCCACCTCGTAGGGCGAGTCACTGCCGCCCTCGCGCCACTTGTCCTCGTGGTCGGTGAGTAGCTGGTTGGCCGCCGAGAGGACCGCGCCCGGGCCGTCGGTGGCCGCCGTCGAGCCAGACGTGCTCGCTGCCCCGTCGCTATCGTCCGCAGTCCCGTCGCAGGCGTCAGTGTCATCCTCGGCCACAGCCCCGTCGGCGTCAGTCTCGTCCGCCGCCGCAGCCTCGTCGTCCGGTTCGCCGTCGGCCTGGGTCGCCGCTGCCGATTCGCCCGCCGAACTCGGCGACCCGTCGGCCGACGAGTCCGCACCGTCTTCGGTCCCGTTCTCCGCGTCGCTGCGTTCGGACGCCCCGTCGCCGTTCTCGGCGTCCTCGACCGCTGCCAGCCGTTCGGCGAACGCCTCGACACCGAGTGCCGAGACCAGTTCCCCCCGCATGGTCGCCGCATCGATACCGCTGCCCGGCACCCCCTCCACCTCGGTCGCGACCGCCTGGAGCGCCCCGAAATCGGCCGTAGCGACTCGCTCGTGGGTCACGTCGCTCCCCTGCTGCTCGGGCGGTGTGTACGTGTCGAGGAGATACTGGACGACGTCTTTCGTCCGTATGTGGCCGTACGTGTCGATGTACGCCGCCTCGATGTCGTCCTGGATTGCCGCCAGTCGCTCACGCTGTGTCTCGGTGACCGTGATCTCGGGCATTAGTAACCAAGTTTCTATCCCCCAGCTTCGTGTAGTTTACCCCAGTTCGACGAGTTGCACGTCGCGTCACTCCTCGACGAACTCGACGCCGGTGATCTCGAAGCGAGCGCCGCCGTCGGCGCTCGCCGTCGCACGAATCGACCAGCCGTGTGCCTCGGCCACCTGCTTGACGATGTTCAGCCCGAAGCCGGTGCCCTCGTCGCTCGTCGAGTAGCCGACCCGGAAGACCCGGTCGCGTTCGGCCGGGGGAATGCCCGACCCGTCGTCGGCCACGTAGAAGCCGTCCTCGAGGCGTCCGACGGTGAGTGAGACCGACTGCCCGCCGTGACTGATAGCGTCATCGGACTGCGTCCGATTGCCCGTGGAGCCGTGCTCGACACTGTTGGCAAAGAGGTTCTCGAACAGGTGTTTGAGCCGCGACTCCTCGGCGACGATGGTCGCGTCCGTCGTCACAGAGAGGGCCGCAGCCGACAGCCCGGTCGTCCGGGCACACTCCTTCGCGAGCGCCGGCAGCTGGACCGGCGCCGGCTCCGACTCCGTCTCGCCGTGCCGGGCGAGGGTGACCAGGTTGTCGATGAGCCGTTCCATCCGGCCCACTGTCCGGTGGCAGCGTTCGAGAGACTCCTCGTCGTCGGTCTCGACGAGGTCTAGCGACGCCGACAGCGTCCGCAGCGGGTTCCGGAGGTCGTGGCTCACCACGGTGACGAACTCGTCGAGGCGGTCGTTCTGCCGCCTGAGTTCGCGCTCGCGCTCTTTCCGGGCGGAGATATCGCGGAAGTACCCCTGAACGTAGGATTGGCCGTCTATCTCGACGGCCTGAGCGTTGATCTCCACCGGAATCCGCTCGCCCGTGGCGTCGACGACGGCGATATCCGCCTGTTCCCCCAGCGTCTCCGCACGCCCCCCGCCACCGCGGGCGTGCTCGCCGAACAGCGCTGCGTACTCCTCGGCCTTCTCGGGGGGATGGAGCGCCGTCTGGTGGCGGCCGACGAGCTCCTCGCGGGGCCGGTCGACCAGCCGGGTCGCCGCCCTGTTGACCTCGCGTATCTCGCCCGACTCGGCGTCGGCGACGAACACCGCGTCCGGGGCCCCATCGAGCAGCGTCTGATACCACTCCTTGGTCTCTGCGACGTTCTGCTCCCGTTCCTTGCGCTCGGTGATGTCCCGAATCGTCCCCCGGACGCGTTTGCAGGTCCCGTCCTCGAACTTCGGATCGGCGCGCGTTCGAACCCACTTCTCGGTGCCGTCGGCGGCGGTGATGCGGACCTCGATGTCGTAGGGCTCCCCCGCGTCCAGCGCCCGCCCCACGGCGTCACGGACCGTCTCGCGGTCCTCCGGATGGTAGAACTGCTGGATGTCCGTCTCGATTCCCGGCTCGTGGTCAGTGCCGACGCCGTAAATTTCGCACACCTGGTCGGTGAAGTACGCCGCGTCCGCTCGGGGGTCGTACTCCCAGGCCCCCACGTCGGCGAGGTCCTGTGTCTTCTCAAGCAGCGCGTTCTTCCGTTCCAGCTCCCGCTCGGCGCGGAACTGTCCCACCGCCCGACTGACCCGGTTCGCGAGGAGTTCGTACTGGTCCCTGCCGGTCGCTTTCTGGAGGTAATCAGTCGCTCCGAGGGTGAGCGCCTCGCTCGCGACTTCTTCGCTCCCCTTCCCGGTAAAGAGGATAAACGGGAGGTCCGGATACGTCTCGCGAACGACCTCGAGGAATTCGAGGCCGTTCATCCCCGGCATATCGTAATCGGAGACGATGCAGTCGACGGCCGGCGAGAGCCGTTCCAGTCCGTCAGCTCCGCTGCGTGCGGTCTCGACCGTGAAGCGGTCGTCGCCGCGTTCGAGAAACTCCGCAGTGAGATCGGCGAGATTCGGCTCGTCGTCGACATGGAGAACGCGAATATCGTCGGCCATACTCCAACTATACACTATCTTTAAGGGTCATAGTTCCCCGGGTCGACAGGCCTCGCCGGCGGCCCGCCCAGCGAGGGCTCCCCGCCGGCCAGCCGACCACCAGCCTGATTCCGCCGTCGCCCGTTGCGGTCAGTATGCCGACCGTCTACATCACGGCACCCACGGACGCGGCCCCGGATATCGCCCGTACACTGGTCGAGGAGCGACTGGCGGCGTGTGTGAACCGCCTCGACTGTGACTCCGTCTACCGCTGGGAGGGTGAGGTGCACACTGACGCCGAGGCGGTCCTCCTGGCGAAGACGACCGACGAGCGCTACGCCGCCCTTTGCGACCGGGTCGTCGACCTCCACCCCTACGAGGTACCGTGTATCGAGCGGTTCGACGAGAGCGACAGCCTCGAGGCGTTCGGGGACTGGCTGGCAGCGAGCGTCGAGACGGGGTGAGCTGTGTCGGGTCGGGTGCGCCTCCTGAGATGCGCTCGCGCCGACTGCGGCGTCCGTCGCTACTCCGTCTCTTCACCCTCGATGGCGTCCCGGTTCACCGTCGACGGGGGGACCCCGCCGTCGTAGACGGTCCGAACGTTGGCGGCCGCCCGCTGGCTCATCCGGGCCAGCGCTTCCTCGGTGACGCCGCCGACGTGGGGCGTCAAGAGGACGTCGTCCCGGCCGTAGAGCGGGTGGGCCTCCCCCGGTGGCTCCTCGGCGAACGTGTCGAGCCCCGCAGCGCCCAGCGCGTCGGTTTCCAGCGCTTCCAGCAGCGCCGCCTCGTCGACGATGGCCCCCCGAGCCGTGTTGATGAGGATGCCGCGCTCGCCCAGCGCCGCCAGTTCCTCGCTGGCGATAGCGTGGCGGGTCTCGGGCGTCAGCGGCGCGTGGATACTCACCGCGTCAGACCGGGCGAACAGCTCACGGAACTCCGAGACCCGTTCGACCCGCGTGGGCACGTCGTCGTCTGGGACGTACGGGTCGTAGACGAGCACGTCCTGACCGATGCCGTGGGCGAGGTCCGAGGTCTCCCTGGCGATGGCCCCGAAGCCGAACAGTCCCAGTGTGTTTCCGGTCAGCTCGCGGCCGGTGTAGGCCCCGCGGTCCCACCCGCCGCCCCGGACGTGCTGGTCGGCGCCCCGGTGGTTGCGCCGCAGCGCGAACAGGAGCGACATCGCGTGTTCCGCGACCGACCGGGAGTTCGCGCCCGGCGTGTTACAGACGACGATACCCCGCCCGGAGGCCGCCCCGATGTCGACGTTGTCCAGCCCGGCGCCGTGTTTGGCGATGATACGCAGTCGGTCCGCCCGCTCGATGACGGCCGAGTCGAGTTCGGCGACTCTGACGATGACGGCGTCGTAGCGCTCGATATCGTCGAGCGCCGCGTCGACGCTGTCGTACTCGTCCATACCGGTACAGTCGGCGATGTCGGCGAGCGAGTCCGGTCCGGACGGGTCTATCTGCTCCGGAACCAGCACGTTCCAAGTTTCAGCCATATAACAGCTCCGCGCTCCCGCGAAGTAAAAGTACGTGTGCCGACGCCGCCTCAGAGCGCGGCCGCGATCTCGTCGGCCAGATAGACGGCGATGGGCACCCGCTCTTCCTCGACGAAGCGGGCGATCTCTGCCCCGTCGTGCTCTACCACGACGGTCGGAATGTACTCGATGTCGTACGCCTCGACGCCGGGGCCGGTCTTCGAGCCGTCGTCTTCCTTCTCGGTCGGATAGTGGTGGATTCGCGACTCGGCGATCTCCGCGGCCTCCAGGGCGGCGCCGAAGTCGGGCAGCTGTGCGCGACAGTCCTTGCACCAGTCGCCGCCCCAGATGTGGTAGTCGAGGTCGTGTCGGTACTTGGCGAGGACGTCGACCGTATCGGCGTAGGCGTCTTTCACCCAGACCGGGTTCGGTTCCATCGTTTCGAGGTGGCCGGTTTCGCTCATGGCCCCCAGTAACGGTGCAACTGGCTTGAACCCCCCGGCTGTCAGGCCGCGTCGAGTCGGGCTCTGAGTCGGTCCTGCAGCAGGGTCCGGTGACAGCGCTTGCGCTCGCCCTCGAAACAGACGAGGGCGACGGACTCGGCGTCGGCGACACGCGCCACCAGTCCGTCGAGCGCCCGCCCCGCGTCGTCGTCCTCCTCGAGATACGTCAGATACCGGGACTCGAAGTTCGTCTCGTCCCAGGCGGCGTTGTGGGCGCCCTCCTCACAGAGCCCCTGCAGCTGGAGGTCCTCGGCGCGCCGTTTCGTCTCGCGGAGGAGGTCCGACGGCGGTCCGAGTTCGGGGTGGTTCTCGTCGACCGCCGCGTGGAACCAGGGAGTCGGCTCGCGGACCACCCCGACGAGCGTCTCGTCGGCGAGGTCTGCCAGGTCGTGCTGTATCGCCGCGACGTAGGTCTCCCGAACGGCGCCGCTCATAGGTGACAGTTCACCACGCTGGCGGAAAGAACTGCCGCCATCCCTGACTCCCCCTCGCCTTGGCAGTTCCACGTGGGGTTTTAACCGGTGACGGCGTAGCCGCCGGCAATGCACGAGACACTCAGCGACTCCATCGTCGAGACCATCGGCTCGCCGCTGGTGTCGGTCGCCGCGCCGGAGGGGGCGACCGTGGCCGCGAAGGTCGAGTCGTTCAACCCGGGCGGCTCCGCGAAGGACCGCCCGGCGCGGTTCATGATAGAACGCGCCGAGGGCGAGGGCGTCATCAGCCCCGGCGACACGCTCGTCGAACCGACCAGCGGGAACACGGGTATCGGGATGGCGATGGTCGGCGCGGCGAAAGGGTACGACGTGGTACTGGTGATGCCGTCCTCGAAGTCGCCCGAACGCCGTCAGATAATGAAAGCCTACGGCGCCGACATCGAACTCGTCGAGGGCGACATCACGGACGCGAAAGAGCGCGCCGACGAACTCACCGACCGCGACGGCCACGTCCAGTTGCGCCAGTTCGAGAACCCCGCGAACCCGCAGGCCCACTACGAGACCACGGGCGAGGAGGTCATAGCACAGGTCGGCGACCGGACCGTCGACGCGCTCGTCGCGGGCGTCGGTACCGGCGGCACCATCACGGGGACGGGGCGCCGCCTGCGCGAAGCGTTCCCCGACGTCGACATCGTGGCGGTCGAGCCGGCCGGCAACGCCGTCCTCTCGGGGATGGAGCCGGGCACCGGCGAGGACAGCTTTCAGGGGATGGGGCCGGGCTTCGTCAGCGACAACCTCGACGTGGACCTGCTCGACGACGTCAAAACCGCCGAACTCGACGACGCCGAGGCCGAGTGTCGCCGCCTCGCTCGCGAGGAGGGCATCCTCGTCGGCCAGTCCTCCGGCGCGTCGAACCTCGCGGCGCGCGAGGTGGCCCGGGAGCTACTGGACGACGGCGTCGCGGACCCGCTGGTCGTCACGGTCTACTGGGACAGCGGCGAGCGGTACATGTCGACCGGGATGTTCGACTAGTCGAGGCGGCGCGCGCCGCGTCTGGCCTGTTCGTACTGGCTGGTCGCCCACTCGTTCATCGCGTCGGTGTCGTTGTTGATGACGCCGACGATGCCGTTGTCCCCGTAGACCACGATACCGGTGACGGTGTCCTCTGGGCTCTCGGCCGTCCAGACCGCATACGACAAATCGTCGCCGGTCACGTACAGAGCGAGTCCGTCGACGCCGTTCAGGCTCGCAAACTCGTCGGGATACGCATCGGCGAGCGCGTCCACGACGGCGTCCGTCAGCACGAGTTCGACGTCTGTCCCGTCGTCTTCGACGAGTGAGAGGACGACGTCCGTATACAGCGGAATGACCGCGGGCCCGGTGCCGCGAAAGGCCGTTGCGCCCCGCAGGGCCGAGATGTTGGTCTCGACCGGCGCCTGGGGTGCCGACGGCGTCGATTCGACGACCGTCGACCCGTCCAGCACCGCGGGGTCGATGTCGATATCCGGCGCCAGCGCCGACAACACCGGCTGGGCCTGGGTCAGCGCGTCCAGTCGGTCGAGATACTGCTGGTAGGCCGCGAGCGCCTGGCGACCGGCGTAGGTGGTGACGTAGTGACTACCGTCGCTCTCCACGAGCGATTCCTCACACAACGACTCGATGGCCCTGTCGACCGTTGAGCGCGACGCCGAGACGGCATCGACGAGCTCCGGTTTCGTCGTCTTCGTCTCCAGTACCGCGAGGATATCCCGTCGTTTCGCAACGATGTCTGCAGTGTTAGTCGCCGACCCCATTTTGTTACCAATAATTATTTCATTGCATGATTCTTCCGGTTCATCCACCAGCAGACAGGCGGGTGCTCATCACGTGGGAATTCTCCCGGCCGGTTAGTATATCATTCCCGTAAACCTCAATCCAGATGGGTGGCGGCGCCGGCGAGCGCCCGCAGACACCTGTCCAATCGTCACGGCAATGCCTCTGACACACCCGTCGTGACGAAGGGGGGACAGTGTGGCACCCGATTCTCAGGCGCCGAACTCCGACTCGGTGACGCGTACGACCAGCGTCTCGTCGACCTCGCGCAGGTCGTACTCCGGAATCGTCTCGCCCGTCCGCGTCAACAGCATCGGTTCGACGAGCCTCGGTGCTCGGTCCTGTGTCGCCTGGTCGTCCACAGCCTCGCCGCACTCGGTCGCGTCGTCCGTGACGACGCCGTACACCATCAGGAACCGTCCCGTCTCGTCAGGTTCGACCTCGTCGTCCCTGATAGCGGTCGCCAGCTCCCGCGAGAGCCACTCGCTCTCGCTGATGGAGGGCACTTTCACGAAGGCGGCGTCGGTGAAGCGGACGAGATACCAGTTCAGGTCGTTCAGTAGCGCGACCGCCGCGCCGAGGCTCACGGTCTCTACCTGCAGCGTGTTCTCGAAGGGCTCCCGGAGGTCGTAGGTGACCAGTGCGTTCCGGGCGGTCTCACGGGAGAGCAACTCGTAGCGGAGGTTCACGTCGTCGCTCCCGACGAGACAGACCTGAGCCATACCCCGACTCACCAGCGCCCCGGAGATTTACCTTTCGATGAGGACGACCGTTCGGGCCGCCACACAGGCTCGCGCCCGCTCGAAGAGGTCGCTCGGTTCGGCGGCCCGCAGCGTGTCGAGGTCGGCGTTCGTCTCGGGCAGCTCGGGCGCGACCCGGTTGCAGCCGGTGTCGACCGTCGCGTCCTCGAACGTCCCGATTGACCGCGCGAGGTTCGTGATATCGGCCTTGTCCATCGCCACCAGCGGTCGGTGGACCGGCAGCGAGCTCGCGGCGTCCGTCACCGCGATGTTCGCGCTGGTCTGGCTCGACTTCTGGCCGATAGCCTCGCCCGTGACGACGCCGACGGCCCCCTCCGACTCGGCGACCGCTTCGGCCGTCGCGAGCGTGTATCGTCGCAGTGCAAGCATCCGCAGGTCGCCCATCTCGGCTTCCAGGTCGGTCACGACGTCGCCGGCGTCGACGACGTGCATGGCCATCTCCTCGCCCGGCGCGTAGTCGGCGAGTGTCTCGACGGTCGCCCGCGCCCGCGCCCGGTGGTCGGGGCCGCCGTAGTCACCGAGGTCGACGTACACCGGGACGACGGGACAGCCACGGGCCATCAGCTTCCAGGCGGCGACCGGCGAGTCGATGCCGCCGCTGACCAGCGCTACCACCGGACGCTGGGTCCCCAGCGGGAGCCCGCCCGGCCCCGCTCGCTTCGCCAGAAAGACGTAGGCCGACTCGCGCCGGCACTCGACGAACAGCCGGAAATCGGGGTCGTCGAGGTCGACCTCGGGGTCGCCGCCCAGTGATTCGATTGCGTCCCACACCGCCGCGCCGCCCTCCGATTCGATGTCGGTGCTGGCGAAGGGGTGGGCGTCGCTGGGGCCGGCCCTGGCGGCGTCGACGGCGAACGTGCCGCCGTCGTAGTGCGCTTCGGTCGCTGCCACGAGGGCCGCCTCGATGGCGTCGAGCGTGGGCTCGACGGTCCGGGCGGGCGAGGCAGAGACGACGCCGAAGGTGTCGGCCGCGGCGTCGGCCACCGCGTCGGGCTCGTCGGTGTGGACGAACAGGCGGTTGCGACGGCGCTCGATGTCGCCGGCGAGCCCGCGAGCGTCGAACATCGCCCGCAGGTTCTCGGCCAGTCGGTCCTCCATCTTCCGGCGGACCTGCTCGCTCTTGACGCCCAGCTCGCCGTGACGGACCAGCACGACGTCGGCTTCGGGCGGGTGCATACCCACAGTTGCCCGAAGGCGAATAAAGGGGTGTCGCTCGCCGAGTGGCCTACTCCTCCGCCGACTGGAGGTGGTCCGCTATCTGTGCCATCTGGACTTTGAACTGTTCGAGGTCGTACTCCTGTGCGTGCAGCATCGCGCTGTAGCGCGAGGTGAGACTCGACAGCGCGTACGTCTCCTCGATTTCGGCGTCGGTCGCACCGTGCATCTGTGCGGCGTGGCGGTGGAAATGCACACAGTAGGGGCACTTGATGTTGGCCGCGACGGCCAGGCCCATCAGCTCGCGATACTTCGGCGGAATCTCGGACTCGCCGACCGTGTACTTCTGGAAGAACGGCCACTCGCTCTCCGCGTCGTCCTCGGGGATGGTCCCCAGCGGCGGCGGGACCTGCCCGAAGGTGTCGGTCATCTGCTGTTCGACTTCTGTCTGGGGTTCCTCTGTCGCCATGGCTGTCGGGCGATGAACGCGACGGCTCACCACCGGTATAGTCTGTCAATCCGCCGAGGTCTTCGTTATGCGTTAACACACGGGAGCGTGGCCGACCGTACCGATTGACAACGCTCCCCTTTCGCCGCTCCGCGGGCGCTCGCATCGCCGGGATACTGCGGTCGAGCGGCGGTAGGGTCAGCGCACGACCCCGTCAGAACGTCGAGAGCTCGCCCGCGATGACCTTCCGGGTCACCTCGGTCACGTCGGCCAGTTCCGCGTCCATGGCGGCCCGGACATTCTCCTCGATGTCCCCCACTGCGACGCCCTCCTCGGTGACGACCATCGCGTCGGCCACGTGGGGCTGGTCGATCGGCGAGCCGATTTGCGAGAGCAGACGGACCTGAATCTGGCGGATGCCGTCGACCTCCGAGACCACGGACTGGGCGATTTCGGTCGAGAGGAGGTTGTATATCTTGCCGATGTGGTTGACCGGGTTCTTCCCGGAGGTCGCTTCCATGCTCATCGGTCGATTGGGCGTGATGAGCCCGTTGGCGCGGTTCCCCCGACCGACGGAGCCGTCGTCGCCCTGTTCGGCGCTCGTTCCGGTCACGGTGAGATAGATGGACTCCTCCTCGTAATCGTCGGCGGTGTTGACGTGGACGCTCACGTCGCGGTCGGTGTACTCCGCCGCCAGGTCGGCGACGTAGGTTCGGACGTCCTCGACAGCCTGTTTGTACGCCTCCAGGTCGGCGACGTACTCGTCGACCATCGCGACGGCGACGGTCACGTCGATGTGGTCGCCCTCGCGCTTGCCCATCACCTTCACGTCCTGGCCGACGACGGGGTTTTCGGCGGCGTACTCGCCGGTGAGTGACCGTTCGGTGTTGGCGACGATCTGCTCGGTCTCGGAGAAGGGCGCGTGGCCGACCCCGTAGCTGGTGTCGTTGGCGTTGGGGACGACTTCCTCCTCGCCGAAGACGGTCTGGAGGTCGCCCGACCCCTCGCCGAACTCCACGTCGACGACGATGTCGGTCCCGAGGTCCAGATGCGGGAAGTTCTCGCCCAGATACTCGCGAGCGGCCCGCAGCGCGATGGTCTCGGCGGGGATGCGATCGCCCTCGTAGGTCTTGGTCGCCCGACCGACCACGAGCAGGTAGATGGGTTCGAGCACCTCGCCGCCGCCGTAGGCCGGCGCGGCGGTGCCGGCGACGAGCTGGGTCTCGTCGGTGTTGTAGTGGAGGACCTTCCCGAAGCGGTCGATGTACGTCTGTGCGAGCGCACGCGAGACGCTCTCGGCGACCCCGTCACAGATGGAGTCGGGGTGGCCGATGCCCTTCCGCTCGACGATTTCGACGTTCTGCTCCTCGACTGCGAGTCCGCTCTCGGGCGCGACGTGGATGTTCCGCTCGGTCATTGCTCGCCCCTAAACTGTGCCCGCTTCTATAACTTACGGGAACCGCTCGGCACGCAAAGATTACTACGAGGAATCTTCGAGCAAGAGACCGAGATACGACGTCCGGGTCTGGTCGTCGGGGTCCAGCCCCAGCTCGCGCAGGACCGCGAAGGCCCCCTCGCGGGCGGCTTCGACGCCGGCCTCGTCGGTCTCGGTCTCCACCTCGACGAACTCGCCGACGTCCTCGACGGCATCTAGCGTTACCGTGTAGCCGTCGTAGCGGTAGAACCGCCTGTCCTTCTCGACCGTCGCGGCCGGGGTAAAGCCCAGATTCTCGAAGATAGCGTCGGCTGTTTCGCCGTCCTCGACGCTCGTCTCGTGTTCTTCCCGGGTCTTCGACTCGGCCTCGACCAGCGGGCCCTTGTACGTGATGCGAGCCTCGGTATCCCCCCCGCGGGTCTCGCGGCGCACCCGCAGGGCCTCGTCCGTCTCGGCGAAGTCCCGGTGGGGCGCGTCGTAGTAGGTGTCGACCTGGACGACGTCGCCCGTCTGTGTGGCGCCCAGTTCGTCGAGGCGCTCGGCGACGCGCTCTAGGTCCGCGGCGACTTTCACTTCGACTTCGTACATACTCCGCCCCTCGGATTGGGCGGTGAAAAAACGGGGTTATCGCCGTCCGACTTCTCGGTGTCCCCGCGACGCAACTGACACGGGGAGCCGCCGCTACAGCCCGGGGCGATAGGACACGTGAGCGACAGAAGACCGCGAGTTTTACTGTCCTCGCTCCCGGGCCGTACGTATGGACGGTCGCTACGAGCCCATCGATTCTCCAGACGACACGACCGTCTTCCCATATCACGACCTGACACCGCCGACGACCGCCGACGTGGCCCGGGCGCGGAAGGTCCTCTCGCGGTATCTCCCCGAGACGCCGCTGGTCCGCAGCGAACACCTCTCGGCGGCGACGGACGCCGACGTCTACCTCAAGCGCGAGGACACGCTGCCGACGGGCGCGTTCAAAGTCCGGGGCGGCGTCAATCTGCTGGCCTCGCTCGACGAGGAGTTCCGCGAGCGGGGCGTCCTCGCCGCCAGCTCCGGGAACCACGGCCTCTCCATCGCGTGGGCGGGCCGCGAGTTCGACGTGCCCGTCACCATCGGGGTGCCCGAAGCGGCCAACGCGGGGAAGGTCGCGGCCATGGAGCAACTCGGTGCCGAGGTCATCCGTCACGGACCGGACTACGACGCCGCCCGCGAGCACGTGGAAGAGCTGGCCGTCGAGACCGGCAAGCGCTACGTCCACTCGGGCAACGAGCCGAAACTGCTCGCCGGCGTCGGCACCGCTGGCCTCGAAATCGTCGAAGAGCTCCCCGAGGTCGACCGGCTCTACACCCCCATCGGCGGGGGCACCTCCGCCGTCGGCTACTGCCTCTCCGTCGGCGCGCTGACCGACGCCGACGTCACCGGCGTGCAGTCCGCTGCGGCCCCGGCGATGCATCGGGCCTACCACGAGGACACCCTGGAGCCCCACGACCGGATGACGACCAGCGCCGAGGGCGTCGCGACGCGGGTCCCCTTCGCCCTCACGATGGGCATCCTCCGCGACGGGCTGGCGGACTTCGAACTGGTCTCGGAGGACGCCATCCACGACGCCGTCGCCCGACTGTTCACCGAGGAGCGAATCGTCATGGAGGGCGCCTGCGGGACGGCTGTCGCCGCCGCGCTCGCGGCCGACGACATCGCCGGCGAGACCGTCGTCCTCCCGGTCTCGGGCCGGAACATCGACCACGCGAAGCTCGACGCCATCCTCGAGGGCTACGGCGGGGCGACGTAACGCCGGCCCGAAACGTTGTTCTTAAGAGTGCCACGGCAGTCCTTCGGGGTATGAGCAACGACTCCGAGGCCGAGGAGACAGAGCCAGTCGAGGAAGACGCGGCCGACGAAGAGCCCGAGAGTGGATTCCAGTCCGGCGACGTCGTCAAACTCGCCTACACGGCGCGAACCGTCGACGGCGACCAGCTCGTCGACACGACCGACGAGGAGGTCGCGGCGGACGAAGGTATCGACACCGACCAGCAAGAGTGGGGCCCGCGCACCATCGTGCTGGGGGAAGGCCACATCTTCCCGGACGTCGAGGAGGACATCTACGGCAAGGAGGTCGGCGACGAGGGGACCGTCACCGTCTCCGCCGAGGACGCCTTCGGCGAGTACGACGAGAGCGAGGTCCGCACCGTCTCGAAGGACAAGATCGACGAGGACGACCGCTACCCCGGCGCCCAGGTCCAGATCGACGGCCAGCAGGGCCGCGTCGAGACCATCATCGGCGGCCGCGCCCGCGTCGACTTCAACCACCCGCTGGCCGGCGAGGCCGTCGAGTACGAGTACGAGGTCGTGAGCGAGGTCACCGACCGCGAGGAGAAAGCACAGGGCATCCTCTCGCTGATGCTCGACGTCGAACTCGACGTCTGGTTCGAGCAGGAGACTGTCGAAGAAGAGCAGCTCGTCGAGAGCGACGATGACGAGGAGAGCGAGGCGTCGGATGACGCCTCGGACGAAGGCGGCGAAGCCGCCGAAGCGTCCGAACCGGAGTACGAGACCGTCGAGGTCGAGAAGGACACTCTCTACATCGAGGCGACGCCCCAGCTGACGATGAACCAGCAGTGGATGATGGGCAAACAGCAGATCGCCCAGCAGCTCACCCAGCTGCTCGGCGTCGACCGCATCATCGTCCAGGAGGAGATCGGCGGTGGCGGCATGGGTATGCCGGGCATGATGGGCGGCGGCATGGGCGGCCTCGAAGAGCAGCTCGAGGACGCCGACGTCGACGCAGAGGAGATCGCAGAAGAGCTCGAGAACGCCGGCGAGTAACTTCCGGCACTCGTTTTTCCGTCCGTTCAGAACAGCTCGACCAGGATATCGTCCACCCGTCGGACTTTGTCGGCGTCGTAGGTCCAGGTTCCGAGCCACTCGTTGGGGCCGGTCTCCAGCGCGACCAGCGCCGCGTGTCGCACGGTATCGTCCGGGGGGCGGAACACGACACACCACGACTCACGGTAGCCACGGTGGGTACCAGTGTGGGCGACGATATCGAGGTCAGGTGACAGCTCCCAGTCGTTGATGCCGTAGACGTGGACCGACAGGTCGGTCTCGGACAGCTGTCGGTACACCGCCCGGGTCCCGTTCTCAGTTCCGAGTCGCGAGAGCTCCTGGAACGTCGCGCGGAGGACGCCCGCTCCACGTTCGAGCGCGAGCGTCTCGATGTACCGCGAGATGAGTATCAGGACCAGCTTCTCCTTTACAGAGGCGGGGAAGCCACGCAGCTCGAAGACAGTCTCGTCGAGGTCGGTTATCACCGCCGGCGCACGTGACTTCTCGATACCGCCCGGGCCGGTCCGGTAGAGGTCGCTGTTGACCAGCAGGCAGGCGTCCATCACGGACTGCAGCGACGACGAGGCGACGACCTCGCCGTCCCGCACGAGCAAGACCGTGTCCTGCTCGGTGGACGGGATGTCCGCTTCGGCGATGTCGATCGCCTGCCCGTCGAAGGTCGTCGCGAGCAGCCGCTGTATCGGGTCGACTTCCGTCCGATTGACGACGACGAGTGACTGTTCCGGTGTGCCGCTCTCGTCGATGATGGCCCGCATCCGTTCGACCGCGTCCGCCATACGTTCACACGCTGCTGTCCATATTTAAACGTATTCCCCGCGACCCGGCCTACGCGATGTCCCGGCTCGTGTCGATGCTGACCTGTTCGACCAGGTCGAGCTTGATGATGTCGTTGGGCGCGCGGCCGCCCCGGAACTTGGGGATGGCGAGCTTGTTCTCGACTTCGTCGCCAACCGTGCGCGTCTTGAGCTGGAAGACGACGTCGGCGAAGTGCTCCGTCGTGTCTCGAAGCGGCGGGACGTCGCGGCCGTCGAGACAGTGGAGAATGGCGAGACTGCCCGTGTTGACGATGTGGTTCTGGAGATCGTTCATGAACGCCCGGAACCGTGAGTGGGGTTCCTGGGCCTCCAGGACGTCGAGCGGGTCGACGATGAGGTTCGAGGTCTCGGGCAACGCCGAGACGAGCTTGCCCGCGTTGTCCAGGGGGGCCTCCCCGGAGATGTGTCGGACCGTCGGGTCGCCGGTGTTGGCCGGTGTCTGCTCGATGCTGGCGACGACCGACTCGGCGGTGCGGTCGAGCGAGAGCCACAGGGTGCCGCGTGTAGCGGTGAGTTCGTAGAGGAACAGCTCCGCCTGGCTCGCCGGCTGGGCCGTCAGCGCGACGATGCTCCCCGCTGGGATACCACCGTCGAGCTTCCGGTCGAGGACGTCGATGCCCGTGCGGAGCCGGTTGACCATACTCTGAACAACCTACCAATCCCACCCAATTAAATATTCCGCTTGGTTACCGATTTCGCACACTGCAGGTGTCTCGCGGCCGATTCCTGCGTTTCGAGTGGAGGTTCCGATAGCTCCGGCACGTGGACGACCGGGCCACAGTCGAGCAGTTCGCTCGGGTCGACACGGCCGTCGCTGCGGACCAGCACCACCGCGACGGGGGGCGCGTCGAGTTCGCGCGCCATCGCCGCCGTCTTGGCTGCGTCCCGCAGGCTCCGCTCCCGGGGTGTCGAGACGAGGACGGTTCGGTCGGCCGCCCGGAGCGGCGCCGCGGCGTCCGGGCTCGCGCCCGCCGGACAGTCCAGCAGGACCGGCTCCGCCCGCGCGCCGCGGTTCCCGAGTCGCTCGAACAGCGCCGCCGCAGTGGCGGTGTCCGCACCACCACACGGCAGGACGTCTATCTCCGGGAAGCGACCGCCGGGCTGGGCGACTGCCCCGGGCTCGCCGCGCTCGACCGCGGCCGCGATACCCGGCTCCCGGTCCACGCGGACCCGGTGATGGAGGTCCGGCATATCGAGGTCCGCGTCGACCACCAGCGGGCGCGTCCCAAGCGCGGCCAGCCCCCGCGCGAGTCCCACGGCCGTCGTCGTCTTCCCACACCCGCCTTTCCCCCCTGCTACTGCGAGCATAGGGTGGGTGTCTGCGGCTTCTGTTTTGAATGCTTGGCCAGGAGTGAGGGGATCTGGTGCTCTGAGTTCTATCGGGAACAGCCAGAAAGCCCCGGTTCGTTGCGCTCCCGCGACTCGCTGTGCCCTTCCCTCGCTCACTCCGTTCGCTCGGTCCAGTGCTTGCTTCGCCGGGGTTCGCGCAACGACCCGCCCCTTTCAGTCCCACCCCGCCGGCTGACCAACCAGCCACGGGCGGACTGAAAGGGGCGGCGGGCTGGACGAAGGCGGGCGACACAAGCACCGCAAGGAGCGAAGCGACTGAGGAGCGCAGGGAGCCCCCCGAGTTCAGCCCGCCGGGGCTTTCTGGCTGTCGGCGGTCCCGTTCTCTCACCCAGCATCAATACAGCAGCCAGCAATCCCTTCGACCAAACAACCAGCAACCACCATCCCCACAATCGCAGCTAGGGCGTGTCGAGAGATTCAAGAGCGTCGGGGGCGGGTGTGGGAGTAAGATGCGGCACGACCACATCATCAGCGCCAAACAGCTGTCGCGGGCCGACATCGAGGCGGTGCTCGACCACGCGGCCGACATCGCGGCGGACCCGTCGGCCTACGCCGACCGGCACGCCGACACGCTGCTGGGCCTGCTCTTTTTCGAGCCCAGCACGCGCACGAAGATGAGCTTCACCACGGCGATGAAGCGCCTGGGCGGGGACATCGTCGACATGGGGTCGGTGGAGTCGTCCAGCGTCAAGAAGGGGGAGTCGCTGGCCGATACGGTGCGAGTCGTCGAGGGGTACGCCGACGCGCTCGTCTTGCGCCACCCGATGGAGGGGTCGGCGAAGATGGCCAGCGAGTTCGTCGACGTCCCGCTGGTCAACGCCGGCGACGGCGCCGGCCAGCACCCCACACAGACGCTGCTGGACCTCTACACCATCCGGGAGAACGCCGGCTTCGACGACCTGACCATCGGTATCATGGGCGATCTGAAGTACGGCCGGACGGTCCACTCGCTGGCTCACGCGCTGACGAACGTCGACGCCCACCAGCACTTCATCAGCCCCGAGTCCCTGCAGCTGCCCCGCTCCGTGCGCTACGACCTCCACCAGGAGGGCGCCGAAGTGCGGGAACACACCGAACTGGACGAGGTGCTCCCGGAACTCGACGTGCTGTATGTCACCCGCATCCAGCGCGAGCGGTTCCCCGACGAGAGCGAGTACCGCGCCGTCGCCGGCCAGTACCAGATCGACAGCGAGACCCTCGAAGCGGCGAAAGACGACCTGACCGTGATGCATCCGCTGCCCCGGGTCGACGAGATCGCCCACGACGTCGACGACACCGAGTACGCGACCTACTTCGAACAGGCCCACAACGGCGTCCCGGTACGGATGGCGCTGCTGGACCTGCTTCTGGAGGCAAACCAATGACCGACGACGACCAGCAACTCCGCGTCTCGAAGATTCGCAACGGCACCGTCATCGACCACATCACCGGCGGCCAGGCGCTGAACGTGCTGGCAATCCTGGGCATCGACGGAACCAGTGGCGACTCCGTCTCCGTCGCCATGAACATGCCCTCCGACCGGCTGGGAAAGAAAGACATCGTGAAAGTCGAGGGCAAGGAACTCTCCCAGAACGAGGTCGACGTGCTCTCGCTCATCGCGCCCGCCGCCTCCATCAACATCGTCCGGGAGTTCGAGGTCGTCGAGAAGGCCCGCGTCGAGCGCCCCTCGATGGTCGAGGGCGTACTGGAGTGTCCGAACCACAACTGCATCTCGACGGAGGACGAACCGGTCAAATCCCGCTTCGCCGTCGTCGACGACGGCGTCCGCTGTGAGTACTGTGAGACAATCATCCGGGACAACCTCCCGGCTCACATCCTCGCGGAGTGAGCGCTACTCCGCGGACTCTAGCTCTCGCAGTTGCGCCTCGGTGTCGACGCTGATGAGCGACCGCACCGGCACGGTGTCGACGTAGCTCACGTCGAGTCGCCCGAGCAGGGCCCTGAGGCTCCGCTCGCCGGCCTCGAGCGTCGCCCGTGCCGCGGCCAGCGTGGGTTCGACCCGATACACCGCGTGGAGCGGTTCGGGACCCCCGTCGGTCCGGGGGACGACGGCGTCGCTGTCGCCGACCCGGTCCAGTAGCAATCTCAGTGCTGGCGCGTCTGCCAGCGGCATATCACAGCCCAGCACGACAGCACAGTCGGTGTCGACGGCAGCGAGCGCGGTCACGAGCCCGGCCAGCGGTCCCTCGTCCGGCCGGTCGTCGGGCGCCCACGCGACATCGGAGTCGAGCCCCTCCAGCGCGTCGGCGAACGCCGTCTGCTGGTCGGGCCGGCAGTTCACGGTGACGCCGTCGCTCACCACATCAACTGTCGCGACGACGTGTGCGAGCAGCGGCCGGCCGTCGAGTTGGGCCAGGGCCTTCTCGCGGTCACCGAAACGCGCGGAGCGCCCGCCGGCGACGACGACACCGGTCGTCTCCATGTGCGACCGAACGTACGCCGGGGAGTTACCTGTAGGTATCCCCGACAGTTTTGCCCCGCGCGACCACTGTCGGGGGTATGAGCGAGCACGACGACCACGCACACGGTGACCATGATGACCACGGTCACGAGGACCGCCACGACGACCACGCACACGACCACGACGACCATCACGCCCACGACGAAGACGCCGTCTCTGTCGCCGTCGTCACCATCTCCTCCTCGCGAACACTCGAAGACGACCCCGGCGGCGACGCCATCGAGTCAGCGCTCACTGGGGCCGGCCACGAAGTGACCGACCGGTCGCTCGTCGCCGACGACGGCCTCGCCATCGCCGACGCGGTCACCGGTGCGCTCGAAACGGGCGCGGACGTGGTCGTGACCACCGGCGGCACCGGGCTGACGGCCGACGACGTGACCGTCGACGCCCTCTCCCCGCTGTTCGACCGGGCGATTCCGGGCTTTGGCGAGCTGTTCCGCTACGTCTCCTTCGAGGAGGTCGGCCCGATGGCGATGGCTTCGCGCTCGACCGCCGGCGTCGTCGCCGACCGGCTGGTCTTCTGTCTGCCCGGCAGCGAGAACGCCGCCCGCACCGGGGGCGAGCAGCTGGTCGCCCCCGCCGTGGGACACCTGCTCGGGCTCGTCAGACGTTGACGCGACCCGCAGCGTTTTCAGGGCGGTTCCGTTACTGACGGTCATGACAGAGGAGTTCACACACGTCGATTCCGAGGGGGACGCGCAGATGGTCGACGTCGGCGAGAAAGCCGACACACGGCGCCGGGCAGTCGCACGCGGGGAGATTCGCCTCTCCGAGTCCACGCTCGCCGCCATCGCCGACGACGCCGTCGCGAAAGGGGACGTCCTGACGACGGCCCGCATCGGCGCCATCCAGGCCGTCAAGCACACCTGGGAGACGATTCCGATGTGTCACCAGATACCAATCACGAACGTCGAGACCGACTTCGCGGTCGGCGAGGCGGCCGTCGAGTGCACCGTCGCCGTCGAGACCGTCGGCAAGACCGGCTGCGAGATGGAGGCCCTGGAGGGCGTGACGACGGGGCTGAACGTGGTCTGGGACATGGTCAAGGCGAGCGAGAAGGACGACGACGGCCAGTATCCGACCGCGGCTATCGAAGACGTGCACGTCGTCGAGAAGTCCGTCGAACGTGCGTGAATAGTGCCCTATCACAAACCTCTACGTGTGAGCCGCCACAACAGGGCCGTATGCAGGTCCTGGGGATCGTGGGCGACTCCGACAGCGGGAAGACGACGCTGGTCGAGCGGCTCGTCGAGCGCTGTGACGACCGCGTCGCCACCGTCAAGCACTGTACACACGCGCCGGATATCGACACAGATGGGAAAGACACCGCCCGCCACCGGGCGGCCGGCGCGGCCGAGACCGTCGCCCTGACCGACGACGGCGAGTGGTTCGCCACCGGCGCCTCGCGCTCGCTGACCGAGACGCTCGACGCGCTCGCGCCCGACTACGACTACGCCCTCGTGGAGGGGTACAGCGACGCGTCGCTCCCGAAGGTCGTCCTGGGCGACCGCGAGGCGGCCGACCCGGTGCTGGCCCGGTTCGAGAGCGGCGAGCGCGCCGACCTCGACGCCATCCTCGACGCGCTGGCCGAGCGGGACCCCTACGTCACGCTGTCGACGCTCGTCGAGTCGGTCAAGCGCTCGCCCGACGAGGACCGCGCGGGCGCCATCGCCACCTTCACCGGCCGCGTGCGGGCGAAGGAGCGTCCCGACGACCCACCGACGGAGTTTCTGGAGTTCGAGCGCTACGACGGCGTCGCGCAGGAACGGATGGCCACCCTCCGACGGGAACTGGAAGCCCGCGACGGCGTTCACGCGGTCCGACTCCACCACAAGACCGGCGTCGTCGGGGCCGGCGAGGATATCGTCTTCGTGGTCATACTCGCAGGCCACCGCGGGGAGGCCTTTGCCGCCGTCCAGGACGGCATCAACCGCCTCAAGGACGAAGTCCCGCTGTTCAAGAAAGAGGTCACCGTCGACGAGGAGTTCTGGGCCCACGAGCGGGAGTGCTGAGGGGTTCAGTACTGGAAAAAGCGGCACAATTGACCGCTAGGGGTCGCCGACCCGGTAGCTCGCGTCGATAGTTCTTTAAGAACAGCTGTCATACCTTGCAACGATGTCAAAGAAGATACTCCTCCTGCTTGCAGTCGTCGCTGCAGTCGGTGCGGCGTACGTCGTCAAAAAGTGAGGCGGCCCCCGCTGTCGTATCGTATCCGACCACCCTTTTCAGAACGCTTACCCACCGCAGTCCCGTAGCCGGCCCCATGTACGGCGTCGTCACGCGAAACGAGGAGGAGACCGAGTGGTCGGAGTTCGACCGGGCGTTCTACGAGGTCAAGGACGTCACCGGGCGGGCCACCGAGCCCGTCGAGGGGGCGGTGAACATGGTGTCGTGTTTCGGCGACAACGCCGTCGAGGGCGAGGAGGAGCTGCTCTGTTTCGACGACGAGGGGACCGCTGCGACCCGGAACGAACCTTACTTCGACTGGACGTACGTCTGTCCGACCCACGACCGCTACCGCGAGGGACTGCTCGACATCATCGAGGAGGCCGCCGCGGTCACCGAGGACGTCCGTCTCGACGACGTCGGATTCCCGCGTGAGGAGTACTGCCACTGCGACCGTTGCGAGCGACGGTTCGCCGACAGCGACTACGAGGACTGGGGGGCGTGGCGGACAAGCGTCATGACCGACTTCTTGGCAGCGGCCCGCGAGCGGGTGCCCGGCGACCTCTATCTGACGCTCTACCCGGACCCGTATCCGGGCCACCTCGAAGCCCGCACCGGCGTCGCCGTCGACGATATCGAGCCCTACGTCGACGAGTTCGTCGTCCCCATCTACGATATGGCCTACTCGACGACCTACTGGCTGGAGATACTCGCGAAGGGATTCGTCGACCGGCTCTCGACCCGCTTCAGTATCGAGCTGTACGCCGTCGACGTCGATATCGACGACCTCGCGAAGGCGGCCGAGGTCGCCGCCGAGTACGGCCACTCGGTGCTGTTTGGCTACGACGCCAGCAACGCCCGGGCGACGGTTCGCCGACTCGGTGCGGACGCCCGCGAGGGACAGTCTTTCGGGCCCGAGTAACGGCCCGGCAGCCGCCACGTGGCTTTTTACGTCCGCGGGCTGAATTTCGTGGTATGCGACAACGAATCAACCGCGCGCTCAGCCGTGCCAAGTACGCAGCCACCGGCGGCGCTGTCGGCGGCGCCGTCGGCGGACTGCTCAGTCCGAAGGCCGCGAGCACGGGCGCCGGCATCGGGGCGCTGGTCGGCGCGATGGTCGGCGAGAAGTGGGCCGACGCCGAGCCGATGGTCGAGCGGGCAAAGGAGTCAGCGAAGGCGAAAGCCGGCGACCGTCTGGGTCCGGCGGAGTAACACCGCGGCGTCAGCCGAAGCTACTCGTCCCTGTCGAACCGGTGCTCGCGCCAGCGCAGTATCTCCTCGCGGTCCCGCGTGTCCTCGGGTAGTTCGTCGAACCAGCGAGCCTCGCTTATCTCGCCGTCCGGGTCTTGGACGTCTATCTCGGTGGTCTCGGCCCGGGCCTCGAAGACGGGGAGGATGCCCCAGGTGTTGTTGTTCTCGCAGTAGAACTCGACCCGACCGAGCATCCCCAGCCCCTCGATGCGGGCCTCGATACCGCTCTCCTCGCCGAGCTCCCGGTGGGCGGCCTCCCTGAGCGATTCCCCGGGGTCGAGTTCACCCCCGGGCAGGACCCACCGGCCCACGCCGTCGTGGCGGACCAGCAGCAGTTCGCCCGTTGGCTGGTAGGGAAGCGTGTGGGCACCGAAGGGCGCGCCGTGGTCCCGGGCGTCCTCGGCGACGGTGCGAAAGCGTGGGCGCTTGACCCGTCGGTGGCGCGTGAACTCCACGAACCCGTCGTACTCGTCGGTGAGTTCGTGATAGGTCTGTTCGGCCTGCTGACTGGCCACGTCGGCGAGATACCACAGGTCGTCGACCGTAGTCATCTGTCTCCAGGCGGACCGGGATGGCTATCGCACGCAGACAGCGGGGGATAAGATGGACCAATCATGCAGGGCGGTACGCGAGAGAATTACTATAACCCTTCGACACACTGACTTCCCGTTAAGCACCGGCGTCGACACCGACCGACGACGCTCCCCGTGAATCAGTCCCTTTTTGACCGGCCATCGAGTATCGGCGCCTATGGCATTCGAAGAAGACGACGAGGTCATTCTCCACGACGAGCACAGCGACTACGACGGTGAGACCGGGACCATCACGCAGGTCGTCGACACGATGTTCGGCGACGCGAATTACACGGTCTCCTTCGAGGACGGCCAGGAGCAGGGCGTCCCCGAGGACAACCTCGAAGCCAGCGAGTAAGCCGTGGCGTCGGTTCCGTTCCACTACGTCGACCTCCGGGCTTTCTGTTACGCCACCGAGGACGAGAAGCGCGTCGAGGCCGCGCTCCGGACCTACCTCCCCGAGGAGTACCCCATAGAGCGCGCCGAGAGCGAGGGCCACTACGGCGACCGTATCGTCGTCCTCTCGGCCCGTGTCGAGAACGCAGACGAGGTGCGACACGTCCTCTCGCAGGTGGCGACACTGGCTGATATCGACGACGTGCGAGCGGAACTGGACGACCGCGTCGACGAGAACTGCTCGTTTTTCCTCACGCTCGATAAGCAGGCCGCCTTCGGCGGCGAACCACAGCGGGGCGACGGCATCACGCTCCGCGCGAAGGTGGAGGCCTACCCCGCCAAGCGCGAGAACGCCGTCGCGAACGCACGGGAATTGCTGGCCGAACTGTGATGTACGAGGCGGTCCACGCCCGGCCCGACGGCCCGAGCACCCTTACCAGACAGGCCCGCACCGCCGCCGACTACGGCTTCGACGGTATCGTCGTCCGGAACCACGGCGACGAGGGCGCGCCGGACGACGTCGCGGCCGTCCGTGACCGCGTCGACGTCGACGTGGTCGACGGCATCGAGATCCGGGCCGACGACCCCGCACAGGCCAGCGGTCTCGTGGGCAACTACCGGTCGAAACGGACGGTCGTCGTCGTCAACGGCGGGGACCGGGCCGTCAACCGCTTCGCCGTCGAGAACCCCGCCGTCGACGTGCTCGCCCACCCGATGGCGGGCGACGGCGATTTCAACCACGTGCTGGCCGCGGCGGCCGCCGACAACGGCGTCCGCGTCGAGTTCGCCCTCCGCCCGGTCCTCCGGGCGGAGGGCGGGCGCCGGGTCCGCCGGCTGCGGGACCTCCGGAAGCTGCGTGAACTCGTCGCCGACGCCGACGCTCCCTACGTCGTCAGCGCCGATCCGCGGAGCCACCTGGAGTTCCGGGCGCCACGGGAGCTGTCTGCGCTGGGCGAGACCATCGGCTTCGACGCCGAGGCGATCCACACCGGGCTGGCCGAGTGGGGCCGGCTTGCCGCCCGGAACCGCGAGCGGCGACACGATTCGTACGTCGAACCCGGGGTTCGACTGGACGATTCGTGACGACTGTCTAAAATCTGGCACCTTTATCTATAATGAGGGCCAGAAGAGTAATATATGGCTAACACGAGCCCCAAGTTCGGCGGTCTCGTGGTCGCCTCGCTCGCGGGCGTGGTGGGCACAAAGTATCTCCTGGGGGGAGCACTCGCGTCGGTCGACGCGACGTCGGTCAGCTCCGTCCTGGTCATGGGGAACGTTCCGGCGACGTTCGCCGTCGGTACTATCCTCGGCCTCGTCACCGGGGCCCTGGCCAGCGCGTTCATCCTGGCGCGACCGATGACCATCGCGGTGTTCCTCGGTGTCATCGGGCTCAGCGTCCCGGCGATTCAGGCTGCCGACCCTGTCATCATCACCGAGAGCGTCGGGATGGTGCTGTCCATCCTCTATCTGGCCGTCCGGAGCCCCATCGAACGGACGGAGCCGGCCAACGTTGACGAGTCCGACAGCGCCAGTCGGCACGGGTCGACGCTCAGATAACATCCGTTTTCACCCCGGCTCGCGAAGGCCGTTGTATGGACGCTGACAGCGGGGGCAATGCCCAGTGAAACACCTGCCCAAACATCTCCAGCCGCGCTGGCGGTATCTCGCCGTGGCCATCGAGACGTGGCCCGACACCGACATCGACCGGCGGTCGCTCCAGCGCGAGGTGTGGTACGCCACGCAGAATCTGCTGGGCGACACCGGCAGCGCCGACGCGGACATGACCGTCCTGCGATTCGACCACGACGACGGTGTCGGCCACGCCGTCGTCCGTGTCCGGCGCGGCTACACCGAGGACGCACGGGCGGCACTGGCGTGTCTCGACAGCGTCGACGGGACGCCGCTGGGACTCCGGGTCACCGGGACCAGCGGCACCGTCCGCGCGTGTGAGGAAAAATATATACGCGGCCCGGCAAAAGGGCCGGAACAGAGACAGGTCGTGTTCGAGAACCGGGAACGGCGTGCGGTCGCTCGTGACGGGCGAGTGGACGTACAGACCGACGACGGGTTCGTCGGCGCGACAGACCTCGACATCTAACACTATGCAGGGACAAAACCAACAGCAGGCGTACGACCGCGGGATCACTATCTTCTCTCCGGACGGGCGTCTCTACCAGGTCGAGTACGCCCGCGAGGCGGTCAAACGCGGCACGGCGAGTATCGGAATCCGGACCAGTGACGGTGTCGTCCTGGCCGTGGACAAGCGCATCCGCTCGCCGTTGATGGAACGCTCCTCCGTCGAGAAGATACACAAGGCCGACGACCACATCGGTATCGCGAGCGCCGGCCACGTCGCCGACGCCCGCCAGCTCATCGACTTCGCCCGCCGGCAGGCCCAGGTCAACCACCTGCGCTACGGCGAGCCGGTCGGCGTCGAGACGCTCACGAAGGAGATCACGGACTACATCCAGCAGTACACGCAGGTCGGTGGCGCCCGCCCGTTCGGCGTCGCGCTCATCATCGCCGGCATCGCCAACGGCGAGCCCCGGCTCTACGAGACGGACCCCTCGGGGACCCCCTACGAGTGGAAGGCCCTGGCCGTGGGCGCCGACCGTGGTGACATCCGCGACTACCTCGAAGAGCACTACGACGAGACGATGGAGCTTTCGGCTGGCGTCGACCTCGCGCTCGAAGCGCTCGCGTCGGTCGCCGAGGGCGGCCTCGCTCCCGAAGGTATCGGCATCGCGACCATCGACGTCGAGACGGAGACGTTCGGCGAGCTTTCAGACGACGAGAAGCGCGAGCATCTGGAAGCGGCCGACCTGCTGGCCGACCCCGACGCCGAGGACGCGGGCGACGACGACGAGGAATAGGCGGTTTCGTTTTTCCGGACCGACCATAGAATTAAGCCCCAGAGTGGCCAAGCGTGCTGTATGAACTGTCCACGGTGTGGGGGGACGCTGACGCGCTATCAGTTAGGCGAGCGGGAGACCGTCGGCTGCCAGTCGTGTGAGTACGTCGGGGTGACGGTCGACCACACGGCCAGACACGGACCGCCCGAATCCTGGGACGACGCCATCGACCGCTTCGAGGAACAGGGACAGTCGGTCGCGACGATCAGACGGGAGGACCTGCCGGCCGACGTGCCCGCGGTCGAAACGACGGGCGAGGAACTGATAAACGCAGGCGACGAACTGGTCGAAAACGAGGACTGGGTCATCCCGGTCTTCGACGAGGCCGACGACGAGAGGGCTATCGCTGACGGCGACGGCGAATCGGCCGACGTGACCCATTGAGTCGGCCGCGGCGAGTGCGCGACCGGATCACGAATCCGGTGGCACCACCGACGCCCGCGAGGACTTCCATCGGCGAGTCGCTGCACGTACTGCTGGGGTTCGCTGGCCCGTTCAGGAAAACGCGGTAAAACGGTCGCCGTTTCAGTCGTCGGCTTCGACTTCTTCCTCTTCCTCGTCGGCCTCTTCGGCGCCGCCGTGACCCGTCTCTTCCTCCTCGGAGCGTGCGGCGACGAGCGACCCGCGTGCGACGCTGTACATCGGCTCGTCGGCGTGTTGTACGTCGCTGATGGAGAACGGAATCGACGCGTCCTCGAGGTGCTGCTCGAACAGCTTCTTGAAGCCCTTCGGCGAGGAGGTTCCGCCGGTGACGACGACCGGGACGTCGAGCCCTTCCTCGATGTCTTCCTCGTCGACTTCCTCCTGAATCTTCCCGATGACGTAGTCGAGCAGGTTCTCGTAGTAGATCGAGAGCGCCCCCTCGACGCCGCCGACGTCGGTCTCGAAGTCCAGCTCGAAGTCGCCCTCCTTGATGGAGGTGACCTTGTCGACGGGCTTGCCCGTCGCCGTCGATGCCTGCTCGTCGATCCAGTCCCCGCCGCGGGCGACGGAGAACTTCATCACCGGCACCGCGTAGTAGGCCAGACAGACGTTGGTCATCCCGGCACCGAAGCTGATACCCAGGCCGGTGAAGTTGTTGTCAGCCAGGTCCGAGTAGATGACCGACATCCCCTCGTTGATGGGTTCGGCGTCGTACCCCATGTCGTTGAGGAACGACTGGATCGTCTTCTGGTGGTACAGCGTGCTCAGGTCCGAGTCGATGGGGTCGGCCGGCGAGGAGAAGTAGAGCTTCTCGTTCGGGTGGTTCGGCGAGCCGACGACCTGCTCGATGATGAGTTTCATCATCGGGATGGCCGACTGCTCGTCCGAGGAGAGGATCCCCTGGGACATCGGCCGGCGTGTCTCCTGATTGAAGATGTTCGCGAAGTTCAGTGCGTCGTCACCCAGCACGTACACGTCGTCGTCCTTCCGGATGTGGAGTACTTCCGACCGGGACAGCATCCGCTCGGCCATATCGCTGTACTCTATCTCTACAAACGAGTTTCGCTGTTGGACGAATACGGTGTCGTTACCGTCCTGCTGTGCCGAAATAAGGTTCATCGTCCCAACGTCGAGTCCTTTTGCCATGAATAGCTCACTAATATTTCCGCTATACACCACATAAATGTACGTATCTACCTGATTCGTTATTGTTTTTAGCTGACTAGATGTGGCCGAAGAGAACCTTGACTGGTAATGGGTTAAGGGCGGAAACGGCGCCGAAACGGCTCGCTACCGCACGGTCTCAGTTCCGGCCCAGCAGCGCCGCGACCCGGTCCAGGGCGCGGCTGAGCACTGTCTCGTCTTCGTCCTGTTTTGCCTCCTCTCGTTTCTGTTTGCGGAGTTCGGCCAGCTTGTTCGTCTGGTCGTCGACCGTCGACGTCGAACGGTCCGTCGTCTTCTGGCCGCCCTTGACCATCGCGAGGCCCTGGACCTGCTCGTCCACACTGCTGCGGGTGACCCGTTCGGCCTCGACGTCCATCCCTTTGACGTCCATGTCGGCTTCGCCCTCGGTCGGCCGAATCTTCAGTTCGCTCCCCTCGGTGCGCTCGACGCCGCCCCAGGTGAGGTCGACGTCTTCCATCGCGGACTCGATGTCTTCCTCGATCTGCTCGTCGGTGATCTCCTCGCCGCCGGCCTCGTCCTCGGCGGTGAAGTCGCCGGGGCGGGGTTTCGCCCGGTCGATGTGGTAGGCGACGAGGGCCCCGCCGGTGGCCGCCAGCAGTGCGGCCAGGCCGACCCCGTAGACGAACAGGACCTGCACGCTGTAGGTCGGGCCCGGTGGCCGCGCCCAGGCGTAGGGGTACGCCCAGACGAACCCGCCCAGCCCGACGAGCGTTATCGCCGCCCCCGCGGCCGCACCGTAGACGGCGCGTTTGCTGACCGGGAGTAACACGACGACACTCGACAGCGTCGCCGGCAGCGCGAGCATCCCCGACGCGATGGCCGCCTCCCGGTAGATGAAGTCCGCCGACTCGCCGCCGGCACCCGTCAACTGGCCGATGGCCCCGATGACGAACGCGGCGATACCGAACCCGATGCCGGCGAAGAACAGCGCGAACCCGAGATAGACGTCGACCTCTCTGTCCGGCTCGCCAATATACGTTCGATACCACTCGAAGAGTCGTCCGTCATCGGTGCCGTCTGTCATAGTGTATGGGCCACGTTAATAGGTTCATTATCCGACGGCTGTGTAATCAGTCTTTCCCGCATCCGCAGTAAGGACTTTACCTGCCCCACCGTTACCGACAGCTATGATCTCACTCGACGAGGCCGTTACGGCGCGCCTCGAATCCCACGGACAGCGGTTCGAGGTACTGGTCGACCCGGACGCGGCGCTGGCCATCAAACGCGGGGAGTTCGACGGCGACCTCGAGGACGTCATCGCCGCCGAGGACGTCTTCGAGGACGCCGACCGGGGCGACCGGCCTCCCGAAAATATGCTCGAAGAGGTGTTCGAGACCACCGAGCCCATGGAGATCATCCCCGAAGTGATCAAGCGCGGTGAGATACAGATCACGGCCGACCAGCGCCGCGAGATGATGGAGCAAAAGCACAAACAGCTCGTCCAGCGTATCACACGCAACGCGGTCAACCCCCAGATGGACGACGCGCCCCACCCGCCCGAGCGCATCGAGTCGGCCCTGGAGGAGACGGACTTCCGAATCGACCCGATGGAGCCCGTCGAGACGCAGGTCGACGACGCCCTCGACGCGCTACGGCCCGTGATTCCGATCCGCTTCGACGAGATCACCGTCGCCGTGCAGGTGCCGGCCGACTACGCCGGTAGCGCGCAGGCGAAGATTCGGACGTTCGGCGAACTGGAACGCGAGGAGTGGCAGGCCGACGGCTCGTGGGTCGGCGTGTTGACCTTCCCCGCGGGGATGCAAAACGACTTCTACGACGTCGTCAACGAGCATACGAGCGGCGAGGCCGAGACGCGAATCATCAAGGACGAAGACGAAATCGGTACGCGATAGGTTCGGTTATCCCTGCTTGAAGCCGACGAAGAAGCCGCCGGTGAAACCGGCCGAGACCGGCAGCGCCGACAGCAGCGACACGACCCAGCCCGGCGGCTGGTTGGCGGCCGCGCCCGCGCTGCTGGTGGTGTTCTGTGCGGCGCCGCCGATGGCTTGCCAGTTCACTTCGAGGATGCCTCGGGTCTCGAGGAACTTGAACAGCGCCAGCTCGAGACCGACGATGACGGCGATGAGCTTCGCTATCTTCTTGGCCGCGAAGCCGATGATGCCGCCGATGACGGCGCCGGTACCGAGTTCGAGCCCAATCTGCTGAAGACTGAAATCCAGTTGTAATGCCAATCCGGCCATATCGGATACCAACTCGTCACGGTGTATATCCTTTGTGGGCCTGGTGCAGTCCGGGGGTTTTCGGAGCGACCCTGTAGATTAAATAATCGGACGGCCTACGTCCGGGTGAGTGACGGCGACACACACCACAGACAGCGCAGTCGTGGCCAAACGCGTCGACAGCGGCGAGGCCGACACGGAGGAGATACACGACCTCGCGCGGGCGGCCGGCTACGACGTGGTCGGCGAGATAACGCAGACCCGAACCGAGGACCCGGCCTACCACCTCGGGCAGGGGAAGGTGACGCGGCTGGCCAACACCGTCGCCCGCGAGGGGGCACGGACGGTCATCTTCGACAACCAGCTGGGCCCCTATCAGACCTACAACATCGGCAACGAGCTACCCAAGGGCGTGACCGTGATGGACCGGTTCCGCCTCATCCTCGAGATATTCGGCCAGCGGGCCCGTACCCGGAAGGCCCAGCTCCAGGTCGAACTCGCGGAGCTACGGTACGAACTCCCACGCGCGGAGGCCAAGGCCAGCCTCGCGAAACGCGACGAGCGCCCCGGCTTCATGGGGCTGGGTGAGTACGACGAGTCCCGCGAAGAGGACATCAAAAAGCAGATCGCCAACATCCGCGACGAGCTTGAATCCATCGAGGAGACCGAGCGACACCGCCGCAAACAGCGCCGGGAGTCGGGGTTCGACCTCGTGGCGCTGGCGGGCTACACCAACGCCGGCAAGTCCACCTTGCTGCGACGGCTGGCCGAGGACCTCGACGTCGACCAGAACGAGGACCTGCATCCGGACCTCGACACGACCGCAGAGAGCGAAGACCGCCTCTTTACCACGCTGGGAACGACGACCCGCCGCGCCGCGGTCGGGAAGCGCGAAGTGCTGGTCACCGACACCGTCGGCTTCATCCAGGACCTCCCACACTGGCTCGTCGAGTCGTTCAAGTCGACGCTCGACTCGGTGTACCGGGCCGACCTCGTCCTGCTGGTCGTCGACATCTCCGAGTCCGTCGAGGAGATACGCGAGAAGCTGGTGACGAGTCACGACACCCTCTACGAGCGCAACGAGGCCCCCATCGTGACGGTGCTGAACAAGACCGACAAAGTAGACGACGGCGAAATCCAGCGCAAGCGCGCGGCGCTGTCGGCGCTGGCGCCCAACCCCGTCGCGGTCAGCGCCGCACAGGGGCTGAACATCGAGGCACTCGCCGAGCGCATCGACGCCGAGCTGCCCGATTACGAGCACGAGCGGCTGGTGCTCCCGATGACAGACGAGACGATGAGCGTCGTCTCGTGGATTCACGACCACGCCCACGTCGAGACCGTCGACTACGGCGACGAGGTCGTCATCGAGTTCGAGGCCCGCCCCGCCATCGTCGAGCAGTCCCGGTCGAAGGCGGGCGACCTCGTCGGCGCGTCGGCCTGATTCCAGACCCGGCTCAGCCCCACAGCACGCCCGGCATCGCTTCGAGCAGGTCGGTCGCGACCAGCCCGGAGCCGTATTCCCCGACGACCGCATCGCCAGCGGCGCCGTTGGCGTAAGCCCCAACAGCGGCAGCGTGGTTGGGTTCGAGCACGCAGGCCAGCGCGCCCGTGACGCCCGCGAGCACGTCGCCGGTCCCCCCGACGGTCATCCCCGCGTTGCCCGTCCGGCTGATACGAGTCTGCTCCCCGTCGGAAATAATGTCGTAGGCGCCCTTCACCAGCAGCGTGTGGCCGATGTCGGCCGCGAACGCTTCCACGAGCTCGGCCCGCTCGCGCCAGTCGTCGCTGGTCTCCCCGCCCATCCCGACCAGTTCGCCCTGGTGGGGCGTACAGACGAGGTCTGCGTCGGTGTCGACCTCGGGGACGACCGGCAACGCGTCGGCGTCGACGACGGCGGTCCCGTCGAACCGCTCCAGAAGCGTGCCGACCGCGGAACGCGTCTGCTCGGCGCCGCCCAGTCCCGGCCCCAGGACGAGTGTGTCGTGGTCGGCCGCGAGGTCGGCCAGCCAGTCGACGTGGGACGGAGACAGTCGGTCGCCGTCGTACGGCCGGACGATGAGGTTCTCGCTGTACCCCTGGATCTCGCGGGCGACCGCGTCGGGCGCGGCGACCCGGACGAGGTCTGCGCCAGCCCGTAGCGCCGCCTGGGCGGCGAGGGCCGGTGCGCCGGTGTAGGGGCCGCCGCCGACGACCAGCACCTCGCCGTTGTCGCCCTTGTGGCTCGCGGAGTCCCGCGAGAGTCGCTGGAGGTCGCCCCGTTCGACGAACCGCCCCGCAGCGTCGGGGATGCCGATGTCGGCGACGGTGACCGACGCCGTGAGGTCGGCCAGCCCGGGCTTCGTGTCGTGGAACGTGACGACGTGGTCGGCCCCGACGGCGTTCTCGGCGAGTTCCCCCGACTCGCAGTCCAGCCCGGAGGGGACGTCGACCGAGAGGACCGCGGCCTCCGAATCGTTCATCGCGTCTGCGGCGGTGGCGGCGGGTTCGCGCAGCTCGCCGCTGATGCCGGTCCCGAGCATCGCGTCGACCGCGAGCTCGGCGTCGCCGAGGTCGACTTGCGAGGAATCGCGGACCTGTTCGGTGGGGTAATCGGCCGACTGGAGGGCGTCCCAGTTCTCGCGCGAGATGTCCGTCGTTATGATCTCTGGCCGGCCCAGGAGCAGCACCCGCAGGTCGTAGTCGTCCAGGAAGCGCGCCGCGACGAGCGCGTCGCCGCCGTTGTTCCCGCGGCCGGCGACGATGGTGACCGCGTCGCCGGGGTCGGCGTGCTCGCGGACCGCCCGCGCGACGGCGTTGCCGGACGATTCCATCAACTGCTTGCGCGGGACGCCCAGGGCCGCGGCGTTTTCGTCGACGACGGCCATCTCGGTGCCAGTGAGCATACCGGCGCTTGGCCCGCCACCGTCCTAACGATGGGGGACGACGCAGGGCCGGTCGATTCCGCGGTCAGTACTGAATCTTGAATCCCTCGATGCCAGCGGGGTCCTCCTCCTCGACCTCGACGGTGCTGACGCTGGCCATGTCGCTGCCCTCGTAGCAGAAATCTACCATCGCGTCGACGGCGTCGGGGTCGCCCTCGAAGACGGCTTCGACGCGGCCGTCGTCCAGGTTCTTCACCCAGCCGTCGACGCCCGCATCCTGTGCGTTGTCCCGCGTCGTCGCACGGAAGAAGACGCCCTGGACCCGACCCGAGACGTGTACGTGCGCTCGCTTTCGTGTCATACCTCGGGATTCTCTCGGCTCGTAGTTATGTTCGGGGGTCGAGACAGTTTTGTGGTGTTTCGCCGCCCGATAACACGAGCGCCGCGGTGTCGCTACAGCTCTCGTCCGCCAGACCGAAGATAGTGAAACAGGTACGTCTGCGTGTAGCCGGCGTATTTCCCGCCCAGCGTCTCCCGAATCGCCCGGGAGGTGTCGGCGTAGTTCCCGCGGTCACAGTCGGGGTAGAACTCTCCGATGACGGTCTGGATCCACGTGTCCAGCGGGACGGCTTCGAGGTAGCCAAGCGAGAACAGGAGGATGCAGTCGGCCACCTTGTCGCCGACGCCGACGAACTGGGTGAGGTGGTCCCGGGCCGCCTCGTAGTCGAGGCCGAGCGCGTCTTCGGGGTCGGCCTCGCCGTCGGCGACCAGTTCGGCCGAGCGCTTGACGTAGGGCGCCCGGTAGCCCAGACTGAGCTCCCGAAGGTCGGCCTCGCTTGCGTTCGCGAGGGCCTCGGGCGTGGGGAACGCCCGGTAGGTCCCGCCGTCGAACGCGACCTGCTCGCCGAACTCCCGGCGCAGCGCCTGTTGCATCCCGTGGATGCGGGCCACGCGCATCTGGGCCGAGCAGATAAACGAAATCAGCGTCGGGAAGGCGGGGTCGCGGACGATGCGCATCCCCCAGTAGGCGTCGAATGCCTCGTCGACGACGGCGTCGGGCGGCGCGGTCTCCCGAATCGCCGGCAGGTCGTCGCCGAGCCCGAGCAACGTGTGGAGCGCGTCGGCGGCGTCGAACGTCGCCTCCCACTCCAGCCGGCCGTCGCTCTGACGGACGCGGACGACTTCCGGCTCGCCGTCGACCCGCAGGGTCGTCCAGTACCAGGCGTCGCCGCCGCTGGCGGCTGTCTGCTCGTACATCTGCCCGTCTTCGCGGTCCCAGAGGTAGGACTGACCGCTCTCGACGGTCGCCTGCAGGTCGATACCGCCCGGCAGCGACGCCACGTCGATGGCTCCCCGTTCCATTGCCGAGTGGTTAGTGTGGAGCTGTTTCCGGGTTTCTATTTCCAGGCCAGTTCGTCTATCCCGGCTTTGCTGGGTCGCCGACGAGACGGAGACTCGTGCGCCGGGAAGCGTCTTCAGAACGGCGCGTAGAAGGCCCCATCCTCGACGAGGAACAGCTCGTTGACACCCAGCGCGAGCGTCACCAGGACGGCGACGACGACGACCACCCGGAGCGTCCAGAGCCAGACGTCGCCGCCCGCACCGAGCCCGCCGGTCCCCTCGCGCAGTTCGGCGACCGCCTCGCCGCCGAGCACCCAGCCGACGAAGATGGTGGTGGCGAGCACCGAAAGCGGGAGAAACAGCTGGTAGGCGACGCTGTCGAACCACGTCAGCCACGCGGTGTCCCACGCGGAGGGCAGCCCCAGCACGAAGAGCGCGACGCCGACGGCGGGCGCGAGCACTGTCCGGGGGACGTCGTAGTTGTCGTTCGCGTAGGCGACGGTCACTTCGAGCAGGCTGATGGCCGAGGACAGCGCCGCGATGAGGACGACGCCGAAGAAGACGACGCCGAACACTCGGCCGAAGGGGACCGACCCGAACCCGGCGGCCGTCGCGACGAACAGCGCGCCGGCGCCGCCGGTCTGGGTCGTGATGTCGGCGCCGATAGTCAGCAGGATAGGGAAGACGACGAGGCCGGCCAGCACACCCACCAGCGTGTTCGTCACGACGATGGCGCCCCCGTCGACGACGAGGTTGTCGTCGCCGCCGACGTAGGAAGAGTAAGTCACCATGATGGCCATCCCGAGCGAGAGCGTGAAGAAGGCCTGGCCCACGGCGAAGGGGATGATACTCCCGGCGTTTGCGACCATCGTCGACAGGTCCGGTGAGAGGAAGAAGTCGTACCCCGCGCCGGCACCGGGCAGGGTCGTCACCCACACCGCCAGTCCGACCATCAGGACGAGGATACTCGGCACCATCAGTTTCGTCGCCGCCTCGATACCGTCTTCGACGCCCAGGGCGACGATGCCGACCACCAGCGCCAGGAAGAGCGCCTGGGCGAGGACGGCCTCGGGACCCGCCGAGACCGTACCGAAGTACCCCGCCGGGTCCGCGAAGTACGCGCCCCGTGCGCTCCCGAGGATGTACCGCAGCACCCACCCGCCGACGACGTTGTAGTACGAGAGAATCCAAAAGCCCGTGAGGACGGCCAGCGCGCCCACGGCCCGCCACTGCCGGTGGCCCAGCCGTTCGAAGGCGTCGACGGCGTTGACGTGGGTCCGCCGCCCGAGGACGAACTCCGCGAGCATCGCCGGGAAACCGATGGCAGCGACCGCCACGAGGTAGAAGGCGACGAACGCGGCCCCGCCGTTGGTCGCGGTCTTGAACGGGAACTGCCAGAGGTTCCCGAGACCGACTGCGCTCCCGATGGCCGCGAGGACGAACCCTGGACGGGTTGCCCACGTTTCTCGGTCGGACATTTTCCGTCTCGGGCTACTCTCGTGCCGATGTTAACAACTGTGGTTGTTCCCCATTTCTGGCCCACTCCCACGGAGAGCTATATATACCAATTATCAACCTATTAGAGAGCCCAGTGCTGATTGGTGTTTGTCCACACCCGACAGGTGTCTCCTGGTGTGTCAGGTCATGTGTGTGTCGTGTGGACAGGGGGTGGCTCCCCACTGGCGTCTTTCGACTCCCGAACTCACTCGGCAGCCCGTATCCTCGACCGGCACGGCTCGTTTCTCGTGAGCGGCGCCGCCTTCGCTCGGTCTCCGGCTCGCTTCGCGGTCTCCGGTCGGTCGACCTCGTCAGGCTTCGCCGTAGACCGGCACGGCGGCGCCACTCGTGACCCCCGCCGCGTCGGAGCAAAGAAACAGCATGACGGCGGCGATTTCCTCGGGGTCGACCCACTCGTCGAAGTCCGCGTCGGACATCATCTCGCGGTTCATCGGCGTGTCGATGACGCTCGGCATGACACTGTTAGCTCGCACTGTGCCGAGGTTCTCCTCGGCGATCGTCTCCGTGAGGATGCGGACGCCGGCCTTGGTCGCGCGGTAGATACCGTCGCCCTCGCCACCCTCCAGCGAGGAGCGCGCCGAGACGGAGACGACTGCGCCTTCGCTCTCCTGGATGTGGGGCAGCGCGTGTTTCGACGCCAGGAACATCGTCTTGAGGTTGACGCCGAAGAGGAAATCGAAGGTGTCCGCGTCGGTCTCGTGGATGGAGTCGCCGCCACGCCAGGTGCCAGCGATGTTCAGGAGGTAGTCGAGCCGGCCGTGTTCCTCGACGATAGCGTCGACTGTGTCGGCCACGTCGGACTCGTCGGTGAAATCTCCCTGGTGGAAGTGGATACGGTCGGGATCGTCGAGCCGGAAGTCCTCGCTGTCGGGATCGACCACGTCGGCGCCACAGACCGTGGCACCGGCCTCCAGAAAGGCGCTGGCGACCGAACTGCCGAGCGCCCCGCCGACGCCGGTGACCAGTGCGACCTCACCGTCGAAATCGAAGCTGACGGACATGAGCGTACAGACGGCCCCGGCCAGCAAAAAGTTCCGGGCGACCGACACTACGACCGCTGACAGTCACAGCCCCGCGCTTCGAGCAGCTCGGTGACGACGTACTGGCTCCCACAGTCCTGACACAGCACCTGCGCGTCGAGCACCACCTCGAAGGAATCGATATCGAGGCGACCCGTCTGCTTCAGGCTCTCGATGCGGTCCTCGGTGACCGACAGCGTCCGGGCCAGGAGCCGCTGGATGCTCTCGATGTCGGACTGGACCTTTTCGGCGTCGGTGGGCCCCTCGTAGGTGGCGTCGCGATACTCGGTGAGGTAGCTCCGGATCGCTTGATAGGTGACGAAATCCCGCTCCAGCGCCTCGACGTCGACCCCGTCGCGGGCCAGCCGGTTCCGGGCCTCGGTCCTGACTCCGGCGGTCACGTTCGCGTCGGTCAGCTGCTCGTAGGTCGTCTCCACGTCGCGCCGGATCGCGGTCTGCCCGGCGTCCACCAGCACCGCTTCCAGCAACCGTTTGTTGAACAGCGCGGCACAGTCACGGAGGCTCAGTCGCTCCTCGCCGTCGGCGGTCCACCGCCGTTCGAGTTCGTCGCCGAACCCGTCGAGACCGTGGCGGTCGATGAGGCGAGCGACCTTGCTGTCCGGTCGGTCGGATGCGCCCATTGGTCGTGGCTGTGGCCGGGGGACCGGTAAACACTGTCGGCTCATAGTGGTTCTTGTAGAGTCTGTCCGGATACCGACGACCCCGGGGTCGTCGGCTACCGGTAAATCGCTACAAAAACCACTATCAGAGACTCGCCAGGTTCTGTCGGAGCTTGATAGTGGCCGTCATGAGCGTGGTCGCGGTCATGATGACGAAGACGACCTGGATGTGGAGGACGACGATGCGGTCGAGGCCGACGAGTACGGCCAGGTCCAGCGCCGGCACCAGCGCCGCAAACAGCACCACCGGCAGCAGGTGACGCAACAGCGTGTCCGCGACGGTGCCCTGGACGCGCGCCTCGGCCGCGCCGCGGCGGCCGTAGACTCCTCCTGCCAGTGCCAACCCGAGGGCGCTCAGCCCCATGACCGCCAGCACGAGCGGATGGCGTCCGACCAGTGCCAGGCCCGCGAAGACGACCACGACGCCGACGACGGCCGCCCGGGTGAGTCCCCGTTCCGGGTCGCCCTCCTCGCCGGCCGTCACCGGGACGACACTGCGATACAGCACCCTGAGAGCGACGGCGAGGAGGAACACCGCCGCCAGGAGCAGCCCCATCTTGAACGGGAGGACGTAGACGGTCAGCAGTTCTACCAGCCCCAGCAAGGCGAACCCGACCGCACCGAGTCCGGCGAGGGCGAGCGACTCCCACAGCCGCTCGCCGGTCCCGAGCTCGCTCGTCTGGCGGTTCCGGTAGGCGTAGTAGCTAAAACGGACGCCCAGCACCGACAGCAGCGTCAGCGCGATGAAGAAGATGAACGTCAGGTTCGGGTTGTTCGGCGCGTACGGCAGGCCGACGGCGATACTACGCATCGCCACCCCGCAGACTCCGGAGCTCCTGGCGGAGGTGGGCGGCCGTCTCGTAGCGGGCGAGCTTTCGTCGGGCCATGGCTTTGCCGACGATGTCGTCGACGGCGGGCGGGACGTCCGCGATAGCTGACGGCTCCGGTGGTCCAGCCGACAGCACTTCCTCCCGGACGTCCTCGAACGCGCCGGTGTACGGTGGCTCCCCGGTGAACAGCCGGTAACAGACCGCGCCGAGCCCGTAGATGTCGGTTGCGTGGTCGATGCGGCCAAAGCGGCGCTGGTAGTACTCCGGGGCGGCGTAGCGGGGGTCGAGGAACTGCGACGGGTCGAACCGGTGGCGGTACACCGACAGCAGTCCGAGGTTGTCGAGCAGCGGCGGCTGTCTGTCGTCCTCATCGATGACGTTGCCGTAGTAGGCGACCGACTGGGCGTCGATGCCCGCGTGGACGACACCGCGTTCGTGCAGCGTCGACACCGCCCCCACCAGCCGCTCGGCGTGCCAGGCGGCCTCCGTCGTCGAAAACCGCTCGCGGTCGGCCAGCGTCTCCGCCGTGTACTCGGTCGCCAGCCACAGCTGTGGGTCGTCCTTCCAGTCGTACAGCGTCAGGACGTTCTCGACGTCGGAGACGGCCGCCCACTCCGCCAGACGGGTCGCCAGTGTGGCGGCGAACTCCCCGTCGGTCCCGTCCGGACCGTCGAGCAGGCGCAGGGCGACGGCGTACTCGGTCTCGTCGACGACGCCCAGCGTCCGGTAGGTGTCGCCGTAGCGCCGGCGCTCCCGGGGGGCCAGCACGGCGAGGCGGTCGAACTGGCTCTCGTACTCGACGAGCGAGCGCCACTCGGCGTCCGCCGCCCGCGGACGGTGGCCGATGGTGTTGCCGTCCTCGGCATCGTCCTCGCCAGCACGCGGTCGGTCTTCCTCCTCTTCCTCCTCGTCGGTGTACACCTGTCGGTCGTCTGGGTCGGCCCCCTCGCCGGCAACTCTGGCCCGGCCGACCTCGCGGTTGTCGGACCCGCCACGCGTGGGCGTCGACCGCTCGACGCGATGGGTGTTCTCCAGACTCGTCTCCCACTGGTCCAGCCGGTCCTCGACGACCGCCGGATAGCGGTCGGCGACGTATTCGAGCGCGAGGTTGGCGGCCAGTCGCTCGTCGGCCCGGTCCGAGAGCGGCCCGACCAGCGACGCCACGGCACCGGGGTGTTCATCGGCGACGACACACAGCGCCGTGGCCGCGCCCAGACGGACCTGTCGGTCGCCGACGTCGAGCAGGTCGAGCAGCCGCCCCGCGTGGGTTCGGTCCACGTCGGACGCGGTGAGGACCTCGGCGACGAGCGCACGGGGGTCTCTCTCCGAGGTCATTGGTCGATATCACTACCATGGACTGGCCGAGCGTATCACTGTTGTGGCGACGAGAGCGGGCGCCACGGGGAAAAACCGCGACTGTCAGTGGATACCCATCGCTTCGATCTGCTCCTGGTACCGGTTCCGGATGGTGACTTCCGTCACCTGGGCCACGTCGGCGACCTCGCGCTGGGTCTTCTTCTCGTTGCAGAGCAGCGAGGCGGCGTAGATGGCCGCGGCGGCGTACCCCGTTGGCGACTTGCCCGAGAGCAGCCCCTGCTCGGCGGTGGTGTCGATGATCTCGTTAGCCTTCGACTGGACCTCCTCGGAGAGGTCGAGTTCGGAGGCAAAGCGGGGAACGTACTGCTTGGGGTCGACCGGCTCCATCTTCAATTCGAGTTCCTGGGCGACGTAGCGGTAGGTGCGGCCGATCTCCTTCTGTTCGACGCGGGAGACGTCCGACACTTCCTCCAGACTGCGGGGGATGCCTTCCTGCCGACAGGCGGCGTACAGGCAGGCTGTAGCGACGCCCTCGATGGAACGTCCGCGTATCAGGTCTTCGTTGAGGGCTCGTCGATAGATGACCGAGGCGACCTCCCGTACCGAGCGCGGGACACCCAGTGCGGAGGCCATGCGGTCGATCTCCGACAGCGCGAACTGCAGGTTGCGTTCGCCCGCGTCCTTCGTGCGAATGCGCTCCTGCCACTTGCGCAGTCGGTGCATCTGTGAGCGTTTCTCCGAGGAGAGCGAGCGGCCGTAGGCGTCCTTGTCCTTCCAGTCTATCTGTGTCGTCAGCCCCTTGTCGTGCATCGTCTGTGTCGTGGGGGCCCCGACACGGGATTTCGACTGCCGTTCGGAGTGGTTGAACGCCCGCCACTCCGGTCCGCGGTCGATGTTCTCGTCTTCGATGACCAGTCCGCAGTCCTCGCAGACGAGTTCACCACCGCCGTCGCTGGTGATCGACTCCGACTCACACTCGGGGCAGGTCTGCTGGCCCGTGCTCTCGGACGACTGCTCAGCCTCCTCCTGTTCCGTGTCCCGCTGGCGCGTCGGCCGTTCCATGTGTTCTTTTACGGAGAACAGCTAATTACGTATAAATGTTTGGGAGAAATGGGTGGGTACCGAGCGTACGTCCCGCCTACGCTGGCCTGCACGGGGGCGAGTAAAAGGCTTAACCCCCGGGCGTGCGGTGCTAGCTGCATATATGAGGTCGTCCAGGGGAGCAAGTGCCGCGGTCGAACGCGAACGCGACAGCGTGTGCGACGCTGTCTCCAGCTACGAGGGCCGGTCGTTCGAGGCGTGGAAGGTACTGTTTAACTCCGCAGAACTGGCCGCATACGGAGCGGTCGACCGATGAGCGGGGGCCCACCGGAGAAGGAGGGTATCGGCGAGCTGTTCGACGAGCTCGAGGAGCTGGAGGATATCGTCGACAGCGACGAGGAACGCAAACAGGTCCGCGAGGCGATGCGAGCCGCCGCCGACGCCCAGGACGACGACCCCGCCGTCTTCGGTCGGGTCATCTGGGGGTTCGACCGCGAGGACTTCGCCGAGTCGGTGCTTGGCTCGCTGCTCTTTGGCATCCCGATGGCCGTCGAGGGCGGCACGCGCGACGCCGGGCTCCACATCGCCCAGCAGCCCCTGTACTTCCTCGGGACGCTCGCGACCGCCGTCGCGCTCGTCATCGGCATCCTCTACGTCGCCGACTTCCAGGACGTGCGTATCGCCCACCGCATCTTCGGGTTCATCCCGCGGCGTCTCGCCGGCGTGACACTGACGGCGCTTGGTACCTCGATTGCCCTGCTGACCGGCTGGGGGATGGTCGAGTGGTCGAGCGACCCACAGCTCGTCTGGCAGTCGCTGTGTATCTGTGCCGTCGCGTTCGTCCCCATGGCCATCGGGGCGGCGCTGGGTGACATCCTCCCGGGGAGCTAGCGAGGTCGGAGCAGCGAGGGACCAGTGGTCCCTCGGGCAGTCGGGCGGCGACGCCGCCCGACGACGAAGCGACGACCTCGACGGAGCGGTGAGCGGTAGCGAACCGCGGAGCTAGCGAGATATCGACTGCAAGGAGATGTCTCGGAACAGGCGAGCGGGGAACGAAGTGACCCGCGAGTAGCGAGGTGTCGACCGAAGGGAGACACCTCGACGGAGCGGTGAGCGGTAGCGAACCGCGGAGCATAGCCAGGAAGCGACCACCGGGCGCTTCCGCGAACCGCGGAGCGAGTGCCACTGGTTCGCACGCTCCCGACGGCGTTTGACAACCGTTAAAAGCGGCGGTCGGGTACGGGGTGATATGAGCGAGAGCCAGCAGAAGCGAGCGCAGAAATGCGTCTCGTGTGGCATCAACATCGCCACGACGAACGCGGCCGCGTTCAAGTGCCCGGACTGCGGACAGCAGATCTACCGCTGTTCGAAGTGCCGCAAGCAGAGCAACCTCTACAAATGCCCGGACTGCGGATTCACGGGGCCATAACAATGGGGAAAGTCGCAGCCAAGATCAAGATCATGCCCCAGAGCCCGGACGTCGATCTCGACGCCCTGCAGGACCGCCTCGAGGGTGCGCTGCCCGAGGGCGCGAAGATCAAGGGCTTCGAGCGTGACGACGTGGCCTTCGGTCTGGTCGCGCTGTTCCCGACGGTCATCATCCCCGACGAGGCCGGCGGCACGGACGCCGTCGAGGACGCCTTCGCCGACGTGGACGGCGTCGAATCCGTCGACGTCGACACCGTCGGCCGACTGTAACACGGCCACCGTTTTCCCGTTTCGTTGCACAGTGAGCGACAGCCAGGTGGGCTGTCCCCGACCGCGGAACGCACGTTTTATATGGGCGAGTAGACAAGCGATGAGCAAGAATGCCTAGTTCGAACGGCCCCCTCGAAGGAACACGGAACAAGCTGAAGAACAAGCCACGCGACCGCGGTACCTCGCCGCCCCAGCGCGCCGTCGAGCAGTACGAGGCCGACGAGAAGGTCCACCTGAAGATCGACCCCTCGGTGCCCGAGGGTCGCTTCCACCCGCGCTTCGACGGCCAGACCGGAACCGTCATCGGTGAGCAGGGGACGGCCTACAAGGTCGAGATCGTCGACGGCGGCAAGACCAAGACGGTCATCGTCAAGCCAGCGCACCTCCGACGGCAAGAATGACGATATTCAAGGAGAAGGTCTCCGAGGAGTATCTCACGACCGCCGAGACGAAGGAGATACTGGCGGACCTGGAGATGGAGCGGGCGGCCGACGAGGACCGCGAGATGCGCTACGAGCTCAAACGCTCCATCGAGCACGTCAACCACTTCGCGATGCTGGGCGTCGAGGAATCCCTGGAGTTCGTCGAGCAGCTCCGGGAACTGGAGAAGGTCGACGAGGCGACCGCCTACAAGATCGCGAACCTCCGGCCGCTGGACCGCGACGAGCTGCGTGCCATCTACGCCCAGGAGCGGTACTCGCTGTCGGGCGAGGAGCTCGACGACATCCTCGCCGTCGTCAAGCAGTACGCCTGATACGGTTTCTCGTAGAGTCTGTCCAGATACCGACGACCCCGGGGTCGTCGGCTACCGGTAAATCGCTACAATATTCGCTATGAGCGGTCCGATACCCGCACCCGGCGTGGGCGTCGACTGCGTCTGCGGTCATCCAATGCATTAAGTGTACTCTCGTCATACAGTTCCGCATGAGCAGCACCGAGAGCGGTGGTGAGGATCTGGTGGCGGCAGTGCTCGACGTGCTCCCGCACGGCCGGAGCGACGACGACCGCCCCCAGCACCAGAAAGAGCCGCTCGCGTACGCCCTCGGGGTCGACGAGTTTCACATCTACGAGCTCTCACTCGACGACGACGACGATATCGCCTTCGGCGACCGTATCGACCTGACGGCGTTCGGGCGACTGACCGAGGTCGACTTCGAGGACCTGCCCAGCGGCGCCCGGCAGGAACTGGAGTACGCCGTCCAGGAGATCGTCGACGCCGACGAACAGCGGTTCGTGGACTTTTACAACGACGCTCAGCCGATTACGCTACGGCTCCACCAGCTGAACCTGTTGCCCGGCATCGGGAAGAAGCTGCGCAACACCATCCTCGACGAACGCAAGCGCAAGCCCTTCGAGAGTTTCGAGGACCTCGAGGAGCGGGTCGGCGGTCTCCACAGCCCCGAGGAGGTGCTGGTCGACCGCATCCAGGAGGAGCTGCGCGACGACGACCTGAAGTATCGGATTTTCGTGCGGCGGAGTGAGCAAGGCGAGGATGGGTGACCGCAGGGAACCCATCCTCGAAGCGAAGCGGTGAGCAAAGCGAACCGCAGAGCAAGGGCAAGGGCGAGGGTGAGTGAGCGGAGCGAACGAAGCCTCGCTAATCGCGAGTAGCGGCCTTTTTCACCGCCGGCCCGTCTACAGCGGATTATGACCGAATACGGGAACCGCGACCCCGACGCGCTGGTCCGGCGGGCGGGCAAGCGGGCCGACACCCGACAGGACCAGCACTTCCTGGTCGACGACCGCGTGCTCGACCGGATACCGACCTACGCCGAGGAGATGGACCTGTCCCACGTCCTCGAAATCGGCGGCGGACCGGGTGCGCTCACGGACAGACTCCTCGCCGTCGCCGACCGGGTGACCGTCGTCGAGCGGGACCCGGAGTTCGCGGCGCACCTGCGCCAGGAGTTCGCCGACGCTATCGCGGCCGACCGGCTGACCGTCGTCGAGGGCGACGCCCTCGAGGTCGCCCTCCCCGACTTTACCGCGAGTATTTCGAACCTGCCCTACGGGGCGTCCTCCGAAATCGCGTTCCGGTTGCTGCCCGAGGGGAAGCCGATGGTCCTCATGTTCCAGCAGGAGTTCGCCGAGCGGATGGCCGCCGACCCCGCGACCGACGACTACGGCCGGCTGTCGGTGACGGCGGGCCACTACGCCGACGCCGAACTCGTCGAGACCGTCCCGAAGGGAGCGTTCGACCCGCAGCCCCGCGTCACGAGCGCTCTGGTGCGGACGACGCCGCGTGACCCGGACTACACGGTTCCGAGCGACGAGTTCTTCATGGACTTTCTGAAGGCCGTCTTCACCCAGCGCCGCAAGACGATGCGCAACGCCGTCCGGAACACGGCTCACATCTCCGGGCTGGGCGACCCCGACGCCGTCGTCGCTGCCGCCGACGAGGGTCTGATGAGCGCCCGCGCCGGCAAACTCACACCGGCCGACTTCGCCGACCTCGCGACCCTGGCCTACGAGGTCGGCGAGCCGGAGCACGCCGATGACTGAGGAGGGGGGTGACGACACCGACAGGGGCAAACCGGCCCTGGCTGACCAGCGCGGCGTCGAGACGGTGTACCAGCCCGCTGAGGACTCGGCGCTGCTCGCCCGCACCGCCGTCGAACGCGTGACGCCGGGCGACCGCGCGCTCGACGTGGGGACTGGCTCGGGCTACGTCGCCGCGAAACTGGCCGAGGCCAGCGCCGACGCTCTCGGCGTCGACCTCAGTCCGCTGGCCTGCCGCGAGGCGGCCGGCAACGGCGTTCCGGTGGTACGGGGTGACCTCGTCGCACCCTTTCGGGACGACAGCTTCGACCTCGTGGTGTTCAACCCGCCCTATCTGCCGACGCCCGAAGACGCCGAGTGGGACGACTGGATGGAACACGCGCTGTCGGGCGGCGAGGACGGTCGTCGACTCGTCGACCCGTTTCTGGACTCGGTGGGCCGGGTGCTCGCACCCGGCGGGGAGGTCCTGTTGCTCGTCAGCAGTCTCACCGACCCCGACGCTGTCCGCGCGTACGCTCGCGAGCGGAGGCTCGAAAGCGAGGTGCTTGCTACCGAGAAGCATCCCTACGAGAAGCTCGTCGTCCTGCGGTTCTCGGAATTGTAATTACTGATGGGCATTTTCTTGAATAGGAAATATTAAAGCTCGTCATTTCATAGCTGTCGCTAATGCCAGAGATAGTTGCGACGACACCTGGCCTGTTTCCGTTACCGGACTGGGCCAAGGACGAGCTGTCCGACCTGAAAGGACACCAGAAGACGGACCTCATCAGCGGCGAGGAAGGCGAGGCTATCACCGACGCCTACGAACGCGCCCGCGAAGAGGTCGTCTCCCTCCAGACCGACGTCGGTCTCGACCGCGTCAGCGAGGGCCAGCTGCGCTGGGACGATATGCTCGCACACCCGCTTGCGGTCCACGACAGTGTCGAGACCCGCGGCATCGTCCGCTACTACGACAACAACAACTTCTACCGCGAGCCCGTGGTCACCGACGACCTGACCGCCGACGGCGACGTGGCCGCCGAACTCGACGCCGCCGCCGAACTGGTCGACTCGGGCCTGCAGGCAGTGCTGCCGGGTCCGTACTCCCTCGCTGACCTGGCGACCGACGAGCACTACGGCGACGAGGCCGAGTTCGTCGACGCCGTCGCCGACTTCCTCGTCCGGGAAGTCGAGCTGTTCCCCGACGTTGAGACGCTGTTCCTGCTCGAACCGTCGCTGGTCGAGAACCCACCGGAGGACGGCGAAGACGAGCGCGCCAGCGAGGCCATCGACGCCGTCGCCAACGCTACCGACGCCGAGGTCGTCACCCACACCTACTGGGGCCCCATCGAGGAGAAGACGTACGCACACCTGATGGACGCCGACGTCGACGCTATCGGCTTCGACCTCGTCGCCGACCACGACAAGAACGTCTACAACGTCCAGGAGTACGGCACCAAGGACGCTGTCGCGCTCGGTGTCGTCGACGGCCAGAACACCCGCGTCGAATCGCCCGAGACCATCCGCGACCGCGTCGACTGGTTCGAACAGCAGACCAACACCGCATACGACACCGTCTACGCCACCACGAACACCGAGACCTTCTACCTCCCAGTCAACAAGTTCGAGGACAAGATTCGGTCGCTGGCCAACGCCGCGACCCTGGAGGCCCCGGAGGCAGACCAATGACAGGACCACGAGAGCAGTTCCGACCGGAGGACCACGAGAACGACCACTTCCTGCTGACGACCGTCGTCGGCTCCTACCCCAAGCCCAAGTGGCACGACCGCGCCCGCGAGATGTTCGAGGACGAGACGGCCGACTTCGGCGAGGAGGAGTGGGAAGAGTCGAAAGACGACGCCTCGCGGCTCATCACCCACGAGCACGAGCGCTGTGGTATCGACGTCGTCTGCGACGGCGAGATGCGACGTAACGAGATGGTGGAGTACTTCGCCCACCGCATCGACGGTTACGAGTTCAACGGCCGCGTGAAGGTGTGGGGCCACAACTACTTCGACAAGCCGAGCGTCGCCGACGAGGTCGAGTACGGCGAGCAGTGGCTCGTAGAGGAGTTCGAGTTCACCGACGAGGTCGCCGAGCGTCCCGTCAAGGTCCCTATCACCGGACCCTATACGCTGGCGAACTGGTCGTTCAACGAGGTCTACGACAGCGAGGAACAGCTGGCCTACGAACTGGCCGACCTCGTCAACGAGGAGATAGAGGCCCTCGTCGAGGCCGGCGCGCGCTACATCCAGATCGACGAGCCCGCCCTCGCCACGACGCCGGACGACCACGCCATCGTCGGCGAGTGTCTCGAACGCATCGTCGACGAGGTTCCCGACGACGTCCGACTCGGTCTGCACGTCTGTTACGGCGACTACTCCCGTATCTACCCCGAGATTCTGGACTACCCGGTCCACGAGTACGACCTGGAACTGGCCAACGGCAACTACGAACAGCTCGACGTGTTCAAAGACCACGAGTTCACCAAGGACTTCGCGATGGGCGTGCTGGACGCCCACACGGCCGAGGTCGAGTCCGTCGAGGAAATCAAGGAGAACATCAAGAAAGGGCTCGAAGTCGTGCCCCCGGAGCGCCTCACTGTGTCGCCGGACTGCGGCGTGAAACTGCTCCCCCGCGAAATCGCTCGCGGCAAGATGGAGAACATGGTCAAAGCCGCCCGCGAGGTCGAACAGGAGCTCGACGCCGGTGAAATCGAGGTCGTCGCCGACAGTGGTGCGGAAGCGAGTGCGGACGACTAGCGAGGTGCTGAGCGGAGCGAAGCACCTCGGAGTGTCGAGCGGGGTGCGTAGCGACCCTGGAAACGATTAGCGAGACGCGACCAGCGACCATTTCTCTGAGGTGTAACTGCGGCTCCCTCTGAGTTTGTGTCCGACAGCAACGACTGGCTGGCTCGGGGCTCAGACACACTTTTATTTCCCACGTATGAAAGAGCTTCCAACAAATAGAGTTAACAGACAGATGATATATCGGTGGCAGATATTTCGACGATAGACGAATATTGAATCGACCAGCGCAAAAATTAAGCTGTAGCTTAGACATCAAATCTGAACTATATGATTTTCAGCTATCGGGGCCTAGAATTGTTCTAACCCCATCTTAGTAGAATTTCCTTCGAGAAAATATATACATATGCTAACTATTGTCGCTGGGAAAGAGTTTAGTTATACTCGACAGATATCCCAGACGAGATAATCGATGACCGACGATACACACCTTCGGGCGGAACTGTATCTCCGCGGGGACACGTACGGGACGTTCGATGCCCAGCAGCAGGTCCTGAACCGGGTCAACCGTCTGGAAGCCAACGGGGTCTTCACCGAGTCGATGGTGGCCGGCGAGTGGCAGCGCATCCGGACGATGGCCGAGGACACTCGTTCGGGGGCGCTGGCCACCTACGAGGAGTTCGCCGACTGGGCCGACCGCAACGGATCGTCGCTGGAACCGGCCTTCGAGCACCGCACGCGCACCTACGTCGGCATGGACCGGGTCGACGAGGTCGTCGTCTTCCCCGTCGTTTCGCTGGCTATCTACGACGAGCGACGGCTGCAGGCGGTGTTCCCCTGCAGCGACGGCGAGCACGTCTACACCGTCGGTGACGCGCTGGACGCCTTCGAGCGCGGCGACGAGGCGTGGCTGGCCCAGTTCGACACCGTCACGGTCGACCGGACCGAGCCGTGGCTCGAAGCGGGCGTCGAAGCGCTGCCGTAGGGACGTCACGCTTCGAGTAGACGGCCCGTTCGGTCAGTTTCTCTCTAGCCCCGTAGCGCCTCGACCGGTTCCTCGCTCGCCGCTTTCCACGCCGGATACAGTCCGCTGAGTACGCTGACGACGACGGCGAAGGCGAAGGCGGCCAGGAGATACCACAGGTTCGCCAGCCGGAACAGCGCCGTCGCGTCGTCGAGCGTATAGTGGTTGATGGCGAGGCCGACGAGCGTGCTGACGCCGACGCCGACGAGTCCGCCGAAGACGCCGAGTAACGTCGCTTCCATCAGCATCACCTTCAGGACGTCCCCTTTCTGGTAGCCGACGGCCCGGAGGACGCCGATCTCCTCGCGGCGTTCGACGGTCGACATCAGCATGACGTTGAGGATGGAGATGCCGGCAACGAAGAGGGATATCGCGGCGATACCGACGAGGACGGTGTTGATGACCTGGAAGGTCTGATTGACCTGGTCTACGATCGAGCTCAGTTCCTGTACGACCACGCGTTGCTCGCGGTCGTTGAGCGCGTCCCGGATCGCCACCGCCGACTCGTTGGCTTCCGTCCCGGAGTCGGCGCTGACGTACACCTGCTGATACCCGCGCTGCTCGAAGGAGTTAACCGGGAGATAGATGCGGTTCGAGGGGTTGAGCTGCGAGAACGAGCCGGTCGATTCCAGCACCGCTCGCACGCGCATGGACGAGCCGTTGACCGTGATGGTGTTGCCCGGCTGGAGCCCCTCGTTCTCGGCGACGGTCTCGCCGACGAGGACGCCGCTCTGGAACGGCTCCGGAATCCGGCCCTCGGTGGCGTTGTACACCGACGCCGGGTCCGACAGTCCGTAGACGACTTCGGTGCGATTGCTACCGCGGTCGTAGGACACTGGCTCGACCGTCCGCTTCTCCGGCGAGACCGAGACGTCCGGCCCGACCACCCGTCGGATTTCCCGAACGTCGCGCTCGGTGAGGTTCTGCACGCCGGCCTCCGAGTTCGGCGAGACTGTCACCTGATTGCCGAGGCCGCCGAGGTTCTCCGAGATGGAGTACTGCAAAGCGACGCCGAACATCCCGAGTGAGGCGATGGCGATGACGCCGATGACGATGCCGAGCGACGCCAGCATCGACCGTATCTTCGTCCGGGTCAGGTTCCGCTGGGCCATCAGGACGGCCGGGAACCGGCGGTAGAGCCGCTCAAGCATCGAGTTGCTCCCGCCCGAGCTCGCCGTCGACCAGGTGGACCGTCCGGTCGACGTACTCGTTGACCAGTTCGTCGTGTGTGACGGCGATGATGCCGACGTCCTGCTCGTCGGCGATACGCCGGAATTCGTCCAGAATCTGGCGGCCGGTCTCACGGTCGAGACTGCCCGTCGGCTCGTCGGCGAGGACGATCTTCGGGTCGTTGATGAGCGACCGCGCGATGGCGACGCGCTGTTTCTGCCCGCCCGACAGCTGGTCGGGGCGGTGGTCGAGCCGGTCGCCCAGCCCGACACGGGTCAGCAGGTCGCGGGCCCGAGCCCGCCGATTTCGGTCGCGGTCGAACAGCCGCGGGACTTCGACGTTCTCGACGGCCGACAGCGTCGGCAACAGGTAGAAGTGCTGGAAGACGAACCCGATGGTCCGCTTCCTGAGCAGTGTCCGCTTCCGGTCGCCCAGGTCTGTCACGTCACGGTCTTCGAGCAACAGCCGACCCTCGGTGGGCGTCGCAAGCAGGCCGAGGATGTTCAGCAGGGTCGTCTTCCCGCTGCCACTCGGGCCCATGATAGAGACGAACTCGCCGGGCTCCAGCGCGAAGTCGATACCCTTCAGCGCTTCGAGGGTCTGGCCGCCGGTCCGGTATCGCTTGACCAGCTGCCGGGCGTCGATGACCGTCATAGGTCTACGTCGTCGTCGTCGCCACGCCGGTACCGACGCACGAGGAGCCCGGCGACCACCAGCACTGCGACGGCACCGAGTCCGAGCACCGCTAGCAGGCCCGCCCCCGGACCGCCGCCTGTCTGCTGGTCGGGCTGTCCCGACAGCCCCGAATCGACGGGCACCGAGAAGGTCTGCCTGATCCGCTCGCCGTCGACGAGGTAGCTCACTTGCAGCGGAATCTCGGAGACGTTCTCGCCGGCTCGGGCCGTCAGGTCGAACGAGCTGAAGTCACTACCGGGCACTTCACCGACGAAGAAGTCCCTGCTCGGGGCCGCGGGCTCGACGTTCTCGCCCGGGAGGACCCGGACGACGACGCTCCGTGCCGTCGTCGTCCCGACGTTGCTCGTGCTGCCGGTTATCTGTAGCACGCCGTCCTCCCGCGAGACGTCGAGCCCCGTCAGTTCGATGGCGGCGGGCGTCGCGCGGAGGGTTCTGGTCGTCTCGACCGACCGCTGGACCGAGCCGCTCTCGTAGTTCGCCGTGACGACCACGTCCGCACGCGGTTCCGACAGCGTCGCGTTCAGCCGGACCCGCTTCGTCGAACTCGGGGGGACAGCGCCGACGATCGTCTGGCTGACAGTCGCGTTCTCGGAGCGGCCGGCGACGACGATGTCCTGGGCTTCCGCGTTCCCCTGATTGATGATATCGACGGCGAGGGTCTGTTCGGTGCCGCTACCGGACCGCGACGTCTCGAGGACGAGGCCGCCGCGGGCGGCTTCGGTCTCGATGGTCTGGTTCTGGGTCACCGTCCGCTCGGTGCCGCCGGGGAGGGTGTAGCTGACGGTCGCCGTGAGTTCGTCGGTCCCGGCTCGCTCGGGCCGGAACTGGAACTCGGCGGTCTCCGTCGCCCCCTGGGGCACCGAGGCGAACACCGACCGGTCGTCGAGCACCGTGGCGCCGTCGCCCGAGACCGTGACCTCGACGTTCGAGATACTCGTGTCGAGCCCGTTCGCTATCTCGACTGTCCCGTTCGACGCCACGCCGGCGACCGAGTCGTCGGCCTGGATATCTATCTGTGGGTGCCGCTCCCTGACCGAGAGCGAGACCGGATACCGGAGCTCGACGGACTCGTCGGTGTCGGCGTTCCGGGCGTCGACGTAGACCCGCAGGTCGCGGGTGCCCGGCTCCTCGAACGTGTACGTCAGCGGGACCGTCACCTCGGCACCCGGCGAGAGCGTCCCGACGTTCCGGACGCGGGTGTAGACTGGCAGCCCGCTCGAACTGCCGGGGCGGAGCTCGACACTGTCGATTATCAGCGCGTCGCCGCTGCCCTGGAGGTTCCGGATAGTCGGCGTGAAGGTGACCGATTCGTTCGGTGCCGGGCTCCCCGGCGAGACCGTGACGCCGGTGATCGAGCCGTTGGCCTGTGTTCCGGCGACGACCGGTGGGACGGTCGCCAGCACGACCAGCGCGGCGAGTATCAGTCGTCGCACGGATTGTCACCTGCGGTTCGACCGCTCTGTTGTCGAAAGAGACGGGTGGAGGGCGTCTCTGCGGGGCAAGCTCCCATGGCGGCCGTGCGAGTGGCCATATGATAAAACCGACGAATTTTGGGACCTGCTGGCCGCGGTATTTAGGTCAATTGAAACGGTAACAACCACCATGAGCGGGACCGACCTCCAGCCGCGGGTGCACGACGTGGCGGGGGCCATCGAGACGATGGAGACACGAGGGGCGGCAAACATCGCCGCTGCGACCGCCGACGCTCTCAGGACACAGGCCGTCGAGAGCGACGCGGCGACGGCGTCGGCGCTCCGGGCCGAACTCCGCACGGCGGCGCGTTACCTGCTTTCGACACGTCCGACGGCAGTCAGCCTGCCAAACGCCTGTCGGTACGTCCTGCACCGGGCGACGGGCGACACCGTCGAGGCGGTGCGGGAAAGCGCCGTCGAGAGTGCGGCGGAGTTCCGGGCCAGGCTGGCGACCGCACAGGACGACCTCGGACAGGTCGGTGCCAACCGGCTGCGCGACGGCGACACCATCATGACACACTGCCACTCGACGGACGCGCTGGCCTGTGTGGAAGCGGCGGTCGACGACGGCAAGACGCTGTCGGCCATCGTCAAGGAGACCCGGCCGCGTAAGCAGGGCCACATCACCGCCCGCGAACTACGCGAGCTGGGCGTCGACGTGACGCTGGTGGTCGACAGCGCGGCGCGGCGGTATCTGGACGAAGTGGACCACGTGCTCGTCGGGGCGGACGCCATCGCCGCCGACGGGAGCGTGGTGAACAAGGTCGGCACGTCGGGACTCGCCGTCGTCGCCCGCGAACGGGGGACGCCGGTCGTCGTCGCCGCGGGGACGCTGAAGCTCGACCCGGCGACGATGACCGGCAACGCCGTCGAGATAGAGATGCGCGACGAGTCCGAGCTCCTCGACGCCGCCGAGCGCGAGACCATCGGTGACGTCACTGTCGAGAACCCGGCCTTCGACGTGACGCCGCCCCGGTATCTCGACGCCATCGTCACCGAACGCGGTCAGTTCCCGCCCGAGAGCATCGTCACGCTGATGCGTGAACTGTTCGGCGAGGGGCCGACAGAGCCTTGGCAGGAGCCATGAGCGAGGGGCCGCTGCGGGTCGTCTGTGCAGGCCACGTCAACTGGGACGTCACCCTGCAGGTCGACCGACTGCCCGACCCTGACGGCGAGGCCTGCATCGCCGAGCAGTACCAGTCCGGCGGCGGCAGCGCCTCGAACGTGGCCGTCGCGCTCGCGGGGCTGGAGGCAAGTCCACTACTGCTGGGCAGCGTCGGCCGGGACGAATACGGCTGGCTCGCCCGCCGCGAACTCGAAGCGGCCGGTGTCGAGACGTCGCTGGTCGAGACCGGCGGCGAGACCGCCGTGAAGTATCTCGTCGTCGACGAGTCGGGCGAGCTGGTGATGTTCGGCAACGACGGGGCCAACGAGGCCTACGACGCTTCGGACCTCTCGGAGCGGGAGCTTTCCCTGGCCCACCACCTCCATCTGACGAGCCAGGCGCCCGGGACGGCGGCCGACCTGGCGCGGGCGGCGACCCGCGAGGGGCTCTCGGTGAGCTTCGACCCCGGCCGGCGACTGGCCGACCGGGACTACACCGTGACACTGCGTCGGACGGACCTCCTGTTCTGTAACGAGCGCGAGGCGGGCGTCCTCGACGACCACGGGCTCGCCGACGCGGTGTCGACGCTGGTCGTCAAGCAGGGGTCGGGCGGCGCCACCGTCCTCACCGACGACGGTGACGTCACCCACCCCGGATTCGCCGTCGACCCGGTCGACACGACGGGCGCCGGCGACGCCTTCGCCGCTGGCTTTCTCGTGGCCCGCGACGAGGGGCTAGAGCGGGCGCTCGCGGTCGGTAACGCCTGTGGGGCGCTGGCTGCCCGGACCCCCGGCGCCCGGGTGCAGGTGGAGTGGCGTGACGTCGAGGCCCTGCTGGATATCGGCCCGAGTGGTGGGTGAGAAAGCGCTACTCGGGAATCGCGTCCAGCAGCCGTTCGAACTGCTGGCGGTACTGGGCCTCGGCGCGGGCCTGGACGAGCCCGGAGTCGTCGTCGAAGACGGCCTCGAAGCCGGCCATCCGCCACAGCAGCGTCGAGAGCTGGTACAGCGGCCTGCGGTCGGCGTAGCCGTCCTCGAAGTCCATCGGCCGGTGTTCGGTGTACCCCTCGTGGAACTCCGTCCGCAGCCCCTCACGTACCTCGGGGTCGGTAAACGAGGAGTCGATAAAGAGGAACTCGGTCTGGGCGAGGTTGTACTCGGGCAGGGCCGCGAGCACGTCCTGCCAGTCGAGCACCGCGGTAATCGGTTTCTCGGCGCCGGCCTCAAAGAGGAGATTCGCCGGCCGGAAGTCGTCGTGGACCAGCCGCGGGACGCCCTCCTCGGGGACGTACTCAAGGGCCGGCTCGATCTTCTCCATCGCACGGCCTTTCACGTCCGCGAATGGCGTGTCGTCGAGCCGAGAGAGGTGTGCCCGCGTGAGTTGCTCGAAGTACTCCCGCCAGCTCCCCATCCAGTCTCTGACGATGAGCCGGCCGTTGTGGAGGTCGAGGCGGCCGAAGGCCTCGAACCCGATTTCGGAGTGGAGATCGCCGAGGATGTGGCCGGCCTGTGACATGACGCGGCGGCGGTCCTCCGGCGAGAGCGTCGCGAACTCCTGGGAGAGGTTCTCGCCGTGGACCCGCTCGGTGACGAAGTACGGCCGGACGTCAACTGTGGGCTGTTGTTTGAACACGAGGATGCGAGGCACGGGCACGTCGGTCCGGTTGGCGACGTACTCGTGGAGTTTGGGCTCGATGTCGAACGGGATATCGCCGTCCGGTTTGAACTTCACCACGACCTCGTACTCCTCGCCGCCGTGGTCCAGCGTCACCATATAGACGTCACTCTGGTGACCACCGCCCGGGGTCTCGAACGTGAATCCGCTGTAGTCCGGGCCTGATTCGTCCAGGACAGCACGGATATCGTCTTCCGGCGTCGACACTGCGAGCGCCTAAGAGGGTTGGCTAAATAAAACTGTCAGTGTCCGTCCGCCCTCGGGTCCACCGATTCCGGTATGTCCGACGGACGCCGCTCGAACTGTGACGCCGGAACTGCGGGCGTTATCCTGACTGAGGCGGAACAAACGTTTATAGGTCGCGTTAGCTTCGGTGTAATCGAATGGGGAACGAGGGTGGGCCCGGTCCCGTGGGAGGGGCCGGCAACGGGAGTGGCGCCGCCGACTCGGCGGAGACTGAATCACCGACGGGCGAACGGCCAGGGGCGGACCCGCCGGAGACCAGCACCTGTGGGACCTGCTGGCGACAGATTCCGGCGGACCGAGTCAGATGTCAGCACTGTTTCGGGTCGGGCGGGACCGACGAGGACGACCCGGCGGCGTGGACGTACGACCGTCTCGTCCTCGCGGTCGTCCCTGCCGACGGGGGCGGTGAGGCCAGGGCGACTGCTGTGACCGCCTTCGAGCGGGGGCGGCCGCTCGTGGGCGGGCCGGGCGTTTCACACGGCGAGGTGACGCTCCGGGCCGCCGTCGAGACGGAACCGCCGGACGCGCTCACCGAGGGGTGGCCGGAGCTGTCACGTGCCGTCCCGGTCACGTCCAGTGCCGGGCAGTCGCTGTTCGAGGCGGCGGCCGCTCGGTGCGAGGGGACCGAGCCGATCGACCCAGTGATCTACTGCGAAGACGGCGCGACCGTCGAAGACGGCGACGCGGTCGAGACCCTGTCCGAGGTCATCGAGGAGGCGGACGTCCAGTACTGGGTCGTCCCCGGTGTCGTCAGGCGGTACCGGCTGCCCGAGGAGCCCGACGCCTTCGGCGACCCGCTCTACTGCGCCGACTGTGGCGCAGTGACTGAACACGACCCGTGCGACCGAGACACTGACGCGGCCGCCCGGCCGGTGCGACCGCGCTGGGTCTGTCGCGTCTGTGAGACACGGCGAGACGGTCCCGACTGAGTCGGTGGCGGGAGCGCCGGCCGGACTCCGAACCGTGCGACGGACCGAGCGCCGGCGTTATCGCGGTGTCTCGGTCCCCCACTTCTCCAGCGCTGTCGCCAGTTCCGGCGTCTCCTCGGCGGCGGCCTCGATGTCCCGACCCGCGGCGACGGCCTCGACGGCCGCGCGCAGCGCTTTCGCGCCGGCGTGGGTCCCGTCCGGGTGGCCGTGGACGCCGCCGCCGGCCTGGACGCCGATAGCTGTCCCGCAGCGCTCGACCAGCTCGGGGACCAGCCCCGGATGCAGGCCGCCCGAGGCCATCGGCAACACGTCACCGAGCCCGTGGAGGTCCGAATAGAGCCACTCGTTGATACCGACGGTGTCCTCGTTGGCCAGCTTCCCGAGGTCGGCGGTCCCGGTGTGAATCTGGTCGACGCCACAGAGGCGGGCTATCTGGGCGACGACCCGCATCGAGACGCCGTGGTCGGGCAGGCGGTCGAAGGCGGCGTGCATCGCGCGGTGGGCGTGGATGGCCAGTCCGTGTGTCTCACAGCGCTCGCGGACCTGCTGGACGGCGGCC
>Ga0136589_1000044_pt1 | contig 65652 bp, 58 predicted proteins | sample AntRauMFilla3764_FD_104640 | JGI IMG/M metagenome (GOLD analysis project Ga0136589, IMG submission 104640) | Saline lake microbial communities from Rauer Islands, Antarctica - Metagenome Filla 3 #764 | ecosystem: Environmental > Aquatic > Non-marine Saline and Alkaline > Saline | place...
ATCCGGGCTTTCGTCTCGGTGAGCGCGAGCGAGCAGAACTCCGTTCCGGTACAGGCGACCGCACCCTGCGTGAACGGGTTGGGCTCGGGGGAGTACTTTTCGAGGAACGGCTCGTTCAGCAGGTTCGCCAGGTTGCCGTCGGGCACGTCCATGATGAGCGGGTTCTGTCGGCGGGTGATGCGCACCGCGCCCGAACCGTAGGCCTCCGCCAGGTCGGCCAGCTTGACGACGTCTTCGGCGGGCAGACGGCCGACCGGGACCGAGAGCCCGACGTAGTTCTTGTCGTCTTTCTGGTCGTAGACGCCGACGTGGTCGTGGGCGCCGAACTCCGTGTTCTTGCCGGCGTTGTAGGTGTACTCGCCGCGGAAGTCCGTCCCGGCGGTCTCGAACTCGAAGTCGAGCCGTTCGTCGAGGTCCTCGCGGATTTTCTCGACGCCGAGCTCGTCGACGAAGAACCGCGCGCGGTTCTTCGAGCGGTTGGTCCGATTACCGTTCTCGTGGTAGTACTCGACGAACTCGCGGACCGTCTCGACGGCGTGTTCGGGCTCGATAAAGAGGTTCAGCGGGCGGGCGTTGCGCGGCTCTCGACCCCCGAGACCGCCGCCGACGCGGACGTTGAACCCCTCGACCTCCTCCCCGTCGATGAACTTGTGGGCCGGCTCGAGGCCGATGTCGTTGATGGCGTCCTGGGCACACCCCTGCTTGCAGCCCGACACCGAGATGTTGAACTTCCGGGGCATGTTGCAGAGGTCGTTGTCCCCGCGGATGGTCTCCTGAATCTCGTCTAAGATGGGGCGGGACTCGATGTACTCCTCGCCCTTGCCCGCGACCGGACAGCCCGAGATGTTCCGCATCGTGTCGCCGCCGGCCGACCGGGAGGTCAGCCCGACGCCCTCGAGTTTCTCCCAGATGTCCGGGACGTCTTCGAGCTTGAGCCAGTGCATCTGGATGGACTGGCGGGTGGTGAAGTCGATCCACGCGTCGCCGAACTCGGGGTTCTCCACGGGGCCACTGGCGTACTCCCGTGCCACCTCACCGACGGCGCGGAGCTGCCCCGGTTCCAGGACCCCGCCGCAGTTGGTCAGCCGCATCATGAAATAGGACTCCTGGCCCTCCCGGTGGTGGAACACGCCCCAGAACAGGAACCGCTTGAACCACTCGTCGCGCTCGTCTTCCGGGATGTTCTCCCAGCCCCGTTCCGCGAACTCCTCTATCTTCTCCCGTACCTCGTCGCCGTACATCTCGCCTTTGATTTCTTCTGCTTTGTTTCCCATTGTTGGTAACCTCGTACAGTGAAATTTCGCACAGCGTAGTTTCGCTCTGTGCGCTTATACTCGGATAAACCATCCGCCTGCCTAAGTAAAAACCTGACCATTGAAACAATCGTCCTGCAAAGCGGAGAATCAGCTAAATGTTCAAAATTATAGCGGCTTACAGGTGTTTAAGGAGTATAGTGAGCTTTGTGGACACCCTCACAATTGTCTGTCGGGACGCTCGTCGACAACCGACCGTTCAGTTCTCGTACTCGCTGTTCTGGCCGGGAATCGTCGCGGGGCTGGCCTGTGCCGCGTTCAGCAGCGTGACGTAGAGACGCCGGCTGCGCTGGAGCCAGCCGAGCTGGACCGCCACGTGGCCGAGCACGAACAGTCCGAGCAGCGCCCAGTGTGCGGGCGTCATCGCCATGTCGGCCTTGACCATCGGCAGGTCTTTCAGCAGGGCGTAGACGCCGTTGTAGACGCCCGCGTAGATGGCAAGCGCCGGGATCATGACCAGCGGCATCCCGCCCAGCCGGACGAGCGCCGGGAGCGACTCGTTGTCGAGCAGCTCGGTCGCGCCCCGGAACACGCTCACGACGACGATAACAGTGAGGAAGACGCCCGTGTCGGTGAGCGTCGTCCCCTTCCCGGTCAGTAGGGCGAAGACGGCGCCGCCGGCGACGGCCGTCAACAGCGCCACACCGGTCGTGACGACGGAGGGGTAGCCGTATTTGTGCTTCTTGGGCGCCTTCTTGACGACCTGCGAGCCCGTCGAGAGGAACAGATACGCCTTGTAGAACCCGTGGATGATGAGGTGGGCCACCGCCGCGGCGAAAAAGCCCAGCCCGCACTGCAGTATCATGAATCCCATCTGGGCCACGGTCGAGCAGCCCAGCCGACCCTTGTAGTCGGCCTTGACGAGCATCATCGCCTGGGCGAGGACGGAACTGACCGCGCCCAGCACGACGATAGCCAGCATGACGTACTCCTGTATCGCGAAGACGGGCGCCAGCCGCGTCAGCAGGAGGCCGCCGGCGTTGACGAAGCCGGCGTGCATGATGGCGCTCGCCGGCGTCGGCCCGGTCATCGAGGAGAGCAGCCATCCGTGGAACGGGACCAGCGCCGACTGGATGAGCGCGGCCAGCAAGAGAGGGGCCGCACCCACCAACAGCGTCGACCGCGGGAGCGTCTCGACCGACGCCAGTATCCCCGAGATGGTACTGGTGCCGGTCGCCGTCGACAGCGTGAGCAGGCCGATGCCGACCAGTCCGCTCCCGGCGACGAAGTACCGTCGCGAGAGGCGCTTGGCCGCCTGGGCCTGGGGCCAGGCCCGTACGTGGCCGACGAGTTCCGCCATCAGTAGTCCCATCATCGTCCACGCGAGCACGAAGAGGACGACGTGGTCGGCCGCGACCACCGTCATCACCACGAGGGTGAACAGCATGATGCGTGCGAAAAACAGGTCCACGTCCCTGTTTGCCGCCATGTACCGGCGGGAGAAGCTCTGGACGATACCCGAAAAGAAGGTGACCGCGACCCACATCACCTTCGTCAGGCCGTCGATTCGGACCAGCGGCTCGGCCGCGAGCGCGACGTCGAACCGGGTAGTAACCGCGACGAGGGCGACGCTGGCGAGGAACAGTGTCCACACCAGGACCGTCGAGACGACCGGGACCGCGCTGTGCTGTTGACTCGTGGGGGACATCTATGGTATCGGAGGATGACCAGTTATACGTTTAAAATTTCTGTAACCGACTGGTACATGGTGATATAATTCCTAAAATGCAAATCAATATCTCTGTAGAGTGGACGAACATCACTCTGGAATATTTCGGCGTTGCGTCGCCCAGTTCCGTCGAACTCGCCCGGACGTCGCGGTGCCGGGCCCCTAGCTTGTTTTGATTGTTTTAGGAATACGGCCGAGTTCGTCTACATATATGCGAAGATATTAAGATATCTCTCCTGTTCTTCAACTACAACTGGTGTAATCTACACGATGGCAGATATCGATTCGACGACCGTTCGGACGCACATAGAGCAGGCGGCGGACCGTCTCGGTCGGGTCTGGCCGCTGTACTCCGACGTAGCCGCGAACCCGCTCTCGGGGTTCGAGGACAGGCCCTTCCGGCAGGCCGTCGAGGACGCCGAGGCGCTGTTCGACGGTCGTGGCTACCCGACCGCGGCCCAGTTCCGGCGCGCCTGGGAGTCGGGTGAGATAGACGCCACCGTCCTCACTGACCTGCTCGAAGAGCACGGCGTCGACGACGAGCCGGGGGCGCTCCTGCGGCGGATGGCCCACGAGGAGTCGGAGCGTGCGACCGTCGATACCCACGACGAGCAGCTGAACAGACTCTGCTCGAAGTGGCTGGCGGCCTTCCTCGACCAGGGCCAGGCCGGCTGGCCGATGCCCGACCGGGAGCGGGGGTTCTACGAGTCCTGGCGGCAGGTGGCCCCCTACGACAGCCGGATTCCCGAATCCGAGACCTCAGTCGCGACGTACTACCGCGCGCGGCTGACAGACGCGCCGGAGACGGCCATGGAGGCCCTCTACGCCGTCCTCACCGGGTACGACGAGTCGGAGTGGGAGGCCATCTTCGAACACCATCTGGCCGCCCTGCCGGGCTGGGTCGGCCTCATCAAGCAGCGCGCGGAGGCGAACAACAACCCCTGGCAGGAGCAATACCCCGTCACGCTGGTCGACTATCTCGGCGTCCGGCTGATTCTGGCCAAGCACATGGGGGTGGAGATACTGCCAGAGACCGACGGCACCGAGCGGCCCAGAGCGGCCGACTTCCGGCTCCAGGAGATCTGGCTCACCGCCTGGGAGCGCAGCTATCAGGGCGACCTGCTGGAAGACATCAACAAGGGGCTTGCGACGTCGAGCACGGAGCTGGACGCCGACCGGTCCGACGCCCAGCTGGTGTTCTGTATCGACACGCGCTCGGAGATCATCCGGCGCCACCTCGAAGCGACCGGCGACTACGAGACCCACGGCTACGCCGGCTTCTTCGGCGTTCCGCTCGAGTACAGGGGGCACAAATCGACGGTCCAGACCGACTCCTGTCCGGTGATGGTCGACCCGAAACACCACGTCACCGAGCGGCCCCCCGCCGACGACCCGGCGACGACCTCGTACGAACGGTGGGACCGGCTCAAGACGGACGGCAACAAGTTCCTCAAATCCCTGAAGAACGACCTGGCCGCGGCCTTCGGCTTCGTCGAGGCCTCCGGGACCTTCTTCGGGGCCGCGCTCGCCTCGCGGACGCTGTTCCCGTCGAAGGTCCACGACGCGCGGGGGCGTGTCGGCTCCGACGACCCGGCGCGGTTCTCCTCGCTGACGCTTTCCGAACCGGCCGACGACGACGGGCCCGAATCCCCGGCCATCGGTATCTCCACCGAGCAGAAGGCGTTCTACGCGGAGGCCGCCTTCGACCTGATGGGGTGGGACGACTTCGCCCCCGTGGTCGTCTTCACCGGCCACGAGAGCCAGACGGTCAACAACCCCTACAAGTCCAGCATCGACTGTGGCGCCTGTTCGGGCAGCCCCGGCACGCCGAACGCGCGCGTGCTGGCGACTATCTGTAACGACCCCGAGGTCCGCGAGCGGCTCGCCGACCGCGGCATCGACGTCCCTGACGACACCGTCTTCCTCGCCGGACGGCACAACACCACGACCGACGAGGTGACGGTCTTCACCGAGGGGCAGGACCTCACCGAGCGCCAGCAGGCCGTCGTCGACGAGCTGCGCGGGGACCTCGAGACCGCCCAGGCCGACGCCGCCGCCGAACGACTCGAGACGCTGGGCGTCGAGGCCGACGACCCCGTCCGCGAGACCGAGACCCGCACGGACGACTGGGCCCAGCCCCGACCCGAAATCGGGCTGTCGGGCAACGCCGGCTTCGTCATCGGGCCCCGGGCGCTGACCGAGGACGTCGACCTCGAGGGCCGGTCGTTCCTGCATTCGTACGACTGGGAGGGCGACCCCGACGGGGATGCCCTGGAGAACATCATGGCCGGTCCGCTGGTCGTCTGTCAGATGATAAACGCCCAGTACTACTTCTCGACGGTCGACAACGCTATCTACGGCAGCGGTTCGAAGACGACCCACAACGCCGTGGGCAACGTCGGCGTCCTGCAGGGCAACGGCGGCGACCTCATGATGGGGCTCCCCCTGCAGTCGCTGTACGACGACGACCGCCAGACCCTGCACACGCCAATCCGACTGTCGACGGTCATCCACGCCCCCGTCGACACCGTCACGGACATCCTCGACCGCAACCCCGACCTGGCGGCGCTGCTTGACAACAACTGGCTCTCACTGCTGGTCATCGACCCCACCCAGGACGACACGACCTTCCGCTACCAGCCCGGCCTCGAGTGGGAACCGCTTGACGGGACGCTCACGACGAAGATTACCGTCGCGAGCACGGACTGACGGAGCCGTTTTCGGGGTGCTGTTCGCTTCCCGGTTCTATATCTCGCCACTCCTCAGTACGTCTCGACACCGAGACGTTCGAAGCCGTCGCCGTTTCGTGTACGGACCGGTTCGTCGACGACCTCGGCAGTCATGCCGATGACCATGTCGCCATCCGCGACGGCGTTCCCCTCTGTCAACAACTCGCCAGAACGACGACCTGCCTTCCGCGTGATCGCGGAGTCGGCTGGGTGGACCGGCTTCGATGCGAGGACCCGTTCGATTTTCTCGCGTTCTTCCTCCGAGTCCGTTGCTCGAGCGACGCCGTAACGTCGGCGGCCAGCGAGACCGCTGGTGACGCAGACGACGCGAGAAAAAACGGCCCGAGTACGATGCCTGTCGGTGCGTGCCTACGGGAACTTCTTGTAGGGGAGGAACTTGCCGTCGTAGGTGATGACGACGTGTTCCTCGCCGTCCTGGATCTCCTTGTCGACGCTGACCTCGAAGTCGATGGCGCTCATGATGCCGTCGCCGAACTCCTCGTGCATGATGGCCTTCATCGCCGGACCGTAGACCTGTGGCACCTCGTAGAACCGGTAGAGCGCGGGGTCCGAGGGAATCGACGGGTCCTCTTGCCCTTTCATCGGCGGAATCTGCAGCCCCTCGAGGACGTCCTCCTCGCCGCCCAGCCCCACCGCTTCGGCGATCGCGATGGCCTCCTCTTCGGTCGTGCTCGCCCCGTCGTAGACGGCCGAGGCGATGTACGTCTTGTCGATGCCGGTCTCCTCCTCGATGTCGGCGAAGGTGAGGTCGCGCATCTCTTTGGCATCGACGACTTTTCGTCGCATGTCTTTCCGGACTTCCGCGTACGGCTCCATGGTGTTGCGGTCGATTGTCATTGGTTGTGTCGTGGGAGGTTGTCCCGGTTGGAGAGAGCGAAAGGTGATATTAAACAATTTTCCTAATATTGCTGGGGTTTCACACAAGTAGTAGGGAGAATCTAAGACCATAATACGATAATATCGGGTAGAACTGGAAATTTGTTAGCCCAGACTACAGGAGTTCCGTTTCCCGAATCGCTCGGCCTCCCAGCGCACAGATCGGAAATTTGGGGTTGAATATGCGAATGCTGTCGACTAAATTTGAGACAATCACAAAATTCTGCGGAAATACACCGATGTTTAAATCGACATTTGACCATATTCCTAGTACATTCTAAAGTCTGAAACCCACTCGAAGAATCACGCTTATATATGACCTCTTTCGAACAGAGTCTTGTTGCACAATGACCGAAGTTAGTAAGCGTACCAATGGGTTATCGGCGGGAAATTCAGATGAACGTTCAGTAATAAGCGGTAAAAACCGAGCTTTTGCATACAACGCCGAGGGGGGAGTGTAGATGTATCAGGAGAGCGTTACGTCGATTAGCAAAGCGGCCGCGGCGCAGGTGGAACTGATAGAGAAGAGCCTCCCGGCGTACATCGTCCACTCGATGATGGCCGGGGCCTATCTCGGGCTCATCGTCGTCATGACGTTCCTCTTCGGCGGTGCGATGTACCAGACGACGTTCGAGCCGCTCCGCGGCTTCGTCATGGCCGCGGTGTTCGGGGGGGCACTGAGTCTGGTCATCGTCGCCGGTTCCGAGCTGTTCACCGGGAACAACATGATCATGACCATGGGGATGCTCTCGGGCCGTGTCGGGATTCCCGGCACGATGAAAGTGTGGACCTGGTCGTGGGTCGGGAACTTCCTCGGCTCCATCCTCGTGGGCGCGATGGCCTGGCAGGCAGGTGTCCTCGGGGGCGCTGAAGCGCTACTGGGTACCATCGGCGGCTCGAAGATGTCCATGGACCTCGTTCCGCTGTTCCTGCGGGCGATGCTCTGTAACTGGCTCGTCTGTCTCGCCGTCTGGAGCAACTTCCAGCTGGAGAACACGTCGGCGAAGCTCATCATGATCTGGTGGTGCCTGCTGGCGTTCATCGGCTCGGGCTACGAGCACAGTATCGCGAACATGACCATCCTCTACGGGGCGAACGTCGCCGCCCCCGGCGCTGCGGGCGTCTCCTGGGCCGGCATGGGGTACAACCTCGCCGTCGTCACCGCCGGCAACATGGCCAGCGGCATCCTCTTCATGGGGATGGCGTACTACTACATCTCCTCGTCCTATGGCTTCGAGTGGGACTGGAGTATGGACGACAACGTCGTCACCGGCGCTGTCAGCGACGACTGAGAACGCTCGTTTCGCAGTAGGACTCGCTTTTTCGCTGTCGTCACGGCTGCCCAGTGGCGTCTCTCTGACGCCGCCGCCGCGGCGAGATACCGCCCGTTCCGGGCCGCACCCAACAGTTTCTTTCACCCCGCCACCGAAGCCGGCGGTATGAACCACGAGCAGTCACGAGCGCTGTACGACCGGGCGCTCTCCGTGATGCCCGGCGGCGTCAACTCCTCGGTGCGGGCCGTTCGGCCCTACCCCTTTTTCGTCGAGAAAGGCGACGGCGGCCACGTCGTCGACGCCGACGGCAACCGCTACATCGACTACGTGATGGGCTATGGCCCGTTGCTGCTGGGCCACGACCTGCCCGAGTCGGTCCAGTCGGCCGTCCAGCAACACGCCGCCGAGGGACCGATGTACGGCGCCCCGACCGAGGTCGAGGTCGAACTCGCGGAGTTCGTCGCCCGACACGTCCCGAGCGTCGAGATGACACGCTTCGTCAACTCCGGCACCGAGGCGACCGTCTCCGCGGTGCGTCTGGCCCGCGGGTACACCGGCCGCAATAAGATCGTCGTGATGCAGAGCGGCTACCACGGCGCCCAGGAGTCCACGCTCGTCGAAGGCGAGGGCGACCACACCCATCCCTCCTCGCCGGGCATCCCCGAGAGCTTCGCCGAACACACGCTGACGATTCCGTTCAACGACAGCGAGGCCGCCCGCGAGGTCTTTGCCGAACACGGCGACGACATCGCCGCCGTCCTCACGGAGCCGATTCTGGGCAACTACGGTATCGTCCACCCCGTCGAGGGCTTTCACGAGACCCTCGAAGAGCTGTGTGACGACCACGGCGCCCTGCTCGTCTTCGACGAGGTCATCACCGGCTTCCGCGTCGGCGGCCTGCAGTGCGCCCAGGGCAAGTTCGACGTCGACCCCGACATCACCACCTTCGGGAAGATCGTCGGCGGCGGCTTCCCCGTCGGCGCCATCGGCGGCAAGAGCGAGATAATCGAGCAGTTCACGCCCGCCGGCAGCGTCTTCCAGTCGGGCACCTTCTCGGGGCACCCGGTGACGATGGCCGCCGGGCTGGAGACGCTGCGCTACGCCGCCGAGAACGACGTCTACAGCCACGTCAACGGGCTGGCCGAGCAGCTTCGAGGCGGACTGCAGGACATCCTCGAGGACCAGGCCCCCGAGTACACCGTCGTCGGGACCGACTCGATGTTCAAGGTCATCTTCACCCGCGACGTGCCGGATAGCTTTGACGGTCACTGCGAGAGTGGCTGCCAGCAACGGGAGGACTGCCCGCGCTACGACCACTGCCCGAAGGACGGGGGCGACGTCAAGCGCGCCGAGACCGAGCGCTGGGAGCGGCTGTTCTGGCCCGCGATGAAAGAGCAGGGTATCTTCCTCACCGTCAACCAGTTCGAGTCCCAGTTCGTCTGTGACGCCCACACCACCGAGGACATCGAGGAGACGCTGGAGGCCTACAAGACGGCGATATGAGCGACGACGACATCTCGATCTCCGAAAAGCGAATGTACGGCGAGACCCGTCCGGAGACCCACGCCTACGTCGCCTCGGGCCTCGGGATAACCCGGGTCGAGACCGCCGGCGGGCAGATCGGCCGGTTCAGCCTCGCCCATCGGTGCTCGGCCCGCGATATCGCCGGTGCGAACGGCGAGATAGCCGTCGCCACCGACGACTCGGTCCTGATTTCGACCGACGACGGCTTCGCCGAGACGGGATTCGGCCCCGCGACGGCCGTCGGGTACGACGACGCCGGCCTGGTGGCCGCCGGCGAGGGGCGAATCGCCCGCTACGACGACGGCGAGTGGTGGGAGATGGGCGCGGTCGACGAGGTGCGGGCGCTCTCGGCCGACCTGGTCGCGGCCGCCGACGGCGTCTACGGCCTGCCGGGCTGTGCGTATCTGGGCCTGCACGACGCCGCCGACGTGGCCGGCCCCTTCGCCGCCACGGCGGACGGGCTCTACAAGCGCGACGCACAGGAGGGGACCGTCGGCCCGCGCGAGAACTGGGCGCTCGTCCGGTCGGGCGCTCACGGCGTCGTCGCGACCGACGGAAGTGACGGCGACCGCGTGCACACCGCTGACGCTGACACCCTCTACGAACTGACCGACCGCGGCAACGCCAGCCCGGACCCGCACTGGCAGCCCTGCGACCTCCCGGTCCGTGAGCGAGTCGTCGACGTGGCCTACGGCACCGACACCTACGCCATCACCGAGGACGGGACCTTTCTGGTCGACACGGCCGACGACGCCACCGCCGACGGCCGCGGCGGCTGGCGCTCCCGCTCGCTCGGCGTGCCCGAGGTCGTCGGCGTCGCGGTGGCGTGAACACTATTACTGCCGGTGACACAGCCGACGTGGTTCTGCGGGTGACATAGCCGACGGGTGGGACTGAAAGGGGCCGACCGTTCGAGTAGCCCGGGCGAAGTAAGCACTGCACCGAGCGAATATGGTGAGCGAGGGAAGGGCACAGCGAGCCCCGGCACTCGAACGGTCGGGGGCTTTCTGGCTGTTTGCGGTGACCCCTTTGCACGGAGAGAACTGAACGACTGTTGCTAGCTCGCGAATCGAAAAGCGGTTTAGCCCTGCCGATGACCCCTCGCACATGATTATCCCCGGCGCGGAGACACAGGCGTTTGCGGCGGCGCTCGCCGAGGCGGCCGACGAGCCGCTCGGACCGGTCGAGTACGAACGGTTCGCCGACGGGGAGCACGTCGTCCGCGTGCCCGAGCGCGTCGCGGGCGAGCGGGCGGTCGTCGTCGCCTCGACGGTCGATTCGGACGCCCACGTCCAGTTGCTCCAGCTCCAGGACGCCGTGCGGGAAGCCGGCGCCAGCGAGATCGTCACCGTCCTGCCGTACATGGGCTACGCCCGCCAGGACGCGGCCTTCCGGGCGGGCGAGCCGGTCTCCTCGCGGGCGATGGCGCGGGCTATCTCGACGGGGACCGACCGCGTCATCACGGTCAACCCCCACGAGCCGGCAGTGTGTGACTTCTTTACCGTTCCGGCGACGGCCCTCGACGCCGCGTCGGTGCTCGCGGAGCCGCTGCCGGCCGACCTCGTCGACCCCCTCTTCCTCTCGCCCGACGAGGGGGCCATCGAACTGGCCGAGACGGTGCGGGCGGCCTACGGGACCGGCGAGACCGACCACTTCGTGAAGGACCGCGACTACGACAGCGGCGACATCGACATCTCGCCGAGCGACGCCCCCGTCGCGGGCCGGGACGTGGTGCTGGTCGACGACATCATCGCCACCGGCTCGACGATGAGCGAGTCCGTCGCCGTCCTGCAGGCGCGCGAGGCCGCCCGGGTCTACGTCACCTGCGTCCACCCGATGCTCGCGAGCAACGCGCTGACGAAGCTGTCGAGCGCCGGCGTCGAGGCCGTCTACGGCACCGACACCGTCGAACGGGCGGCCAGCGCAGTCAGCGCTGCGCCGGTCGTGGCCGAGGAACTGTAGCGGCGGCCGCACTCGGCGCGATACCTGCGTTGAACAGTAGTTTATTCTATCCAACTCTGCGTGTACTCCGTACTGATACTGCCGAGCAATCGGAGCAGCGGTTCGAACAATCGACAGAAATCACACAGATGAACGAAAAACGAATCCTGCTCGCGGACTGCGGGTCGGGGATCCTCATCCTCGTGCTCGGCGGGCTCGCCATCACGCCGGACGTCCTCGGCTCGGTCTGGTGGCTCGCGGTGGTCTCGACACTACTGACGGGCGCGGCGACGTACGCCGACGAACAGCGACTCGAGGGGGCCAGCGTCCGCCGCCGACTCGCCGTCTATCTCGGCACGACAGCCCTGCTGGGCGCGCTGCTCGTCGGCGTGGTCGCGGCGACGCCGCTCGGCCCCGGGCTGGTGCTCTCGACGGCCGTCGCTGGCTTCGGTCTCGCGACGCTCGTCAACCGTGTCGTGTTCGGCGTCGTCTACCCGATTCCACAGCGCCGACTCCGCCGGGCGGAAAAGTACTCGATGTAACAGTGATGCTCCGGACTGGTTTACGAACGGTCACTGATTGTCCGTTCGATTAGTTGTTCCATTCCCGCCCATTATGTGTTCGCGTCGCCCACCGGGTAGCATGAGTGTCGTCATTCCGGCCACCGTCTTCGTGCTCGGCTGTGGCCTCGTGGTACTCGGGAGCGTGCTCCGCATGGGCGCCATCGAATATCTGCCGGCGTTCGACCCTGACCCGGAGCTTGCGGGGTATATCGCCCGCGGTGGCCCACCGGTCGTTCTCGCCGGGCTCGTCTCTATCGGAACCGGGGTCGTCCAGTGGTACGAACCGCTGCCGACAGTCGGCTGGCTCGGCTACACGCTGGTGGTCCTCGGGCTGCTCTTCGTCGGCGCAGCCCGGGCCGGTGGTTCCTGATCCGCCGACGCGCCCGGTTCGTCTTCGGTGCGGGGCTCGCCCGGCTCTGGGACACTCACCTGTCGCGCTCACATACGCACGGTACCACACCACACGGGCGCGTTTCTGAATGCGAAAAACCGGTGTGCAATTTGGGTGTTTGTCAAATTGCGTCCCGACCGTCCTGTGTTCAGGACGACTTTTGGCCACGCGGTAACGACGACCTCTCTGAATACAATTTTGTAAACGAATAGAGTTTTACTGTTCACCTCTGTTGCGTTCTAACCGAGAACAGTGAGCGACACAACGCAAAATAAGCGAAATAGTTGAACAAATCAGTGAAAGTAATGATGATGAACGTTTCGGACCAGTGGCGGTGCCCGCCTGTGCGTCGTCGGCCCTCGACGCCGGGCGGTACCGTCGCTCACCCGACCACCCAACAGCAACCGAATGCCCGTACGATATCACCACCGCAGCAGTCGACTGCATCGAGCCGCACCCAGCCCGCCGCCCGGACGGTCGTCCGCGGGGCGCCCGTCGACGCCAACGGAGGTGAGGCCCCGTGACTAACAAAATCGAACAGCTCATCATCGCGACGGTCGCGTTCTTCTGGGCGTTCCTGATGTGGTTCTCGACGGCCGCATTCAGCCCGAGTATCGGGGAGTTCTACGGCCTCTCGACCGGGCAACTGGGACTGCTCGCCAGTTCGGCCATCTGGCTCGCGCCGCCCGGCCGCGTCATCGCCGGGTGGGCCTCCGACCGACTCGGCGCGCACAACGTCTTCGCCATCATCCTGGGCTACTCCGGGCTCGTCAGTATCGCCTCGGCGTACGCGTCGGGCTTCTGGTTCCTCTCGGACTTCCAGGTGCTGTTCATCCAGCGGATGATCGTCGCCTCGGCCGGTATCAGCTTCGTGGTGGGTATCCAGCACGTCGCACAGTGGTTCGAAGAGAACGAGATGGGCACTGCCGAGGGCCTCTACGCCGGGACCGGGAACGTCGGTGCCGGTGTCGGGGCGCTCCTGTTACCCCGCATCTACGGGACCGGCTTCTCGGAAGCGTTCCTGCATCTCGGTATCGTCGGCGTGTTCATCGCCGTCGTCTACAAAGTGCGCGGGAAACCCGCGAAAGACTTAGAGACCGCAGAGACCGCCAAGGCCAACTCCGGTTTCGGCGACACGATGTTCGTCTGGACCCGCTGGGCCGCCATCGCACTCATGTTCGCGTACATGATGTCGTTCGGCCTCGAAATCGCGATGAACGCCTGGCTGCCGGGCTACTACGCCGACGGCTTCCCCGACCAGATAGCGGGCCTTGGCTTCGAGAGCACGGCGGCCATCCAGACCGCCGCCGGGACCTTCGCCGCAGTGCAGTCGTTCAACGCGTCGCTGTTCCGGCCGTTCTCGGGGTATATGTCGGACCTCTGGCAGCGCAAGAACTGGACGCCGTACCCGTACCTCTCGACGACCCAGGACTACTCGCCGCGTGTCCACTGGCTCATGACCGCGCTCATCCTCATCACGCTGACGATGATCGCGCTGACCGTCATCGGAGTGGCCGGGCTCCTCCCGGCCTCGGTCCTCGTGCTCGCCTTCTTCGGCATCACGGTGAGCTTCGGGACCGGCGGTGTGTTCGCCATCGTCCCGAACATGTTCCCGGACCGACCCGGGACGGCGTCGGGCTTCATCGGCGGTATCTCCACCAGCGGCGGTATCGTCTTCCCGCTCATCTTCGCCTCGGGGGCCCTGCCGAACATCCACTACGGCTACGCGGTCGTCGGCGTCGGCATCTTCATCCCGCTCATGCTGTTTTTCGCGTGGGCGATGAAACACGAGGACGACCCGCGCGAACACGGTCTCGGCTCCTCCGAGCGGTGGCTGGGAGGCGACGACGCGGGCCCTGCCGCTGCGGGAGGTGACGACTGATGGCAGAAGCGGACGCATCCGCCAGCGAGTACGGTGACTGGTACAAATACGGTCGGGCAGTGCTGTACATCGAGATGCTAATCGCGATACTGGTGACGGTGTTCTCGCTGTGGCTGGCCTTCAACGGCCAGACCGCGGGCATCGCCTGACGGGCCATCCGCCCGGCTTTCGGGGCCGTCCTGACTTGGTACGCCACGGCCCCGAATACTTGCGACAGTACCTTTCAGAATAAGGCCAAATATGCAAACTTACGTCCAACGAAATGCTTTTTATCGTCACATATGAAAACAGAATACGAAATAAATACTGCAGATTTACAGCTACTGGCTGGCCGCAGCCGGCTCGGTCGCTGCCGGGCGCACACACGCCAGGCGCCCGGGCCGGCGAGATGACCGACGATACTACCGACCAATGACACAATGGAAACCGACGACGTGTATGCGGTGTGCGGTCGGCTGTGGCCAGCAACAGCGCGGCGTCGACGAGGGCTACGGCGTGGATAAAGTTCGGGGCAACTACGACCACCCGGCGACCGAGGGACTCTCCTGTGAACGCGGCATCCGCGAGACGGAGAACCCCGCCGGCGAGTGGCTCACGGAGCCGCTGGTCCGCCGCGGGGACACGCTCAGGCCGGCCTCGTGGGAGACGGCACTGGGTATCGTCGCCGCGGAGTTCATCGGGACCGTCGCCGACGACCCGGACTCCCTCGCTATCCTCGGGAGCGGGCAACAGACCAACGAGGCCGCCTACGCGCTGGGGAAGGTGGCCCGCGGTGCCGTCGGGACGACCTACTACGACGCGAACACGACGCTGTGTATGGCCTCGGCCGTCACCGCGTACTACGACGTCTTCGGCAGCGACGCGCCGCCGTGTACGTACGACGACATCCCCGAGGCGGAGACCCATCTGGTGTGGGGCGCGAACCCCGCTGTGGCCCACCCGGTGTTGTACCGGTGGATTCTCGACAGCGCCGTCGAGTCGGACAGCCGGCTCGTCGTGGTCGATCCCGTCCAGTCGGAGACGGCCGCGGACGCCGACACGCTGGTCCAGCCCGACCCCGGGACGGATCTCGCGCTGGCACGGGCCGTCCTGGCGCGGCTGGTCGAGACCGACCGCATCGACCGCGACTTCGTCGACGCCCACACCGACGGCTACGACGAACTGGTCGACTCACTCCCCGCCGTGGACGACGCCGCGGCCACCGCAGGTGTCCCCGTCGAGACAGTCGAAGACGTCGCCGCCGCCTTCGAGGCCCCGACGCTTTTGTACTGGGGGATGGGTGTCAACCAGAGCACCCACGGTACCGACGCGGCGCGGACTCTCATCGACTGCTGTCTGGCGACGGGCAACATGGGGCCGGGCACGGGCCCGTTCTCACTGACCGGCCAGGCAAACTCGATGGGCGTCCGGGTCTGTTCCTCGAAGGGAACACTGCCCGGCCAGCGGGCCTTCGACGACGAGGCCGCCCGGGCCGAGGTCGCCGAGGCCTGGGACGTGCCCCTGTCCCGGCTCCCCGAATCGACCGGCCCGGGGCCGGTCGGGATCGTCGACAAGATCAACCGGGGCCACATCGACGCGGTGTGGACCGTCGCGACGAACCCCGTCGCGGGGATGCCCGACGCGACCAACGTCGCGCGGGCGCTCGACGACGTTTTCCTCGTGGTTCAGGACGCCTTCCGCTCTGAGACCGTCGAACACGCCGACGTAGTGCTCCCGGCGGCGACGTGGGGCGAGACCGAGGGGACGACCACCAACATGGAGCGGCGGGTCTCCCGCGTGACGGCGGTCAGCGACGTCACCGACGGCGTCCGCCCGGACCTCGACATCATCGCCGCGGTCGGCAACCGCATCGAGTCGGGCCTGTTCGACGACCCGCCCCTCTCCCCCGAGTCGGTGTTCGACGAGCTCCGCGAGCTCACTGCGGGGACGGTGGCGGACCTCTCCGGCATCACCTACGACCGCCTCGACCGGGAACTGGCCGTTCGCTGGCCCGCTCCCGACGAGTCTTCGGAGGGCGGCTATCGGTATTACGAGGGTGTCGAGTCGGACGCCGAGGCGGATGGCGCCACCGACGGCGAGTCCTGGTCGTTCCCGACCGCGACCGGCAACGCCCAGTTCGCCGCGGCGTCGTTCGAGGGCGTCCCCGAACCGACCGACGCGAACTACCCGCTCACCCTGACGACCGGGCGCCGTCCCGGGGCGTACAACACCGGCGTCCGCAGCCGCGAGGAGACCAGCGAGGTCCCGGCCGCCCGCATCCACCCCGAGACCGCCGGCCAGTACGTCCAGTTGCTTGACCGGGGCCGAACCATCGTCGAGTCCCGGCGGGCGAGCGTCACCGTCGACCTCGCGCCCGACGACGGCGTCCCGACCGGCGCCATCTGGATGGACGTCCACCACCCCGCGGTCAACCGGCTGACACTGCCGATGGTCGACCCCGACTCCAGCGAGCCCAACTACAAGCAGTGTGCGGTCCGGCTGGCCTCGCCCGACACGTCCTCGACGGTGACACGGAGCGGGCTCTCACACATCCGGACCAGCCGTACCGACTGAGGCAATCGTCCGCCGACGCTATTTTCTGGACGAACGTGTTCTCTCTCGTCGTCTATTTTCAGTATCTCCGGACGATTCCGCAACATCCGCTAACGAACTGGTGCAGAATCGATAATATATTTAGCATAGCACAATCGGAGACTGTATGGTCGAGTCACAGGTTCGCGGGAGCCCGCGCCGGGGGCTGGTGTCGGCGACGCTGGGCTTTTTCATCGGCTTTGCCGGCGTCGTGCTCTACGGGCCCGTCGCGACCGAGTTCGAGTCGGCGATGGGGCTCTCCGGGCTGGCGCTGGGCGTCCTCGTCGCCGCACCGCAGTTGACCGGGTCGCTGTTGCGCATCCCGTTCGGGGCGTGGGTCGACGACGTCGGCCCTCGCCGGCCGTTTCTGGTCTTGCTGGGCCTCTCCATCGTGGGGATGGCCGGGCTCGCGCTGCTGCTGACCGTCTTCTACCCCGGCGGGCTGACGATGCGGCTGTACCCCCTCGTCTTCCTCTTCGGCGCGCTCTCGGGCTGTGGCATCGCCGTCTTCTCCGTGGGCACGACCCAGACCGCCTACTGGTACCCGAAGGACACCCAGGGGACCGTCCTCGCGGTGTACGCCGGCCTGGGCAACAGCTCGCCGGCGCTGTTCACGCTCGTGCTCCCCATCGCGCTCGGCGCGCTCGGGCTCACGACCGCGTATCTGGTCTGGTTCGCTTTCCTCGTGGTCGGGACGGTCGCCTACGCGGCCACCGCGGTCGACCCGCCGTCGTTCCAGCTGCGCGCGGCCGGGCTCGACCCCGAGACGAGCGAGGCCCGCGCGCGTGAGTGCGGGCAGGAGCTGTTCCCCGGCGGCGACGCCTTCGCCTCCGTCCGGGAGGCCGCGAGCATCCGCCGGACCTGGGTGCTCGTCGCCCTGTTTTTCACGTCCTTTGGCGGCTTTCTCGCCCTCACGGTGTGGCTCCCCTCCTACTGGATCACTGTCCACGAGCTGGACGTCCAGTCGGCCGGGGTGTTGACCGCCGTGGCATTCACGCTGCTGGCGGCGCTTATCCGGATTCCCGGCGGCGTCCTGAGCGACCGCATCGGCGGCGAGGTGACGGCCGCCGGCAGCTTCCTCCTCGTCGCCGTCGGCGCCGGCGCCCTCGTCGTGACCCGGGCGTACGCCCCCGCGCTGGGCGCGACGGTGCTCGTCGCGGTCGGCATGGGCGTCGCGAACGCCGCGGTGTTCCAGCTCGTCCCGAAATACGTCCCGGAGGCCGTCGGCGGCGCCTCCGGGCTCGTCGGCGGACTCGGTGCCTTCGGCGGGTTCGTGGTCCCGCCGGTGCTGGGCCTGTTCGTCGATATCTACGGGGACGCCGGCTACGCGACCGGCTTCGTCGTCTACGTCGTGCTGGCGTTCCTCTCGGTCGCACTCGCCGAACGGCTCTACCGCGACCGACTGGCGACCGCGCCGGAGCCGAGCCCGGCCGACGACTGATACTGGTGGCTGTACGTTCGTACCGATATTCACCACCCTGGGGTGGCGAGTGAGGCGTTTGTTACAGCCACCAGTATGAGTCATACGGATTACTGTAGATCATTTCCGGATATCGCCGACCCCAGGGTCGGCGGATACCGATAAATCGCTACAATAATTCGTATCAGTCGCTGCGCGCCGTCGACAGCTCCGTCTCGGGGTCGACCAGTTTGACCGCGCACTGCTTGAAGTGTGGCTCGTTCGACTGGGGGTCACACTCGGAGAGGGTCAGCCGGTTCGTCGCCGGATGGTGGATGGGGAGCCAGACCATCCCGCGCGGGACGCCCTCGTCCCGGTCGATGTGGACCGTCGCCGAGCCGCGGCGGGAGACCACCGTGAGCCGGTTCCGGACGGCCCGGTCGGCGTGCAGCCCGGCCGTGTCGGGGTGGATGCGGGCCACGAGCGACCCCGTCGCGCCGCCGCGAGACCGCACGCCCGTGTTGTAGCCGTCGGCCTCGCGGGCCGTGGTCAGCGTCAGCGGATACCCCTCACCGGTGGGTTCCGGGAGCTCGTGCTGGTGTCCCGTCGAGAACTGGGCGTTACCGGTCGCGGTCGGGAACGACCAGGACTCGCCGTCGGTGGCGCCACCCGCCTCGGCGTCCGACTCGACGCCCTCGTAGTACCGGTAGCCGCCGGCGCTCTCTTCGTCCGGGGCCGGCCAGCGGACGGCGTGGCCCTCGTCCAGTCGCTCGTAGGTGATACCTGAGCAGTCCGCGACGGTGCCCTCGGTGAGTGAAGCGAACTCATCGAAGATATCGCTCGGCTCCGGCGAAGTGCTCTCGAACAGCCCGGGGAACAGCCGCGAGCCGACGGTCGCGATGATGTCTAAGTCCGTGCGGACGCCGCTGGGAATCTCCGTCGCCGCCCGGACCCGCGAGATGGTCCGCTCCATGTTCGTCGTGGTCCCCTCCGACTCGCCCCAGGTCGCCGCCGGCAGCACCACGTCGGCCAGTTCTGTCGTCTCGGTGTGGAAGGCGTCCTGGGCGACGACGAAGGCGTCTTCCAGCTGTGTGCGGGCGCTGTCGGCCTCCGGCATCCCGGCGACGGGGTTCGTCGCGATGGCCCACACCGCGTCGGGGCCCGCTTCGAGCATCCCGACCGGGCCCGGCCCGGTGTCGTCGGGGAGCCGGTCGACCGGTACGTCCCACTCCTCGGCGACGAGCCGGCGGTGGTCCGGGTCGCCGAAGGCCCGCTGGCCGGGCCAGGACCCCTTCGAGGAGCAGATTCGGGTCCCCATGGAGTTGGCCTGGCCGGTCAGCGAGAACGGCCCGCCACCCGGCCGGAGGTTCCCGGTCGCGAGGGTGAGGTCGACGAGCGCCCGCGCCGTCTCCGTCCCCTGGACGTGCTGGTTGATGCCCATCCCCCAGTACAGCAGCGCGCGGTGGTCCATGGCGTCGGCCAGCAGCTCGACGTCGTCCATCCCGACGCCGGCGTCCTCGGCCGCCTCGGCGGCCGTCGGCAGCGTCGCCAGCAGCTCCTCGAAGCCGTCCGTCGCGTCGTCGACGAACTCGCGGTCGAGCCGGTCGGTCTCGACCAGCCGCGCGAGCACGGCACGGGCCAGCGCGAGGTCCTTGCCGGGGTCGGGCGCGACGTGGTGGTCGCTGTTCTCGGCCGTCTCCGACCGGATGGGGTCCACGGTAATCAGCTCGGTCGCCTCGGCGGCCTCGCCTATCCAGCGGAACATCACCGGATGGGCGACCGCCGGGTTCGCGCCCCAGACGACGTGTCGCTCGGCGTCCTCGATGTCGTCGTAGGTACACGGCGGCGCATCAGAGCCAAAGGCCTGGTAGTACGCCGTCACCGCCGAGGCCATACACAGCGTCGTGTTCGCGTCGTAGTTACGCGTGCCAAAGCCGCCGCGGGCGACCTTCCCCAGCGCGTAGGCCGCCTCGTTGGTCTGCTGGCCGCTGCCCAGCACGGCGACGCTGTCGGGGTCGCGCTCGTGGGCCTCGCGCAGGCCCTGGGTCGCTCGCGCCAGCGCCACGTCCCACGTCGTCGTCCGTAACTCGCCGTCGTCCCGAACGAGCGGCCGCGTGAGCCACTTCCCGTCCGGGTCGCGGCTCTCCTGGATGCCCCGCGCACAGGCCAGCCCCTGATTCACCGGGTGGGCGGCGTCGCCCCGGACCATGTCGACCCCGTAGCCGATGTCGGCGCCTCGTTGCATGTGTCCACAGCCGACGGCACACCGCATACACGTCGTCGGGACCCAGTCGCTCACGAGACATCACGCCTCCCTGTCACGTCGGGCTGTCCACTGGAGGATACTGTATGGGAATATCCGGAAACCATTCTCTGTTTAGGCGGAGGTATGGACAGCACTAAACGCTGACTCTTTACGAAGTCAAACTTCTGCCCGGCATCAGTTAGATGTCGTCAATTGCGGGGTGTCGGCATGGATGGCGACCCCACCAGATTTAAGATTTCCAGTTCGCGGTGCCGTCGGTCGGTCTCAGTCCGACGCTTCCGCGGTGGCGACGGGCGCTATCGCGATCCCGCATCCACCTTTTTCTGCCTCGGGTGTCCTCGCTCGCTCCGCTCGCTACGGGCACCCTCGTTGAAAAACGTGGGCGAAAAAGTCCGGAAGCGTGCCGACGGCACGCTTCCGGGGACCCGCTCGTGGTGCGTGGGACTCGCAGAGTCCCACGTCATCACGAAAGAGCGCGACGCGCTCTTTCGAACGACTCCGCTCGCGGATAGCTCCCGACGGCCTGCCCTTCCCCGCCGTCGCGACACGGAGGTCGCGACTGGCCCCTACTGTTCAGTCCGACGCTTCTGCAGCGGCCACAGGCGCGATAGCGATCTCCATCTCGACGCCTTCGACGTCCCAGGTCTTGCGGTGGCCGTCCTCGACGCCGTCGAGTTCGTCGGCCCGGACTTCCTCCTTGATGAGGGCCTCGTGTTCGCGCACCAGCGAATCGACGCGCTCGTCGTCGATAGCGAGGTCCACCACGATGCGGGCCTCGATATCCAGTTCGAGGTCTTTTCGCATCTCCTGAATCCGGCGGATGACCTCGCGGGCGTACCCTTCGCTCTCGATGTCCTCGGTGAGGGCGGTATCGACGTAGACCGTGCCGCCGCCGTCCAGCGCGGTGAACTCGGTGCCGCTGACGCCGTCGGGCGTCTCGCGGCGGAACTCGACCATCTCGTCGGTCAGCTCGACGTCCTCACCCAGCGCGTCGGCGACTGACGCCTGCAGCGTCGAAAGCGAGGGCTCGTCGATGCTGGCCTCGTTCATCGCGTTCATCACGCGGCCGGCGTCGTCGCCGAAGGCGGGGCCAAGCTCACTCATGTCGGCCTCAGCCGAATAGTGGAGCTCGCCCCACTGCTCGTCGGCGCCGACGACCTCGATATCGCGCGAATTCAGTCGGTCGGCGACGATGGCCGACTGCGAGCGGACGGCGTCGGCCACAGCGTCGCTGTCAGTGTCGTCAGACTCCGTCTGACTGCCCGCTGGACCCTGTCCAGCGACGTCGACGACGACGCGCGAGACGGGCCAGCGCAGCTTCCGTTCGGCCTGCTGGCGGGCGTTCGAGCCGGCCTCCTCGACCTCTCGGACGACTTCGATCTCATCTTCCAGTTCGGGGTCGTGGAACGCGTCGTCGGGCTCGGGCCAGTCACACATATGGACCGTCGGGTGGCCGGCGTCGCCGGTCAGCGAACTGTACACTTCCTCGGCGACGAAGGGCGTGAAGGGCGCAAAGAGGGCGGCGACCTCTTTCAGGACCCGGTAGAGGGTCGCGTAGGCGGCCTGCTTGGAGTCGCTGTCTTCCTCCTCCCACATGCGCTCGCGGACGACCTGGATGTAGAAGCGGGAGACGTCCTCGACGACGAAATCGAGCAGCTCGCCGGCGGCCTTGTCGTTCTCGTAGGCGTCCATGTGCTCGGTCATCGCCGTCTTGACCGTCTGGAGCCGCGAGAGCACCCACTCGTCGGCGAGTTCGAGCTCGTCGTCCATCGACTCGACGGTCGTGGCTTCGGGGTCGAAGTCGTCGGCGCGCATATACGGCAGCGGGAACCGGGCGACGTTCCAGAGGATGTTGAGCCGGCGCTGCATCTCGCCGGTCTCGTCCCACGAGAAGTTCATGTCGACGCCCTGGGCGGTCTGGGACAGCAGGAACAGCCGCATCGGGTCCCGGCCGTGTTCGTCGATGACCTCGTTGGGGTCGACGAGGATGCCCTTCGACTTGGACATCCCGCGGCCGTCCGGCATGTTGGCGTAGCCGTGCATCAGCACTTCCTTGTACGGAATCTCGCCGGTCGCCGCGGTACTCATCCCGAGCTGGGACCAGAACCAGCCACGGGTCTGGTCGTGGGCCTCCATGATGAGGTCGGCGGGCCACAGCTCGTCGAAGGCATCGGTCTCCGAGGGGTAGTCGACGGTCCCCCACGTCGCCACGGAGGAGTCGAGCCAGACGTCGAAGACGTCCCCGACGCGGCTGTAGGTGGTGCCGTCCTCGGTGATCGTGAGCTCGTCGACGGTGCCCTTGTGGATGTCGACGTCCTCGGGGTCGACGTCCTGGTCGACGCGCTCGGCGAGTTCCTCGCGGTCGCCGACGACGATGGCGTCGTCCATGTCGCCGCTCCAGCCTTCAGCGGCTTCGCCGCTTCCGTTCGCGGACGAGTCAGCGCTGTCCTCGGGGAGCCAGATCGGGATGGGGATGCCCCAGTAGCGCTGCCGCGAGACGTTCCAGTCGGGGGCCTCCTCGACGAAGTCCCGGAAGCGGTTGTCGCGGGCCCACTGCGGGTGCCACTCCGAATCTTCGATGTTGTCGAGCAGTTCGTCTTTGATATCCGTCACTGTGATGAACCACTGGTCGGTGACGATGCGGACGATGTCCGTGTCACAGCGCCAGCACTGCCCCTCGCGAACGGAGTGGCCCTGCTCGCTCGACAGCAGGTAGCCGTTCGCGTCGAGGTCCGCGACGACGTCGTCGTTGGCCTCGCGGACGAAGGTGCCGGCGTACTTCCCGGCCGCGTCGGTGTAGGTGCCGTCGCTCCCCACTGGACAGAAGATCTCGAGGTCGAGTTCCTGCCCGCGGGCGAAGTCCTCCTCACCGTGGCCCGGCGCGGAGTGGACGAGCCCCGTCCGGTCGGCCTCGACGTACTCCGCCGTGTACACCTGCCCCGACCCCTCGCCCTGGGCGTGGTCGGGCACTTCCTCGGCCAGCGGGTGGGCGTACTCCCAGCCGACCAGGTCCTCGCCGGGCAGTTCCTCGACGACCTCGTAGTCGTCGTAGCGGCCGGCCTTCAGAACGTCCTCGACGCACGGTTCGGCCACGTAGAGCCGCTCGCTCTCGCCGTCTTTCGTGGCGTCGACGCCGACGTAGTCGAGGTCGCCGTCGACCGCGACGAACGTGTTGGCGACGATGGTCCACGGGGTCGTGGTCCAGATGACCAGCGAGCCGTCTCGCTCGCTCAAGGGGAACTTCACGTAGATAGAGGGCTTGCCGACGTCGTGGTACTCGATCTCGTTGTTGGCGATAGCGGTCTCACACCGGGGACACTGGTTGATAGAGCGTTTGCCCTGCTCGACCAGCCCGCGCTCGTGGGCCTGCTGGAACCCCCACCAGGCGGCCTCCATGTACTCCGGCGAGAGCGTCTTGTACGGGTTCTCCCAGTCCATCCAGACGCCGAAGTCCTGGAAGTCGCTCTGGAGCCCGTCGAGTTGCTCGCTGGCGAACTTCTTGCACTCCTCGATGAAGTTCTCCTCGCCGAAGCGCTCGATGTCCTTCTTGTTCTCGAAGTCCAGTCGCTCCTCGACCTTGGTCTCGATTGGCAGGCCGTGCATGTCGTAGCCCGGCCGGTCGGTCACGTCGTAGCCCTGCATCCGCAGGTAGCGGATGTAGCAGTCTTTGAGCGTCTTGTTCCACGTCGTCCCCATGTGGGCGGCCCCGGAGGTGTAGGGCGGCCCGTCGACGAAGAAAAAGTCCTCCCCGTCGGCCCGGTGCTCGACCGTCTGCTCGTAGGCGTCGACGTCGTCCCAGTAGTCGAAGACCCCGGACTCGACCGTCTCGGGGTCGTACTGGTCGTCGACCGCGGCGAACCGTTCCATACCGGGCTTATTCGCCGCCTGATTTAAAGGGGAATCGGTTGCCCGGCCGACGCTGCCGGCGTCGCTTGGGCACGCTGCGGTGGTGGATACGTGCGGCCGACTCGCGGGACAGTCCCCCGATGCGTGCCGGCTGGTGGGCGATATCAGCGACAGTATATCGCTCGACGCACTGAACGCCCAGCAAGCCGACCGGCGCGGTCGACCGCGCCGTCACGGGACCCAATGCATCCAGAGATAGACACACCAGCCGCCGACCGCGCCGTCCCCGAGTGTGTCCTGCTCGCGGACGCCGCGGGGGAGATCGTCTGGGCGTCACCCACCGCCAGCGGCGTGCTGGGGCGGTCACCGACCGACTGCACGACCGTCCAGTCGCTGTTCGGCCCGACCGCTCCCGACCCACCGCCGGTCGGGACCCCGCCCGTCACCCGACACCTGACGACGACCACCGCCGAGGGCGAGTCGTACCATATCGACCTCACCGTCGAGACGGTCCCCGGGGCGGGCGTGACGACGTACCGATGTCTGCGTGTCGACGACGAACCACTGGGGCTGTGGACCGTCCTCTCCCACGTCACCGACGCCGTCGCCGCACTCGACACCGAGTGGCGGTACACCTACGTCAACGACGCCGCAGTGGACCTGCTCGGCCGCCCGCGGTCGGACCTGCTCGGCGAAGTCGTCTGGGACGTGTTCCCGGCCGCGGCGACCGAGCCGATACGAGCGACCCTCGAGCAGTCGATGGCCCGACAGGAGCCGATGACAGTCGAGCGGTACTCGCGGACGGTCGAGCACTGGGTCGAGGTCCGCTCGTTCCCCTCGCCGACCGGGCTCTCGCTGTACTTCCGTGACATCACCGACCGGAAGGAGCGCGAGGCCGCTCTCCGGCGCGAGCGGGACCTCGTCACACAGCTGCTGCGGGTGAGTCCGATGGGCATCGCCGTCCACGCGCCCGACGGTCGGTTCGTCCGGCTCAACGAGCGCGCCGAGGGGATTCTCGGCGTCGACCGCGAGGAGCTGCTCGGCCAGGCACTGAACGAACCGCTGTGGGACGCCTGGGGGCCCGACGGCGAGCCGTTCCCCGACGAGTCGTTCCCGCTCAACGTCGTCTTGCGGACCGGCGAGCAGACCTTCGGCACCGAGATGGCCGTCCGCCGGCGCGACGGCGCCCGGCTGTGGCTCTCGGTCAGCGCCGCGCCGCTGTTCGACGCGGACGGCGACGTCGAAGCGGTCGTCGTCGCCTTCGAGGAGATAACCGAGCGCAAACAGTACGAACAGGAGCTCCGCGAGAGCGAACAGCAGTTCCGCGCCGTCTTCGAGGGGACGCTGGACGCGCTGGTGCTGGCCGACGACGCCGGCGACTACCTCGACGTCAACCAGGCCGCCTGTGACCTCTACGGGCTGGACGAGGACGAACTCCTCGGCCGGAACGTCGCCGACTTCGCCCCGCCGGGCTACGACGTGGCGGCCGCCTGGGACGCCTTCCTGGAGACGGGGACACTCCAGGGGGAGTTCCCGCTCGTCCGGCCCGACGGAGAGACCCGCATGACGGACTTCGTGGCCACGGCGAACATCGCCCCCGGGCTGCATCTCTCCGCGCTCCGGGACATCACCGAACGCAAGGCCGACGAGCAACAGCTGGCGGCCCAGCGCGACGACCTCGCCCGGCTGAACGACATCAATGCACTCATCCGGGGGGTCCACCGGACCGTCGTCGGCGCGACCGACCGCGAAACCGTCGAGCGGGCCGTCTGTGACGGGCTCGTGACCTCGGACAACTACCCCGTCGCGATGACGACCCGGCTCACCGCCGCCGGCGAGATACAGGTCGAACACGCCGCCGGGCTGTCCGAGAAGTGGCTCGGGCGACTTCGCCGGCACGGCGCAACCTGCATCGAGTCGGCGCTGTCTCGCACGACCGCCGACAACACCCTGACGGTGCTACCCGCCCTCACGCACGAGGAGACGTATCCGGCCCCGCTCCGGGCTCTGGCGGCCGACTGCGACCTCCGAACTATCGCCAACATCCCCATCGAGGCCGACGGCGTCGTCTTCGGGGTGCTGACGGTCGGTTCGACGCACGCGGACGCCTTTACCGGCCGGGAGCGCGCTGTCTTCGCCGAACTCGGGCAGCTGCTCGGGACCGCCATCGAGGCCATCCAGACGAAGCGACTGCTGTACGCGACCGGCGTCCTCGAACTCGAGCTCTCGGTGTCGGCGGACGTCGAACCGCTCGCGGCGCTCAACCGGCGCGTCGGCGGTCGCTGGCGCCTCGACGGCGTCGTCCCGGTCGAGGCGAGCCGGTTCCTGCTGTACGTGGACGTGGGCGAGACGCCGGTCGAGGAGATAGAGCGGGCCGCCGACGGCGTGCCCGGCCTGACCGGGGTCCGCCGCGTCGACACCGGCAACGGCCGACTGCTCGAACTGCGGGTCGACGACGACGCACCCATCAGCGGCCTGCTCGACGCCGGTGGTCGGATACGCGGGGCCACCGTCGAACACGGTGACAGCCGCTTCGTCGTCGACGTCACGCTCGACACCGACGTGCGGGGCTACCTCGACCGGGCCGAACAGCGCGGTATCGAGGTGGACCTGCTCGCCAAACGGGAGGTCGAGCGCGTCGAGCCGGCGACACTGGACGGCGACGACACGGACGCGGCGACCGACACCGGGCTGACTACCCGCCAGCGGGCCGTCCTCGAAGCCGCCTACCTGTCGGGGTACTTCGACTGGCCCCGACGACGGACGACCGGCGAGGACCTGGCCGACTCGCTGGATATCGCCACCTCGACGCTCCACCAGCATCTCCGGGTCGCCTCGGCGAAAGTGTTCGAACAGTACTTCGACGGGGACACGACCGAACCGGCCCGGGACTGATACTGTCGGCTGTACCAGCACGGAAGAAGTCGCTACCCGGGTCGTGAATATCTCCACGCACGTACAGCCGACAGTATGACCCTGACAGCTCAGTTACCGCATTCTTCCGGTAGACAATTCATACCCTTGAGCGGCTTCCACTCTTTTGATGACGATATCACAGACTGCGACTACCGGCCGCGACCTCGGCGACGCGTTCGACATCCTCGGCAGCTACCGCCGCCGCCTCGTGCTCGCGCGCGTCAGCGGTGCCGACGGCGCTGTCCCGGTCGGCCGGCTCGCGACGGAACTGGCCGCGGCCGAAGGCGAGAAACCGACGACGGCCGTGACCACGTCCGAGCGCGACCGCAACAAGGTCCGGCTCCACCACGCGGATATCCCGCCGCTCGCGGCCGCCGGACTCATCCACTACGACCCCCAGCGCCGCCTGGTCTCGGACGGTGACCTGCCACTAAAAGGCGACGAGTGGCTCGAGATGCCGGTCGTCGAGGCACTGGAAGCCTGGAACGGGCGATAAGGCGACTCGGAGTGCCGGCGGCGGAACCGACGAGCCTCGCTCTCGCTCCTGCTCTGCGGGTCACTGCGTTCCCCGCGTCGCGTTCGAGGAATCTCCCGCGGGTCGATTCCTCGCCATCGAAAAACGTAGTAACTTTCTGTCGCTCCTGTGTTGAGCTATTACTAATGGTACACACGAGCGTCATCGGTTGCGGGAACATGGGCAGCGCGCTGGTCACGGGGCTGGCGAAAGCCGGCGGTCACACCATCGTCGCGTGTGACCTGGACCCGGACGCACTCGCCGCGGTCGCCGACTACGCCGACGAGACGACCGACGACATCTCCCGGGCGGGCGAGGCCGACGTGGTCTTCGTCGCGGTCAAGCCGGACATCGTCGAGGCCGTTCTCGGCGAACTCGACCTCTCGGCCGACCAGACGCTCGTCACTATCGCCGCCGGCGTCCCGACCGACTTCGTCGAAGCGCGCACCGACGCCCGCGTCGTGCGAATCATGCCGAACCTCGCCGCCGAGACGCGGCTCATGGCCGCCGCGGCGACCGGCGACCTCACCGACGAGGTCCGCGTTTTGCTCGACGACGTCGGCGAGTTCGCCGAGATCGAGGAGTCCCAGATGGACATCGCCACCGCGGTCAACGGCAGCGGTCCGGCCTTCGTCTTCTATTTCGTCAAGGCCATGACCGCGGCCGGCGTCGCCGGTGGGCTGGACCACGAGGAGTCACAGACCCTGGCCGCCCAGACGTTCAAGGGCGCCGCCGAGACGGTGCTGCGCGACGACCGCTCGGCCGACGAGCTCATCGACGCCGTCTGTTCGCCCAACGGGACCACCATCGAGGGGATGGAGGTGCTGTGGGACAGCGGCGCCGACGGAGCCATGAAGGACGCCGTCGCCGCCGCGGAACGCCGCTCGGAGGAGCTGGCGGCCGACTTCGACGATGAGTGAGGCCGTCGATACGGAGACGCTGTCGGCGACCCGACGGCTGGCGGCCGACGCCGACCGGGTCATCGTCAAGGCCGGGACGAACTCCCTGACCGACGGCGACTCGAACTTAGACGACGCCAAGCTCGACAAGCTGGTCGACGACATCGAGGTCCTGCTCTCGCGGGGCAAGGAGGTGCTGCTGGTCTCCTCGGGCGCCGTGGGAGCCGGCATCGGCCGGGTCGGTCACGACACCGGCACCGTCGAGGAGTCCCAGGCCCTCTCGACGGTCGGCCAGAGCCACCTGATGCGCCGCTACACCGAGAGCTTCGAGCGGTACGACCGCAAAGTCGCCCAGATTCTCATCACCGAACACGATCTGGACAACCCCGAACGCTTTACCAACTTCCGCAACACCGTCGAGACGCTGCTTTCCTGGGGTATCGTCCCCATCATCAACGAGAACGACGCCGTCGCCACCGAGGAGCTCCAGATCGGCGACAACGACATGATTTCGGCCTCCATCGCCATCGGCGTCGAGGTCGACCTGCTGGTCACGCTCACCGACGTCGACGGCGTCTACACCGGCAACCCGAAGGAAGACGGCGACGCCGAGCGCATCGAGGCCGTCGGTCGCAACTACGCGGCCGTCGAGGACATCGTCACCGAGAGCGCGACCGGCGGCTTCGGCGGCATCCAGACGAAGGTCCAGGGTGCCCGCGACGTGGCCGAACACGGCATCCCCGCGGTCATCGCTGGCTCTGCGGAACCGGACGTGCTCCGCAAGGTTGCCGACGCGGAATCGGTGGGCACAATATTCGTCCCTATCAACGGTGGACTAGATGACTGAGACAGACACGCACGGACAGGTGGCACAGGCCAACCGCGCAGCCCTGGAGCTCGCGAACGTCGACGAGGCGCGGCGAAACGCCGCGCTCGCGGACATCGCCGACGCCATCCGCGAGAACAGCGAGGCCATCCTCGCGGCCAACGAAGCGGACGTCGAGCAGGCCGAGGCGATGCTCGCCGAGGGCGAGTACACCCAGGCCCTGGTCGACCGGCTCAAGCTCGACGAGGGGAAACTCGAGAGCATCGCGGGGATGGTCGAGTCCGTCGCAGAACAGGACGACCCGCTCGGGAAGACACTCGCCGCGCGCGAACTCGACGAGGACCTCGAACTGTACAAGCTCTCGGTGCCCATCGGCGTCGTCGGCACCATCTTCGAGTCCCGGCCCGACGCGCTGGTCCAGATAGCCGCCCTGGCACTCAAATCCGGCAACGCCGTCATCCTGAAGGGCGGCAGCGAGGCCAGCGAGTCCAACCGGGTGCTGTACGAGACGATTATCGAGGCCACGGCCGACCTGCCGGAGGGGTGGGCCACCCTCATCGAGGCCCACGAGGAGGTCGACCGGCTCCTTTCGATGGACGACATGGTCGACCTCGTGATGCCCCGTGGCTCCTCGGAGTTCGTCAGCTACATCGAGGCAAACACCCAGATTCCCGTGCTGGGCCACACGGAGGGCGTCTGTCACGTCTACGTCGACGACGCTGCGGACCTCGAGATGGCCGAGGACATCGCGCTGGACGCGAAGGTCCAGTACCCCGCGGTCTGTAACGCCGTCGAGACGCTGCTCGTGAACGAGGACGTGGCCGGCGAGTTCCTCCCCGGCGCCGTTTCCCGCTACCGCGAGGAGGGCGTGACGCTGCGCGGGGACGCGGCGACCCGCGAGGTCGTCGACGTCGACCCCGTCACCGACGACGACTGGCGCATGGAGTACGGCGACCTCGAGCTCGCCATCAAGGTCGTCGACGACGTCTACGACGCCGTTTCCCACATCAACGAGAACGGCTCCAAGCATACGGAGTCTATCGTCACCGAGGACGCCGACACGGCCGAGACGTTCATGACCGGCATCGACGCCGCCAGCGTCTTCCACAACGCCTCGACGCGCTTCGCCGACGGCTATCGCTACGGCCTGGGCGCCGAGGTCGGCATCTCGACGGGCAAGATTCACGCCCGCGGTCCCGTCGGCCTGGAAGGGCTGACGACCTACAAGTACTATCTGGAGGGCGACGGCCAGCTGGTCGCCAGCTACGCCGGCGAGGACGCCCTGCCCTTTACCCACCGAGAGTTCGACGGCGAGTGGACCCCCGGCCACCTCAGCGAGGAGTAGGCCGACGCGCCGCTCTGTATCAGGCCACCGGCTCGAACGACTCCGCGACGCGCCTGCTGACAGAGTCGTAGACGTCCGGACACGGGTCGGCCTCACCGGCCGAGGTCTGCACCGAGAACACGTAGACGCCGTCGGAGCGGCCCACGTGGAAGATGTAGGTCACCGAATCCTCGAGGCGGCGTATCGCCGCGGGTCGTTCCTGTCCGTCGAAGGTCGTGACCGTCCCGCTCTCGAACCGGTCGTCGAACTCGTAGGCCTCGGTCGCGTCGGCCGGCTCGCCCGTCGGCCCCGTCTCCGAGACGGTCATCGTGTGCAGCGGTGAGATATCGCCCCGTCCGTAGCCGAGGCCCGTCACGTGGCTGTCGTCCTCGTCCTGTTCGGTCGTCACCTCGCCGCCCATCGGGTAGGCGAACGTGGCCACCATCCCGCGGCCGCTCGCGTCGTAGGCCTGTAACGTGTCGCCGAAGTTGCTCGCACACGACCCGGCGAGACTCGTTCCGGCGCTGTCGTCCGAGGGGCCGCCCATCGTCGGCGTGGCCGTCGGCTCCGTGTTTCCGGCCTCGCTGTCACCGCCGTCACCGCTCGAACAGCCGGCCAGCGCACCGAGCGCCACCAGCCCCAGCAGTTCGCGTCGGGAAAAATCCATGCGGCTCTGACGCTGGATTATCGCTTAACTCTTCCGAGTGGTGCGGTAGGTAGTGACACACTGGCCGACCGGGGCCAAATCTTCATACCGTGGTCGGCCCCACCGACGAGTACGTGCCGCAGTTCCCCGACAGCCGCCACGCCCTCGCCGACGACTGCCGTCGCTGTCCCGACCTCGCCGAGAGCCGCACCTGTCTCTCGCGGGGGACGGGCCCGCTGGACGCGACTGTCGTCGTGGTCGGCGAGGCACCCGCCACCGGCCTGGTCGGTCACCCCCGGAGAAACTTTCATTGACGCGCCGGCCCCACCGCCGACTATGGACGACTGCATCTTCTGTCAGATCGTCGCCGGTGACATCCCCAGCCACACGGTGTACGAAGACGACGACGTACTGGCCTTCCTCGACGCGAACCCGCTCGCGCCGGGCCACACCCTCCTCATCCCCAAGGACCACCACGAGACGCTCGAGGACCTGCCGCCGGACACCGGCAGTATGCTGTTTACCGCGCTGCATAACCTGACGCCGACCGTCGAGGCGGCCGTCGACGCGCCCGCCAGTACCGTGGCGTTCAACAACGGCGAGGTCGCCGGGCAGGAGGTCCCCCACGTCCACGCCCACGTAGTCCCCCGGTTCGAGGACGACGGCGGCCGCCCCATCCACGCGCTGGTCAGTGACCGCCCGGACCTGAGCGACGACGAACTGGACGATATCGCGGCGAAAATCCGGGTCTAGCGAACGACCAGTCGCCCGTCCACGTCGACGACCGTCGAGCGGGCCTCCTCGAGTTCGCTCTCGGTGAGGTAGCCGTCCGAGCCGACGTAGGACGTTTGCGTGTCCTCGACGTCGAAGCTCTGGATACCGACCGCGATGACGACGCTGCTGTCGTTTTCCACGCGGGCCATGTGGAGATATGTCGCGTTGGGCGTCTCGCTGCTGACGACGACGCCGTGGGTCTCGACGGTCACGTCCTGGTCGAGCTTATGGTCCGTTACTGGCTAGTACAATACCACCGAACTAAGCATAAACATTCTTATTAGTAAGCTAGGCTACCATTATTCCGCCAGCCCGGACTGAACTTTTTATTTCAGGCCGCTCTCCACGTACAGTATGACCACATCGACGCTCGCGCTGGTCGGCGCCGCCGGTGGCGCCGGGACGACCAGGACGGCCGTGGAGATGGCGGCGACGCTGGGGCGGGCCGACCGCTCGGTCGCGGTAGTCGACGCCGCCTTCGGGACGCAGGGGCTCGCGACCTACGTCGACGGGCGGATAGCGGACGACGTGACCGCCGTCGCGCTCGGCGAGAGCGCGTTCGAGACGGCGCTGTACGACGCCGACTACGACGTCCCGGGCCGGGTGGCGTTCTGTCCCGCCCACGCGCCGTTCGAACGCCTCGCCCGGGCGAAGACACCCGAGGCCGCTCGGACCCTCGAAACCGTCGTCGCCGACGCCACCGCCCGGTTCGACCACGTGCTGGTGGACGTCCCGCCCGTCGCGGCCAACCAGGCCGTCGCCGCGCTCACGACCGCCGACCGCCGCGCGCTCGTCGCGCCCGCGACGCCACGCGGTGTCGACCTGCTCCCCAGACAGCGCGGCCGGCTGCGGGACCTCGACGCCCCGGCCGACGCCGTCGTCGCCACCCGAACCGACGCGCCCGACGCCGTCGCCGTCGCGGACGCCGACCACGACTTCCCCGCGGGCGACCCGGTCGGGCCGAGCGCGCTCGACCCCGACTCCGTGCTCGCGCCCGCCGTCGCCGCCGCCGCCGAGGCGCTGCTGGACGTCGAACTGGGCCTCGACTTCGAGGACGACGGGCTCTTGGACCGACTCTCGTAACCATCGACACGGCTCAACACCGACGGCGTGCGGTCGCGCGCTCGGGTTTTCCCCTGGGTGTCGATGGCGGCCCTAGAGGTCGGGTAGCGGGACGACCACGACGGGCCGGTCGACCCGTTCCAGCAGCGCCGTCGCCGTCGACCCCACGCCCGATGCACCCTCGGTCCCGGCGTTGGCCCCGACCAGCACCACGTCGGGGTCGTGCTCGTCGACGGCGGCGAGCAGCTCCGTCGCGGGGTCGCCCTCCCGAACCTCGGTCTCGGGCATCGCCGCCGCCAGCCGCGACCGGGCGACGTTGGCCGCGTCGCCGGCGTCGCGCTCGTGGCTGTCGGGCTCTCGAACGCCGACCACGACGACGCTGTCCTCGTTCGGGTCGAGTCGCTCTTGCAGGTAGTCGGCCGCCGCGGCGGTCACGTGGACCGACGCGGTGGCGACGAGGTAGTCCGTCATACCCGCTTCTGGGGCCCCGGCCGGCTTCGGGGTTTTGCTCGCGTCGCTTCGCTCCACGGCTCCCGTCGGTCGCCGTTCCGTCGAGGCCTCCCGGTGCCGTTGGGCGGCGAGGCCGTCCGACTGGCTGAGGGACCTGTGGTCCCTCTCTGGTCGGCCTCGCTACTGCTCCGCGCTCCCCGCGTCGCTTTCGAGGCCCCTCCCGTCGGTCGGGGCCTCGCTAGCTTTACATACCCCGCACCGACTACCCGAGAGCGTGCGCGTCGAGAACAGCTTCATCGGGGTCGACGGCGTCGGCGAGCAGACAGAGCGCTCCATCTGGGAGCGCGGTATCACCCACTGGGACGAGTTCGAACCCGGCGTCGTCGGCGGCAAGCGCGGCGACCGCATCGACCAGTTCATCCGCGAGGGCCGGGCGTACCTCGACGCCGCGGACGTGGCCTACTTCGACCGCTGTTTCCCCAGCAGCGAGCAGTGGCGCCTCTACGAGACCTTCGCCGAGCGGGCGTGTTTCTTCGACATCGAGACGACCGGGCTGGACGAGAGTCACAACCAAGTGACGACCGTCTCCCTGCATCAGGCCGGCGAGACCGACACACTGGTCGCCGGTGACGACCTCACCGCGGAGAATCTGCGGGCGGCCTTCGCCGACGCCGACCTGCTGGTGACGTTCAACGGCAAGCGCTTCGACGTCCCCTTCCTCGAGGCGAACTTCGACGTCGACCTCCAGCGGCCCCACCTCGATCTGCTGTACACCTGCAAGAAAATCGGCCTCTCGGGCGGGCTGAAACAGGTCGAGCAGGACATCGGCATCGAGCGCGACCGCCCGGACATCTCCGGGCGCGACGCGGTGCGACTCTGGCGCGAACACGAACGCGGCCAGGACGGCTCGCTGGAGACGCTCATCTCCTACAACCGCGAGGACACCGTCAACCTGCAGACGTTGGCCGACGAGGTGACGACGCAGCTGGACGAGCAGGTCTTCGTCGGCTAGCGAGGAAGCGACCGAAGGGAGCTTCCTCGGAGCGAACCGGCGACCAGCGGGAGCCGGAGAGCAGGAGCGAGGCGTGAGCAACACAGTGCGAACGGGGAACCGTGTGACCCGTACAGCGACCCGCGCTGTCGACTGCTACGCCGTTGGCCGTTGCACCTGTGCCCGCTCGCCCGGTGCCAGCAGGTGTCCGCGCCCGGCGAGAAACCCCACCAGCAGGCCGGTGAAATGGGCGATCAGCGCCGCGCCGGGGTTAGCCGTCAGCAGCGTGATGGCCGCCGCCAGCACGATTCCGAGCGCCAGCTGGACGCGAGGTGCGAGTTCGATGCCCGCGACGAGCATCTCGGTGAGTCGGTTCGCCCCGAGCAGATAGCCGTACAGCCCCAGGACGGCGCCGCTCGCGCCCAGCACGGCGACCTGTGCGGGCATCCCGGGGACCAGCGGCCCCACGAGACCGACGACGGCCACCTGCGTCACCCCGGCGAGCGCGCCGACGCCGGCGAAGAAGGCGTGAAACCGGACCCTGGTCGTCAGCCGCTCGACGAGCAGGCCGCCAAGCGCCAGCGCCAGGGCGTTGGCCACCAGATGCGCGACGTCGGCGTGGGCGTAGACGCTCGTCACCACCGTCCACGGCTGGGCCAGCAGCGGGTTCGACAGCGCGAACAGCCCCCGCCAGCCCAGCAGTCCGGCGACCTGCTGGCAGGCGAACACTGCCAGCACGAGCGCCAGCGTCACGACCGTCGGGCTGCGTCGGAGGGTACGCATACTCCAGTGTTAGCGGCCAGCGTACAAGAAGGTCTGGCCGACTCAGCTGCCGTGTTCTGCGTCGCGAACTGGACTGTGAACAGCCAGAAAGCCCCACCCGTGCCGGCCGGTCCGCCGGCTATGGGCGGACTGAAAGGGGCGACCGTCTTCGGGAAGACGGACGACGTAAGCACCACAGGAGTGAGCGTAGCGAACGACGAGGCGCGCAGCGAGTCCCTCGACCGAAGACGGCCGGGGCTTTCTGGCTGTACTACGTCTTGGTCTCTCCTCTTCACTGCACGAACCTGATCGATAGTCACGACTCCACACGCGGGACGAACCGGCCGGTCTCTCTACGCACGCCGGCCAGCAGGGCAAGCACGGCCAGCAGCGGCAGGGCGGCGCAGGCGACGTAGATGGGGTCGAAGCCGACGGCGTCGACGAGCGGGAGCGTGACGATGGGGCCGAATCCCCCGCCGAGGTCGCCCAGAACGTTGTTCGTCCCGACGGCGCGGCCCATCTGGTCGTCGGGGACGAGGTCGGCGAGCAGCGCCATCAGCGGGCCGCTCGTCCCGCCCTGTCCGGCGCCGATGAGCAGGCAGGCGACGACCAGCACGGGGACGCTCTCGACGACGGCGAGAAGCAGGAAGCCCAGCGACGTGGCGACCAGGAAGACGAGCAGCGTCGGGACCCGTGACTGGCGGCGGTCGCTGATGGCACCGCCGGCGTACATCGAGAGGCCGGCGGCGACGACGGTGACGCCCATGAAGATGCCCGACGAGCCCTGCGCGTCGAAGCCGAACACCCGCAACTGGGCCCGGCCCAGAAAGAGGACGAGCGTGGCGAAGAAGGCGCCGATGTAGACGAAGAAGACGGCGAAGTTCACCGCGCCGACCGTCAGCGCCGGCAGGCTGGTGTTGACGTCCCACGGCTTGACCGACTGGTTCGCGTCGCTCTCGACGTGGGTCTCGGGCACGGTCCAGTACGCCACGGCGCTGGCGAGGACGGCGAAGACCGTGGCGACGCTAAAGGCCGTGACCGTGCCGGCGAGCTCGCTCACGACGCCGCCGATGACCACGCCCGTCGGGAAGCCAAAGAGGACGCCGCCGCGGATGAGCCCCATGTTCGCGCCCCGCGAGCCGCCGTCGCTGACGTCCGAGGCGATGGTGTAGGCCGTCGCGAAGACGAGCGCGCTCCCGACGCCCCAGCCGATTCGGGCGACCATGAACCAGGCCTCGGGGGCGGGCGCGACCATGGCGACGACGTAGCCGGCGGTGGCGACCGCCTGTATTCCCATCCCGACGACGAAGGGCGTCCGTGTCCCGAAGCGGTCGACCAGCCCGCCCGCCGGCGCGTTCGCGACCAGCCGCGAGAAGCGGTTGGCGGAGAGAATCAGCCCGACGAGAAACGGGGAGATACCCAGTACGGCGCCCAGGTTCGGCAGGATGGGGTAGACGACGCCACCGCCGAAGCCGATGAAGAAGGTGCTGGTGATGACTGCCCAGACGACGGCCCGCTGGCCCCGAACGCGGTCGATAGCGCGTGCCAGACCGCCCGAAGGCTCGGTTACCATGCGTCTCGCATCTCTACGAGCGGGTAGGCCGAATCGGCGCAAAAGGATTTGGAAACGCCGGAGGAGCGCACGGGTGCCCTTCCCGCTTCCAGAACGAATAGGTGGCTCCAGTCGGTATCGTCGCGTATGTCCGACCTCACCGACGACCTCGCCGACGCGTTCGGCGAGCACACCGACGCCGAGACGGCACAGACGGCCGCCGAGAACGTCGCCGACTTCGCCGAGCAGTACGACGAGGCGCTGACGAGCGAGGCCGTCCTCGACCGCTTCGAGGACGCCCCCTACGCCGACTTCCGCCAGGCCTTCAACTGGCTCGTGGGCGACCTCGCGGCCGGCAACGAGGACTGCACGGACTCCCGGGCGTTCCGCATCGAGGGTCCCGGGCCGTTCGCCGCCGACCCCACTATCACTGGCTAAGGCTGGCGCATGGACGGCGGGACGTACACGCTCGTGCTCGAGCGCTCCAGTGACGACCCCATCGAGGTGGGCGTGCTGGGCGACATCGACTTCGCCGCGGGCTGGTACGCCTACACCGGCAGCGCACTCGGTCCCGGTGGCTTCTCCCGGGTCGAGCGCCACCGCGCCGTCGCGAGCGGCGAGAACGGAGCCCGTCACTGGCACGTCGATTATCTGCTGGGCGACGACGCGACCAGCGTCGCAACGGCCGTGACGACCGCGGCCGACATCGAGTGTGGTGTCGCTCGGCGGCTGGTCGACGTCGTCGGGGGTGGCGTCCCCGACTTCGGCTGTTCTGACTGTGACTGTCGCTCGCATCTCGTCGGCTGTGTCGACCGCGCGGAACTCGTGGCGGCCGTCGAGCGGGCACACAGTAGTGCCGCGGACGCCCGATAGCTACCGCAGTCGCCGGTACAGCGCGAACGAGAGCACGAGCGCGAGCAGCGCCAGCGGCAGGGCGAGCAGCCGCATCGCGCCCACGACACCGGTGTCACTGATGACGAAGCCCATCGCGGCGGGGACGATAGCGATACCGGCGGCGCTCGTGACGGCGGCGGCGGCGTTGACCGGCGCGCTGTGTTCGGGCACCGCCTCCGTGGCGTAGGCAAGCAGCGTGGGGTACATCCCCGAGAGGGCCAGTCCGATGGTGAAGAGGCCGACGAGCAGGCCGTACCCCTCCGCGACGAAAAAGGTGTACAGGAAGGCCGGTATCGTCAGCCCGACCAGCCCGACGGCCAGCCGAACGTAGCCCAGTCGCTCGGAGAGCCAGCCCGAGGCGAAGCGACCGGGGATGTAGGCCGCGAGCATGACCGACAGCGACGCCGTCGCGAGCGAGCCGGGCAGCCGGCCCTGCGCGTAGGTCGTCACCCACGTGAACAGCCCGCCCTCGAACCCCGTCGAGAGAAAGAGCGCGACGGCCATCGTCAGGATCGCCGGCTGGCGGGTGATGCGGCGCAGTTCAGCCCAGTCGAGCGGGGCGTCGCCGCCGTCGACCTCCGGCGTCGGCAACGCGACGGCGAGGGCGACGACCGGGACGAACGCGAGTGCCAGGGCGTAGTAGGCCAGCCGCCAGTTGCCGGCGGCGACGGCGGCCGCGACGAGCAGGGGGCCGGCCGTCGCGCCGACGGCCCACATCATATCGTAGAAGCCGAAGATGCGGCCGCGCTGGCGGGGGTAGAGATGGGAGAGCAGCGGCCGGTCGGTCCCCCGGCCGACGCCGGTAAAGAGACCCCGGCCCAGCAGCGCTGCGAGAAAGAGGGCGAAGGAGGGGGCGACGCCCATCACCAGGATACCGACACCGGTGCCGACGATACCGACTAGCAGGAGCCGTCTCGTGTCGAGGCGGCCCGCCACGGCGCCGACGACCATCACCGCGAGGACGTAGCCGACGGTGCCGGCGGGCGCGACCAGCCCCAGTTGCCACTCGGGCACGTCGAACGTGCGCCGGAGCGCGGGGATGACCGCACCGCGCATCTGCAGGCCCGCCCCCTCCAGCGTGATGTACGCGAAGACGGCCACCGTCCACCAGCGCCGGCCCGACGGGTCGGTCCCGTCCTCGACCGCCGTCTCGGGCGCCTCCGTCGCGGCCGCCTCGCTCATACGTACCTCTCTGTGCAGTGTGGGAAAAGTATTTTGTATATACTATCACAATATTCGGCCATGTCTGCGGACACAGTGCGTGCGCATCTGGGGGCGTTCGGTCTCTCGGCGAAGGCTATCGACGCCTATCTGGCCGTGCTCCGGGCCGGCACGGCGACCTCGGGGGAGGTGTCGCGGGCGGCCGATATCTCGCAGGGCTACGTCTACGAGCTCGCCGAGGAACTCGCCGACCGGGGGCTGGTGACGATAGACGAGACGGTCAGTCCGACCGTCGTCCGGGCGCGCCCGCCCGACGAGGCGCTGGGGTCGTTCACCGAGCGACTGGACGAGCTCCGGGCGGGCGTCGAATCGCTGTACACCGCGCCCGACGACGACGCCAGTGCGGTCGAGGTCGTCCACTCGCGGGCGACGGTCCGCAAGCGTCTCCGGCGGTATCTGGCCGACGCGGCGTACGAGGCGTTTCTCGTCCTCCCCGAACCCGAACTCGCTCGCCTCGATGACGCCCTCGCCGACGCTCGGGAGCGCGGCGTGTTCGTCTACGCGCTCGCCGTCTCGCCGCGTTCCGCCGAGGATGCGCCCGACTGGTCGGCCTGTGCGGACGTGGTCCGGTCGTGGGACGCCCCGGTGCCGGTCACCGCCGTCGTCGACGAGTGCACCGGCGTGCTGGGCGCCCACGGCATCCTCGCCGGACGACACGGCAACGCGTACGCGCTCACGTTCGCCCAGCGCGAGGTCGCCGGCGGCTTCTTCGGCAACGCCGTCGCCAACTTCTGGCCGATGGGCGAGGACCGCTACGTCACCGATCCGGACCCCCTGCCGGCGACGTACGACCACCTGCGGACGGCCGCCACTAACGCCGCGCTCCACCGGGCCGCCGGTCGGGACCTGCTCGCGGACGTACAACTTCAGGAGCTTGCGGGCGGCGATGCGCGGCGCTACGAGCGGGTGCCAGTCGTCGCGGTGCGCCAGAACCTCGTCGGCGACCCCACGAACGACTTTCCGATGGAGAACAGTCTGGTCTTCGAGACGCCCGACGGCCGCGTCGCCGCGGGCAACGCCGGCGGCGGCATCGGCCCGTTCTACGAGGGGTACGGGGCGCAGTCGGTCACGCTGTACGAGGGATAGTCCCAGCCGGAAACAGCTTTGAAATTTATTTGGATTCCCCGTGAGTAACTCCGCCGGCGGGCCCAGTTATCAAAAATAGTATTTGCATTACCACGCGAGTAACAATGCAGCCACGTGCTGTCGGCGTACTCGATGTCCGACCAACGACGTTCGAACGGTCCACAGCACAACCGCCGCCAGTTCCTCGGCGGCGTCAGTTCCCTCCTCGCCGCTGCGGCGTTCTCCCGGGAGGTCACCCGGTCCACGGCGGCCCGGGTCACCTCGGGCGACGACTCGCCGACGCAGGTGGTCACGTCGCCGAACGGTCGGCTCGCGGTCACGGTCGACGTGAGCGACGGCGTCCCGACCTACAGCGTCGCGGTCGACGACACGACCCGTATCGACGCCGCCGCGCTCGGTTTCGATTTCCAGTCCCAGGCCACGTTCGGGGCCGGGAACGAGGCCGACGGCGCGGCCCTCACCGTCACCGGGGCCGAACGGGAGACGGCGACCGAGACGTGGGACCCGCTCTGGGACCAGTACGACAGCGTTCGGGCCGAATACAGCGAACTCAGGGTCGGCCTCGCCGAGGACGGCGGCCCGGGTCGCGCGGCGACCCTGGAACTGCGCGTGTTCGACGACGGCTTGGGCTTTCGGGTCGTCTTCACCGACGACTTCGGCGGCAGCGACGATCAGTTCGTGGTCGCCTCGGAGAACACCGAGTTCGCGTTCGCCGACGACTACACCGGCTGGTGGATAGAGAACCGCTTCGCCCAGCCCGAGAACGAGCCCGGCCGCTTCGAGGCCGAGTACAGCGAGACGCCGCTTTCCGAGGTGCCCTCGGGCACCGAATCGCAGGTCCCGGGCGGGGCCTCGACCCGCGAGGGGGTCCATACCCCCTTCACCGTGGACGCCGACGGCGTCTACCTGAGCGTCCACGAGGCGGCCCTGACCGACTACGCGACGCTCTCGCTCGCGCCCGACGGCGACGACGGGACGGTGTTCTCGGCGGAACTGGCCCCGCTGCCCGACGGGACGAAGGTGTCGGCCGAGGCCCCTCACGTCACGCCGTGGCGAACGATGCAGGTCGGGGACACGCCGGGCGACCTGCTGGAGTCCTCGCTCGTCCCGCTGCTCAACGACCCGATCGAGGAGTCGGTGCTCCCGACCGTCGGCGGCGAGCCGGACACCGACTGGATTACGCCGAAGAAGTACGTCGGCATCTGGTGGACGATGATCGCCGGGAGCGCCAACTGGGAGTACAAGAGCGACGAGGCGGTCCGGAACACGGACGAGGGCATCACGAACCCGGCGAAGTACATCCACGGCGCCCGGACCGAGCGGATGCAACGCTACCTCCGCTTTGCCAGCGACAACGCCGTCGACAGCGTCCTCGTCGAGGGGTGGAACGAGGGCTGGGACACCTTCCCCGGACCGGGCGGTGCCGGATTCGACTTCGCCGTCGACGGTTCGACCCCCGACTTCGACGTCCCCACCGTCACCGACTTCGGCCGGTCGCTCGACCCGCCGGCGGAGATGACGATGCACAACGAGACGGCCGGCAACGTCGTCAACTACGAGGCCCAGATAGACGAGGGCGTCTTCGACGGCTACGACGCCGAGGGCATCCGCTCTATCAAGAACGGCTACGTCTCGAACCCGGGGCTTGGCTTCGAGGACGACGGGACGATCGCCACCCACAACCACCACAGCCAGCTGGCGGTCAATCACCACGAACTGGTCGCCAAACGGGCGGCCGGGGCCCGCCAGCTCCTCGAACGCCACGAGGCGGTCAAGCCGACCGGGAAGCGTCGCACCTACCCCAATCTGGCCGCGAGCGAGGTGGTCAAGGCCCAGGAGTACGACGGCTTCGGGGCCCTGGCCTCGGACGTGGGCGAGGGCCACCACGTCACGCTGCCCTTTACCCGGATGCTGGCGGGCCCGACGAGCTACCAGCCCGGCATCTTCGACGTCACCTTCAACGACTCGACCGGCGGGCGTATCGTCACCACACGGGCGAAGCAACTGGCGATGTACCCGACGTACAACGCCGGCATCCAGATGCTCGCCGACCGCATCGAGGCCTACGTCAGCCCCGCGTTCGAGGTCGGTCAGTGCCTGCAGGCCCAGTCGGGCGACCTCGACGGGATGATAACTGCCGACGAGTGGCGCAACGCCTTCGGCGCCCACTACGTCCCCGTCGACCCGAACCGCGAGGCGTCGGGCGCGTCGGTGTCTTTTACTGTCAGGGACGTCCCGTCGGCGGGCGAGTACGACCTCCACCTGCGGCACGCGTCGGCTCCCGAGGAGAACGCCCCGCGGGTTATCGACAACGGCGGGCCGCAGGCGACCCTGCGAGTGAACGGCGAGGCGCGAACCATCGAACCCGGCTTCACCGACTACTGGGACCAGTGGGAGGTGTTCACGACGACGGTGTCGCTGTCGGCCGGCGACAACGCCGTGGCTGTCGAACTCCAGTACGACGACTCTGGCGAGCGCTTCCAGGGCGACGTGGGCGGGTTCAACCTCAACACGGTCGCGGTCACGGCGACCGGCGAGCCCTCGCCGGTTCCGGCCGACTACGAGGGGTACACCCCCGAGAACGAGAACTTCGAGACGGTGCCCGAGTTCGCCTTCCTCGAATCCGTGCCCGCCGGCGGCTGGGACGAAACTACCGCCGTCGACGCCGAAATCGCCGACTACAGCGTCACCGCCCGCCGGGCGGACGACGAGTGGTTCCTCGGCGCGATGACCGACGAGGCGGGCCGGGCCATCGACGTGCCGCTCGAGTTCCTCGGCCCCGGTCGCGGTGACGGGCCGGGCAACAGCGACGGCCGCGGGAACGGGAACGGTCCCCAGGGCCCGAAGTACGTCGCCGAGATATACACCGACGGCGTCGACGCCGACACGACGCCCACCGACGTCCGGGTCTCCGAGGCGCTCGTCGACCCGGGGACGACGCTGCTGGCGTCGATGGCCCGGAGCGGCGGGACCGCGGTTCGCTTCCGCCGCGCTCGCGGCCGGGAGATAACCGAGCTCCCGGAGTACGAGCGGCCGCGACAGACGTTCGACGTGACCGTCGACACGGCGCCGTTCGTCCAGGAACCGTTCGTCACCGCGACGGGCGACAACGACAGCGCGTTCATCGGCGGGACGCCGGTCGACCTCCTCGTCGACGGCGAGGTGGTGCAGTCCGCGAACGTCCGGCTGCCGCCGAACGCGACCGACGCGACCGTCGAGTTCGACTACACCATCGACTCGCCCGGCGAGTACGCGGTGACGGTCCGACGTGACGACGGGACGGACCTCGCGAGCGCGACGGTGACGGTCAGGCCGCCGGCGACCGTCGCCACCGTCGCCGACCCCAGCGGCGACGACGACGGCCCCGGCGCCTACACCTACCCGACCGACGGCGCGTTCGAGGACGGCGCGTTCGACCTGCGCTCGCTCACCGTCAGCCAGACGCCGACCCTCCAGCGCTACGAGTTCGAGGTCGCGAACCTCACCCAGTCCTTCGGCGGCCGGTTCTCGCCCCAGATGTTCGTCTGCTGGCTTCGCGACCCCGACGCGAGCGACGGCTCGACGACCAGCCTCGACGACCTCGGCGCGAACGTCGCCTTCGAGGACGAGTGGCACTACCGACTCCGCGTCGACGGCTTCACCGTCGAGCTGGTGGACGCGAACGGCGACCCGGTGCTGGACGAGGACGGGACCGCCGTCGTCCCGCGGGCCGCCACCGACCTCGACGCGGGCACGGTGACGCTCGGGGTCGACCGCGAGGCCTTCGACGGCCGGGACGCCGCCGCGTTCGAACTCGTCGCGATGGTCCAGTCCGAGGACTTCGGCTCGCTGCGGGCGGTGCAGGAGACGGCCGGTGGGTTCGTCTTCGGCGGCGCGAAAGCCGGTGCCGTCGACAACGCGCCGCTGATTATGGATCTCGTCACGCCCGACGACGTGAGCCAGAGCGATGGGCTGTCCTACACCGAGTCCGAGAAAGCGACGCTCCCGTTCGTCTCCCTCGACGGGTAGCCGCACCGCGCCTCGACGAGTGGCCCGCTACCGCTCGTCGACGGCTCGCTGTGCGGCGTCGAGCGTGAACTCGCCCTCGTACAGCGCGCTGCCGACGACGACGGCCGCCGCGCCGGCGTCTTCGAGCGCCAGCACGTCCTCGATGGTGGCGACGCCGCCGCTGGCGATAACGGGGATGTCGACGGCCGCGACGAGTCGTTCGACGGGGTCGGTCCGGACGCCCTCCAGTTGCCCCTCCACGTCCACGTCGGTAAAGAGAATCCCGGCGGCACCGAGGTCGGCGTAGCGCTGGGCGGCCTCGGCGGGGTCGAGACCGGTTCCCTCGGTCCACCCGGAGACGACGACCTCGCCGTCTTTCGCGTCGAGGCTGACGAGGACGCTGTCGGGGTGAGTCTGCGTTATCTCCGCGACGATGTCGGGGTTCTCGACGGCTGCGGTCCCTAAAATCACGCGGTCGACGCCGCGGTCGAGCAGCGAGATGGCGTCCTCGGCGGTCCGGATACCCCCGCCGAGCTGGACATCGACGTCCGCGTCGACCGCGTCGAGGACAGCGTCGATGGCGTCGGCGTTCTCGCGCTCGCCCTCGAACGCGCCGTCGAGGTCGACCATGTGGAGGGTGCGGGCCCCGGCGTCGACCCACCGCTCGGCCGCCGCGACCGGGTCGCCGTAGCGCTTCTCGGTGCCGCGCTCGCCGCCGACCAGCTGGACCACCTGTCCGTCCTGCATATCCACCGCCGGAACGACCTCGAACGTGGGAAACATGGCTGTGGCTGGGGCGGGGGCTGTCGAAAGCGTGTCGGTCCGCAGGCTTATCCCCCCGCGTCAGCATTGGCAACCATGTCCGCTGGAATCCTGTTTCTCACACCGCTCGCTCGTCGGCTCGAATCGGCGATGTTCGGGCGGTACGAACGCCAGTACCGACTGTTCGCACAGGCGATTACCGCCGCCGCTATCGCCCTGACGCTGCTGTGGAGCGCCGTCGCCATCGGCGTCATCTCCGTCGGTGGTGCCACCGCCTCGCTGGTCGCGACCGCCGCGAGCGTCGCCATCTCGGCCTTTGTCGTCGTCGGCATCCTCCAGTTTCTCGTGCTGGCGAACGTCCTCGAACGGACGAATCAGGACGTCGCGACCAAGGCCGCCGAACTCGAAGCGGCCGCCGAGCAGCTCGAACAGACGGCAGAGGAGATAGAGACGACCGCGACCGAGGTCGAGACCGCCGCCGAGGTCGTCGACGAGGCCGCCGAGGAAGTCGAGCAGACGGCCGACGAGGTCGAACAGTCCGTCGACGAAGTCGAGCAGACGGCAGACGAGGTAGAGCAGACGGCAGACGAGGTGGAACAGACGGCAGACGAGGTAGAGCAGACGGCAGACGAGGTGGAACAGACGGCCGCTCAGACCGGCGACGAGGACGCCGTCGAGACGGTGACCGAAGCCAAGGACAAGACGACCGAAGTCAAAGACAAGACGACCGAAGTCAAAGACAAGACGACCGAGGTCAAGGACACGGCCACCGAGCTGAAAGACAAGACGACGGAGGCCAAAGACCGGACCACCGAAGTGAAAGACAGGACCAGCGACGCGAAGGAGACCGCCGAGTCCGTCACGGAGGAGGTCGAAGCGGCCAAAGAGACGGCGAGCGAGGTCGAGGAGACGGCCGCGGAGAAGCGCGAGCGACTGGCCAACGCCGAGGCGGAACGCGAGGACGGCGAGGAGACGTAGCGCGCTGTGGGCTGCTCACTCGGCCCACGGGACCGCTGGGTCGGTAATCTTTAACGGCGTCACGGTCTCGGGCCTGTATGGTCGAGGTTCTCTTCGCGCTCGGCATTGTCGTCGCTATCTTCGTCGGTTTCAACATCGGGGGGTCCTCGACGGGGGTCGCGTTCGGACCCGCCGTCGGATCGAACACGCTGTCGAAGCTCTCGGCGGCGGCGCTGATGACGGTGTTCGCGATGGCCGGGGGGCTCATCGTCGGCCCCGCGGTCGTCAAGAGCCTCGGGAGCGACCTCGTCGCGACGCAGTTCTCGCCGCTCATCAGCATCGTCGTGCTCTTTTTCATCGGCGTTGCCCTCTTCCTCTCGAACGTCGTCGGCGTCCCGGCCTCGACGTCGATGACGGCGGTGGGGGCCATCGCCGGACTCGGCCTGGCTCGCGGGACGCTCAACGCCGGGCTGATGCTGGAAATCGTCGTCTGGTGGCTCGTCTCGCCCATCCTCGCGTTCTGGGTCAGCGGCGTCATCGGGCGGTACTTCTACCCGAAGCTGGTCGCGTGGTTCGCCGTCTCACAGAGCGAGGGTGCGCTGCTCAACTACGACCGTTCGGGGTCGATTCCCCGCCCGTCCCTGGGCGAGAACACGACGCCACGCGAGTTCGTCGGCACCGTCGTCGTCATCGGTATCGGCTGTTACATGGCCTTCTCGGCGGGGGCAAGCAACGTCGCCAACGCGGTCGCGCCGCTGGTCGGCAACGGCTCGCTGGACCTCTATCCGGCCATCGTGCTGGGCGGGGCCGCTATCGGGCTGGGCGCCTTTACCATCGCCCGGCGGACGATGGACACGGTCGGCAACGACCTCACCGACCTGCCCCTCGTGGCAGCTATCGTCGTCGCCACGGTCGCCTCGACCATCGTCACCTTCCTCTCGGCGCTTGGCATCCCCGCCAGCTTCGTCATCATCGCGACCATGAGTATCGTCGGCCTGGGCTGGGGTCGGGCGACCAGGATGACGCGCCTCTCGGACACGGTCACGGGACAGGAGGCCCCGGACGTCTCGGTCGGTGCACTGACCGCCGACGCCGACGACGCGCCGACTGTCGGTGGGAAGAAGGGGACGCCGGAGCCGAGCGAGCCCGACCCCATCGGCGAGGAGTCACGCGAGGACCTGCCGAAAGCCTCGGACCTGTTCGAACCGGCGACCACCGCCCGGGTCATCTTCCTCCAGAACGTCGTTCCCTCCATCGCGACCGTCGCCGCGTACCTCGTCTTTCGCTTTCTTCCAGTGTTTTGACGCCGCTCAGTCTTTCATAATCGTACATCCGGGCTGTTCGAAGGGCAAAGTCTAACAAGACGGGGGCCGAACCCGGCTATGATGCCCACGGTAGAGTACCTAAACTACGAAGTAGTGGACGACAACGGCTGGGACATGAACGACGACGACGTCTTCAGTGAGGCCGCGGACCTCGGCCTCGACGACGAGGACCACGGCTCACTCGAAGTCAACGAGGGCGAGTATATCCTCGAAGCGGCCGAGGCCCAGGGCTACGACTGGCCCTTCTCGTGTCGCGCCGGCGCCTGTGCGAACTGTGCCGCCATCGTCCTCGAAGGCGAAATCGACATGGACATGCAGCAGATTCTCAGCGACGAGGAAGTCGACGAGAAGAACGTCCGACTGACCTGCATCGGCAGCCCGGACGCCGACGAGGTCAAGATCGTCTACAACGCCAAGCACCTCGACTACCTGCAGAACCGCGTCATTTAATTGCACGTGTGGGTACATCGTGCCCACAGACCCCTCCACGAAGGGTCGAGAGCTGCGACCGGATAGCAGGATAAACGGGGTCTCATCCTGAGACTCCGCGCTTTTGCGGCTCGGAGATAACTCCCGTCAGCCGCGTCTGGGCCGAACCAGCGAACGCGATGACTGTGCGCGCGGCCTTCGCGTGGATACGAACCGACCGTGCAGGGACACGAATCGTCGATTCAATCGGTAACTCTACAACGACGTACCCTCACCACATACAGTATGTCTGACGATGTCGTGGCAGATGTTAGCAAACTGACGAGCGAACATGTGACAGTAACGCGGCATCGAGAACTGCTGAAAGCCAGTGAAGTGTATCTCGACGTCCGATTTGACTACCCGGACGCCGGAGCAGTCTGGGATGGGTCCGTTCCGGTGTATTACCGCCGGACGGGTGTATTCGAGGAAACACCGGAGGGAATGGCCGACATAATCGAACAGGCCTACGACAATATGCATCCCTCGAAGAGGGCCCACTGGGAAGCACAACAGCGGGACCACTGGGCGGATTTTTCGGGCACTGTCACGGACAAGTTCTTTTACGTCCTCATCGACGCAGCGTGGCACTGTGGCCACGAATTTCCGGAGAACAACAACCCGTCCCGCAGAATACAGGACATCAAAGAGAACGGCTACACCCTCTCGTCGAAGCGAATGCACTGTGACGAGTGTGGCAAGAGCAAGATGCACCGACAGATTGTCCGGTTCCCGCGGGGCGGACCGACCGGCTACGAAACACTGTCCGACGAGCTGCGAGAGCGCATCATCGAGACACTGGGCAAGTACGACGTGTACGAAAATACGACACGGCAACAGGGGCTCCTCCCGGACCACAAATTCCCCGAAATCCGGTGGGACGAGACTGTCCGCGAAGCGAACCCGGATGATATGCCGGACGCGGACATCGAAGCGAAGTTCCAGTTGCTGGACAACCAGCGGAACCAACAGAAGCGCGAGGTCTGTCGTAACTGTTTCCAGAACGGAAAGCGCGGCAAACCGTTCGGTATCGACTTCTTCTACGAGGGCGACGAGGAGTGGCCGGCCGACGTGCCCGAACAGGGTCCAGACGCCGAACAGGGCTGTGTCGGCTGTGGCTGGTACGACATGGAGAGATGGCGGAAAGAACTGAACAAACAGCTCGCCGAGGTGAAGTGAGGCCTACTCGGCCCGTTCTTCGCGTATCTCCTCGAGTGTCGGTCGAAGGCCGCGAGCGATGTGGTTTGCGAGGTTGACCGGCACCGCGTTTCCGATCTGCACGAAGGTCCGTTTCATCCGGCCCTCGAAGATGAAGTCGTCGGGGAACGACTGGAGTCGCGCCATCTCCCGGGACGACACACAGCGGTCCAGTTCGGGGTGGATATGGACGCCGCCGTGGTTCTCTTTGACGGCCATACTGGGAACGCCCGGGTACTGGCGCTTCCACGCGTCCTTGTAACTGTCGTACAGTGACTCGCCGGGGCCAACTTCGGAGATGCGTTCGATAGTGTCTTCCCTGTGGTTGGTCCACTCGTGATTTATATCCGGGTTCCGTGGCTCGTCTTTCAGGTCGGCAATCGCCTCGTCACAGGCCAGGTACTCCGACTCGTCGAGCACGGGGTTCGGATACGGGTTCTTCTTTCCGAACTTGTTCCCGAGAAACACGGACCGAGAGCGGATCTGTGGCACCTCGTAATCAGCGGCTTCGAGAATCTGGACTGCGAGCGGATACCCAGCGTCTTCAAAGTCGTTCAGTATCTTCTGGAACGCCTTCCCGTCCTCGATCGTCGTGATTCCGGGGACGTTCTCCATGGCGAGAAACCACGGGTCGATGACATCTAGCAGTCGGATGATCTCCTGATAGAGAACGTTGCGTTCGTCCTCAGCGTCACGCTCACCGGCAATCGAGAACCCCGGACAGGGGAAGCCTGCCAGCAGCACGTGGACAGTCCGGTCGCCGATGATTTCGTCCACTTCCTCCGCTGTGACCTCTCGAATGTCCTTGTTCAGGTGGGTCGCAGAATCGAAGTTCCGCTCGTAGGTTGCGGCCGCATCGGGGTCTTTTTCCACACCGGCGATTGGATTGTAGTTGGACTGTTTAAACCCTAACGTGAGACCGCCTGCCCCCGAGAACAGGTCGATAACGTTGTACGTGAACCCGTCCGTGTCGACGTCCGCGGAGTCGACCCACTCTACTTTGTTGAGATTCGTAAAGCTCCCTTGCAGTTGTTCAGCCTTCTTGTGATACTTTTTCATCGACTGAACTCTCTCGACTTTCGTCTTCTCGGCTCTTCCGGCTCCCTCGCTCATAACAGGCGTACACCCCACTTCTTCGCATCTCTTGATAAAGTGCAGGGTTTGATTTACTCACGGTCGCGGGCCCGACAACGAACCCTGTCCCCGTCTCCGAGCGACCGCGACTACACCAGCAGCAGGACGACCGCGACGAGCAGCAGGACGCCGACGATGAGCGCGACGATGGTCTCGCTCCCCATCCCCGACTCGCCGCCGGCCGTCGCCGCGGGTGTCTCGGCCGTCGTCTCCGTCGTCGCCGTCGCCCCGTCGTCGCTCGGCGTGAGGTCGATATCCTCGATGCCGTCCTCGTAACTCCGGCGCGCGTCTCTGACGGTGGCGATGTGGACTCCCAGCTCCTCGGCCAGCTCGGCGTTCGAGAGGTCGGGCTCTCGCACCGACCGTTCGAGAATCTCCGCCTCGAGCCCGCTCCGGGCGTCCCTGACGACGGCGGTATGGGTCCCCAGCGTCTCGGCGATGTCGGCGTTGGACGCCTCCGGGTTCCCCAGCGTGTGAGCCAGCACTTCCGCCTGGACGTCGCTGCGGAGGTCACGGACGAGCGCGGTGTGTGTCCCGACCGCCTCGGACAGTTCCGCGTTCGAGAGGTCGGGGTCCTCCGCCAGCCGCTGCAGGACGGCCGCCTGCGTCCCCGAGAGGGTGTCGAGCACTCGCTCGCGCGAGGAGAGTGTCCCCGGGCTCGAATCGCCGTCGTCGCGCTCCGCGGCTGCCCGCTTTGCCTTCCGGAGGTCACGGACCAGCGCGGTGTGTGTCCCCGTCTCCTCGGCGATGTCTGCGTTCGACATCCCCGGCTCGGAGTCGAGCAGGTCGAGGATGTACTGCTGGGTCGGCGTCGGGCTGTCGATTCCCATACTCACACCTCCCCGAACGGCGTCCCACTCGCCCGCGCGTTGTGTTCGTCGTCGGTCCCACCAACGTCCCGTTTAATTCGCACCAGTCTCCCGCTCATACAGCTTTCAACATCAAGCTACGATAATCAATCTACCGGGAACTTTAATATATGACTATGTACGACCTCGCGCTCTCGGGCCAGGTAGCGTGGTCAGACGGCTCTGCACCGCCGATTGGCGACGCCAGACCTCTCGCCGCGTCCGGTTTCACAATCGTCCCTACCGGAACCATTAGGGCCGTCGACGTGGGATGGGGAGTCGTGCTGGGGTCGATACCGGACCTGTTACGACTGCTCGCCGTCCCCGTGTTCGGCTGGGCGGCCTACCGAGACATCGAGACCCGTCGCGTCCCGAACAAAACGTGGGTCCCCCTGGCCGTGCTGGCCGTCGTCCTGCTGTGCTGGGACACCTACGCCGTCGTGAACGGGCCGACGAGCGGTCGCCTCTTTTTCACCCAGGTCGCCATCAGTCTGGGGTTCGTCGCGCCGCTTTCCTACGGCTTCTGGCTCATCGGCGGCATCGGCGGGGCGGACGCCAAGGCGTTCATGGTCGTCGCCGTCCTCTTTCCCGTCTACCCCACCTACTATCTGCCGACGGTGGCGCTGCCGCTGGAACCCTCGTTCGTCGGCGTCTTCTCGCTGACCATCCTCTCGAACACCGTGCTGGCGGGGCTGGTCTACCCGCTGGGGGTCGCGGCCGGGAACCTCGCCCGCGGCCGGTTCTGCCGGGCGATGTTCATCGGCAAGCCGGTCGCCGTCGAGCGCATCCCCGAGGAGTACGGCCGCCTGCTGGAGACGCCCGACGGGTTCACCCGCGCGGGGCTGGACCTCGACGCGCTCAGGATGTACCTCAAGTGGCGCGGCGCCTCGTTAGCGGCGCTGCGGGCCGACCCGGACAGCTACAGGAACCCCGACTCGCTGCCCGAGGAGCCGAACCCGCCCGGTGACGGCTCGTTCGTCACGGATGGGGGCGTCGACGACACGGCGACGGACGGTGGCGTCCCCGCCGAGGGCTCGGCCGACCAGTTCGGCACGGCCGGCACCGCCGACCCCTGGGGCGCCGAACGGTTCCTCGACGACATCGAGGGATCGGCCTACGGCACCGACCCCGAGACGTTGCGTGAGGGGCTCGAACTGGTCGCCGACGCCGACGAGGTGTGGGTGTCGCCGGGCATCCCGTTCCTCGTCCCGATGTTCGCCGGGCTGGTCGTGTCGCTGATCTACGGCGACGTGCTGGTCGCGCTGCTTTCGGCGCTGGGCTTCGCGTGACGCCACGCAGCCGTGCAAAAGACCTATCTTCGGGACAGGCGACGCTCGAACTATGACCGACCTAACGCTTGCATTCGACGACAACGAGTACCTCCCGGCGGTCGCCCAGGACGCCGACTCCGGCGAGGTGTTGATGCTCGCGTACGTCACCGAGGAAGCCCTCGAACAGACACGCGAGACGGGCTACGCCCACTACTACTCGCGCAGCCGCGACGAGCTCTGGAAGAAGGGCGGCACGAGCGGCCACACGCAGGAAATCGAGGCGGTCCGGGTCGACTGTGACGGCGACGCCCTGCTGTATCTGGTCGACCAGTCCGGCGGCGCCTGCCACACCGGCTACGAGTCGTGTTTCTACCGGACGGTCGACGGTAAGGAAGTCGGCGAAGAAGTGTTCGACCCCGACGACGTCTACTGATGACCGACGCTGCCCAGCGGCTCCACGAGGCCGCCACGCAGCGCCGGCGGGCCCGCGACCGCGTCGAGGAGATCGGTGAAGACGAACTCCGGCGCTGTCGGGACGTCTATCGGGAACTCCACGACCTGCTCGACCGCTACGAGGATACGGCGACGGGGAGCGGCAACTTCCAGGCCTACACCGAGTTCGAGGGGCGGGTCGCGAATCTGGCCGAGGACTTAGACGACGACCTCCCGGAGAAGGAGACCTTCGAGGGCGTCGACGACTACCTCCAGCAACGGCGCCTCAGCGTCTCCGACTTCGAGACCGCCCGTCGCAAACTCGAACCCGTCGGCGACGTGGTCGACCGACTCGACGAGTGGGAACAGTCCCGCGAGCGGTACCGGGACGCCCGGCGCAAGGCGCGCAGGCGGCTGAACGACCTGGGCGACCGCATCGAGGAACTGGAACGGCTCCAGCGGCTCGGCGATGCGGACCTGACGGCGCCGGTCGAACACCTCAGAGACCCCATCGAGACCTACGACGAGCGCGTTCGCGAGGCCTTCGGCGAGTTCCGGTCGTCGGCGCCGGCCCGCGAGGTGCTGTCGGCGGTGGCCCGGGCCGATTCGTACCCGCTGGTCGACTTTCAGTCGCCGCCCGAGGACCTGCTGGGCTACGTCCAGCGCTACGAGGCGGGCACCGAGCCGATTCCCCGGCTGCTGGAGTACGCCGACTACTCCGCCTCGAAGCTCGACCACTACGTCGACGACACCGGGTCGCTCAAGCGCGCTGTCGGCACCCGCCGGACCTACCTCCGCACCCTCGACGCCGCCCCCCTCACCGTCGGGTGGCCCCCGCCGCCGGCCGACCACCTCCCGTGGCTCGTCCGCGAGTACCGCTCGGTGCTGTCGGGCTTTGCCGGCGAGGACGTCGTCACGGCGCTGCGGGACGTGCGCGCACTCGCCCATCGGGAGGACTACGAACGGCTGCGAGAGAGCGCGCTCGCCCGGGCGGAACTCGCCACAGAGGAACGCGAGCGGCTGGCGAGCGGGGCCGTCGAGGAGGAACTGCAAGACGTTCGTGACGAGCAAGCCGCTATCGAGGACGCGCTGGCGGAACACGAGGCGCTGTGATATCATTCGAGACAGAGCGAACGGATCTGCGACCGAGGGAGACGCTCCACAGCTATCGATAGCGTTCGTGGTCGACGCCGGGTACGTTCCCGAAGTGACTGTCGCCAGCGAGGACGGGCTCGTCGCGCTCCAGTGCGGTTGCTGCGATTGCGGCATCCCCTTTGCCGATTCCGGGCCCGTCACCGGCGTCCGCAACAGCTATCTGTTTACCGAGCAGCCGCCCGGCCCGGCGGGAGATGCTCGGCGTCATGTCGACCAGTGGGTAGGAATCGAGTACGGCTTCTACTCGCTGGCGTTCTTCGCGCGTGTCTGCAACCTTCGCGACACCGATGTAGAGTTCCAGGACGGTCATCGACGGAATCACCAGTGGAACGCCCGCAGCTTCGAGCTCCCGTTCCTTCTCGACAGCTGCCTCGACGCCGTCGACGATATCCAGAATGAAGCTCGTGTCGACGATCATTCGAACCGCTCGGCCACGTCACGGGCCTCGTCGCGGTCCTGCTTATCGGCCTCCTCGATGGCGTCTCGCATCTCGCTCACCTGCGCTTCGTCGAAAACGTCGCGGAGGTCTCTGAGCGAGCGCCCGCCGATGAGCCGCGCCACGGCGTCACTGAACGACTCGTCGTCGCGCTTGTTCGCCTTGATACGTTCGTACACGTCGTCTTCGAGACGGATCTGCTGTGACATTCCTGTCGACAGCGTTGACGCTCTACGGGAATCAAGATTTGGGTGCGACGGGACGTGGCACCGACGCTCCTCACTCACCACGCTCGGCGGCGCCGACCATCTGGCCGGCGAGTTCCTCCGCCCGCTCGGGGGTGCGCGCCTCCGCATACACCCGAACTACCGGCTCCGTCCCCGACGGCCGGGCCAGCACCCAGCCGTCGCCGTAGTCCAGCCGCCAGCCGTCGGTCGTGTCGAGGTCGCCCGTCGCCTCGGTGGCGTGGGCCTCGATGCCGGACAGCATCGCTTCGCGGGCGGCCTCGTCGTCGACGTGGAGGTTCCGGCGGACGTTGTAGTACTCGTCGTAGGGGGCCACCAGCTCGCTGGCGGGTCGGTCGGCCAGGAGCTCACAGAAGCGGGCGGCGGTGTAGGCGCCGTCGCGGGCGATGCGGTAGTCCGGGAAGAGGACGCCGCCGTTGCCCTCGCCGGCGATGGCGACGTGGGCGCCCTCGGCCTGGCGCTCCGCGATGCGGCTGACGATGTACGTCGACCCGATGGGGGTCAACGAGAGGGAGGCGCCGGCGTCTTCGACGACGTCGACGAGCCGCTGGGAGGCGTTGACGGCGCTGACGACGCCGTCGCCCTCCTGCAGTTGTGCGGCCGCGAGCGCGGCGAACGTGGCGCTGCCGTCGATGTGCTCGCCGCGCTCGTCGACGAACATCGCTCGGTCCCCGTCGCCGTCGTGGGCGATACCGAGGTCGGCGTCGGTGGCTCGCACGTACGACCGCAGGTCCCCCAGCGTCGCCGCCACCGGTTCGGGATTCCGGCCGGGGAAGTGGCCGTCGGGCTGGGCGTTGACCGTGTGGACCGTACAGCCCAGCTCTCGGAAGAGCTCCGGGCTGACCAGCGCGCCGGCGCCGTGGCCGGGGTCGACGACGACGGTGAGGTCGGCGTCGGCGATGCGCTCGCGGTCGACCGACCGCAGGACCCCGGCCTTGTAGTCCCGGCGGGCGCGCTCGACGCGACGGTCGGCCCCCATCCGGTCCCAGGACGCGTGGCTGGGTTCGACCGACAGCGCGCGCTCGACCTCGTCCAGCGTCGCCCGGCTCAGCTCGACCCCGTCGGCGCCGATGAGTTTGATACCGTTGTACGCCGGCGGGTTGTGACTCGCCGTCACCATCAGCCCCGGGACGCCCTCGGCCTCGCAGTAGGCCTGCAGCCCCGGCGTCGGGACGACGCCCAGCCTGTCGACGTCGAAGCCCAGTCCGGTAAAGCCGCCCGTCACGGCGTTCTCGTAGGTCCGCCCGGTGGTCCGGGTGTCCCGGGCGACGGCGACCCGGTCGGTGTCCGTGGCCCACACGCTCCCCGCGGCCTGTGCGACCTGCATGGCGTCCTGTGGCGTCAGCTCCTCGCCGGCGACGCCCCGCACGCCGCTCGACCCGAACACGTGCATTCACGCTGAACTGCGTCGCCGACTGATTTAGGAATGTCGACAGCCACAACCGGTGTCGCTCGGCCGACACGCACCGATTCCAACAGTCATTAGCCGTCGCGCCGTTCACAGCAGGTATGGCCAACCAGGAACTCATCGCGGCGCTGCGGGACGCTGATGCCGTCAGATACGGGGAGTTCGAGCTCTCGCATGGCGGCACTTCGAACTACTACGTCGACAAGTACGTCTTCGAGACGAACCCCCGGTGTCTGGAACTCATCGCCGCGGCCTTCGCCGAGCGGCTCGGCGACGACAAGCTCGCCGGCGTCGCCCTCGGTGGCGTGCCGCTGGTCGCCGTCACCAGCGTCGAGACGGGGCTGCCCTACGTCATCGCTCGCAAGAGCCAGAAGGAGTACGGCACCGCGAACCTCGTCGAGGGCGAGCTCACCGAGGGCGAGGAAGTCGTCATCGTCGAGGACATCGCCACGACCGGCCAGAGCGCTATCGACGCCGCCGAGGCACTGCGCGACGCCGGCGCGGTCGTCGACCGCGTCTTGGTCGTCGTCGACCGTGAGGAAGGCGCGACCGAAAACCTCGCCGAAGCCGACCTCGAACTCGAATCGCTCGTGACCGCCTCGGACCTGCTGGCCGACGCACCCGAAGACGTCGACGCGTAGGGCCGGTACGGGCCAGGGTGTCTCTGCCCGCGTCACGAGCCCCGATTTAGTCGGCCACTAGACATCATTTCTGGCCTGACTCGTCACTCTTAACCTGCCTACTGACAACGCCACCGTAATGGGTACGCTGGAGCGGTTCTTCGACCTCGACGACCACGACACCGACGTATCGACCGAGATACTCGCGGGCGTGACGACCTTCCTGACGATGAGTTACATCGTCATCGTCAACCCTGCCATCCTTAGCGCCGCCATCGCCGTGGAGGGTCGGACGCCCGGCCAGACCATCCAGATGCTGGCCGTGGTGACTATCATCTCCGCCGCGGTGGCGACGCTCATCATGGCGCTGTACGCGAACCGGCCGTTCGCACAGGCCCCGGGACTGGGGCTGAACGCCTTCTTCGCTTTCACCGTCGTCCTCGGACTGGGCGTCCCGTGGCAGACGGCCCTGGCCGCCGTCGTCGTCCAGGGGGTGCTGTTCATCGTGTTGACACTCGTCGGCGCCCGCGAGTACCTCATCAAACTGTTCCCCGAACCGGTGAAGTTCGCCGTCGGGGGCGGTATCGGGCTCTTTCTGGCTATCATCGGGCTGGAAGCGATGCACGTCGTCGCTTCCGACCCCGCGACCTTCCTGCAGTTCAACCCCGTCTTCGCGACCGACCCCATCGCCATCATCTCCGTCGTCGGGCTGTTCATCACGTTCGCGCTGTACTCGGCCGAGGTGCCGGGCTCTATCGTCCTCGGCATCGTCATCACGACCGTCCTCTCCTACGCGGCCAGTGCGCTGGGCTATACGGCGGCGAACCCACAGGTCTCCGAGGGCGTCTCGCTGTACACGCCCGCGAGTCTGACCGGACAGACCGACATCGTCTACTCCGCGGCCGGCTACGACATCACGCCGCTGGTCGGTGCGTTCATCGAAGGGTTCTCCAACGTCGACGCGCTGGGCTTCTCGCTCATCGTGTTCACCTTCTTCTTCGTGGACTTCTTCGACACCGCCGGGACGCTGACCGGCGTTTCCCAGATCGCGGGCTTCCTCGACGAGGACGGCAACCTCCCGGAGATGGACAAACCGCTGCTCGCCGACGCTATCGGCACCACCGTCGGCGGCATCATCGGCACCTCGACGGTGACGACGTACATCGAGTCCTCGACCGGCGTCGAAGAGGGCGGCCGGACGGGGCTGACCGCGCTCGTGGTCGCCCTGCTGTTTCTCGCCTCGCTCGCCCTGGTCCCGCTGGCGGCCGCCGTCCCGCTGCACGCCTCCCACATCGCCCTGGTCGTCGTCGCCGTGCTCATGCTGCGCAACATCGTCGATATCGACTGGGACGACCTGAGCCACGCCATCCCGGCCGGGCTCACCATCTTCATCATGCCCTTTACGTACTCCATCTCCTACGGTATCGCCGCCGGCATCATCGCCTACCCGATCGTCAAACTCTCACAGGGCGACGCCCGCGACATCCACGCCGGGCAGTGGGTACTGGCCGCGGCGTTCGTCTTTTACTTCTTTGTCCGAACCAGCGGCGTCATCGGCGGCGCTCTCTGACGGCGGCCGCACACACCACCGACGCGCTTTTTCCGGTCGGCCGTGTAGATACTTGCGTAATGGCGAATCTCGAACTCTACGAACTGGAGGGGTGTCCGTACTGCGCGAAGGTAACGAAGAAACTCGACGAACTGGGCCTGGAGTACGACTCGAACATGGTCCCCCGCTCACACAGCGAGCGGACCGAGGTCGAGGAAGTGTCGGGCCAGACCGGTGTCCCTGTACTGGTCGACGAGGAACACGGCATCGAGGGGATGCCCGAGTCCGACGACATCGTGGAGTATCTCGAAGAGACGTACGGCTCCGGCGCAGCGTAAGCGCGGACCGGCGACCGCTCCCGGCCGTCAGGCCGCGTCTTCCTGGGGTTCCTCGCCGCGTTCCATGATGAGGTCCCGGAGGTCGTCGGCGTCCTGAATCTCTTCCATCTCTTCCTTTTCGATGAGCGCCGTCCCGTCGACGGATTCGCGGGTGAGTTCGTCGACGACGTACACCGACCGCGTCCGGGTGACCTCGCCGACGGAGGACATGATACGGGCGCGCTTCTCGGCGGCCTCGGTGAAGGCGGAGTGGCCAGTCAACACCTGCTCGCGCCGGCGGGCGTTCTCGTTGACCGTCTTGAACGGCGCGCGGTTGGTCGGGTGGACCTCGAAGCCGATGCGGGTGAAGACGGTGGCGATGGGTTCGTCTTCGGGCGCCACGTCGGGGTCGTCGGGCGTCGGCTCCTCGTCGCGGATCTCCTCGGCGCCGTCCAGCACGCTGACCGGCGAGGTGAGGGGGGCGTCGAACAGGTCCTCGAGTTCGGCGGCGACCTCGACGGAGGCGTCCATCCCGTCCTCGTACTTCGAGACCGTCCGTCTGGAGACGCCCAGCTCCTTGGCGAGTTTGCCCAGCGACCACTCCTTCCGTTCGCGGACGTCCGCAAGCACTTCGGAGTCGATGTTGACGTACAGCCCGCCCGGCGCGGCGTAGATGAGCGGCGGGACCTCCTCGACGAACAGGTCGAGCGCCGTATCGGGCGAGAGGACGGGGACGCCGTTGCGGAAGTACACCACCCCGGGCTTCAGCTCCTCGTCGCGCGTTCGCAGGCCGACGACGATGGGGGTCGCGTTGAGGTAGGTGCCGAGCCGGCGCATCTCCGCGCCGGTCCGCGCGTCGAAGGCGTCGATGTTACCCAGAATCTTCACGAGCAACACGTCCTCGCCCCGCCTGGCCGCGATGTCGAAGCTCTTCGGTCGAATCGCACACCGGTCGCTCACGAGGAAGCCGGCGTCCTCGAGCATGGCGGTTACGTTGCCTACCAGTGCGGACCGTGACATCTGCTCTCTACTGGGGCTTAAGCCATTCACCCCATATATGCGTTGTGCCGTCCCTGAAATCGGGGTTAGTCACGTCCTGAACGCCGGTATCAGTGACGGGAACGGCGGTGTGGGCTCGTCTCGCTTCTCTCTAGACTGCGTTCGGACAGCCCTCGCCCGAGTGGCCGACGACGAAACCGCTATCCCGGAGAACCCAGTACCCGGACCTGTGACCGTCGTCGGACTGGACGATACCGATTCCCGGGAGACAGGGATGTGTACGACCTACGCCGCCGCCGAGCTGGCCGACCGGATACGCGACGCCGGCGGCGAGGTCGAACGCCTGCTGCTCGTTCGGCTCAATCCGGCCGTCGAGCACAAGACCCGCGGGAACGCCGCGCTCGCAGTCCACACGGACCTCGACGCCGACCGGGCGCTCTCGCTGGCCCGGGACGCCCTCGAGATGGCCCGGACCGACGACCCGAAGACGAACCCCGGCGCCGTCGTGGCCGACTGCGACCCCGACGACGTGCCGCCCCAGGTGGCCGACTTCGCGCTCGAGACGATTCGGACGATTCAGGACCGGCCGACGGCGACGCTACTTGCCGACACCGTCGGGTTCGCGCGCTGCCAGCGGGGCAACGGTCGGGGGCTGGTCGGCGCGCTGGCGGCCGTCGGCGCGTGGGCCGCCCTCTCGGACTGGACGTACGAACACATCGCCTACCGCGAGCCCGGCCGCTGGGGGAGCGACCGCGACGTCGACGCCGAGAGCGTCCGTTCGGCGGCCGACGAGCACTACCCGGTGGTGTGGGACACCGTCGACCGCGCGTCGGGCTACCCAGTCTGTGTGCCCCGGACGCCGTGTCCCATCCTCTACGGGATTCGAGGCGACGACCCCGAGGCCTGTCGCGCCGTCGCCGACGCCATCGAGGGCGAGCCGGTCGCCCGGCGCGCCACCTTCGTGACCAACCAGGGGACCGACGTCCATCTGCAGGACGGCGCCGTGGGGGCGCTCGCCGACGACAGCGCCTACCGGGTCAGTGGCACCGTCGTCGGCGCGCCCGAAACCCGCGAGGGCGGCCACGTCTTCCTGCCGATCGCTGCCGGCGACGACCGCCTCCAGTGTGCCGCGTTCGAGCCCACCAAACGCTTTCGGGACCGCGTGCGGGCCCTGCGGGTCGGCGACGAGATTACGGTCTGTGGGGAGGTGAGCGACGGGACCCTCAAACTGGAGAAGTTCGCGGTCCGGGAGCTGGTGCGGACCGAGCCGTCGACGCCGACCTGTCCCGACTGCGGACACAGGATGTCCTCGGCCGGGCGCGACCAGGGCTACCGCTGTCGGGACTGCGGGACCAGCGCCGACGGGAAGGTCGAGCGGCCGCTCGACCGCGAGCTCGAACCGGGGTGGTACGAGGTGCCGCCCGTGGCGCGGCGACATATCGCCAAACCCCTGGTGCGTGGCGGGTTCGACGGGGCGACCCGTTCGGAGCGGTAGAGAATTGAGGTGTACGGCGAGTGACGGAGTCGTTTGTTCGGACGCGAACGGAGTGAGCGTCCGGTTTTTCGCCCACGTTTTTGCCGCGAGCGGTCGCCAGCGGCGACCCGAGCGGGAAAAAGGTGGTCGTGGAGCCGCTGGTGCGTGGCGGGTTCGACGGGGCGACCCGTTCGGAGCGGTAGTGTTGCAAGCGTTACAGACTCGGGGTCGGTAGCCCCGGCCGACGAAACAGTAGGCCGGTCAAACTCTCCGCGGGACCCCGATTATGGATGGTATAACAATACGTTTCGTGCCGGTAGAGAGCCTATGAACAGCGAGCCGTCGTCGTCGGATATCGAGACGCGACCCCCACTTCCGCAGGACGAGTTCAGTGAGGCACTGCTCACCAGCGAACTGGAGCCCACCGCCGACGGTGGCCAGCGTGCCCTGCTGTACCCCGACGACCGGCCGGACGTCGAGATGTCGACCCACTGGCTGGCGGCCCCCGAACGGCTGCTCGTCGACCTCGAGAGCGTTCGGTAACGCCTTCTCCCCCGATAACCGACCGGTAACAATACTATTTCCCGGTGACAGCCCGTCTATGGGCACTGAACAACGGGAAGCGTCCGGCGGGACGCCCTCGCCCGACCCCGACGAAGGCGTCCTTCCGGCGGTCGTCAGAAGCCGTTCGGACGGGACCGAGCGGTACATCTGCTACGCCTCCGACGTCGACCCTGCCGAGGTCGACTCACAGTGGGTCTCGGTCGACGCCGACACGCCCGTGTCGCTGGTGTTGTGGCGCTAGAACGTGTCGATGTTCGTCCCGACCGAACAGACGTACTCGCCGGTGGCGACCTGTGGGAGCCGGCGCGAGCGCCAGAAGACGCCGGCCGAGTCGGCGGTTATCTCGGTCTTCGTTCCGCCGAAGACGTCGGTCACCTCGAACAGCGTGTCGCCGCGGCTCACGCGGTCCCCGAGGTTCGGGTGGAAGTCCACGAGTCCGCCCACGGGTGAGCCGTACTGCTCGAAGCCGGTGGCCCGGGCCTGGGGCGAGGGGGTGTACTTGCCGGTGAGAAAGTCGTAGTACCGCAGGACGTTGAAGACGCCGTCGACGCCCGCCCGAATCGACTCCTCGTCCCAGCCGACACAGCCGCCCAGTTCCGGGTCGATGGTCGGGACGCCCTCGTCGGGGGCCGCTCGCGCCAGCTGGCCGTCGGGCCCCTTCTGGTCTAAGATGTAGCCGCAGTCGAACACCTTCGCGAGTTCGAGACACTCCTCGTGGAGGCGGTGGCGCGAGCCACACCGGACCCGCACTTCCTCTATCATCCGCGAGGTCGACCCCTGGTGGAGGTCGACGACGAGGTCGGCGCTGACGGCGGCGTCGTGTGTCGCCGCGGCGATGCGCTCGCTGGAGGTGCCCGAGGCGTCGCCGGGGTAGGCCCGGTTCATCTTCGTGTCGTCGATGGGGTTGCGGTGTTGTGCGACCTGGAAGGCGTGGTAGTTGACGATGCCACAGACGAGAATCGTCCCCGAGAGCTCGCTCGGGTCCAGCTGTGGGACGACCCGCTGGACGACGCCGACGCCGTTCAGCTCGTCGCCGTCACTCGCGGCCTGCATGTAGAGCGTCCTGCCGTCCTGTGACCCGTTGACGACCGCGACGGGCAGGCCGACGGGGCTGCCGTCGCGGGTCTCGCCGACCTCCAGACGCCCGGTGTCTATCTCACCGGGAGCGGCACTCGCCGTACCGAGAGTTACCATTACGCACCCATTCGGGCTGTCCGACTTTACTGGTTCGGATTCGCGGTGGCGAAATCGCCCCGTGGCCCCGTCACGACACCGATGGGGTCTTTTTCCACCCCCGCCTACCGGTGGACGTGACCGAGTCCGAACCGGAGAGTGGCGCCGCGGCGATGGTCGCCGCGCTGAACGTCCCGCGGAACGCGAAGTACGGCTTCAGCCTCGCCGCCCTCGTGACGGCGGGGCTGGTCGCCCTGTTCGTCCTCCCCGGAACGACCCGCCCGACCTACCTCTACGGGGCGCTCGCGTTCGTCCTGCTCGTCTCGCTGGGCGGCCTGCTGACGGCTCTCTTTACGGTCGTCTCGGCGGTCAGGCTCGCTCGCTCGGCCCCGTGAGCGCCTCGAGGCGCTCGGCGCCGGTGCGGGTCCCTTTCGCGAGCAACACGTCGCCGGCCTGCAGTGGCGTCGCCGGACCGGGCGAGACGACCCACTCGCCGCCCTCTCTCCCCGTGCGGTCGCTCTCGCCGGCCCCCCGCCGGATGGCGATGATACGCATCCCCGTCTCGGTCTTGACGGCGACCTCGCCGATGGTCCGGCCCGCCAGCTCGCTGTCGTCGGCCACCGTCGCGCGGACGATTATCTCGTCGGACTCCCGGACGGCTTCGGCGACGACCGGATGCGTCGAGAGGCCCCTGAGGACGCCCTCGCTGATCTCCAGAGCGGCGTCCGAAATCACCTCCGTCGAACGGGCCAGATGGACGAGCCCGCGCAAGGAGACGGGGTCGTCCATGTCGGCGGCCGCCCGGAGCGTCCACGCCTCGAATCTGGACTGCAGCGCGTCCACTTCGGCTTCGAGTTCGACCACCTCCTCGGCGACGGCCTCGCTGTCGAACAGCACCGCGCCGTAGGCCAGGTCCACGGCGAGTTCGCCCATGTCTTTCATCAGGACGATGGAGTCGACGGCGCGTTCGAGGTCCTGTGTGTCTCCTTCGGGGGGTTCCGGCGGAACGTATGGCTCGCCGGTGGCGTCCTGATACACGTCGCTGACGCCGTCTTCAGGCCCCCGAAGGAGAACGACGTCGTCGGCCTGCAGCTGTGTCTCTCGGGTGGGGTTGAGCAACCAGTTCCCCTGTCGGCGGATGGCCAGCGCTCGCACGCCGGTCTCGGTCTCCAGGTTCAGCGCGCCCAGGCTCTGGCCGGACAGGGTCGAGTCGGCGCTGACGGTCGCACGCACGAGCGTCTCGACGGCTTCGGGCAGCGCGGCACGCATCGTGTCAGGCAGGCCGATGTCCTCCAGGACGACTTTCGCGATGTCGCCGGCGGCGTCGCTTATCTTCTCGGCGGCGCCGACCATTCCGAGTACGGGCGCCAGCGACTCGGCGTCGTCGGGCGACCGGCAGGCCATCAGCAGGCTCATCCGCGCGCGGAGCTGGAGCACGTCCATCTTTGCCTCCAGTTCCAGTACCTCGCCCGCCACGTCGTCGCTGCCCAGCAGGACCGCCGAATACGACAGGTCGATGAGCAACTCGGCGGTGTCTTTCATCTCCGCCAGCACCGCCTTGACGCTCACCGGTTCGTACTCGACCGTCCCCGTGGGCTCCATAGCTCCCGATTTGACACCGCCGTTGAAAAGCGTTCGCTCTGTGGTATCTTCTCCCACGATAGCCGTTCCCGGACGGCACCGACAGAACGGGCATTCCTTCCGAAATGCGTTAGCGGACGAACACCATCGCGCGCTAGCGGTGACTGAACGTCCAGTTTCGCGCCGCCGACCATGTGACAGTGACGCCCGGAAAGAAAATGCTTTTCCCGGCAGGTCGGATACGGTTTGGGTATGTCCGACGACCTCAAGAAAGGGCTGGAGGGAGTCCTCGTCACCGAATCCGGTCTCAGCGTGATCGACGGTGACGCGGGCGAACTCGTTTACAGGGGGTACACCATCGAGGACCTCGCGAACGGCGCCAGCTACGAGGAGGTGCTGTACCTGCTCTGGTACGGCCATCTGCCAGACAGCGACGAACTCGACGCGTTCGCGTCGGAGATGGCGACCGAGCGGGAGGTCGACGAGGGCGTCCTCGCGACGGTCCGCGAGCTGGCCGAAGCCGACGAGAACCCGATGGCCGCGCTCCGAACCGCCGTCTCGATGCTCTCGGGGTACGACCCCGCGCCCGAGGACGCAGACCCGACCGACGAGGACGTGAACCTCGCGCGCGGCCGTCGCATCACCGCGAAGATTCCCACCATCATCGCCGCGTTCACCCGCATCCGCAACGGTGACGACCCCGTCGCCCCCCGCGAGGACCTCGGGCACGCCGAGAACTTCCTCTATATGCTCAACGACGAGGTGCCCGACGACGTGCTGGCCGACGTCTTCGACCAGGCCCTCGTCCTCCACGCCGACCACGGCATCAACGCCTCGACCTTTTCGGCGATGGTCACCGCCTCTACCCTGTCGGACCTCCACAGCGCTGTCACCGCCGCCATCGGTACCCTCAAGGGCCCGCTTCACGGCGGCGCCAACCAGGACGTCATGGAGATGCTCAAAGAGGTCGACGACGCCGAGATGAACCCTCTGGACTGGGTCAAAACGGCGCTGGACGAGGGCCGGCGCGTCTCCGGATTCGGCCACCGCGTCTACAACGTCAAGGACCCACGCGCGAAGATCCTCGGCGAGCGCTCCAAAGAGCTCGGCGAGGCCGCCGGCTCGCTGAAGTGGTACGAGATGTCCACGACCATCGAGGAGTACCTCATGGACGAGAAGGGGCTGGCCCCCAACGTCGACTTCTACTCGGCCTCGACGTACTACCAGATGGGCATCCCCATCGACATCTACACCCCCATCTTCGCGATGTCGCGCGTCGGCGGCTGGGTCGCCCACGTCGTCGAGTACATCGAGGACAACCGCCTCATCCGCCCCCGCGCCCGCTACGTCGGGCCGGACCCCGACGAGACGACGTTCGTGCCGCTCGAAGAGCGGTAACCTTCCTCGCCATTTTATACACAGCCGACTATGCGGCCGTGAGCAGCGTCTATCTTTTTTCAAGGCGAGAATCCCGCCGTTTACGGCGGGCGTGAAGCCGACAACTCCCTCACGTTCCACCGTCGGTTGCAGTCTGAATACCCCACGACGGCAAACCTTTATTAGAATTG
>Ga0136589_1000046_pt1 | contig 63518 bp, 75 predicted proteins | sample AntRauMFilla3764_FD_104640 | JGI IMG/M metagenome (GOLD analysis project Ga0136589, IMG submission 104640) | Saline lake microbial communities from Rauer Islands, Antarctica - Metagenome Filla 3 #764 | ecosystem: Environmental > Aquatic > Non-marine Saline and Alkaline > Saline | place...
CACCAGCGTTTCGGCGAGTACTGGAGTGCGCGAGCCTCTGGGAAATCCGATTCGCCGCCACCATTCATCCACTTTTAGCCTACCGAGGAGAGTCATCTCTCCCCGGTGGGCTTTCCGTATTTACAGAGAGTGGGAACGCTGTATTTCGAAATTTCCCACGACGGTACGTATTACCGTTCGATATCGACCGTCGTGCGCACGTCGGCAGCGGAGCGGCCGACTTCGACTGTGTAGCGACCGCTGTCGACGTACCAGCCGTCGTCGTATCGCGAGAGAGCGAGCTCGTCGAGCTCTATCGTCAGAGTCTGTGACTCGCCGGGGTCGAGTGTGACTGGTTGTACTGCGGCGAGCTCGCGCTCCGGGCGTTCGATTCCTTCGACGGAGGGTGGCCGCACGTACGCCTGGACGACCTCTCGTCCGGACCTCTCCCCGACGTTCTCGACAGTGACATCGACAGTGGCATCGCCGACGGCAGTCGCGTCACCGTATTCGAAGGTCGTGTAGGAGTGACCGTGACCGAACGGATACGTGGGCTCGTCGTCTACGGCGTCGAAGTGGCGGTAGCCGACGAAGAGCCCCTCGTCGTAGTGGGCGACGTCGTCCACCCCGGGGAACCGCCGTTCGTCGCTCGCCGGATAGGACTCCTCGGGCGCGAACGTGACGGGGAGACGACCGCTGGGGTCGCGGTCGCCGTATAAGACGTCGGCCAGTGACGCCCCGTCAGCCTGGCCGGGGTACCACTGTTCGACGACGGCGGCCACGTCCTCGCGCCACGGGGTTTCGACCGGCCCGCCGGTTCGGAGGACGGCGATTGTCTGGTCGTTGGCGGCGGCGACCGCCTCGACGAGTTCGTCCTGGCGTCCGGGGAGTGCGAGGCTGTCGCGGTCCCGCGCCTCCGTGGTCGCGTCGCGCACGCAGACGATAGCGACGTCGGCGTCCGCGGCGGCCGCGACGGCGTCGTCGAGCGACGGCTCTTCGTCGGGGCCGTCGTCCTCGCTCTCGTGGCCGCTGTCGACGAACGGCAGGAGGTCGAACAGCGAAACGTTCTCGATCTCCGGGATGCCGCGGGCGCTCGTCACGGTCCCGTCGGCGCGCGCGGTCAGGCCGCCGACCGGGCTGACCGAGTGGAACGGCGTCGTCTCGGAGGAGCCGCCACCGCCGAGTTTGGCCTCGTGGATATGCGGCCCGACGAGCGCCACGTCGGCGTCGTCGGCCAGCGGGAGGACGCCGTCGTTGTCGAGCAGGACGGTGCCCCGGGCGGCGATGTCGCGCGCGATGTCGCGGTGGCGCTCGCTGTCCAGCTCTCCGGGGCGGTCGCGGCCATCGAGCAGGCCGATACGGGCCATCTGCCCGAGAACGCGTGCGACCATATCGTCCAGCCGTCTCTGGGGGACCGACCCGTCGTCGATGGCGTTGCCGAGTGGCGCCCCGAACAGGCCGGCGCGGCTGCCGTCGGGGATGCCGTCGGGCCACTCGAACTCCTCGTCGGGGTCGTCGGGACCGGACGGGACGCCCGGCATCTCCACGTCGAGGCCGGCGTTGGCCGCGCCGACGGTGGTTTCGAGGCCGTACCAGTCAGAGACGACGTAGCCTGCAAAGCCCCACTCGTCTTTGAGGACGTCACCGACCAGACGTTCGTGGTCGCTCATGTGGGTGCCGTTGACGCGATTGTACGCGGTCATCACCGAGCCGACGCCGGCCTCGACGGCGGCGCGGAAGGGTGGGAGATACAGCTCCCGGAGGGTTCGCTCGTCGACGTCTGCGCTGACGGTCGTCCGGTGTGTCTCCTGGTTGTTGGCGACGAAGTGTTTGACGGTGGCTATCACGTCCTCGGACTCGATGCCGTCGACGAGCGCGCGGCTGAGACGGCTGGCGAGTACGGGGTCCTCCGAGAGATACTCGAAGTTCCGACCGCAGTGGGGGACGCGGAGGATGTTCACCCCCGGCGCGAGGAGCGCGTCCTGGCCGTGGGCGCGGGCTTCGCGGGCCATCGCGGCCCCCTGCTCGCGCGCGAGGTCCGGGTCGAACGTCGCCGCGGTGGCGAGCGTCGCGGGGAACGCAGTCGCCCGTTCGCCCTCGGCGCGGATGCCCAGCGGGCCGTCGACCAGCCGCAGAGGTGGGATATCGAGCCGGGGAACGCCCGGGAGGTAGCCGGTCGCGGTCCCCTCGGGGTCGGTGGTCCCGCGGAGGAGCGACAGCTTCTCGGCGCGGGTCAACTCGGCGAGGAGTGCGTCGATGTCTGCCATGCGATATCGGCTGTGGGCGCGGGGGCGGGAAAGCAGTTGGGGCACAGTCGTTCTGGCCGACACAACCGCTATCCGTGACTCCCGTGAACTGACCGTATGGACGAGGAGCTACTCCCAGCGGCGACCGGCGTCGGGCGCGTCGCGCTGACCGTCGGCGACGTGGGTGAGGTGGCCGAGTTCTACGACTCCGTCGTGGGGCTGGCGGTCCACGACCGGGAGAATGAACGGGCGGTGCTGGGCGACGGCGAGACGCCGTTGCTGGAACTCCGCGAGGACGGGAGCGCGCCCGAGCGGCCTCCGTCTGCGGCCGGGCTCTTCCACACCGCGTTTCGAGTCCCCTCACGGGCCGCGCTGGGTGACGCCCTCGAACGACTCGACACCCGGTGGCAACGCTCGGGGGCCTCGGACCACCTCCTCAGCGAGGCGCTGTACTGCCGGGACCCGGAGGGAAACGGCGTCGAGATATATCGTGACCGGCCGCGGTCGGCGTGGGAGGCGACCCCGGACGGCGGGGTCCGGATGGCGACGGAGCCACTGGACACGACCGGCGTCCGGCAGGCGGGGACCGGTAGCGACGCGGTCCCGACCGGGACCGACGTGGGCCACGTCCATCTCGAAGTCACGGCCCTCGACGAAGCGCGCGCGTTCTACGCCGACGCGCTCGGGATGCGCGTCCGGACGACCTACGACGGCGCGCTGTTCCTCGCGGCGGGTGAGTACCACCATCACGTCGGGGCGAACGTCTGGAACGGCCGGTCGGCGCCGGCGAGCGGCCGCGGCCTCGAGTGGTTCGAACTCCGCCTCCCGACCGACGAAGCGGTCGCTGCCACGCGCGAGCGACTCGACCGGGCCGGCTACGCGGTCGACGTGACCGACCCCGGGACGCGGGTGACCGACCCGGACGGTATCGAACTCCGCTTGCGGTCGTAGCTGGTTGCGTTCGTGTTACCGGTCACTCAAATGGATTGCCGGCGTTGGGACGGGTATGACACGCAGTGTAGCAGACGACGCTGGGTACCGACCGACCACTGCGACGGACGGGAGGGCCGCATGACCGACGGCCCACACCAGGGCCAGCAGCTGGTCACCGCCGGCACCCCGCTAGACGAGGCCGACGCGGCGATGGTTCTGGTCCACGGTCGGGGCGCGACGGCCCGGAGCATCGTCCAGATGGGCCAGGAGGTACACCGCGAAGGCGTGGCGCTGCTCGCGCCCCAGGCCGCCCGCAACACCTGGTATCCCAACTCCTTCCTGGCGCCCGTCGAGCGCAACGAGCCGGGGCGGAGTTCGGGGCTCCGGGCCGTCGACGACGCCGTCGAGCGGGCGGCCGAGGCGGGTATCGACCGCGAGCGAGTCCTCCTGCTTGGCTTTTCCCAGGGAGCGTGTCTCGCCAGCGAGTACGTCGCGCGCAACCCCCGACGATACGGCGGGCTGGTCGCGCTGTCGGGCGGACTCATCGGCGAGACGGTCGACCCGACGAGCTACGAGGGCGACGTCGAGGAGACGCCGGTGTTTCTCGGCTGCAGCGACGTCGACCCACACATCCCGCTGGAGCGGGTCAAAGAGACGAGCGAGGCGTTCGAGCTGTTGCACGGCGACGTCGACGAGCGCATCTACGAGGGGATGGGCCACGGCGTCAACGAGGACGAACTGGAGGCAGTAGCCGACCTGGTCGCGGGACTGGTCGAGTAAGGGACACGGGACCGTCGGTTTCGCCGGTTCGTTTCGAGGCTTCTCACTCCGTTCGATTTCTCGGTACTGCTCGGGGCTCCTGTTAGTCGCCGCTGCGCTTCTTCGAGACGTTTCGCTTCGCTCAACGCCTCGCTTACTCCATATCTGCCAGCGTCCCGAACTCGTCGACGGGGACGACCGAGTAGTCGATGTTCAGGGTGTCCTTGGTCGCGCGAATCTTGCCGACGAACGTCGAGATCTCTTCGAGTGTCCCCTCCAGGACGAACAGCTCCATACAGCGGTGTTCGCCGACGTGGCTGTGGAAGTTCGAGGCGACCAGCCCCTCGTGTTCGTGGCGCAGATGCATCATCTTCTCCTCGACGGCCGTGGTGTCGTAGTCGAACAGGACAGTGACGATCCCCATCAGCTCCCGTCCTTCGAGGCGCTTGTCCTCGAACTCTCCCAGAAGGTTCCGGCTGGCCTCGCGGATGATCTCGCTGCGGCCGGTGTAGCCGTGTTCGTCTGCGAACTCGTCGATACGTTCGAGGAGCGATTCGGGCATGGAGACGCTGACGACGGTCATATATTAACCAAGAGGATAAATCCTATTAAGGATTATTGAACAGCCGCCGTTTGCGGAGTTTTCACCACCTGTGGAGGGAAAACTTATAACTAGCTCTCAAGATGGACCTAGCAGTATGACAGCGAACGTCGTGACCGACGTGAACCGACCGTACGTTCCCGCAGGTGGGGCGAAGCTGACCGCCGAAATCGAAGTCGAGCCCGGCGAGCAGGAGATCGAGCCCGTCAGACATATCGCGCTGTGTATCGATTCGAGCGGCTCGATGTACGAGGGCGGGAACATGGACCGTGCCCGCGGCGGGGCCGAGTGGGTCTTTGGACTCCTGAACGACGACGACTACGTCTCCATCGTCGCGTTCGACACCGAGGTCGACGTCGTGCTGGACGCGACCCGGTGGGGCGACATCTCCCGGCAGGACGCCGTCGAGAAGGTCCACGATATCCAGGCCGGCGGCGGGACGGATATGTACCAGGGGCTGACGGCCGCAGCGGACACGCTCAAGGACCTGCCGTCGGACGAGAACACCGCGCGGCGCGTCCTCCTGCTGTCGGACGGCAAGGACAACACCCACGACCCGCCGGAGTTCGAGACGCTCGCCCGCGAGATCGACAGCGCCGGCATCCGCATCAAATCGGCGGGTATCGGCGAGGACTACCGCAGCGAGACGATTCGGAAGCTCGGCAGCGTCGCCCGCGGGGACTGGACGCACCTGCAGGCGTCGGGCGATATCGAGCAGTTCTTCGGCGACGCCGTCGAGGAGGCCGGCAGCGTCGTCGCTCCCGACGCAGAACTCGAACTCGACATCGCGGACGGGGTCGAGGTCAGCGAGGTGTACCGCGCGCTGCCCCAGACACAGGAGGTGTCGCCGGAGTGGAACGCCAACAGCGCCGTCATCAAGCTGCCGGACCTGCTGGACCGGGAGACCCAGCGCGTGGTGCTGAAGATCCACGCGCCGGCGCGGCCGCTGGGCGAGCACCAGCTCGCGGACGTGACGCTGACTGCGGGCGGCGAGACGGCGACGACGGCCCTCTCGGTGGAGTACAGCGACGACGAGGAACTGCTCCAGCAGCACAACGAGGATATCGACATCGACCACAAGCAGACGGTCATCCAGACCGAGCTGGGCAAGGGCAACGTCGCCGAGGCCCAGACCCAGATAGAGCAGATGACCCGGATTCACGGGGCCGACACGGACGCCGTCCAGTCCGCCGAGCGCCAGACCCAGATCGTCATGGAGGGCGGCCGAGAGGAGCAGAGCCGCGCGACGAAGATCGTCACCGACGAGGGCATCCAGAAGTGACGGCGCCGCGTGTAGGGGTCACAGCCGAGACCGGGGCCTGAGCGATGCCGTGGGAACCCGAACCGGGCGACACCATCGCCGGCCGGTACGAACTGGAGGAGTTCCTCGGCAAGGGTGGGTTCGCGAAGGCCTACAAGGCGACCGACCGGGACACCGGCGACACGGTCGTGCTGAAACACCCGAACTACACCGAGTCACAGAACGAGGAGTCCGTCATCGAGGAGTACTTCGAGAAGGAGGCCGATTCACTGGAGCGAATCGCCGCGGCGGGCGGCCACGAGAACGTGATGGACCTCTACGACAAGGTCCGGTTCCGTGACGTCCCCTTCCTCGTCGTCGAACTCGTCGAGGGCGGCCTCGAACTGGACAACGTCATCGACGAGCACGGCCCCATCGAGGACAGCGAGCAGGTCCGTCAGATCGGCATCGACCTCGCGGACGCGATGGGCTTTCTCCACGAGAACGAGATCGTCTATCGGGACCTGAAACCGGAGAACGTGATGCTCAAACCCGACATCACGCCGACGCTCATCGACTTCAACACGGCGACCGATTTCGACTCGACGGGCGACCCCTCGACGGGGAACCAGGGGACGACCATCCTGGGGCCGTTCAAACCCCGCGAGGTCGCCGAGGCGAGCCGGACTGACGTCCGCCAGGGGCCGTGGTCCGACGTCTACTCCATCGGGAAGATACTCCTCTTCTTGCTGAAGGGGTCGGTCCCCAAGAAAGACGGCGTCAACCCACACGACTTCGGCGCCGACTGCGACGACTACCTGGCCGAAATCGTCGAGCGGGCGACCCAGTCGGACTACCGCCATCGCTACCGGAACGCGACCGTGTTGCGGGACGTTCTGGAGGAGAAGGACCCGTCCCCGCCGTCGACGGCGTCGATTCGGTATATCCAGGCGGGCAAGCAGTTCAGCGTGGAACCGGGCGACACAATCGGCCGCGAGGGGGCAAACGGCCCGCCCGCGTCTATCACTATCGAGGACCCACAGGGGGAGTACATCTCGTCGGTCCAGGTCCAGTTCGAGACCGAGGGCGGCGAGTGGTATCTCGTCGACCGGAGCCTCAACGGGACGTTCGTCCAGCAGGGGTCGGGCTGGCAACGAGTACTGTGTGGGGCCGGCCGCGACCGGCTCGAGGAGAAGGGCGAAGATTACACGGACCGCCACGGGGAGGAGCCGCCGGAGTCGATCCGGCTGGAAGACGGCGACCTCATCTCGCTCGTCCACCCGACCTACGGCGTCACGTTCGAGTTCAAAGCGGAGTAACAATGCGATACACCACGAATTACGACATCGGCGACCGGAAGCGTGGACAGGGAATCAACGAGGACAGCCTCTCGCTGACCATCTTCGAACAGGGCCACCGTGACGGCTATCTGGGGAAGACACGACCGCCGAGAATCCGCAGGCGCACGGACGACCCCGAAGACGACGCGGAGGCGAGCGAAGCGGGGCCGGACGACGACGCGCCGGCCGAGCCCGGCGCCGAAGCGGGTGCCGAGCCGGCGGACGTGGCTGCGGCCATCGACGAGGCAGAGGCGGTGGGAACGGCCGAGGCAGACGAGGGACCGGCCGACACTCCCACGGGCACAGGAGAGGCGCCCGCGGACGTGACCGAGACTTCCGCGAACACGGCCGAGCCTGCCGACGGCGGTGGGACCGACGACGACGCCGAGGCAGCCGACGAGGAGCCGGAGCTACCGGCCAACCGTTCGGCCGGCGTGTTCGTGCTGGCCGACGGCGCGGGCGGCCACGACGCGGGCGACGTGGCCTCCTACGTCGCGACGACGGTCGTCGCCGAGAACCTCGCGCCGGTGGCTATCCACGCGGCACGGAGCCACCCAGAGGAGTTCGACATCGACATCCCGCCGGCCGTCCAGCCGGAGACGATGGGTCCCGAGGATATCCAGACCGGGCTGGAAAACGCGATCATCAAGGCCCACCGAGAGATCATCCGCTACGCCGACGAGTCTGGCACCCAGTCGTACACGACGGTCGTCGCGGGCGTCTACGCTGACGGCCAGCTCCACCTGGGGTGGGTCGGCGACAGCCGCGCGTACCTCGTCAACGACGCCCGCGAGGAGATCGTCCCGCTCACCAAGGACCACGCCGTCGTCGAGGAGTGGGCCGACCAGGACGAGATAGACGACGTCGAGGCCCACGTCCACCCGGACGGGAACCAGATAACGCGGGCGCTGGGTGGCTCCGGCCACGAGGACCCCGACCGAGCGATGGTCGACGTGGACACCCGCTCGGTCCGTCTGTTCGCCGAGGACACCGTGCTCGCGACCAGCGACGGGCTCATCGACGCCCAGACCGACGCGCCACAGCTCTACGAGGAGTACGTCGGGTCCGACCGCTCCGACGAGATGGCCGAGACAGTCCTCGACGCGGTCGTCACCGACGAGGAGATACGCGACGTCCTCCTCGACGCGGAGTCGCTGGACGACGCTGCGGCCGAATACGTCAGGCTCTCGAACGAACGTGGGGGGAAAGACAACATCTCGGTGTTGCTATTCGAGGACGAGACGCTTCCAGCGACCCCGAGCGGCGGGATTCCGGTCCGAGCGGCCGATCCCGACGTCGACCTCTCAGAGCGCGACACTGTCATTATCACTGAAGACTAACGGGGGAAATGTTTTATTTCTCCCCGCAAAAGCCGCTCACGAAGGACTATGTCAGACGCGAGCACCAAGCAATCAGTCGAGTGTCCCATCTGCGGGGACGAATTCGACCCAACAGTCGCAGGCGGGTGGTGTACCAACACGGAGTGTGGTGAGTGGCAGTACACCGAAGGGAGCAACGATTCAGACGTAACAGCGGACGAGAGTCTCGAATCGGAGATTTCGGAGCCGGACGACGGGTTCGTCTCACCGGCCCAGGAGGCGGACGCCGACTCCGTCGACCTCTTCGAGGACGACGCCGACGAGGCGGACGACCCCCTCGAAGACGAGGCTGCCGAACCGGTCGGCGATTCTGACGAGGCTGCAGAAGCGACCGATGACTCTCACGTCGAAGCCGACGTGGCGGACGACGCCGAGGAGGCGGCCGACCCCGACGTCGAGGACGATGTGGAAGCCGACGCCGACGAGGCAGTCGAAGCTGACGACACCGACGAGGAAGCCGAGGACGACGTCGAGGACGATGTGGAAGCCGACGCCGACGAGGCAGTCGAAGCTGACGACGTCGACGAGGAAGCCGACCCCGACGTCGAAGTCGACGTGGCGGACGACGCCGAAGAGACAGCCGAGGACGACATCGAAGTCGACGACGGGGCCGAGGACGACGTCGAAGCCGACACTGCGGACGCCGAGGAGGCCGAAGCGGACACCATCGACTGTCCCGACTGCGGTGTCGACCTCGAGGCCGACGCCAACTTCTGTGTCGAGTGCGGGGCCGACGTCTCGGACGTCTCGCCGGGCGAGGACGACGAACTCGATACCTGCCCGGGCTGTGAGGCAGACCTCGAACCCGAGGACAACTTCTGTGTGAACTGCGGCGAGGACCTCGATGCCCACCGCGAGGGCGACGCCGACGAACACGACGACGCTATCGACGCGCTCGAGGCCAACGCCGACGAGGGCGACGATACCGATACCCCGGCGTCGCTCGTCCTCGAGGTCGAGGGACGGGAGATACACGTCGACGACGGTGACACGGTCGGGCGCGAAATTCGCGCCGCACTGACCGAGGCCGGGCGACCGGACGACGAGGCCGTCCGAATCCACCGCGAACACGTTCGGTTCGTCCGCGAGGAGAGCAGCTTCTACCTGCTCGACCTGGGTGACAACCCCACCCAGCTCAACGGGACGACGCTGCAGAAGGGCGACCGCGAGCCCGTCGAGCCGGGCGACGAACTCGAACTCTCGGGTGTCGCCTCGGTGACGGTTCAGGCACCGTAAGCCACACGAATTAAGCTCCCACAGGGAAACAGCCATGTAATGTCGGACCGCCCCCCTGCCGAGGAACTACGACGCTCTGTCGCCGTGCTCGCTACCGAGTGGTGGCTCGTCGCCGGTGGCATCGCCGGCTATCTGAGCTATGGGGTGTGGGTGATAGGGACGGGGCTAGCCCTCGATGCGTTCGCGCCAGGACTCGCTGCGGCGAGTCTCGCGACCGTCGGTTCCACGTCGGTGACCGGCTTGCTCGTCTTCGCGGCGGTCGCGTGGGTACTCGCACCCGCAGTGGTCGCTGCGTGGCTGCTGAACCGGCAGCTCTCGAACGTCAACGGAAACCTGGTGAGTCAGTACCGCATCGACCATCCCGGCGTCTTGCCGGCGGTCTCGGGCGTCGTGATGGTGGTAGCGACCGCCGCGGCGCTCGCCGTCGGGCCGCGTGTGCCCGTTCTCGTACTGATGGCTATCGCCGGCGTCCACCTGCTGGTCCGGACTATCGCATTCGGTCGTCGGGTGTACAGTTTCTCCCCACAGCCGCTGTTTACCGTGCTGGGTGTGGCCAGCGGGCTGGCACTCGCCGCCGCGTGGCTCGTCCACGCGCCGCGGTTGCCGGGGACGGTCGGCGAACGGGTCGCGGGCGCCGGCGTGGTCACCGTGGTCGAGACGGGACTGGGCGTCGCCGGCGTCGCCGGCGTCGAGTCGGCGACGGCCCTCGGTGTGCTGCTTTCGGTGCCGGCGCTGCTTTCCGGGCTGTATCTCGCCGTCCAGACTGTCGCGGCCCGCCGAGTCCGGGCCCGTGCCCCGCTCGCGAACCCGGTCAAGCGAGCCGAACAGCGCTACCCCATCATGCCGCCGGCCGCCGACAGTTCACGACCCGGTCCGCCGACCCCCTCGACGAACGGGGCGTCGGCCTCGACCACGAGTTCGGCATCGACCGAAGACGGGAACGCCGCTACAGCCGACGTGGCAACGACCGGGGAGTCGTCCGACGACGACAGCTCGCACACGCGTGTCTTCACGACGGACGAGCCGATTCCGGAGGGCGAGGACGCGATGGCCGCCGTCGGGGGCGACGACGAGGACGAGGAGGACGACGGCTGGATCGACGACACCGCTATCTTCTCGCCCGACGGAGCGACCAGTTCCGACGACGAGTGTGGGAACTGCGGGACGGAGATTCCCCGCGAATCGGTGACGTTCTGCCCGAACTGCGGCGAGCGAATCCGTCGCTGACCGCCGGAGGACACGGTCGCTGGGCTCGCGCCATCCGCGCGCTGTCAGCCGACGAGCCGTGACATTCGCTACCAAATATGCAATATACTTAATATATGCCCACGTGAAGAATTTGATACGTCAGGACGGCTGACGCGGTGACTCAGATGACCTACGCCACTTCCACCCATCACGTACCCGCCGCCTGCACAGCGCAGGTGGTCCTCGAGGCCGGTTGCACGACCGGCCTCGGCGGGGACGCTTTTGCGGGTCGGGCTGGCGGGGCACGCATCGGTCAGTTCCTGCCCGCTCGGTAACGCACCGACCCGTGGGACGGCGTCGCCCGACGCCCACTGCGGCGAGGTATCGTTCTCCACTGGCCACGGATGAGTGGCCACGCGCCGGCGGGCTCGACTGGCGAGCACCGCGCCCGGTTCGACTCCGGCCGCTGGCCTATGTCGCTCCATGCGACTACCACCGTCGAGGCATCGGCCGACGTCTCGCTGCGGGTTCCCCGCGGCGGGACCGAAGACCTCACCAGCGGCGTCGCCGGTGTCCTCGACGCCGGTGACGCGGTCCGCGCGGTGACCGTCGAGCGGGTGACGAGCGTCCGCCCTGGCCACACCGATATCCGCGTCGACACCGACGTCACCGTGGTCCTCGAACTGCCGGCGGAGGGCGACCACGGGCCGGTGGACCCCGCTACCTCGGAGACGGCCACCGCGTCGGCGGTGGCGACGCAACTCACCGATGGGTTCGGCATCATGGAGGTCAACGAGGTCGACCGCGTCGACCCTGTGGGAGACGCTTAGATATCCAGTTCGACCGGTTCGCCGTCCGACTCGTCCGTCGATTCTTCTGTCTCGTCTTCCTCGTCGGCGAGCTGGCCGGCCAGCAGTCCCGTCACGCCGGTCACGAGCATCCCGAGCCCGGAGATGCGCGTCGAGCGGACGTACCAGTCCTTCGGTTCGAGGTCGCTGGGGTTGTCGTACCCCCGGAGCAGGAGCTTCCCGTTCAGCTTGATGGCCTGTTTCGGGAGAAAGACCGCGAGCAGTCCGTGCACGACCATCCACGCGTAGCCGACCGGGAGGAGGCGTTTTATCATCAGCCGAGGGTTCGGACCCCACCCACGTGAACCCTTGGCCTAGCGCGCTCACTCCCCGTCGGTCCACATCGCATCCGAGAGGGTTCGCTGGACGGCCTCCTCGCCGACCGCCTGGGCCAGCGTCTCGAAGCCGCTGCGCTCGACTGGGTCGCCGGCGTTGGCGACCAGCCGCGAGACGATGAACTCGGGCGTGGACTTGCCAACGGTACCAAAGCGGGGCTGGTAGTCGACGCGCAGTTCGAGGTCCGGATTCAGCCCCTCGGCGAAGATACCGTCCGTTCGCGCGACCTCGGGCAGGGGCTCCAGGTCCGCGGCCAGATGGGTGACGAACACGCCCAGGGCGCCGCGGTCGACGGTCAGCGTCACGAGCCCGTGCAGCAGGTTCGCCGCCGACCCCGGCTCGGTGATGGCCTCGAACTCATCGACCAGCATCAGCGTGCGGTCGTCGCCCGACAGCGGCGGGACGACCGAGCGCAGCGTCGATTCGAGCACCCCGGCGTTGAACGAGGCGTGGCGGCGGTGGAAGACGACCGTGTCGACGATACCGACTTCCGCCGCCTCGGCGGGGACGGGCAGCCCCATCTGGGCGAGCAGTTGCACCTGACAGAGGGTCTCGAGCAGGGTGGTCTTCCCGCCGGAGTTGGCCCCGGTCAGCACCGCCACGCGGTCGCCGCTGGGCGGGGCGTTCGCTCGCTCCACGTCCAGCGTGTGGTCGCCGACGGCGTAGGTCACCGGCTGGACGCCCTCGACGTCGGACAGCGCGAGGTTTCGAGCCCGTTTGACGGCGACGGTGTCACGGTCGACGAACGTCGGCCGCTGCAGGTCGAAGGACAGCGCGAACCGGGCCAGCGACACCGACAGCGCGAGGTCGCCCACGGCCGAGACGGCCGCGTCGATGGTCGGTTCTGCGGCGTCGAGGGCCTCGCTCAGCCGGTCGGCGACGGTCGCTTCGCGCTCTTCGACGGCCGTTCGGAGCGAGCGCCGGAGTTCGCGCAAGGCGGCGTCGACGAAGTCTCGCGCGTCGGTCGCGCCGCCGGGCATCGCGTCCCTGACGCGGGCGGCCTCGATGCCCGTCTCGCCGGTGACGTGCCGGACGAGCGCGTCCTGAAACTCGTCGGGCCGTCGAGCGCCCTCTTTGATGGCCTCGACCACGTCGGGCGTGCTCGCGGCGAGGTCCTCGACCTGTCCCAGTTGCTCGCGGAGCGCGTCGAGTTCCCCGTCGGCGCCCTCACCCACGCGGTCGCCGTCGCCCGCGAGGCCGGCGAGTGCGGCCCGGGCGTCTTCGAGCGCGTCGCCGTCGAGCCCGGCCACTCGTTCGAAGACGCCGTCGCCGACGCCGGTGGCCTGCAGCGCGAGCGCCGTCTCGACGGCGGCCCGTTTGCCGCCCGCGTCGTGGTCGGCGAAGGCCGACAGTATCGCTCGCTGGTCGGCGTCCTCGAGCCCGTCCCAGGTGTCCCTGGCGGCGAGCACGTCGTCGAGGCGCTCGTCCATCCGCTCGAGGGTCGGTAGCGGCGTCAGGACGCGGACGCGGTCGGCCGCGTCGTCGGTCACGGCGTACTCCTCGGCGAGGTCCAGCAGTTCCTTGTAGACGTCACGGGTGTCCCGGGTGGCCAGCAGGTCCATCGACTCGGCGCCGGACGCCCGGCGGAGGATACGCGTCGCCCGCCCGCGCGAGAGCCCCGCAGCGGTGAGCGTGCGCGTGTCCGCCGATTCGATGGCCGTGATGGCCCGCTCGACGCCCAGTTCCTCGGTCAGTAACTCGGACGTCTTCGGGCCGATGCCCCAGTACTCCTCCAGTCGCATGGACGAGCCGACGGGTGGGGCTGATTTAGCCGTGGCGGATGCCGCCGCCGGATTGTTCAAGCCCCTGGCCCCTGAACGACCGACCATGGACGAGGACGGCGAACCGCGAGAGCCCGAACCGCTGGCCTGCCCGGCCTGCGGTGTCGAACTGGAGCGGGCGGCCACGAACTGCCCAGAGTGCGACGAGCAGCTGGTCTCCGACGAGGTGGCAGCGCTACTCGACGAGCGGATGGAAGCGGCCTTCGAGTCCGGGCGCGCGACGACGCCGCGCTGGGCGGTCGTGCTGACGGGGCTGGCGCTGGGTATCGCTATCTCCCCCCTGGTTGTGTACGCGGCCGTCATCGCCGTCGGCGACCTCCCGCTCGTCGTTCTGTTCGGGCTGGGGCTGGCCGGCTGGCTCCTCCCTGCGGCGGCGCTGTCCCGGCTTCCGAACCCCAGCGCGGTGCTTTCCAGGGGGCTGTCTCTCGTGGTCGGCGGTATCGGTGCGGTCGTGCTGGCTGTGGGCTACGATTCGGTGTCGGCCGGCTCGTCGGCCGTCTCCGGCGACGTCGGACTCGTCGTCGTGGCGCTCGGATTCGCCGCGATGGTCGCACTCTTGCTGGCTCGCCGCGTCGCGGGCCGGGCGGCCCGTCAGGCCCGCGGCGAACCCGGACCGCTCCACGAGCGAGCGGGGATCGAGGTCGAAGACGACGAGTAACGTCGCTACAGGTGTGGTTCTGCCGCTGTCGACCCTCGCAGAGTCTCTGACTCTGCTCAGTCCCGACAGACTCCCGCCGGTCGTCTGTCGTCTTTCGCGAAACCTACGGTTTCGCTCACTTCCGAAAGACGCTGCGCGTCTTTCGACCCTCGTAGACCCTCCGGGTCTACTCAGTCCCAGAACGACTGTGTCCGCGCGTACTCGCGTTCCTGTCTGAGGATGTCCCGGTAGAACTCGTCTTCGTCCTCGCGCAAGCGATTGATGATGCGGGCGGCGTTGTGCGGGCCGACGCCGCGGGCGGCGAGTGCGACGACGGCCTGCTTCCCGTGGGTCTGGACGAGCGAGCCCGACCGGTAGGCCCGCTCGGTCATCTTTTCTTGCTCGTCGTCTTTCGCGTCGGCCCGCACCGCTGTGACCACTTCGTCGGCCCAGGGATTGAGTGCGGCGACGCGGGTCGAGCCACACTCCGGGCACTCGGGCTGGTCGCGCACGCGCCCGACCTCCTGTCGGCGGTCCCAGTCTTTACAGTGCAGACACAGTAAAATGACGCGGTCGCTCTGGATGCGCTCCCTGACAGTCTGGATGACGGAGGCGTCGGCGTTCTCCGGCGAGAGCAGCTCTCGGCCCGAGGAGCGCCCGCCGGTGCCGACGGGGGTGTGTTCGGACACCGTCTCCAGGGCGACCCGGCCGGACTGGAGATCGGCGAGCAGGTCGGCCGTCTCGCCGATGGCGAGGTCTTCGTGGCGGACCTCCCGCAGGGCCTCCTCGTACATCGGCGTGTCTTCGAGCGCCGCGAGCAGGCGGTCCCGTCCGAAATCCGTCGAACCGCGACCGCGCCAGCGCTTCAGCGAGCCGAACTTCGTGGCGACCTGTGCGAGTTTGAACTTCAGCGCGTCGGCGTTCTTCAGGCTCAGTTCCACGAGCGCGGCCAGGTGGTCGGGGTCGGTCTCTTCCAGCACCTCGATCACGTCGCCGGCGGTAATCTGTCTCGGTAGCTCCAGTTCGACCCGGTAGGGGTCGACTTCCATCGCCACCGACGAGCCGGCTCGCTGGCCCAGCAGCGCCGACAGCACTCGCCCGAGCGTCTCGTTTATCTTGTGGCCCTGACAGGCGTTGACGACGACTTCGCGGCCGTGGAACTCCACGAGTACCGTGTCCTCGTCGGGAATGGGCGCCTCGTGGCCCTCGAGCTGTGAGAGGCCGTCGGCGACGGTCGCCGCGTCGGCGTCGTAGCGAGCGGCGACGTGGCTCGCGACCGAGTCGACGGGCGCGCCGTCCTGCAACTGGCTCCCGGCCACGCGGCGGAGTTCGCCCACCTCCTGTGCGACGGCCTTCGGGACCGGAATCTCCGACCCGGTCCAGGAAGGAACCTCGCCGGCGGGGTCCTCGATGGGCGAGACGGTGACGGTCTCTTCCTCCTCGTCGATGGTCGTGATGCGCCACATCTCGCCGCGCTGGACGAACACCTCGCCCGGCGTGGCGAAGTTGACGACGAACCGCTCGTCGAGGGTCCCGACCTGTGTGCCGGAGGCGACGTCCTCCACGTCGTAGGTCGCCTCGTCGGGAATCATCGAGAGGTTCTGGTAGAAGTACTGCCAGGTCCCCCGGCGTTTCTCGAGCGTGTCGCGGTCCTCGTCCAGCCAGACGACGTTGTTCCGGGCGAGCTCGCGGACGACGGCCTTGAACTGCGCCTCGTCGACGTCACGGAACGGGTACGCCCGGGTGAGAACGTCGTACGCCGTCATCGCCGGAATCTCCCCGGTGTCCATCACCAGGCCCGCTATCTGGTTGGCCACGGTGTCGAGGCTCCCGTCGTGGATGCCCGCCGGTTCGACCTCGCCGCCGCCGGCCTGCCGGGCGATTGCCAGCGCTTCGAGCGTGTCGTCGGCGTGGGTCGTGACGACGGTCCCCGACGAGAGCTGGTCGCGGCGGTGGCCCGCGCGGCCGACCCGCTGGACGAGTCTGGACACCTGCCGCGGACTCCCGTACTGGACGACGTGGTCGACGCGGCCGACGTCGATGCCCAGTTCCATCGAGGAGGTACACAGCAGGGCGTCCAGTTCGCCGGCCTTGAACTGGTCCTCGACGTCGATGCGCGCTTCCTTCGACAGCGAGCCGTGGTGAACTCCGAGATCCGTCCCGAGTTCCTTGAACCGCGAGCCAAGCGCCTCCGCTGTCTGGCGCGTGTTGACGAACACCAGGACGGAGTCGTGGTCGGTTATGAGGTCATCGATAAAGCGGACGTGACTGGCCGTCTCTGCGTCCGTGACGAGTTCGCTGGAGAGCCGTTCGTCGCGGTCGGTGACCTGCGGCCGGACGACCTCCACGTCGAGTCGGCTCCCGATATCGACCTCGACTATCGAGCAGGGGCGCCCGCCGGTGAGGAACTGCCCGACCGAGTCGGGGTCGCCGACGGTCGCCGAGAGCCCGATGCGCTGGAACTCGCCGGCCACCTCCCGGAGCCGTTCGAGGCCGACGGTCAGCTGGGCGCCCCGTTTGGCCGCGGCGAGTTCGTGGACCTCGTCGACGACGACGTGGGAAACGTCTTCCAGTGCCACTCGCAGCTTCGACCCCGTGAGCATCGCCTGCAGCGTCTCGGGCGTGGTGACCAGTACGTCCGGAGGGTCTTTGGCCTGCTTGCTCCGCTGGTAGTCTGTCGTGTCGCCGTGGCGCACGTCGACGTCGAGCCCGAGCGTCTCGCCCCACCACTCCAGGCGCTCGCGCATATCGCGGTTGAGCGCCCGAAGCGGCGTGATGTACAGCGCGCCGATACCGAACCGGTCGTCGGTCGTCACCAGCGCGTCCAGCACCGGCAACATCGCCGTCTCGGTTTTGCCGGTGCCGGTGGGTGCGACGACGAGCGCGTCCTGCCCGCGAGCCAGCGTCGGGATGGCCTTCCGCTGTGGTTCGGTCGGCGTCGCAAAGCCCCGCTCGGAGAGCGCGCTCCTGACCGCCGACCCGAGTTCGGTGAAGGCGTCCCGGCCCTGTGTCGCCCCGTCGCTCATCGGTACCTCGTAGCCCCTACAGCCGGTTAAGCACGTTGCGTCGGACGACGGTGTGGCCGACACACCACTCGCGTCGGTCCCAGGGTGTCCTTACCGCCACTCGTCGAGGCGGAGCGCGCTGTCGGCCTGAATCCAGGCGTTGTCGCGCTCGGTGTCGTAGATTATCTCGCCGCTGTCGGTCTTGACGTGACTGTAGCGCTCGAAGCTGTCGGCGGCGGTCTGTGCGTGCCCGTCGTCCGTGTCGCTCGTTCTGGTGGGCATGAACTATCTATCAGTGGACAGCTAGTCGCCGGGGGTGTATAGCTGTGCGGTAACGGGACTGTTACCGGCCTGAGTCGTCAGCGAAGGAAGCTATTACTATTGCGAAACCGGCGGGGAGTACCGACGGGATGTCAGTACCCGACCGCGACGCCGCCGACCGCCCGACCCGTGTCGCCATCGCCTGCCAGGGCGGCGGGAGCCACACCGCCTTCACCGCGGGCGTCCTCAGCCGGCTGCTGGAGGAGTGGGACGAACGCTACGAGCTCGTCGGCATCAGCGGGACCTCGGGCGGGGCGTTCAACGCCCTCGCCGTCTGGTACGGACTCGTCACGGAGGGCCCGTCGCGGGCCCGCGACATCGTCGCCGCGGTGTGGGACGACCTGACCGCGACCGGCGCGGCCGACCGACTGGCAAACGAGTGGGTGACCGGGCTGGCGCGGCTGGGCAGTGTCGGCTTCCCGCTCCCGACTATCAGTCCCTATCAGGTGCTGGGCCCCGAGGTCGGCAAGGAACGTATCAGGGAGATACTGGAACGGTATATCGACTTCGAAGCCATCCCCGGCTACTGCAAGCGGTCGGCACCGGAGCTGGTCGTCGGCACCGTCGACCTCAACGCCGGCGTCTTCGAGACCTTCGTCGACGAGGCAGTCACGGTCGACGCGGTGCTGGCCTCGGCAGCAGTTCCCACGGTCTTCGAAGCCGTCGAGATACACGGCCACCTGCACTGGGACGGCCTGTTCTCACAGAACCCGCCGATAAAGGACCTCATGAACGTCCCACCGGACCGAAAGCCCGACGAAATCTGGCTCGTCCAGATAAACCCGCAGTCGTTCGAGGGCGAGCCACGGACCGTCGAGGAGATCACCGATAGACGCAATCAGCTGTCGGGCAATCTCTCCCTGAATCAGGAGGTGCGGTTCGTCGAGACGGTCAACGACTGGGTCGCCGACGGCACCCTCCCGTCCCCGCGGTTCACCCACATAGACGTCCACCGCATCGAACGTGGCCGGCAGCTCGGTTCCGCGACGAAAGTGGACCGGCGACCCGAGTTGCTGGACGGGCTCCGCGCGCTGGGCCGCGAGCGGGCTGGGACGTTCCTCGCCGGACGCACCGACTGATACTGCCGGCTGTGTGTGCGTGAAGTATACGGCCACTCGGCTCCCTCTGGAACGGGACCACAGCCAGTACGAGCGGCTCGTGAGGTACGCCGTCTCCGAATCAGTCCACTCCCCTGACCGCCGGTCGAGGTGTACATTTCCAGATGAAAACCACACTGCTGTCCGGGGGATGTGTCCTCTCGGGTGAATGGTATCGTCTCCGGCAGAACTGGGACACGACGGCCGACTGCGTCGCGGGTCAGGGCGCCGGTCTCACTCGCTTGGGCCGTCGGTCCGGCCGAGGGCGTCGAGCGACCGCTGCAGCTCGGTAATCCGGCCCATATACTCCCGCTCGATCACCTCACAGGCCCGCTCCGGGGGGACGCTGGAGAACCGTTTCGGCGTCGTCTCCTCGACCGAGACGAGCCCGCAGTCGTCGAGCTCCTCGACCGCGTCGTAGACCCGCGTCCGCGGGACATCGACGGTGTTGCTCACCGATTTCGCCGTCCCTGTCCCCAGCTCGACGAGCCCGACGAACGTCCTCGCTGCGTAGGCGCTCAACCCGAGCGCTTCCAGTTGTTCGATGGCTTCCAGACGGGGTCGTTTCGGTGGTCTGTTACACATTCCAGCTAACTCCTCGGTGGTTCCAAAGCGACGTGTCGGGGTGAAGCGGGGACCCGACCGTTCGCGCCAGTTGAAGCTCCGCCCGCATCGGGTATATGCTTATTGTGATTTCCCGAGTAAATCGACCGTAACGGTGGTCCTATCTGTTGTTTGTCGGATGAGTTTGTTCCGTCGAAATGATTTTCCTCGGTCGAAGCGAACAGTCACTATGCCTGTCACAGACGAGGCGGAACTCAGAGCGATACTCGGGCTGGACCGCGTCGCGGTCGTCGGCTGTTCGACGACGCCGGGGAAAGACGCCCACGAGATACCGAAATACCTCATCGAGCAGGGGTACGACGTGGTCCCGGTCAACCCCTTCGCCGACGAGATATTCGGCCGGGAGTGTTACGACAGCCTGGCCGACGTCCCGGGCGACGTGGATATCGTCGACGTGTTCCGCCCGAGCGAGGAGGTCGCCGATATCGTCGACGCCGCGCTCGCGCGGGACGACGACGCCGTCATCTGGCTCCAGCTCGGCATTCACGACGACGAGGCGGTGGCACGCGCCGAGTCGGCCGGACGACGCGTCGTCCAGGACCGCTGTATGAAACCGACCCACCGGACGCTTCTGGGCTGAACTGATAGGTTTCAAGCCCACGTATATTCTGTTCACATGGTTAATTTATCAGCTTACTTTCATAGAATTATATGTAGCTGAGGCTATACCCCAGTTTCGTATGGAGAACACCAGTTCCGGTGTAGACGTGGGATGGGATGGGAGCAACCAACGGATTTCCAGACAGTTCGACTGGAACGAGACGCCACCGAGCGTCGCGATCGTCCGTCTCCTCAGTGTCGCGATGAACTGCGACCCGATTGATATCGACCCGCTGGGGGAGACAGTCGACCCCGACGCACTGGACCGACTCCTGCCGTCGATGGACGCGGGGTCGAAACTGCAGTTCTCCCACTGCCATCTCTCGGTTTCGCTGTGTGGCGACGGTACAGCCACCGTCGAGTCCGAGGGTCGCTGACGCTCGGGCAGTGGCCAGCCGACGTTCGCGACGCGTCGAGAGCCCAACTGTTTTGGCCGCCTGTGGCGTTGCAGGGAACATGAACGCAGACGAAGTCGCAGCTATCATCGAACGCGAGATACCGGACGCGACGGCGACGGTGACTACACCGCGTGACCCCGACGACGACAGCCACTACGCGGTCGACGTCGTCTCGCCGGCCTTCGACGGGAAGTCTCTCGTCGACCAGCACCAGCTCGTTCACGACGCGCTGGGCGACCACCTCACCCGTGATATCCACGCCATCGAACTGACCACGTCCGTCCCCGAGTAGCGGTACGCATTTCCCTGCCCCGCTACTACAGGCGGCCATGAGCTTCGAACCCGAGCAGCTCTCTCGCGAGGAGGCACACGCGAACGTCGAGGAGGCTCTCGAGAACAACGAAGTCGCCCTGTTCATGAAGGGGACCGAGATGATGCCACAGTGTGGCTACTCCCGTAAGGCGCTGGGACTCATCGGACAGCACCGCGACGACGTGGCGACGGTGAACGTCCTGACGGCGACTGAGGCCTACCGCGAGAAACTGGCCGAGTACAGCGGTCGCGAGACCATCCCCCAGACGTTCGTCGACGGGGAGTTCGTCGGCGGCAGCGACATCTTAGAACAGCTCGACGACGCCGGCGACCTGGCCGAGACGCTGAACGCGTAACTACTCCTCGTCTTTCATCTCGCCGAGCTTGTCGACGAGGTCGCTGGTCGATCCCTCGACTTCGAAGGAGACGTCGCCGTCGTGGTCGTTCTCGTGGACGGCGACGCCCTCGCTGTCGTCCGTATCCACATCCTGGTCCTTCTGCTCGGACTCGTCGTAGCTACCAAAACCCATGTACGATCACAGCGGCGACGGCTACTAAAATCGGTCGGTAGCGCCGTCTCTCGGGCCGTGGTATCGCGTGACAGCCCGCCACTCGGGGAGGGGAAGTTTCTTATCTGTGGTTCTCTTTCGGGTAGACAACGACATTCGATAGCCGTTCGTCTTCGGACGGCCGAATCTCCAATCGTCGCTTTCCCACATTCATGAGTACTGCAGACGAGACCTTAGAGAAGATCAAAGCACAGGTCGAGGCGGAGACGCCCGACGATATCACAATCGCATCTGTCGCATTCGAGGGGCCCGAACTCGTTATCTACACCCCCGAAGCCAAGGAGGTGGCCACGCGTGACGGCATCGTTCGGAACCTGGCACAGACGCTGCGAAAGCGCATCAACGTCCGCCCGACACAGGACGCGCTGGTGCCACAGGCAGAGGCGGAGGCCATCATCGAGGACACCATCCCCGAAGATGCCGGGGTCCAGAACCTCGATTTCGACGGTGACACCGGCGAGGTGTTCATCGAGGCCGAGAAGCCGGGGCGGGTCATCGGTCGCCACGGCGAGACGCTGGACCAGATATCAGCGAGCGTCGGCTGGACGCCCGAGGTCGTCCGGACGCCCCCGATGGAGTCGAACACGGTGTCGAACGTCCGGAACTTCCTCAAACAGGAACGCAACGAGCGCCGGGACATCCTGGAACGAGTGGGCCGCCAGATAAACCGGCCCCAGACCGACGACGACGACTGGGTCCGCCTGACGACGCTTGGCTGCTGTCGCGAGGTCGGCCGGGCCGCGTTCATCCTCTCGACGCCCGAGTCACGCATCCTCATCGACTGTGGCGACAAACCGGGTGCGCCGGGCGAGGTGCCGTATCTGCAGGTCCCCGAGGCGCTTGCGGCGGGGCCGAACTCCATCGACGCCGTCGTCCTGACACACGCCCACCTGGACCACTCCGCGCTTCTGCCCATCCTGTTCAAGTACGGCTACGACGGCCCCATCTACACCACCGCGCCGACGCGGGACCTGATGGGGCTCCTGCAACTGGACTACCTGGACGTCGCTGCGAAAGAGGGCCGTGCCCCGCCCTACGAGAGCCAGCAGGTCCGTGATGCGCTGAAACACACCATCCCGCTGGAGTTCGGGAACGTCACCGACATCGCTCCCGACATCAAGCTCACGATGCACAACGCCGGCCACATTCTGGGCTCGGCGGTGTGTCACTTCCACATCGGCGAGGGTCGCTACAACGTCGCCTTCTCCGGGGACATCCACTACAAGGATACCAGACTACTGGACGGCGCGGTCAACGACTTCCCGCGCGTGGAGTCGCTCATCCTCGAGTCCACCTACGGCGGGAAGAACGACTACCAGACCGACCAGGAGGACTCAGAGCGCGTGCTCAAGCGCGTCATCAACGAGGCCCACGAGAAGGAGGGGAAGATTCTGATTCCCGCCTTCGCCGTGGGTCGCTCGCAGGAACTGATGCTCGTTCTGGAGGAGGCGATGTCCTCGGGGGATATCCCGACGATGCCGGTGTACCTGGACGGGATGATTCGCGAGGCGACGGCCATCCACACGGCCTATCCGGAGTATCTGCGCGAGAGCCTCCGAAAACGAATCCTCTACGATGACGACAACCCCTTCCTGGCCGAGCAGTTCCAGCAGGTAGACGGCGGCGAGGAGATGCGACAGGACATCGTCGACGAGGAACCGGCTATCATCCTCACCACCTCCGGGATGGTCACCGGCGGCCCCGTCATGTCCTGGCTCCGCCTGCTGGGCGGGGACCCGGACAACACCATGGTGTTCGTCGGCTACCAGGCCGAGGGCACTCTGGGTCGACAGATTCAGCGCGGCCAGGACGAGATCACGATGTCGGACAAGAGCGGCCCGCGGGCCGAACGGGTCAGCCTGAAGATGGGCATCGAGACCGTCGACGGCTTCTCCGGGCACGCCGACCGCCAGGGCCTGGAGACGTTCGTCGAGACGATGCATCCCCGACCCGAGAAGGTGCTCTGTGTCCACGGCGACGAGAGCTCCACGAACCAGCTCTCCTCGGCGCTGTACCAGAAGTTCAATATGCGGACGTTCAACCCGAAGAACCTCGAGACGTTCCGCTTCGTCTAGCCATCGGTGTCGCCGACCCCGTCGATGTTCAGCGCGTTCAGCAGCCGCGCGGTGATGACCTGGTCGACGATGCCCATCAGCTGCTCGTCGTCGGTCGTGTACCCCGAGAAGATGCCCAGCTCGATGGTGCCGCCGGCCATCTCCCGGTGGCCGCCGGCACTGCCCACGTCGTCGAAGGCGTTGTGCAACACCGACCCGATGTGTACCCGCGAGTCGGTCGAGCGAGCGCTTATCTGAATCGTGTTCTCGACCAGCCCGAAGACGATGGCCGTCTCGACGCCCTCCAGGCTCATCAGGTAGTCGGCCGACTGGGGGAGGGCGTCGCGCTCGCTGGTCCGGCCGACCTGCGAGATGAGCACCGACCCCGAGACCCGGCGGTTCTCGATGGCGTGTGCGATGGTGTCGACCGTCGCGCTGCTGACTGCGGGGTTCGACAGCTGGCGGACCATCTTCGTCTCGCTGTACTCGTGGAGGAAGGCGGCGGCCTCGTACTCCTCGCGGGTGACACCGCGCAGGAAGTCGAGGGTCTCACGCCGGATGGCAAACATGAGCGCGGTGGCGACCCGAGGGCTCGGCTCGAGCTGGAGCGCCCGGAGGTACTCGGTCAGAATCGTGGCCGTCGCCCCGACGGTCTCGCGGTTGTCGACGAAATGAGCCGAGATGTGCTCGACCGGGTGGTGGTCGATGACGATGTCGATATCGGTCTCCGACGGAACCCGGTTGTTCTCGCCCGGTGCCGAGTGGTCCACGAAGGCGAGTAGGGACCCTGGCGCCCGGCTTCGAACCATCTCGACGCGGAACGGCTCCAGCTCGATGTCGAGCAGGTTCACCAGCGCCCGGTTCTGCTGGTGGGAGATCTCCCCGCTGTAGAGGATGTGCCGGTCGTCGATGCCCGCGGATGCGGCGATGGTTCCCAGCCCGACGGCGCTGGCCAGACAGTCCGGGTCGGGATTGTCGTGGCAGACGATAGTGAGCGTCTCACTGTCGCCCAGCAGCTCCCAGAGCTGCTCTGGTTTTCGCGCCGAGAGTTCCGTATCAGGGCCCATACTGTTCGGTGGTCGACAGCCCTCATGCAGCCAGCCCGGCTGCGGGACCTGCGGACCACACAACATATTGGGTTTGAGACAGTATAAACCCGTTCTCCCGGACTGGTCGAGTGGCGGGCTTGGGCCGTGCTTACGGTCGGAACCTGCCCGGAATAGCCGCTGGCTACCGGAACAAGTACCGCGTTACCGGAGACGTGGCACCGATTCGAGTGGTATAACAAAACAGCTGTGGCACCACCCTCGTCGCACCGTGACGGCAACACAGCACATCGCTAGGTTCGCGTGGATCGGGTCGATCATCGCCGTAGACCGGGGGGACTGAGGATGACGGAATCTGGCCTCCAGTCGGACGGGGACACGGCGGCGCTGCTCTCGAACCGGCGGCGTCGCTACCTGCTCTACTGCTTGCACCTGTACGCCAACCCGCTCGCGCTCCCGGACATCGCACATCAGGTGACTGTCTGGGAGCGCCCCGACAGCCAGGACATCTGTCTGAAAGCGCGACTCAAGACGTATATGTCGCTGTACCACGACCACCTTCCGAAACTCGCGGGCGCTGACGTCGTCCGCTACGAACAGGACGAGGACCTCGTGGAGCTCGGGCCGGACGCCGACCGGATTAGGCTGTCACTGGAGACGCGGCTCCGGCGCGATATCGACGACCTCCTCAGCGCCGAGGGCACCGTCTGAACCCGTCTCATACGGATTACTGTAGCTGTTTACTGGTGATACCGGTAAGAGACTACAGCGATCCGTATCAGTCGTCGTTCTCGCTCACAGTCACCACCGGGACATCGGCGCGCCTGACCAGCGCTTCCGCGGTGCTCCCGAGCAACACCCTGTCGAGGCCCGTCCGACCGTGGGTTCCCATCACGACGAGTTCGATGTCGTGGTCCCCGACGTACTCCAGCAGGTCGTGCTTTGGCCGCCCCGTCCACACCGCTGTCACCGAGTCGAGGCCGGCGGCGTCGGCCTCGTTCGCGATGGCCTCGGTGGCCGCCGTCGCGGCGTCTTCGAGCTCGTCGAGCAGGTCCGGCGGCACGCTGGCCTCGGCGCCCGTGGCGATGTCACCGACGTTGACGACGCTGACGGCGTGGACGGTGCTCCCGAAGGCGTCGGCGAGGGCCAGTGCGTGTGCAACCGCAGCCTTCGCCCGCTCGCTCCCGTCGGTCGGCACGAGGATATCGCCGTAGCCACTGCTTACCGCACTCGCATCGGTCGCCCGTACCGTCAGCACGGGGACCGGCGACAGTCGCAACACCCGCTCGGCCACGCTTCCGGTGAGGTACCGCCGCAGCCCGCTGCGCCCGTGGGTGCCCATCACCACGAGGTCGATGTCTGTGTCGCGGACGTAGTCCAGAATCCCCTCCGCCGGGGTGCTCGTCACCACCGTCGTCTCGACCCGTATCGTCTCCGGTAGCGTGGCGCGCTGCTCGGCCAGCGCCTCGCGCTGGTCGGCTGTGCGCTGCTCGACGTAGTCGTCGTCGACACCGCCCGCGGAGAACGGCCCCGCGCTCCCCTCGATGTCGACGACCGTGAGCAGGTGGACCGTCGCGTCGAACGCCTCGGCCAGAAGCGCCGCGTGGTCGGCGGCGCGTTCGGCGTGTTCGCTCCCGTCCGTCGGCACGAGAATGTGGTCGTACATCTTCGAGCGGATGTTCGGTCGCTAAGCTGATAGTTGTGGGTGCCCACAGCGACCAGTGCCGCGAGACTGGCTTACTGGCGCTGCCGAAAAACCCGAACCGTGTCGCGTTTCCGCTCCAGTGACTCGAGTTCCTCGAACCCCAGCTCGGTGAACACGCGCTGCCAGTCCCGGTAGTACAGCGGCAGCTGGTCGTCGACGTGGTTGGCGGTCCCGTACTCGCCGCTCTCGTTCTCTACGGTGACCAGCAAATCGCCCGTGACTCGCGCCAGCTCACCGAACACCCAGGTCTCGTCGGGGTGGATGTGCTGGAGCGTCTCGACCGAGAAGACGGCGTCGAAGGCGTCCGTCTCGACCCCGTCGAGGTACGACTCGATTGTCGCCGCGTGGAACTCCCCCTCGGCCGCGAGCTCGGGATACGTCTCGCGCAACACGTCGAGGGCCTCGTCGTTGACGTCTACCCCAGTGAGCTCGTCGAATCCGCCCGTTGCCAGCGCCTTGAGGTGGCGGCCGACGCCACACCCCACCTCCAGCACGCGCGCGTCCGGGCCCACGTACTGCGTTATCTTCGACCGCACCAGCTCGCTCGTCTCGTCCGGCCCGTAGTGGGCGTAGTAGGTCGGCGAGTACTCGCCGGACCGGTCGGCCCACGCCTCACGGACGTCGTTAGAATCCACGTTCGGTTCGGGGACGCACGCCGTATAGGTCTACCGACACGACGACCTACAGCTCGACGGACTCCAGGTCCGACTCCAGCGAGGCGACGTGGTCGTTGTACGCCGCGACGAAATCCGAAAAGAGCGGCGCGTACTCGCGGATGTCCGCCGCCGACGGCGGTTCGTACTGCGAGAGGAGGTAGAGACCACCGGTCCCGCCGACCCGTAGATACGACGCGCCGTCCTGGTCCCACTTCAGCTCCCACCGGGTCCCGTCGACGCGCTCGGTGAACGTCCCGTAGTCGCCGCCCTCGTACCGCTGGAGCTGCCGGGCGATCTGGTCGCAGACGTCCCGAACCCGGTCGAGCACGCGGTCGCGCTCGGCGACGACGCCGTCGGTGGCGGCGACCTCGGGGAAGTCGGTCGCCACGTCGTCGAGCACGCCCTCGTGGGTCGCGACGAAGTCGTTGAACCCGGCGACGAAGGCGTCGTAATCCTCGAGCGCATCGGCCAGCGGGCCCGGTTCCGGCGGCTGCTTGGTCGAGATGACGTACACCTCTTCGCCCCGTCCCGGGTCGTACCGGAGATACTCCAGATCGCCGCCCTCGTACTTGACCGTCCACTCTGCCCGGTCGGTCTCGATGGTCGCCGAGCCGTAGTCGCCCCCCTGGAGGCGGGCCAGCTGGTAGGCGATCTGCCCGGCGTGGTCCCGTACTGCGGCGACCAGTTCGTCTCGGTGTTGTGCGACCGCCGCGGCGTCGGCGGGGTCGGCCGGTGGCCACTCTGTCACACCCGTTCCAGCGCCCCGAGCAAAATAACTGTGTGGGACTGTGATTCGGGATTTGGACCACGCGAACACCTCGTTACGCTCGGTGTTCTCTGGTTCAAATCCTCAGATGGCGAATTTGCTGCTCGCGGTTTGCTCGCAGCAAAATGCTACGGGCGCTGAGGGATTTGAACCGGAGCCAGACTGCTCGCTCCGCTGCGCGTCTGGCAGGGTTCAATCCCTCAGACGATACGCTTCTCGCTCCTCACGTCCGTTCGTCGCAGAGAAGACGGGCGCTGAGGGATTTGAACCACGGTCGGAGCAAGCTCCTCCCTGCTGCAAATCCCTCAGCAACCGCTCTTTGTTCGTCACGTCTGTTCCTCACAAAATCACGGGCGCTGAGGGATTTGAACCCCCGACGGTTTGGTCCGAAGCCAAGCACTCTGTCCAGGCTGAGCTAAGCGCCCTGTGTTCAGACATAGGCCGGTGTTTCGGTTTAAACCATCCGATTCGTGACGGCGATGTGGGACCGACACACTGTCCCGCCCGGCAGTTGCCGGAATATTCAGGCTTGGCTGTTCCGGGTACCCTATGATAAATTCCACCGAAAGCGAGCCGTAAAATCTATATGCCAGTCAGAGGCAGATGGAGGTACTTTCGACCCCACCGCCTCCCAGTCCATGTACGAACTAGGCCCCCCGTTCAGTGGAACATCGGTTCCGTCGGGGACGAACATCCTGCTTTCCGGACCGCCGCTGTCGGGCAAGCGCTGCCTGGCCATGGAGACACTCGCCGTCGGCGCCCGACGCGGAGAGGGCACGGTCATCGTCTCGACCCGAGACAGCGCGACACGTGTTCGTGAAGCGTTCGCTCCGCTGGTCGACGGTGAGACGGACCTCGCTGTCGTCGACGCAGTCACGGAGCACATCGGCCAGTCCAGCGACGCCGAGATGACGAAGTATGCCGCCTCCCCACGGGATATGAGCGACATCGGCGTCAAGTTCTCCGAGTACATCCAGTCGTTCTACACGGAGCAACAGCGCGAGCACAACCGCGTCATGCTCGATTCGCTGACGACGCTGTTGCTGTACTCGAATCTCCAGACGGTGTTTCGATTCCTCCACGTGTTCACCTCCCGCGTCGAGAACGTCGACGGGCTCGGGCTGTACACCATCGAGTCGACCGCCCACGACCCCGAGACGCTCTCTACGCTCGATCAGCTGTTCGACGCCACGATAGCTGTCGAGGCCGACGGGACGGCCACGCTCACGTTGCCGGACGCCGACAGCCAGACGGCGACGCTCTAGTCGCTCGTCTCCGGTGGGGACTGACTCTCCGACTCCGCCGGGGCGGCGTCGTCCGCTGTCGAGTCAACCGCCTCGTCGACGGTGGCTTCCGCGTCCTCGATGACCGCTTCGGTGAGAATCGCGTCCGTATCGAGGCCCCGCTCCTCGGCGATGGCTTCGAGCAGCGCCCGCTGTTCGGTCTGCTCCCGGTCGATCCCCTCGACGCGGTCGCTCGTCTCCTCGACGGTGTTCCGGAGCTCCTGGAGCTGTTCTTTCTGTTCGTTCAGCTTCGTGTAGAGGTCGTCGGCCATGTCGGCGACTTTCTGGAGCTTCTTCGTGGTGGAACCAAGGCCCATACCCCGTGATATGTCCAGGGTCCATTTGCCGGTTTCGCTCGACCGTCACCGGCGCGACGGCCCAGTCAGACGCCACCGTAACGTCGCTGTAAAGGGACCCGCGACCCCAGCGCGGGTATGAACGGGCTCCGGACCGGCCCGACGGTCGGTATCGTCGGGTGTGTCGTCTATCTGCTGGCCCTCGTCGCGCCGTATCTCGTCGTCGAGACGACGAGCGCGGTCGGCGCGTACTACGGCGCGGGCGACCTCTCGCCGGCGATAGCTGCCGTCTTCGCCTTGCTCGCTATCATCGTCCTCGCCGCCGGCCGCGAGGGCCGCACCGACCCCAGCCTCGCCGCGGGTGCCGGGCTCGTACTCGGCGTCTTCATCGTCGGCATCTCCCTCCTGTGGGCGACGACTGTCCCGAACAGTCTGGTGCTGGGGCTGACCGAGTCGACGCTCATCGAACAGCACCGCTGGGCCGTGGTGGCCGCCGCCGTGCCGATTCCGCTGGGCGCCGTCTGGTTCGCCGTCGGGCTGGACCTCCTCTGAAGGGTCGGGCGCCGCCAGCCCAGGACCGTCCCACAGCCCGGGTGCCCCCCTGTCGGCGTGCGGTTTTCCAGTTCCGAAAGGCCCTTATGGGGCGGTGGCGGAGTTCGAGATGGACTAGGTCGGGGGGTTTGGCCCCCCTCTGTACCCGCACTATGGTCATCAGCGGGGACCGAACCCGGGGGCGTCCGGTCAGACGGACGCGGACCCCGTGAGCCAACGTGGAAGCCTCGTCCCACGGGGACGGCGGTCCACGTGGTCACATCTGCAGGGATGTGCCCACGTGGTTAAACGATGGCACTCCGCCAGGCACGGAAGTGAGCAGCGGACCATCGAACACCCGTCGCTCGTGGGGTCGCGGGGTGGAGGAGGCAAACGGGATTACCCGCGTCCGAACGCCGGGCAATCCCGCTGTCCGTTCTACCATTCATCAGTACCGCATCCACTTTTTACTTCGAGGGGTGTCCTCGCGCCGCAGAGCGCCGCTGCGGGCACCCCTCGAAGTAAAAACGTGGGGAAAAACTGCCGGACGCTCACTGACTCACGGGCGCGATGCGCCCGTTCGTCTCTCGCGGTCGCTTGCGACCGCGCAGCATTCGCGTCCGGTGAAACCGCTCGCCGACGGCGAGCTGTATGCTAGTCACAGTGGGCCTGCCCTTCCCCGGGTCGCGACCCGGAGGTCGCTCCCGGCCTGTCCGCTGGCGTGACCGTTGCGTCCCCCGCTGGTGTCCGTGAGAACGCCTTTGGGTTTTGCTGCGGAAATTTCATCCATGGACCGCCTTCTCCACTACGTGCTCGCTGTGCTGTTTGCCGGCGCACTCACCGGTCTCGTCGCGCTGACGACCCGGTCGGTTACTATACTGCTGGGCATCTTCGTCACGTACGCCCTCACGGCCGCGCTCTGTTTCCGCTATCCGATACTGGTCTGGGGGGACGCGACAGCGTCGGCCCCTTCCGGCATCTTCGGCGGCGGCGCGGTGTTCGGCGGGACGATGCTCGGAAGCGCCGTCGGAACCGATTTCGACTTCGGGGCTGCGATGCTCGGACTCGGACTGGCCAGTTTCGGGATGGCGACCGGCTACTGGCTGGCCGATAGCAGCGATCTGTCGTCGGCGGCATCGGTCAACACCGAGACCCGAGCGCGATAGAGTCGGTCCCGGATGGGCATCTGTGCCTCTCTGTCTGCAACCCCAGTTATCCGACTTACCGGCTGTCATCTTTCGGCATGTGGCGACGGCCACAGTTCTTGCACCGGTAGACTTGCCGCCAGCCCCCTCCTGTCTCGTAGCGCTTCGTGTACGAGTCGACTGCGCCACAGTCCGGGCAGCGTCTCGGTAGTGTCGACCCGGTCGAGTCCATAGCAGCCACTTGAGTGCGTACCCCTGTAAGGCTACAGCATCCTTCGGTAGGTGACAATCGTCGGGGCCGCGAGCGCGCTCCGTCGCGCGAGCCGGGGAAGGGTAGGGCCTCAGCGAGCGAGTCAGTGTAGTCAGCAGGACCTATCCGACGAGCGAAGCGAGTCGGTTCTGCCGCGGCGAGCCGACTAACGCACGCCGGACAACGTGGCGGCTTCGCCGCCACGCTAGGCGTATCGAGCGCATCGCGGTCGACCGCCGCAGCGTGCAAAAAGTGGCTAGTCGTCCGCGGGTTCGGCTACACCGTCGAAACCGGCCATCTCCAGGCCGCCGCCGATAGTGCGGTTCGGGAAGGGGATGGTGATATCCTCCTCGTCGAACCGCTGTTTCACGGCCGTGACGTACTCGCCGCGCGTCTTCACCCAGTCCGAACGGCTGGGGTTGTCGATCCAGAAGCGCGACTGCAGGCCGACCGAAGAGTCGCCGAGTTCGGTGAGTCGAACCGACGGTGCAGGGTCCGCGAGAATGCCTTCGTGGGCCTCGGCTTCCTCCATGATAATCTCGGTCGCTTTGTCGATATCGTCGTCGTAGCTGATACCGAAGAGGAACTTCAGGCGGAGCTGGTCCTTGGCCACGGGGTTCTTGATAACGTCGTCGGTCAGATTCGAGTTCGGCACCGTCAGCAGTTCGTTGTCGAAGGTTCGCACGCGGGTCACGCGCAGGCTGATGTCCTCGACGACGCCGGAGTTACTGTCCCACTCGATCCAGTCGCCGATGCGGAACGGCTTGTCGGTGAAGATGAAGACGCCGGCGACGAAGTTCTTCAGCACGTCCTGCATCGCGAAGGCGATACCGAGCGTCGCGGCGGCCCCGATGGTCGCGATAGACTGCAGAAAGCCCGTGAAGCCGGCCATTCCGAAGGCAACGGCGACGGCGACGAACAGCAGGAGGACGTTGAAAATCTTCTTGATAGGTTTGCGCGCGTGCTGGTCGAGGTCACGCGACGAGAGCGACCGGTCGACGATAGGGGTCAGCACGGCGCGGCCGAGGAAGTAGACGGCGACGAAGGCCCCGGCGAAGACGATAGTGCTCGCGATGGTGTCCGCCACGCCGACTGGGAGGAAATCATCGAGTACCGCCGAGATTGCCGGAACCTGCATTATCGCTCGAACACGGCCGTGTGCCCGCGCACCTGGGCCACGTCGGCGCCGACCTGGTCGGCGAGTTCGTCAGCGAGTTCCTCGCTGGTCGTCCCGCCGCGGGCGGCGCGGAGAAACTTCACTTTCACGAACTGGTTGTCCTCGAGCTGGCTGGCGAGTTCGTCGGCGACAGATTCGACGCCGTGCTTGCCGACCCGAAGTGTGGCATCGAGGTCGTGGATACGCTGCTTTCTAGTTGGCATAGTCGGACACTGACTATGGAGTTATTTAAATCCCGTCCCAACAGGTCACGCGTAGGGATAGCGTGCCTGACTCCCACAGTCACAGGTGACGACGACGTGGCCCGACTGGGTGCGGACGCGGGCGTTCCGGCCGGGAATCAGGAAGGCGTCGCAGGCGCGACAGATGGAGTGGGAGAACGATTTCGGGAGCCGGAGCCGATGGCGCTCGGCGATGCGGCGGGCGCGGCGGACGTACTCGCGAGCCCGCTCGTCGCGGCCCTCGCGGACGGCCTCGCGAGCCATCGACTGCAGCAGTTCGACGCGCTCGCGAGCGATGGTCTCCTCCTGGGGCATACCCGAAATCTGGTCGCGGGGGGCAAACACCTTCCGGACGGCACCGTCGAACGGAGTCGATATCGTTTTGCTCGCGGCCGCTTTCCGACCGGTCGTGCGCGTCCTGAACTATCTGGAACTCGAAGGGCAACTCGACCGGTCTGGCATCGCCACCTCGGTCGACCACCAGCGTCAGGCCCTCGCCGACGCCGGTGTCGACGTGGTTCGGTCCCCGTGGACGGACGGCCATCCGGGGTGGGCCGTCGGCGGGAAGCTGGCCTTCGACGACCCGGTCTTCGAGACGTACGACGTCGCCCACTGCAACATGATCGGGCCGGGCTCTATCGCCGTGGCCCGCCACGCCAGGCGCAACGACATCCCGCTCGTCCTCCACGCCCACGTCACGCGTGAGGATTTCCGGGGCAGTTTCCGCGGGTCGAACCTCGTCGCACCGGCGCTTGGCGAGTATCTGACGTGGTTCTACTCACAGGCCGACCGGGTGCTGTGTCCCTCCGAGTACACGAAAGGTGTCCTCGAGGACTACCCCATCGACGCCCCCATCGAGCCCGTGACGAACGGTATCGACACCGAGCCACTGGCGGGGTTCGAGGGCTACCGCGAGGAGTACCGCGAGCGGTACGACCTCGATGGGATGGTCGTCTTCGCGGTCGGCAGCGTCTTCGAGCGCAAAGGGTTGACGACGTTCTGCGAGCTGGCCCAGCGAACAGAGTACGACTTCGCGTGGTTCGGTACGTACGACGACGGGCCACACGGCTCCGACGCGGTCAGGAAGTGGACCGCCGACCCGCCCGAGAACGTCACCTTCACGGGCTGGGTCGAGGACATCCGCGGGGCCTACGGCGCCGGCGACGTCTTCTGTTTCCCCTCGAAGGTCGAGAACCAGGGTATCGTCGTGCTGGAGGCGATGGCCTGTGGGAAGGCCGTCGTGCTCTCCGATATCCCCGTCTTCCGGGAGTACTACGAGGACGGCCACGACTGTCTCGTCTGCAGCGACCAGCGGGAGTTCCGCGAGGCGCTCGAACGCCTCGAAGCGGACCCCGACCTGCGCGAGCGCCTCGGAGAGAACGCGAAGGCGACGGCCCGCGAACACGGCCTCGACCGCGTCGGCGACCGACTGGTCGATGTGTACGAGGACCTGGTCTGAGCGCTCAGAGGCTCTCACTGGGTGCCGTGGCCGCTGCCCCGCTCATCGGTGTGCGCCGCCAGATGAGCGCAACCAGAACTGTGCCGACGAGGACGAACCCGCCGGCGACGGCGAACGTGAGTGTGAAACCGTAGCCACCCAGCCACCCGCCGAGTACCGAGCCGACGCCCGTCGCCAGCCCCGAGAGCGCGGTGTACAGCCCGAGTGCCTCGCCACGTATCGCGGGCGGTGCGAGCTGGGTGACGATGGCCGCGGCGGTGATGGCGACGACGGCCCAGGCGACGCCGATGGCGACGAAGACGACGCCGTTGGTGAGCAGCCCGAGGGCCACACCGGGGACCGCGAAGCCGACGAGCGCGACCGCCGGATGGAGCACCGCGCGGGCCAGCAGGCTTCCGGTCTGGAGGCCGACGGCGCCGTACCGCTCGGCCAGCCGGCCCGCCAGCCCGTAACACAGCGCCGAGCCCAGACTGGAGAGCAGATACAGCGCGAAGACGACGCCGGAGCTGTAGCCGAGCGTGCCCGCCAGATACGACGGTAACGGGCCCCAGAACACGCCGAAGCCGGTGAACACGGCGACGACGGCGGCGAAGTACAGCGCCAGCGACGGCGTGAGCCGACTCGCGAGCTGGCGGGGGTGAAGCGACCGGGTGAGCCAGTAGAGCCGCCCCGGCCCGATTGGGAAGGTCGCGCTGCGCACCGGGACCCGGCGCGACTTGGCGAGCGCGCGAGCGATGCGGCTGGGGCGTGGCTGTCCGGCGTCCTCGCCCGGGGCCGCTGGGAGCCACCTCGCGGCCAGTACCGCTGCGAGGGCCGTGACCCCTGTACAGACCCAGAGCAGCGTCTGCTGGGCGACGACGACACCGAAGGGGTCCGAGAGCAGCCCCGTCCAGGCCAGTCCGAGGACGAGGCCGCCGGCCCACCCCCAGCCCTGATACCGGTTGAGAGCGGCGAAACGGCCCGGCCAGTCACGTTCGGGCGAGCCGACCGTCACCAGCAGGGTGAGCACGGGCGCGGCCGCACCGGCGGCGAACCAGAGGACGGCGTTGCCGGCGATGACGACTGCGACCGAGCGGGTCGCCGAGACGGCCGCGATAGCGGCGGCGGCCAGCCCGAGAGCGACGAGGACGAGCGCCCGACGAGACCCGCCGCCGTCGGCGAGTCGACCGAAGAGGAGTGCGCCCGGTGCGCCCGCCGCGGCGGCGGTCCCGGCCAGTACCCCGAGCAGGAGTGTGCTGCCGCCGATAGTGACGAAGTAGAGCGGAATCAACAGCGAGGTCGCACCGAGTGCGACCGAACCAAGCGCCCACGCCAGCAGCCAGCGGTCTGTGCCCATTGGCACATGCTGCGTCTCGGCGCTGAAAAATACACCGCTCGTCCCCCAGCCACCAATGGCAAGGGTTTAGCCGCTGGTCTGTCTACGCCGTCGCCATGGCACTGCCGCAGGTCGCTGCGTTCACCGACACCTACCTCCCGACGGTCAACGGCGTGACCTACACGGTCCAGACGTGGCGCGACCACTGGCAGGCCCGCGGCGGCCGCATGGACGTCGTCTATCCACAGAGCGACCACGTCCCCGTGGCGGGCGAGCACCCCGTCCGGAGCCTCCCGTTCCCGTTCTACGAGGGGTACCGGCTCGGGATGCCACAGATTCCGAGCGAGGTCCGGAACGCCGACGTGGTCCACGCACACACGGCCTTCAGTCTCGGGATGGCCGGCAAGCGACTGGCCCGAAAGATCGACGCGCCGCTGGTGACCTCCTACCACACTCCGACCGGCGAGTACGCCGAATACGTCTCCAAGACAGGCGTCGTCGAATCGGCCGTCCAGTCGAGCGCCGAGCAGTACGAGCGGTGGTATCTCGACGGCGCCGACCGCATCATCACGCCGACCGAGCGCACCGCGGACTACGTCCGGCGGACGCTGGGCGCCGACACCGCTGTCGAAGTCGTCTCCAACGGCGTCGACACGGAGTTTTTCGCCCCGCCCGAGGCGAGCGACTTCCGCGACCGCTACGACCTGCCGCCGGGCCCGCTGGTTGGCTACACCGGCCGACACGGCCACGAGAAGTGTCTGGGCGACATCCTCACGGCCTGTGCCGGGCTGGACGTGACCGTCGTCTTCGGCGGCGACGGCCCGGCCCGCGAGGAACTCGAGTCGGCGGCCGCGACCAGCGACCTCGACGTCCGCTTTCTGGGCTTTCTGGACCGCGAGGAGCTCCCGGCCTTCTACGCGGCGCTCGACGTCTTCGCGTTCCCGAGCCCGGTCGAGACCCAGGGGCTTGTTGCCCTGGAAGCGAACTGCTGTGGGACCCCCGTCGCCGGCGTCGACGCGGGTGCGCTCAGGGACACTATCGACGACGGCGAGACCGGCTACAGCTACGACGAGGGCGACATGGACGGCTTCCAGCGGGCCATAGAGCGGGTGCTCGACGAGCGCGCGACGCTCCGGGACCACTGTCTGGCCCGCCGGGACGCGGTCAGCGTCGACCACGCCGTCGACCGACTGGTCGAAGTGTACGACGCGGTCCTGCAGTAGGGAAATCGTCGGGAGAAACAGTCGCCCGCCTGCCCGCTACGAGGTGTAGGACCGGCCGATGGCGAAGCCGAGTCCCGACATGGCGCCCAGTATGAGACCGAAGACGAACTCTCCGGTCGCAACACCGTAGATGCTCCCGAGACCGGTACCTGCGGCGACGGCTTTCGCCACCAGCGGCCAGCGAATGAAGTCGAGGGCGCTCACACACCGACAGAGAGAGTCGGACCCTAAAAACGTATCAGTTCCACCTTTTTCAGCGTCGGGTAGTTCGCTTCGCTCACTACCACTCCTCGAAAAACGTGGGCGAAAAAGCGACCGCGAGCGAAGCGAGCGGTCGTACAGAAGCCTACGCTAACGCGCTGCCCGCCCGGATTATCGTCTTCTCGCCGAAGGCCGGGCCGACGAGCTGGAGTCCGACGGGGAGCCCGTCGTCCGTCTCGCCGGCGGGGACCGAGATGGCCGGCAGGTTCGCGAGGTTCACCGGCGTCGTGTTGGCGTCGGCGAGATACATCGTCAGCGGGTCCGAGAGACTCTCGCCGCGCTCCATCGGCGGCACCGGCATCGTCGGCGAGGCGAGCACGTCCGCGTCGGACAGGGCCTCGTCGAAGTCCTGTTTGACCCACGCGCGGGCGTCCTGCGCCTTCTTGTAGTACTTGTCGTGGTAGCCGGCCGAGAGTGCGTAGGTGCCAAGGAGGACGCGGCGTTTGACCTCCTCGCCGAAGCCGTCTTCGCGCGAGCTGGCGAAGCTCTCGTTCCAGTTGCCCTCGCCGCCGGATTCCCCGTATCGCACCCCGTCGAACCGGGCCAGGTTCGAGGACGCCTCGGACATGGCGATGACGTAGTAGGCCTCGACGGCGTGTTCGACGCTCGGCAGCGCGACCTCGTGGTAGCTGGCGCCCTGGGATTCGAGGTCGTCGATGGCCTTCCAGAACGTCTCGACGACGCTCTCGTCGGCTCCGTCCAGCAGTTCCGTCGGGACGCCGATGGAGAGCCCGTCGACGTCGCCGTCCGCGGCTTCGGCGAAGTCGTAGTCGCTCCCGTGGTCGGTCGCATCGCGGGTCGTCCCGTCGCGCTCGTCGGGGCCAGCGATGACCTCCAGTAGTTCGGCCGCGTCCTCGACGGAGGGGGCGATGGGACCGATCTGTTCGAGGCTGTTGGCGTAGGCCACGAGTCCGTACCGCGAGACCAGCCCGTAGGTCGGTTTGATACCGACGACGCCACAGAACGCGGCGGGACAGCGAATCGAGCCGCCGGTGTCCGAGCCCAGCGCCATATCGGCGTCGCCCGCCGCGACCACCGCGGCGGAGCCACCGGAGGAACCGCCGGGGACGTGGCCCTCGGCGACGGGGTTCTCGACGGCGCCGTACGCGGAGGTCTCGGTCGTCGTCCCCATCCCGAACTCGTCCATGTTGGTCTTGCCGGGGATGGTCGCGCCGGCGGCTTTCAGCCGGGAAACGACGGTCGCGTCGTAGGGCGGGACGTACCCCTCGAGCATCGCCGAGCCACAGGTCGTCTGGACGTCCTTCGTGGAGATGTTGTCTTTGACGGCGACCGTCTTCCCAGCGAGCGGGCCGTCGTCGTCGCCCTCGATGGTGTCCGTGGCGATGTAGGCGTTGTAGTCGGTCATCTACGACACCTTCGGACCTTTGAACTGCCCGGCTTCCGACTCCGGGGCGTTCTGGAGGGCCTCTTCCTGGGTCAGACACTCGCGGACCTCGTCGGGACGCATCACGTTGGTCAGGTCGGCCTCGCGGTCGGTCTCTGGCACCTCGTCCAGGGCCTCGAAGGCGGCCAGAATCTCGCCGAACTGCTCGGTGAACCGCTCGACCTCCTCGTCGTCGAGGTCGATGCGGGCGAGGTCGGCGATGTGGGCGACCTCGTCGCCGTCGACAGCGTTGTCGCTCATGCCAGTTTCGAACACTGGCCCGGCGGTAAGCGTTTCGGAACCGCGAGCCAAAGTGCTGGGGATAGTTCCGCAATGTGCAGTATTTCGACCGCAAACACGAACACAGATTTTCGATATAGGAATCGAAGCTTTGTGATTTGGGAAAAGTTTTAAGTTGCTCAGGCCACAACAGAAGGATACAAGAGACGTTTTTCGGGTCCCCAGACCCGCCTGTTCGCAAAACCAATGACCGATACCACCATCCGCCGATACACGAGTGAGCGCGAAACCGAAGAGGAGCAGACCGACGAGGAGGAGGAGTCACTGGTCTGTCCCGAGTGTGGTGGCTCGTTGCTCTCCGACAGTGAACGCGGCGAGACTGTCTGTGAAGACTGCGGTCTCGTCGTCGAAGAAGACGAGATAGACCCCGGCCCCGAGTGGCGCGCCTTCGACTCCAAAGAGAAAGACCAGAAGTCCCGCGTCGGCGCCCCGACGACGAACATGATGCACGACAAGGGGCTCTCGACCAACATCGGCTGGCAGGACAAGGACGCCTACGGCAACTCCCTGTCCTCGCGCCAGCGCGAGAAGATGCAGCGCCTGCGGACCTGGAACGAGCGCTTTCGCACCCGCGACTCCAAGGAGCGCAACCTCAAGCAGGCCCTCGGCGAGATCGACCGAATGGCCTCCGCACTCGGCCTGCCCGAGAACGTCCGTGAGACGGCGAGCGTCATCTACCGCCGGGCGCTCGACGAGGACCTGCTGCCGGGCCGCTCCATCGAGGGGGTCTCGACGGCGTCGCTGTACGCCGCCGCCCGCCAAGCGGGTACCCCACGCTCGCTGGACGAGATCGCCAACGTCTCCCGCGTCGGCAAAGACGAGATCGCCCGTACGTATCGGTACGTCGTGCGCGAGCTCTCGCTGGAAATCCAGCCCGCCGATCCCGAGAGCTACGTCCCCCGCTTCGCCTCCGATCTGGACCTCACCGAGGAGGTCGAACGCCGCGCCCGGCAGTTGCTCCAGAACGCCAAAGCGGAGGGCGTCCACTCCGGCAAATCGCCCGTCGGGCTGGCCGCCGCCGCCGTCTACGCCGCCTCGCTGCTGACCAACGAGAAGGTCACACAGAGCGAGGTCAGCGAGGTCGCCAGCATCTCCGAGGTGACGATTCGGAACCGCTACCACGAACTCCTGGAGGCCGAGGACTCGGTCCACCCGTAACGTAGTTTTCCCTCGGACCCATCGACGCGTCCATGGAGACGACTCGGCACTTCGTCGCGACCGTCTACGCCGTCCACGACGGGGCCGTCGCCCTGCACGAACACGACAAACTGGAGATGTGGCTGCCCGCCGGCGGCCACCTCGACCGGGACGAACTCCCCCACGAGGCCGCGCTCCGGGAGACGGCGGAGGAACTCGGCTTCTCCGTCGACCTCGTCGCGCCACGGGAGGCTATCACGAGCGAGACAGTCCGGTCGATTCCCCAGCCACAGCACTTTCTGGTCGAGGATATCAACGTCCACGAGAACGGCACGGTGGGGCACCAGCACATCGACTTCATCTTCTACGGCGCCGCACCCAGCAGGGATATCCAGCCCGGTCCCGGCGAACAGCCCGCCGACGACTGGACGTGGTTCACGGCCGGGGAACTGCGCGCCCGCGACGACGAGATTCCGGCAGACGTGGTGGAGATCGGCCAGCGAGCCATCCAGGGGGTCGGCGACCGCTGAGCTACGCCGGTTCGGTCCCCCAGTCGATGGCGGTCCAGAGGCGCTCCCACAGATAGTACAGCAACGTCTTGGCGACGGCCGCCGAGAGCCCGATTTTCGCCGACGACCCGAGTTCGCCGGTGAAGGCGAACGCGATGGCGAAGACGACCGACGTCGCGAACACGCGGTAACTGACCGCCTTGACGAGGGACCGGCGATGCTGTACCACGAACTGTCACCTCCGAGGTGGACGGACGGAACGACGACGCTGGTTACCTATTGGACTCCTCCCAGCGTGACGGACAACTATCATCTGAGACACTGTACCACCTGTTCGAACTAAAAACTAATTATATTTAATTAGGTGTGCCGGTAGCGGACGGTCCGGACTGGTGGCTGAGTACCGACCGTAGATTCAAATACCAGCACGTGACCACGCGCTCCCGTGCGCTGAACAGCGCCACGGGTCGGCGAAGCGACGCCGGCGGCCGACCGGTCCGTGTCAGGGAGGCCGTCCGTTCGCTACAGGAGCGAGTCGATGTACTGGCCGACGTGGTCGTCCATCCGGCGCTTGTAGCCGGCCTGGCGGGCCAGCCGGTCGAGTTCGCGAGCGGCCAGTGAGCCGTACTGTGCGGCCTTCTTGTCCCGCATGGCGACGGCCCTGGGCAGTGAGTCCAGCGCGGCCTGCCGGAGCGTCCACTTGCGAGTCTCGCCGTCGACGAGCATATCATCGTCCAGTCTGAGCGCCACCGACACCACGCGGTCGTGGAGCAACGGCGTCACTGGATCGACTCCGGCCCCGCGTAACGCCAGCACGTCCCGCGGGAGCTGGTCCGGGAGCGTGTCGATGACCTCCCGCTGGGCACCCCGGACGGTGTCGGCCTCGACACGGGGGTCCTCGGGGGCCTTCTCGACCTTGGCGTACCCGCCGAACAGTTCGTCGGCGCCCTGTCCCAGCGCGAGGCGGTCAAACCCGTCGGCAGCGACGCGCTCGGCGGTGAGATACAGCGGGAGCGCTATCTGGACCGACATCGCGTCGGTCCGGCCCGTCGCCGCGGCGATCTCGGGAACGGCACGCTCGATGGCGTCGTGGGTCAGTTCCACGACTCGGAGATCGCGGTCGAGCAGGTCGGCCGCCGAACGGGCCGCTTCGACGTCGTGGCTCTCCGGGAAGCCGGCGACGTACAGCGGTGCGTCGAGGCGGGCGGCCAACAGCGCTGAGTCGACCCCGCCGGAGAAGGCGATGGCCAGGCCGTCCGTCCCGACGGCCTCGACGCTCGTCTCGACCGCCGCTCGCACCTGCTCGACGGCCGCCTGCCGGTCGTCGAACGGCTCGGGATCGGGGAGTGTCCAGACCGTCCGAAGCCCGCCGGTACCCAGCATCTGTCCGGCTGGGAACAACCGCGGCGCCGTCAGCTCGGCGAGGTCGTGGCTCCAGGCCGGCAGGGCCCCCTCGTCCGTCGCCGTCTCGACGAACAGCGGCTCCCTGCCCAGCACATCCCTGAGGAGTGCGCCGTCGAGTTCGCCGGCGAACCCAGTGGTCCCGGGCAGTGGCTCACCACTGGCGAGCGCGTCGCGGACGATATCGTCGGATGTGCCCCGCATCACTCACTCCAGCAAGCCGTTCAGGCCGTTCGTAATCCGGCGCTTGACGCCGCCGGCGGCCTGCCGGAAACTGATGCGCCACGGGGTTCGCTCGCCCTCGACGGTGGTACGCCCCTCCCGGATGGCGTCCAGAATCGCCCCCATCGACGCCTCGTCGGCGTCGACCGTCGTCACCGCCTGGCCGACCATCTCGGCGATGTGGGCGTCGCTGCCGGCGGTCATCGGGAGCCCACGCCGTCTGGCGAAGCGCTCGGCCTGCCGGTTCGAGCGGCCGGTGAGCAGTCGGGAGTTGTACACCTCGATCGCGTCGGCGGTCGCGAGCTCGTCCTTCGAAATCTTGTCGAGGACGCCGTGACGTGACTCCTGGAACGGGTGGGGAACCACGGCCAGGCCGCCCTGCTCGCGGATTCGGTCGAGCGTCTCGGAAAAAGACAGCCCGGGCGGAATCGCCTCTCGGATACCAAGTGCGAGGACGTGGCCGGCCTCGCAGGTGACTTCCATCCCGGGAATACCCACCAGCCCGTAGTCGGGGGCCAGTTCGGCGGCCCGCAGGCTGGCTTCGAGCTCGTCGTGGTCAGTGACGGCCAGGGCGTCCAGTCCCACGGCGCGGGCCTGTTCGAGGAGCAACTCGATAGGGTCCCGGCCGTCGTGGGACAGCGAGGAGTGTGTGTGAAGCTCGACCGACAGCACGCCCGGAGGTAGCAATGGATGGGGCAAAAGCCCCCCGGTCCGCGTTCAATCCGACGTGACCCCGTCGAAGGGGGTCGTCTCGCCGATTTCGGCGTCTGTCAGATAGCACTGCGGGTCCGGCGCGAACGGGTCGCCTTCGACAGTCAGCGCGCGGAGTCTGGAGGCGCCGCGACACACCTCGGCGTACCGACAGTCCGCACAGCGCCCCGTGAGGTGGGCCTCCCGGTTGCGCAGCGCACCCAGAAGCGGGTTCGACTCGTCCTCCCAGATGGCGCCGAAGGAGCGGTCCCGGACGTTGCCCAGCGAGTACCCCTGCCAGAACTGCGTGAGGTGGACGTTGCCCTGGTAGTCGATGTCGGCGACGCGCTCGCCGGTCGGGTCGCCGCCGTTGACCCGCAGGTACTCGTAGACGCGGCGGGCCTGGGCTTTGCCCATCTGTTCGCGGGCGTACTCGACCAGGTAGGCGGCGTCGGCGTAGTTGCCGACGAGCAGCGTCTCTATCTCCTCGCCCCGGGCGTGGTACTCGCGGGTCATGTCACAGACCAGTTTGACGGCTTCCCGGCGGTCGGCGGGCGAGAGATCCGCGTCGACGATTTCCGTTCCCCGCCCGCCGTAGTCCAGATGGTAGAAACAGAAGCGGTCGACGCCCGCGTCGGAAAGCACGTCGACCACTCCCTCGAGGTCGCCGGCGTTGCGCTCGGTGATGGTGTAGCGCAGGCCGGTCTTCAGCCCGGCGTCGAGGCAGTTCTCGATGCCCCGGAGCGCGCCCTCGAAGGCGCCCTCTACCCCCCGGAACGCGTCGTTTCGCTCGGGAAGCCCGTCGACGGAGACGCCGGCGTACTGGAGGCCCGCATCGCGCAGCGACCGGGCGCGTTCCGGCGTGAGGAGTGTCCCGTTCGTCGAGAGGACGGGGCGGATACCGGCGTCTGCGGCGTAGCCGACGAGCTCTTCGAGGTCCTCGCGGACGAGGGGTTCGCCGCCCGAGAACAGGACGACGGGCGCGCCGTAGTCGGCGAGGTCGTCGAGCAGCGCCTTCCCTTCGGCTGTCGAGAGCTCCCCGTCGGCGACGTCGGTGTCGGCGGCGGCATAGCAGTGGTCACAGTAGAGGTTGCACTGTTTGGTGACGTTCCAGACCACCACCGGCCGGCGCTGCTTTCGGTCCCGAATCTGGCGTTTCGTCGACTCCTCGGCGGCGTCGTAGCGCAGGCCGTCCCCCTCGGCGTCCAGTCCGGTCAGCAGTTTGGAGACGGATATCATTCGGCCTCACCCCGGAGCGTCTCGTCGTTCATCTGCCCATCGTCCATCGTTGGTGCGGCGTCGCCGTCGGCCTCGCCGCCTGTCACACCGACGCCGAGGTCCCGCTTCTGGACCCGGACCGTCTCCTCGGCCGGACAGAGCCACAGCGCCGTAACGGCGTGTCCGAACAGCGTCGCGGCCTCGTCCCGGGCGACGGCGGCCGTCGGCGCGCTCACGCTGCCGACGTGGGTGAGCGGCTCCGATTCGCTCTCGCGGCAGAATACCTCCCACTCTCGACTGGTGTCTCCGCGCGGGGCGTCGACAGTCCTGTCCAGTATGTCCATGTCGGTGCCAGGCGTCGTTCGGAAAAAACGCTGCCAGTGCGTTCTCAACGACTGGGAACCGGTGGGGCGTGTCCCGACCCGGCCCACCGGGGGCCTGCGGGGTTCAGTGTGGTCGGTCATACGTGACATTTCACGGCGAGGAGCCAAACCCCCCGGTGGGCGTTCCCGAACCGACGGAACCGTTCCCGGGAACTGGGAACGCCAGTTGGGTTTATATCTCACGCCATCCAAGCGAAATGCCAATTCGCCGATAACCTGCTGTAGCGGCTCTCACACCCGTGAGCCGGTGAGATTAAACCCGTCGGGACAAGAACGCCAGGCAAGGATGGTCCGGGACCCCGCGGCGGACGACGAGACACCGGAGCTGACGACAGTTCTCGACGCGCTCGACGACGAGGACTGCCGGGCGATAGTCAGCGTGCTGGCGGAACCGATGACCGCGAACGAGATATCGGAGGCAAGCGGGGTCCCGCTCTCGACGACCTACCGGAAGCTGGAACTGCTCACCGACTCCTCGCTGCTGTACGAGGGCGTCGAGGTCCGGTCGGACGGCCAGCACGCCAGCCGCTACGCCATCGACTTCGAGGAGGTCGTCATCGCGCTGGACGAGGCCCGCGAGTTCGAGGTCGATATCGCCCACCGGGCACGGTCGCCGGACCAGCGCCTGGAGAACCTCTGGTCGGAAGTTCGCAAGGAGACATAACATATGGTACACATCCCGGGCTCTCAGATAGGCATCGTAGTCGCGAAAACGCTCATCCTCGTCTTGGGCGGGCTGATTACGTATTTCTCGTACAAGGCCTACCGACGGACGGGGACGCCGGAGCACTGGTGGCTCACGCTGGGATTCGGTGTCATCACCGTCGGCGCGATACTCGGTGGCGTACTGGATCTGGTCGCGGAGATGTACTTCGCCGAGGACCTGCTCTACACCAGCGTCTTCGTCTCCAGTGCGATGACTGCCGTCGGTCTCGGCGTCATCCTCTACTCACTGTACGTGCGGTAGCGTTCCCAGTTTCTGACAACGCGGACGGCCGTATTTATCTAAGGGGGAACCAGTACCACGTGAGATGGCCTCGCTCAGCACGGTCTTCCTGGTGGCGGCCAAGACACTCACCCTCGCCTGTGGGGTTGTGTTGACGACGCTGACGCACAGAGCGTACAGACGTACCGGCTCGGCGGCGATGCGGGTCCTCTCGCTCGGCATCGGGCTTGCCACCGCCGGCGCGGTTCTGGCGGGAAGCCTGAACCAGCTGGCGGGCGTCCCCATCGTGGTGAGTACCACTGTCGAGAGCGTCTTCACGGCGGCCGGGTTCCTGGTGATGACTTACTCGCTGTATTCGGACCGACTGGCCGACACCTGACCGACGATGGCAGTACAGGACGAGCCGGAGGCGCCCGACGTGGCGACGGCGCGAGAGCGGCTGGACCGGGAAGCAACGGCGGTCGGGGCCGAGCAACTGGAGCAGGCGCTGTCACGGCTGCGGGAGACCGGGGACCTCACCGACGAGCAACGGGCCGCCGTCGAGGCGTTGAGCGAGCGCATCGTCGACGGGTTGCTCGCGGCGCCGAGAGCCGGACTGCGCGACTCCGCCGACAGGGCCGAGGCGGCCCGGACCGTACTGGAGCTGTTCGACTAGCCGAGAAACCGGTCGCTGACGTCCTCGTCGGGGAGCATACACTGGTCCTTCCGGCCGAAGACGTCGTAGCGGTTGTCGGCGACGAAATCGTAGAGCGCGTCTCGAATCGACTGGGGGACGGCACGGCCTGCCGCCCCGGCCCGGTAGGGCCGCCCCAGCAGTTCGGCGACTCGGATGACCGCGTCCGATTTCCGGTACACCTCGCCGTCCTCGACGAGAACCACGCTGTCGAGGTCGCCCGACGGGAGCCCGTGGCCAGAGAGCAGCGCCTTCCCCGCGTCCGACTGCAGCGGTGCGAAGTGAATTCGGCCCTCGGGGTCCCGCGGGATGATGAACTGGACCACCCCGTTACAGAGGTTACAGACCCCGTCGAACAGCAAGACCGGGTGGTCTCCGCCGGGGCGCTCGCCGTCGCTCACGCGTCGCCCTCCGCAGGGGCGCGCTCGCTCGGCTCGGCGACCACGTCGACCCCCGGGCTGTAGAAGTAGACCGGCTCGGTGTCGGGCCGGTCGAATCCGTCCGCCGAGCAGAGGGTGTCGGTTTCGACCTCCGCAGTGGCCGGATACAGGGTCCACGGGTCGTGGGAGACGTCGGTGTACCGGAGTGTCTCGTCCGGCGCTTCGGTGTAGAACCGGTAGCGCTCGACGAGGAACTCCCCGAGCGGGTCCTCGGGCGCGCTGAAGGGCTCGCCGGTCGGCCAGTAGGTAGCTTCGTAGCGGGCGGGCCGGGCCCCCGGGTGTGTGCGTCGGCTGCTGAACTGTACCCGGCCGTCCGTCCAGTCGAGCGAGATGCGGGCGTAGTAGTACGGCAGGTGGTGAAAGAGCCGCGCGCCGACGACGCTGGTGATGCCCTGGGCGTCGAGGCTGAAGAAGTAGACGCTGGGCTCGCCGTCGCGCCGGACGTACGTACGGACGTTGAGCTCCGGGAGGGGGACGCTGGCCCAGCGTGGCAGGCCCTTCGGCCGCACGTCGACGTTGGTGAACGGTACCAATGACAGCCACGCCGAGCCGTCGTACGTGTCCGGGCTGAGCGCCTCGGGCAGGTGCGAATCCATCAGCCCTGGGTCGACGGGCCAGTTCTCGAAGAGGAGATGCCGCCACCCCATCTCCAGCGGGAGGACCATACGTTCCGTTCGGCGCCGAGGCAAAAAAGGGCTCCGCGAGGGACAACGAAACGCTCAAACGACTGAGCACTTACTTATCCCCATGGCGAGTCCCGACATGGATGCCGAGGCGAGGGAGGCGGTGGCCCTCGCGGTCCAGCGAGCCCTCGCGCAGCACGGCTACGAGCGGTTGACGACCGCGAAAATCGCCGAGGAGTACGAGAACAGCGAGGCGGGGCTCTACTACTACTTCGACAGCAAGGACGAGATGATCGCGGCGTTTCTCGAACACGCGGCCACGTATCTCAGCGAGGACCTGTTGCGAGCCGACACTGCGGACCCGGAACGGGCGCTGCGGGACGCCTGTGACTTCCTCTTTCGCACCCCCGAACACGAGTACGCCGGCATCGCCGTCGCTATCATGGAACTGCTCTCACACGCGCCGTACAACGAGACGCTCCGGGCGCCGCTGCTGGAACTGGAGACCGCGTGTCTCACGGCGTTGACCGACATCGTCGCCGCCGGCGTCGACCAGGGCGTGTTCCGGGAGGTCGACCCGCGCGCGACCGCCGCGTTCCTGCTGGCGGCGGCCGACGGGTCGACGGGCATCGCCGTCGCCCTGGAGATGGACGTGAGCGACGACCTCCGGCAGGGGTGGACGGCCTACGTCGACGGCCTGGTCGCGGAGCCGACGTGATAGCCGGCCCCGTGGCCGGCGCCGCATGGAAAGCGATTTAGCCGGCCGGGGGCCAGGCACACCTAATGAGCCTGTCCGACAGCGACCACGACATCGTGGTCGAGGAAATCGGTCGGGAGCCGACGCGAGCAGAGGCCGCGCTGTTCGAGAACCTCTGGAGCGAGCACTGCGCCTACCGCTCTTCGCGTCCGCTGCTGACCGCCTTCGACAGTGAAGGTGACCAGGTCGTCATCGGCCCCGGTGACGACGCCGCCGTCGTCTCCCTGCCGACCTACGACGGCGAGGAGATGTACATCACGATGGGCGTCGAGTCCCACAACCACCCCTCCTACGTCGACCCGTTCGACGGGGCGGCGACGGGCGTCGGTGGCATCGTCCGCGACACGCTGTCGATGGGCGCTTACCCCATCGCGCTGGCCGACTGTCTCTACTTCGGCGAGTTCGAGCGCGAACACTCCCAGTATCTGTTCGAGGGCGTCGTCGAAGGTATCTCACACTACGGCAACTGCATCGGCGTCCCGACGGTCGCGGGCTCTGTCGCGTTCCACGAGGACTACGAGGGCAACCCACTCGTGAACGTCTCCTGTATCGGCCTGCTCGAACCCGAACGGACCATCACCGCCGAGGCCCAGGAACCGGGCAACAAGCTCGTCCTCGTCGGGAACTCGACGGGCCGCGACGGACTGGGTGGGGCCTCCTTCGCCAGCGAAGACCTCGCCGAGGACGCCGAGACCGAGGACCGCCCGGCGGTCCAGGTCGGCGACCCCTACGCAGAGAAGCTGCTCATCGAGTGCAACGAGGCGCTACTGGACGAGAAGCTGATAGAGTCGGCCCGTGACCTCGGGGCCGCGGGCCTCGGCGGGGCGTCCTCGGAACTCGTTGCGAAGGGCGGCCTCGGTGCCCGCATCGAACTGGACCGGGTCCACGAGCGCGAGCCCAACATGACGGCCTTGGAGTATCTGCTCGCCGAGAGTCAGGAGCGGATGGTGTACGAGGTCGCGCCGGAGAACGTCGACCGCGTGCTCGAACTGGCCGAACGGTTCGACCTCGGTGCGTCGGTCATCGGCGAACTCACCGAGCCCGGGACGAACTACGTCTGCACGTTCGAGGGCGAGACAGTCGTCGACGTCGACGCACACTTCCTCGGCGAGGGCGCGCCGATGAACGACCTCCCGAGCGAGGAACCGCCGATTCAGGAGCGGGACCTGCCGACGATGGCCCTCGGGGCGGCGTTCGACCGCATCGTCGCCAGCCCGAACACCGCCTCGAAGCGGTGGGTCTACCGCCAGTACGACCACGAGGTGCAGGTCCGGACGAGCGTGCTGCCCGGCGACGACGCGGCACTGCTCGCGATTCGGGAGTCCGGCACCGGGCTGGCCTTCTCCGCCGGCGCGGACCCCAACTGGACCGACGCCGCCCCCTACGAGGGCGCACGCGCCGTCGCCCTGGAGAACGCCACGAACGTCGCCGCAAAGGGTGCGGTCCCCCACGCCGCGGTCGACTGCCTGAACGGCGGCAACCCCGAGAAGCCCGACGTCTACGGCGGCTTCAAGGGTATCGTCGACGGTCTCGCCGACATGTGCAGCGAGCTCGACGTCCCCGTCGTCGGTGGCAACGTCTCGCTGTACAACGACTCGGCCACTGGCCCCATCCCACCGACGCCGACGCTCGCGCTCGTCGGCGTGAAGGAGGGGTACGACGCCCCGCCGATGGCGCTCTCCGGCGAGGGGACGCTGGTCGTCGTGGGTGACCAGGCTCTGGAGGGCGAGGCCGACCCGCGCCTCGGAGGGTCGGAGTACACCGCCCTCTTCGGCGGCACCGACGCGTTCCCGGAGCTGCCGGCCGACCCCGCCGGGCTCGTCCGGACCATCGCCGAGGTGGCCGACGAGGCCCACGTGCTGGCCAGCCACGACGTGAGCCACGGCGGGCTCGCGGTCACACTGGCGGAGATGGTCCACGAGGACGCCGGCGCCAGCGTCGACCTCTCGACCGTCGACCGCGGCACCCGCAAGCGCCTCCTGTTCAACGAACAACCCGGCCGCGTCGTCTTCGAGACCACGGACCCGGCCGCGGTGCGGGAGGCCTTCGACGGCGTCGCCCCGGTGACCGAACTCGGTCAGGCCGACGGCTCGAACCATCTCGAAATCACGGTCAACGACGACCGGCTGCACTACGACGCGGCAGAGATAGCCGAGCTGCGGGACACTATCGACGACGAACTGGCCTGAGAACTGTCCTTTTTAGGCGAGCGTGAGCGCCAGCGCGACGCCGAACGTCAGCAACAGTCCGACGAGCGCGACGGCGGCGCCCTGCCCGACCTGTCCCATCGTGAAGTCGCTCTGGGGTGCCGTCGAGCGCAGGGGCGGGGCCTTCTCGGGCAGCTCGACGTGTTCGGGGTCGTACTCTGGCCGGTCCTCGTCGTGGTGGTCGTCTGCCATGGCTGTGGATTCTGTGACCGAGCACCTGTAGCTGTCGGATTCGCTCCACCAGTGGCTCGTCGAGCGAAACCACCGAAACGGTTAGGTGGTGTAACTGATATATCATGGTATGGCTGGGGGTTCGGCACGCGGGGCGTCCACCGTCGTGGGAGTGTTGCTGCTGGTCGGCGTGGTCGTCATCGTCGGCGGGGTCGTCGCGCTTGGCGCACTGACGTTTCTGGACGGGACCGGCGCGCCACAGGCGACGGCAACGTTCGACTACGAGGAGACGCCGGTCGGGCTCCGGATGACCCCCGGTGCGATCAGCACGACCGTCACGGTCCAGCTCAACGGCCGCGACGTGGCGACGTTCGAGCCCGACAGCGCGGGCCAGTCCGTCCTCCTTCCGACTGCGCTGGGCGACCGGATAACGGTCGTCTCGCGTGACCGCGACCGGTCGGTGCTGGTCGACCGGACCGTCGAAGGTCGTTCGGAGGTGGGCGATTTCATCGCCTACTACAGATTCGATGGCCAGGACGGCGATACGACCCTTGTAGACCGGTCGGGCAACGACAACAACGCCACCTTCAGGGGGGACACCCCTGACTCGTGGACGGACAGCTCCTACGAGTTCGATGGCAGCGACGACTTCTTCGAGGTCGAGAATCTCAACACGCCAGTGTCCAACGTTTCGGAGTTCACCATCGCTGTCGCGTATGAAACAAACACGGGAGCGCAGAAGCAGGAACTGGTCGAACACATCAGCGGCAGTGATAACTGGGGCGCCGAGCTGAAACCGTGTAACACGGGCTGTTCGAACAGCGAGTACGAGCCGGTCTTCTTCGTGGACAGAGCGGGCGGTAGCCAGACCGGACAGATATTCGCGACCAAACGGACGGAGAACAAACGCCATGTCCTCGTCGGGACGTACGACCGAAGTGCCGGAGAGACTACGGTGTACATCGACGGTGAGTCGGAGGCCACGGGTTCGTTCGACTCCGAGATAAACATGGGCGAGTTCTATATCGGCCGTGACGCCGAGGGCACCAGCGACTACCTCGACGGCGAGATATACGAGATACGGCTCTACTACACCTCCTTCGACGGCGAGGAAGTCGAAGTCATCACGAACGCGATGGAGTAGTTGCGGCATACGGAACATTGTAGTCTCGTACCGGTATCGCCGGTCCTGAGACCGGCGATCACCGGTAAACAGCTACAATATTCCGTATCAGTCGAAACGATGAAACGGCCCTGTAGCGAACCTACGACCACTCAATGACCCTCACCAAGCGTATCATCCCCTGTATCGACGTCGACGTCGACGAGAACGGGGACGCGGCCGTCTACACCGGCGTGAACTTCGAGGACCTGGAGTACACCGGCGACCCGGTGGAGATGGCCAAAGCCTACAACGAGTCGGGCGCCGACGAGTTCGTCTTCCTGGACATCACTGCCTCCGCGGAGGGCCGCGAGACGATGCTCGAGACCGTCTCCGAGGTCGCCGACGAGGTCTTCATCCCCCTGACCGTCGGGGGCGGCATCCGAACCCGCGAGGACATCAAGGAGACGCTGCGGGCCGGCGCCGACAAGGTCTCTATCAACTCCGGGGCCATCGCGAACCCGGACCTCATCGAGGACGGTGCGGCCGCCTTCGGCAGTCAGTGTATCGTCATCTCGCTGGACGCGCGCCGGCGCTTCGACGGCCAGGGCGAGCAGTACGTCGAGGTTGACGGCGAGTCCTGCTGGTTCGAGTGCACGGTCAAGGGCGGCCGCGAGGGCACGGGCCTCGACGCCGTCGAGTGGGCGAAAGAGGCCGAGCGACGGGGGTCGGGCGAGATTTTCGTCAACTCCATCGACGCCGACGGGACCAAGGACGGCTACGACATCCCGCTGATGAAAGCGGTGTGTGACGCCGTCTCGACGCCCGTCATCGCCTCCTCCGGCTGTGGCGGACCCGAAGATATGGCGGAAGTCTTCGTCGACGCCGGGGCCGACGCGGGGCTTGCGGCCTCCATCTTCCACTTCGGGGAGTACTCCATCGCGGAGACCAAACAGTATCTGGACGAACAGGGGATTCCGGTTCGTCTCTAGACGGCTACTCGGTGAGGGTGACCGTCCGGTCGCCGTCGACAGTGACCGTGTACCCGTAGTATTCGAACGTGACTTCGACCGGCGAGCGGTTCGGCCGCGCCGTGCCATCGAGCAGCGCGTTCAGTTCGTCCGGGTCGACGGCGTCGTACAGCGGCGTGCCCAGTTCCAGTGGGTCGACGCCCGCCCGTCTCGCGACCGCTTCTATCACGGCCTCGCTGGCTGATTGTTTCGTCACCATGGACGTGGTTCTCATCACCTTCCATTCAGGTCAGGTGACAGGATAAACGCACGGGAACATCTCTGCTCGCGTTATTCGCAATTAACGTCTGACACGAACGGGCCGGGAACGTCGGCGGCGGCTGCCCACGCCGCGACGCCTTTGTAGCTCGGTCACCTAGGTCTGCCGATGGAATGGCGGTGTGAGTGGTGCGAGAAACCACACGAAGAGAACGACCCCCCCTGTGACAACTGCGGGCACGGTAGCTTCGAGAAGGCAGTTCGGCAGGTCAACCACGAGGTCGTCCCCGGCGGGACCGTCTGGGTCTGTCAGGACTGCGGGCGCTCCCACCAGCGCAACTCGCCCCCGTGCAAGCGCTGTGGCGGGGCGAACCTCGAACTGCGCGAGGGACCCCCCGAGACGGACCCGCTCGACGAAATTGGCACCGGGTGGCGCGACGTCCTCGAACCGAAGTACGTCGCCGGCTACGCCGCCGTCGCCGTCCTGCTCGGTGTCCTCCTGCTCTCGGCGGTCGGCGTCATCTCGCTGCCGACGCTGGGCGGTCCGGACGGGCCGCCCCCGGTACCCGACGCACCGGGGAGCGCCGACAGCGTCGGGGGGCTCTCCCTGGCAGGGGTCGAGGACGCCTACGTCGCCGAACTGAACGAGCGACGCGGGACCGAGGGCGCCGGCGGACTCGAGCGCAACGCCACCAGCGACGAGGCCGCCGCGTACTACAACAAAGCGACCGTGGCCGCCGTCGCGGGAGAGGGCGAACGCCCCGACCAGGCGGCTATCACCCGATTCGCGCTCCCGTGTGACTCGCCGACCCTCGTCAGCTACCGCGTGGCGCCCGAACGAACCGGCCAGCCGATAGGCGAGTTCGAGAACGAGAGCGCGCTGGCGACGGCACTGGTCGACAGCTACGTCGAGCGGGGCAACGCCTTCAGTGACGGTGACACCGTCGGCGTCGATATCCACGTCGCGCCCGACGACACCGTCTTCGTCACCTACGTCGTCTGCCGATAAGGCCGGGTGCTGGCCGTCGGGACGGAACGCGTATATTTTTACCAGTATTCGCGTACAATTAAGGTATGAAATGGCGGTGCAAGTGGTGTGAGAAACCGCACGAGGAGAACGACCCGCCGTGTGACAACTGCGGGCACGGGGAGTTCGAGAAGGCAGTGGTCCCGATGTCACCGGAGCGTACCGACGATTCGACGCCGCTGGTGTGGGCCTGCACGGAGTGTGGCCGTGAGCACCAGAAGAACTCGCCGCCGTGTAGTCGCTGTGGCAACGCGATGCTGGAACAGCGGGAAGTGGACTACGGCGACGTCGAGGAGATGGGTTCGACGGGGTGGTCCGACATCCTCGACCGGAAGTACGCGGCGGGGTTCGCCGTCGTTGGCGTCCTGGCGCTCGTCCTCGGGCTGGGGATCGTCGGTGTCATCGACCTGCCGGGGGTCGGTGGCCCGCCGAATCCCCCGGACGCGCCGGGCGAGAACGAGACGGCGAGCGGTCTCTCTCTGGCCGATATGGAGGCGTCGTTCGTTGCGAGCATCAACGCGAGGCGCGGGGACGAGGGAGTGGGGTCACTCGAATACGGCGACACCGTCGACACGATGGCGACCTACTACAACAAGCGGGTAGTCGAGAGCCAGTACGGCGGGGCCGACCCGCCCACGGGGTCGGAACTCGACCGTTTTGACCTCGACTGTGGAGGGTCGTCGGAGTTCGCGTTACGCCACCAGACGTTCGCGGGTCCGAATTTGGACACAACTGTTACCCGTGACGGGGAAACGAGCGCCGAGTCGTTCGGTTCAGCGCTCGCGCTCGTGTTCGTGGAATCGTCCGCCCAATCGTTCGGTGGTCCCATCTACGAGGAACGGGATCTCTCGGCAATCGGCGTCGATATCCACGCCGACCCCCGGGGGGATTTCCACGTGACAGTGGTCTACTGCTGATCAGGCCGCGGCCTCGAAGGCCTCGGTGAGGTTGTCCGCCTTCTCGATGACGCGGTCGGTGCCCGCTTCGAGGGCGTCGAGGGCGTCGACGTCCGACGCCGTCTTGATGGTCAGGACGGGGTCGGTCTGTCCACCGGACTGTTCGGGGTTGACGTCGTAGGTCGCCGCGGTGACGCCCTCGGTCTCCAGCAGCGCCCCCTTGATGACGTTCATGAAGGTGTGGTCTTCGCCCGCAATCTCGATAGAGAGCTCCGTCTCCGACTTGTCGATGACGCGCAGGTCCATGTGGGAGATATCCGGCACTGGTGCCCATCAACGTGTCGCTTCTCCATAACCGGGTTGCCGGGACTCCAGCGCGGGTCACTCGGGAGTACGTTTTTATCTCACCACGGCGATTTGGGGGCCATGAACATCCTCACCGGCCTCGGGCTGGGCCTCACCGTCGGCGGGGTGGCCGGCTACCTCGCAGGGGTGACTGTCGCCTACCCCGGTCGAGCGTTCTCCCTGACGGCGGTGATGGTCGGCGTGACGCTGCTGGCTGTCGGCCGGTCGCCACACACGGAGGCCCCGGCGTGATATCGGCGCTGGTCTACGCCGGCGAGGAAGCCGTCGCCTACGACGACCTCACCGAGGCGCGACGTGCCGTCGGGACGACCTGGGTCCACGTCGCCGAGGCGAGCGACGAGGAGGTCGCGGCGGTCCAGTCGGCCTTCGACCTCCACCCGCTCGCCATAGAGGATATGCGCGGCGACGCGCGGGCCAAGACCGAGGAGTTCCGGGAGTACACCTTCGTCCTGTTGAAAGCAGTGAGTCTCACGCCCGGCGAGACCACCTTCGAGAAGGAGGTGGCGGCCAGATCGGTCGGCATCTTCATCGGCCGGGACTGGGTGGTCACGCTCGGCTTCGGCCCGCCGGGTCCCATCCAGCGCGTGATGGACGCGGCCGAGCGCGGCGACGAGCGACTGCTCCAGCGCGGCCCCGACTTCACCGCCTGTCGCGCTATCGACGTCATCGTCGACGCCTACTTCGACCTGCTCGACGAGATAGAGAGCGACATCGAGGAGATAGAGGAGGAGGTGACGGTCTCGACTGACAGCGAGACTATCGAGAAGATAAACGACGTCCGCCGAGACCTGCTCTCCTTTCGCAAGCAGGTGTGGCCGGCCAGGGAGGCCGTCGGCCTGCTGGCACGGGGCGACCCGAAACAGGTCCAGCCACAGACGGAGAAGTACTTCCGGGATATCTACGACCACCTCGTCCAGATCGCCGACCTGACCGAGACCTACCGGGACCTCGTCTCCGGGGCACGGGACATCTACCTCAACACCGTCTCCCAGTCGACCAACGAGGTGATGAAAGTGCTCACCGTCGTCGCGACCATCTTCATTCCGCTGACGTTCGTCGCCGGTATCTACGGGATGAACTTCGCCGGTGGCCCGTACAACATGCCCGAACTCGGCTGGCGGTACGGCTATCCGGCGGCGATGTTCGGGATGATTTTGATGGGTGCCGTCATGCTGTTGCACTTCCGGCGGCGGGATTACCTATAGCGCCAGCGGGACCAGCAACACCCCCATGAGCGTCGCCCGCCGACAGCCCGTCGTCGGCGGTAGATGGCCCACAAGCGTCGCCGCGGCGAAGATACCGACACCGAGCGGGCCCGCGAACACCGCCGACAGTCCGAGCAGGCCGACGAGGACGCCGACCGACAGCCGGGCCGGGTCCAGTCGCCCGATACGCCGGAGGTAGCGGTCCCCGAGGCGAGGGACCAGTATCGCGGCGACGACCGCCGAGACGGCGACCGCGGTGAGCAACGCGGGCAGGATGAGCGGGACGCTCGCGCGGTCGAGCGCGACGAGGACACCGGTACGGGGGTCGCCGAAGACGACCAGGGCGAACAGCGCGAACACCGCCGTCGCAGTGTTGACGCCGCTGGTCGTCACGACGAAGGCCCGCGGGCCGTGCTGGGCCGTGAGCCCCAGCGCCAGCGTCGCGGCGACGGCGCTGGAGACGCCCGGGAGATACCCCACCACGGCGCCACAGCAGGTCCCGACCGTCGCCAGGGCGGCGACGGTGCGGGGCGGCGTCGTCACTGCCGGGTCTGCCTGCGGGGGGACGCCCTCGCCCTCGATAGCCGCCAGCAACACCGGCGCGCCGAAGAGTCCGGAGAACACCGGGACCAGGACGTCGGCGACGGGCAGGGTCCCCGCGACCGGCGCGTCCAGTACCGCCAGCCCCAGCCCGCCACTCGCGCCCAGCGAGAGCACTGCGCCCACCCGCCGGCCCCACCCCGGCTCCGAGAGCACCAGCAACGCCGCGATACCACCGAGGACCAGGGCCAGGTGTGCGGTGACGAGCGGGTAGAGCCGAATCATCAGCCACGTCACGGGGACGGAAAGCGGGACCGCCAGAACGACTGCTGTGCCGCTACCGAGCGCCGACAGCCGCAGCGCCTCCCGACCCCGGCCCTCGATGACCAGCCGATGGCTCGGCAGCGCGCCGGCGGCCATCGCCGGGTCGGGCACGCCGAGTGCCAGCGCCGGCACCACGTCCAGAAAGGTGTGAGTCACCCCCGCAGCCAGCATCGCCGCGCCGACGTAGACGCGCGGGCCGGGCACCGACCCCGCCGTCGCCGCAAGCAAGAGCGCGAGCGTGTTGGCGTGGAGCCCGGGGACAAGCCCGCTGACCGTCCCCAGGCCGATGCCGCCGGCGATGGCCACGAGCAGGGCGGCGACGCCGACGGGGTCGGCCACGAATCTGACCGGGAGCATGGCCGGGGCTGGTCGCCCCTCCACATATGAACCTCCGTGCGCCGGCGCGCTCGGCCGCCCACCGTCCGTGGACAGCGCGGCCGCTTCCCGGTGGCGTCAAAGAAAGTACTGGTTTGAGACGTCGGTCGTCCGAGCCGAGTTAACCGAACAGCTCGCCGAGACCCTCGCCGTCGGCCTCGTCGTCGTCATCGTCGTCGTCGTCTGCTTCGGCTTCGGCGACCTCTTCCTCGGACGGCTCGTCGTGGTCGGCCTCGTCGTCGCCACCCTCGGCGGGCGCGGCGGCGCCGCCGGCCGCGACCGGTGCGGCGGCGGCCTGCTCGACGGCTTCCTCGATGTCGACGTCTTCGAGGGCGGCCACGAGGGCCTTGACGCGGGACTCCTCGACGGAGACACCGGCGGCCTCGAGCACGTCGGTGAGGTTGTCTTCGTTGATCTCTTCGCCCGATTCGTTCAGGATGAGTGCAGCGTAAACGTATTCCATTGTTCTGTGTTGGTGTGGTTAGAACATCGCTCCGAGCGCGTCGCCGGCGTCTTCGTCGTCATCGTCGTCGTCCTCGGCCTCGTCTGTCTCGGCCTCGGCGTCGTCGGCGTCCTCGGAGTCGGTGTCCTCGGTCTGGTCGTCAGTCTGTTCCTCTGCTGCCGGCGCGGCCTCCACGTCCTGGAGCTCCTCGGGCAGCGCGTCCGGGTCGTCGATCTGAGCCGCGAGCGCACGCAGCTGTGCGTCGGCCTTGCTGATGAGATCGGGGACGACCTCGGGGTCCTCGATGGCGGCCGCGAGCGCGAGGCTCTTGGCGTCGCCGGTCGCGGTCTGCAGCATCGTCGGGAGCGTGGTCGCGGTCGGGTACTCGGCGTTGACCGAGAGGTTGAACGCTCCGCTGACGGCTGCGGCGATGTCGCTCTCGTACTCCTCGATATCGATTTCGAGCTCCTCGGGGGCGAACAGCACGCCGTCGGAGAAGACCCCGCGGAGGTCGAGACCGACCTCCTTGGGCTCGATACCGAGCTCGTTGAGGACGTTCGCGAGGTCCTGCGTGACCTCCTCGCCCGCCTCTAGTACTGTGGAATCCGAGAGGACCTGAATCGACCCTTCCTGGATGCGTGCGTCCGCACCGATGGCCTGGAGTTCGCCGACGAACGGGCCGGGGTCGACGCCGGTGTCGCCCTCGGGGACGACGATGTCGTTCGGGGCGATCTCGCCGGCGCCGATGGGCGCGGGCGTCTTCGACGCTTCCAGTTCCTGATACAGCGAGAACGGGTTGCTGTTGGTGCCGATGAGCCCGACCTGGCCAGCGATGTGCTGGGTCAGGTCTTCGAGGCCGTCGTCGACCGCCTCGAGCGCGCGGATCAGCAGCGTGTTCCGGGAGACGCGAAGCTCCGCGGTGCCGTGCAGGTCACGGCGCATGTCCTGAAGCTGTCGGGACGGAATCCCGGCGATGTTGACGACGCCGACCGAGTCGTACGAGTCGATCATCTCGACGATGGCGTCGACCTCCTCCTGTTTCCACTGCGGGATGGTCTCTGTCTTGCGTTCGCCTTCGGCGCTCATATCAGGCCACCTCCACGGCGGGGCCCATCGTCGTCTTCACGTAGATCGTGTCGACGTTGAGCGGCCCCTTCTCGAGGTCGGCGTGCAGGCGACGGACGATGACGTCGATGTTGTCCGAGATGTCCTCGGCGGACATATCCTCGGCGCCCACGCGGGTGTGGAACGTTCGACGCTCACCGCTGCGCAGCTGCACGGTGTTTTTCATTCGGTTGATGACCTCGACGACGTCGTCGTCGGGGTCGAGCGGTTCCGGCATCTTCCCGCGCGGACCGAGGACGGTCCCCAGATAGCGACCGATGTCCTGCATGAGGTCCTTCTCCGCGATGAAGAAGTCGGTGTCATCGGCCAGATCCTTGGCGGCGTCATCGTCGTCGCCAAGCTCTGCGAGTTCGTCCTCGTCGAGTACGTCGTCTGCGACTTCCTCGGCCCGGAGGGCTGTCTCGCCCTCGGCGAAGACCACAATGGTGGTCTCCTGTCCGGTGCCAGCAGGAAGAACGACGGACTCGTCGACGCGGTTCGACGGGTCGTTAAGGTCTAAATCGCGCAGGTTCACGGCGAGGTCGACCGTTTCGCGGAAGTTCCGCTCAGGTGCCTCTTCGAGTGCGCGAGAGACTGCGTTCTCAATTTCCTGGTCTGCCATTGTTCACCTCCGTAGTACGCCAAACGGCTTCTACGGGTCAGTGAAACAGGCGGATGCCTGTCTCGTCGGACAAGAAGCCTATCGGGAACTTAAAGCCGTCGAACCGCCAGTCCGAGGGTCGCTGCGCGAACCAGCGCCACCGCTTGCGGGTCGAGGAAACCGCGAGAAAACCACAGCGTACGGACTACTGGGGGCGCTTACGCGGCAGCCGCGAACTGGTCGTCGTACTCGCCGTCGTCGATGCGCTCCTTGAACTCGCGGGGGTCGTTGCCCTCGATGGTGACACCCAGCGAGGTGCAGGTGCCGACGACTTCCTTCGCGGCGTTTTTCAGGTCGTAGGCGAGCAGGTCGGACTGCTTTTGCTCGGCGATCTGCATGACCTGGTCGACGGTCAGATTCGCCACGAACTCCTCGTGGGGCTCGCCGCTGCCGGTGTCGAAGCCGGCCTCGTCCTTGACGAGTTCGGCCGTCGGCGGGACACCGACCTCTATCTCGAAGCTCCCGTCGTCGTCGTAGTCGACGGTGACGGGGACTTCGGTCCCGTCGAACGCTTCCGTCTGGTCGTTGATGTCCTGCACGACTGCCTGCACGTCCACGGGTGTCGGACCCAGCTCGGGACCGAGGGGCGGGCCAGGGTTGGCCTGCCCGCCGGGGACGAGCACTTCGATAGTTCCAGCCATAGAAGATGCATCCCTCTCGGCGGTTTAAAGGATTGCGTTTCGGGGGGCGCCGCGTGAGGGCGACACACGGTGGCGCTGGCCGACATAGGACAGGTGGGGCCTCCACTCCAGATATGCATCGAACGGACAGGTAGCAGCTATGTGCTCATCTACCCTACACTGATGTATGTCCCTCCTCCCGTTGAAACAAACCGAACTCCGAACGCTCCGGCTCCTGTTTGGCGGCTTCGTGGTCCTGGGCATCGCCGCCGGCGTTCTCACCGGTGGGTCGCTGCTGGCTGCGGTTGTCGGTGGCGGAGTCATGGGCGGGATGTTTTCCATGCCGCTGATACTGATTTATTTCGTCTATCTGTTCGGCAAGCGACGCGCGACTGGACAGGTCTGATGGCAGTCACCGCTGTCGGTGCCAGCATACCGCTCGCCGTCGGCGAGCGGTTTCACCGAGCGCGAGCGTAGCGAGCGCTCGGCCTTTTTCATGAACGTTTTTCGAGGAGTGGTTCGCGCTCTGCGCGAACCCGACGAAGAAAAAGGTTCAGGCGAAGGTAACGCCGTTCATCGCGAGGAAGTCACCGGCGTCTTTGATCTCGACGGGCGAGCCGATGATGCGGACCTGTTCGTCCTCGGTCCGGACGGTGACGGTAAAGCGGTTTTCCAGCTCGTCGCGGATCCCGTTTAACGCACCCACAGGTAACAGAATCTGCGTGCTGTCACGGAATCGGTCCGCGTTCACCATTACCGTTTGCTGGTGGCGGACGTCCTATAGGTGTGTCGAAATCTTCGGGGATTAACCATGGTAATCAAGGGGCAACGGGCTCACCTCGGTCAGGGAAGAAAGCCTTATTCGGTGTGCGCGGCCGACGTACACACAATGGGGCTCGAAGACGAGATTCAGGAACTCGAAGACGAAATCGCCAGTACGCCCTACAACAAGTCGACAGAAGCCCATATCGGCCGTCTGAAGTCGAAGCTCGCGGAGAAAAAGGAGAAGTTAGAACAGCAGTCCGGATCGGGCGGAGGCGGCGGGTACGGCGTCGAGAAACACGGTGACGCCACCGTCGCGCTGGTCGGGTTCCCGAGTGTCGGGAAGTCCACACTGTTGAACGCGCTGACGAACGCCGAATCGGAGACCGGCGCCTACGAGTTCACGACGCTGGACGTCTACCCGGGGATGCTCAAGCACAAGGGGGCGAACATACAGATTCTCGACGTCCCGGGGCTCATCGAGGGCGCGGCGGGGGGTCGGGGCGGTGGCCAGGAGGTGCTGTCGGTCGTCAGAACGGCGGACCTCATCGTCTTCATGGTGTCTGTGTTCGACATCGACCAGTACGACCGCCTGAGCGAGGAGCTGTACAAGAACAAGATTCGCCTCGACTCCGAGCCTCCGCGGGTCAACATCCGGAAGAAGGGGAAAGACGGGCTGTCGATAAACAAGGCCGCCGACCTCGCACTGGAAGAAGAGACCATCAAGGGCGTCCTGCGCGAGCACGGCTACGTCAACGCCGACGTCACCATCGGCGAGTCCGTCGATATCGACCGGCTCGTCGACGGCGTGATGGACAACCGCGTCTATCTCCCCTCTATCGTCGTGGTCAACAAGGCGGACCTCATCGAGCCCGACTACCTGCCGACCGTGGAGGGGGAACTCGAGGAGCGGGATATCGACCCCGACGACGCCATCTTCATCAGCGCCGAGAAGGAGAAGGGGCTGGACGGACTCGTCGAGCGGATATGGAAGGAACTCGGGCTCATCCGTATCTACATGGACAAGCCGGGCCGCGGGGTCGACCGGGAGGAGCCGCTCATGCTGCGTGAGGGGGCCACCGTCGACGACGCCTGCGAGAAGCTGGGCGGGAGTTTCGACGACCGGTTCCGCTTTGCCCGTGTCACCGGTCCGAGCGCAAAACACGACGAACAGCAGGTCGGTCGTGACCACGAACTGGCCGACGAGGACGTCCTTCGTATCATCGCTCGACGGTAACGGGTCTGGGTCAGGATGAGTCCTCGCGTGCGCGCATGACTGACCATTAGTGTCTGCAGTCCTCTCGGCTAGTATGGTCGCCGACTCGCGGCGTCGGTTCGTCGTCGTCGCCATGCTGGGGCTACTCCCGTGGACAGTCCTCGTCATCGGGAGCGAGCTGACGCTGGTTTTCCCCGCCGGACTGGTGAACACGAACCCGCTCCAGTTCGTCTCGACCTACGACTACTTCGTCAGATACACCGAGGGGCTCCCCTCGTTTATCCAGTCGTGGCGCACTGGTGTCATCCTGTATCTCCTCGCGCTCGCGAGCGCCCTCTCGGGGGTCGTCTGGCGCGAGGACCCCCGAATCACGGCCCTGTCACTGGTCGGCGCAGCGCTCACGCAGGTCGAGGTCTTTCTCGGCTTCAACCGCCGGCTGGGCTCCGTCGCGTTGCCTATCGGGACGGTCGTCATTCTGGCGGCAGTCTGGTGGTACTACTGGCCGCTGTTCGGCGCTGAGGGCGCGACGGGCGAGGACTGAGCGACACGAACCTTCGGTACGCTTTTCGCCGTTCGGGCCGTCCGTTCGACTATGCTGACACTCGACCATACGATGATGCGTGTCGAAGACCTCGAAGCCTCCCTCGACTGGTATCAGGACTACCTCGACTACGAGGAGAAGGGCCGCTGGGAGGCCGACACGTTCACGAACGTCTTCCTCGGTCCCGAAGACGTCCACGACGAGGGTGCGCTGCTCGAACTGACGTACAATCACGACGGGCGTACGTACACGCACGGGGACGCGTGGGGTCACATCGCCGTCCGGGTCGAGGACGTCTACGACGCCTACGAGGAGCTGATGGACGCTGGCGTCGAGGACTACCGCGACCCCGACTCCTGTGGCGGCTCCTACGCCTTCGTGAAGGACCCCGACGGCCACGAGGTCGAGATCGTCGAGCGCGACCACGGCGCGAAGTGGAGCCTCGACCACACCATGCTCCGGGTCGAGGACGCCGACGCGGCCATCGGCTGGTACACCCGGAAACTGGACTACGAGATGTTCCGCCGCTCTGAGCACTCTTCGTTTGCGCTGTACTTCCTCAAACCCCGTGGCGCCGCCGACGAGGCGATGTCGGTCGAGCTGACCTACAACTACGACGGCCGCAGCTACGAGGTGGGGGATTCGTGGGGCCACGTCGCCGTTCGGACGGCCGACCTCCACGACACCTGGGACGACCTGATGACCCGCAACGCCGAGGACTACCGCGACCCCGAGAGCTGTGACGACCGCTACGCCTTCACCAAGACTCCCCAGGGCCACGAAGTCGAAATCGTTCGGGAGTAGCGAGATATCGATCGCAGGGAGATATCTCGACGGAACGGGGAGAGCGGGGCCGACCTCCGGGAGGTCGTTCGAGACGGCGAAGCCGTCTCGTGATCACGAAAATCTTCGATTTTCGAAGGCCTCGAAAGCGAACGGTGAAACCGCGAGCGTAGCGACCCGTGGAGTAGCGAGAAATTTCGAAGCGGAGCGTCGACAGAAGGTGACTGCTGAGGAGGAGCGAGATTTTCCGTTACGTGAGCGATTTGTGACACGTACTGCGAGCCGTAACGAAGTAGAGATAGTCGCCACCACGGAATTCGACCGCAGCGTGACATCCTCGCCCGCCGTAAACGGCGGGGCTTCCCTTCCACAGCGGGGAACCCGGTCGTCCGGTTCGGTTTCAAGACTGGCTCTCCCGGCGTCGATGGGGCGGGTTTCGACCCTCGG
>Ga0136589_1000050_pt1 | contig 62210 bp, 64 predicted proteins | sample AntRauMFilla3764_FD_104640 | JGI IMG/M metagenome (GOLD analysis project Ga0136589, IMG submission 104640) | Saline lake microbial communities from Rauer Islands, Antarctica - Metagenome Filla 3 #764 | ecosystem: Environmental > Aquatic > Non-marine Saline and Alkaline > Saline | place...
GGCGACCTCTATCTCGCGGCCGTCGCTCGTCTCGACCATCTCCTCGATTACCTCGGCGCCCTCGTCGGCTCGTGCGGCCTCGCGCTCGGCGTCGTCGGGTCCGACGAGTAGCTCGCCGGCGTCACCGTCGACGATGACCTCGGTGCCGTCCGTGATATCGTTCAGTACCTCCCCGAGGCCGACGACGGCCGGCAGCGCCAGCGACCGGGCGAAGATGGCCGCGTGCGACGTTCGGCCACCGGTGACCGTGGCGAAGCCGGCCACCGTCTCGGGGTCGAGCTGGGCCGTATCGCTCGGGGTGAGCCGTTCGGCGAGGACGACGCTGCCCTCGGGGAGGTCGGCGAGGTTCACGCGGTCGCCGCCGGTCAGCAGGCGCAGCAGGCGGTCCCGCACGTCACGGAGGTCGTCGGCGCGCTCGGCCATCCGACCCTCCATCCCCTCGAACTGCTCGATATGTTCGGCGAAGGCGTCGTCGACGGCCAGCGCGGCGGGTCGCCCGTCCTCGATGCTCGCCTCAACCGCCTCTCTGATGGTCGGGTCCTCGAGGAACTGGATGTGGGCGTCGAAGATAGCGGCTTCCTCCTCGCCGACGCGCTCGGCGGTGGCGTCACGTTCGCTCTCCAGTTCCGCGCGGGCGGTCTCGACGGCGTCGGCGAAGCGGTCGCGCTCGGCGTCGCCGTCGACGGGCTCGTCCGTGTCGGGGAGCGTGATTTCGGGGTCGTACCAGACGACGGTCCCCAGTCCCGAGCGGGGCGTCGCGCCGGTGCCGGTGAGTGTGCGGGCTGCCATGACTATGCCTCTAGTTCGTCCTCGGGGGTCGTCAGTATTCGCTCCAGTTCGTCGAGCACGCTCTCGGCGTCGGGGCCGTCGGCGACGAGGCGGAGTTCGTCGCCCTGCCCGACGCCCAGACTGGTGACGGCGATCATACTCTGGGCGGGGACGAGGTCGCTATCGGGCGGGCCGGCCTCGACATTGGCCTCGTGGTCGTTGACGGTCTCGACGAACAGCGCCGCGGGGCGGGCGTGCAGGCCCGCCTCCGGGACGATTTCGACGATACGCTCGCTCATCGAATAGCCTCCCTGAGCGTCTCCTGGACCTCGCTCTCGTCGTCGGCCTCGTGCAGTCGCTCGCGCACGTCGTCGTGCATCAGGGCCCGCGACAGCGAACTCAGGATGGCGAGGTGGTCCTCGCCGCCCTCCCGGGGGACGAGTATCAGGAAGATGAGCGTCGCCGGCTCGTCGTCCATGCTCCCGAAGTCGACGCCCTCCTTCGAGCGGGCGAACGCGAGCGACGGCCGGTTGACGGCCTCGGTCTTCGCGTGGGGGATGCCGATACCCATCCCGACGCCGGTCGTCGTCTCCTCCTCGCGGGCCAGCAGGGCGTCGAGCGCCGTCTGGCGGTCCTCGACGCGGCCCGACTCGACGACGAGGTCGAGCAGGGACTCGATAGTGGCCTCCTTCCCGGCGGGTGGTTCGGACAGCGAGATGTGGCTCGCCGGAATCAGTTCGTCGATGTCGTCGGTTATCTGGTCTGTCATTGTGAGTTAGTCGTCGCTGGGCTGGGCCGTGCCCGCGCTCGACTCGGCACCGGCCTCGACGCGGTCCTCGAAGTCGGGCTTGAGGAGGAGCGCGACGGCGGCGGTGACGAACGAGCCCAGGACGATACAGCCCAGGAAGATGAACGGTTTGTTCGACAGCGGGATGACGAAGATGCCGCCGTGGGGGGCGGGCATCGTCACGTTCAGCGCCATCGAGGCGGCGCCGCCGGCGGCGCTACCGGCGACGACGGCGGGGATGACGCGAAGCGGGTCGGCCGCGGCGTAGGGGATGGCACCCTCCGTGATGAACGAGAAGCCAAGCACTACGCCGCTCTTTGCGTTCTCGTACATCTCGGCGGCGTACTTGTGCGGGGAGATGAAGTTCGATAGCGCCAGCCCGATGGGCGGGACCATCCCGCCGATCATCACGGCCGCCATCGGCGCGTAGATGCCCTCGGTGATGAGCCCCGTCGAGAAGACGTAGGCGACCTTGTTCACGGGGCCGCCCATGTCGAAGGCCATCATCCCGCCGAGGATGAGGCCGACGAACATCGCCTGCCCGCCCTGCATCCCCTGCAGGAAGTTCGTCAGCGCCGCGTTGGCCAGCGCGACGGGTACGCCCAGCACGAACAGCATGATGGGGGTGAGGACGGCCATCGTGGCGACGGGGATGATGAGCACTGGCATCATCGGGGCCAGGAACTCGGGCACGTCCAGTCCCTTGAACCAGCGGGCGACGTAGCCGGCCAGCAGCCCGGCGACGATGGCGCCGAGGTAGCCGGCGCCGGCCTCGCCGCCGGAGACGCCGATGACTGCCGCCGCTTCGGAGACGACAGCGCCCTGCTGGATGATGTACGACAGCAGGAAGCCCGGGGCGAGCCCGGGGCGGTCCGCGATGGCGTAGGCGATGTAGGCCCCGAGGATGGGGACCATGATCGTGAGGCCGGCGTTTCCGACCTGTGCGAGGAACCAGCCGGCGGAGCCGGTGTTCTCGAAGACTGATTGGGTATCTCCCACCGCGTATGCGAGGGCGAGGAAGATACCACCGATGGTGACGAACGGAATCATGAACGACACACCGGTCATCAGGTCCTCCTTGACGGAGGTCAGATGCGACCGGAGCATACGTTCGGTTTTGGGGCTCTCTGACATTGGTGCGACAACTGCGAGTACGTCCACTATCTACCATAAACGTTAGCGTTTTTGCACGGTTACGATTGGTTTTGAGTATAATGGCGAATTGAGCGACTGATATTGCGTGAAACGAGGGGTGGGCCGTCGCTGACCTAACAAACATATGCTTGTTATTCTGTTTTCCGTCGGCCGACGAATTTCGACGACCCCCTCGCCGCGCGCGTCCCAGCGTTTAAGATTCCGACCGGCAGACGTAGAGCTATGCACCCGGCGACGGCGGCCGACGAGGACGCGACCCTCTCGGTCGAGAACATCGGTGGCATCGATTCGGCGGCGGTGGCGCTGTCGCCCGGCGTGACCGTCCTCGCCGGTCGCAACGCGACGAACCGGACGTCGTTTCTGAAGGCGATGATGGCGGCGCTGGGGAGCGACTGGACCGCCATAAAAGGGGACGCGAAACAGGGCCGGGTCTCGCTCACACTGGGCGAGCAGACCTGCGAACGCCAGCTCACACGTGCCGAAGACGGCATCGTCAGTTCGGGCGACGGGCTGCTGGCGGACCCGGAACTCGCCGAGCTCTTTGCCTTTCTGCTTGAGGACAACGAGGCGCGACAGGCAGTCGCCCGGGGCGACGACCTCCGCGATATCATCATGCGGCCGGTCGACACGTCCGAGCTCCGCCGCGAGATCCACGAGGCCGAGGAGCGCAAGGCCGAAATCGACGCGGAACTGGACGACATCGCCGCGCTCAAACAGCGACTGCCCGACCTCGAACAGCGCCGGGAGAGCACGGCGGCGGAGATAGCCGAAATCCGCGAGGAGCTGGCCGGAGTCGAGGAGCGCATCGACGAGCGCGACCTCACGGTCGACCTGACCCAGTCGAACACCGACGTACTGGAAACCAGGCTCGACGAGCTCCGGGCCACCCGCGAGGAGCTGCGCCGGGTCCGGGCCGATATCACCTCCGAGCAGGAGAGCCTCTCGGCGCTGCGGGACGAACGCGGTCGGCTCGCAGCCGAGCTGGCCGGCCTCCCCGACGCGCCAGAGGACCGGCTCGACGTGCTCGAATCCCGCCTGGCAGCTCGCCGCGAGCGCAAGCGCGAGCTCTCGACGTACACCTCCCGGCTCCAGACCATCATCGGGTTCAACGAGGAGTTCCTCGACGGTGAGCACGACCGCATCGCCGACGCGCTCGGCCGGAAGCCCGAGAGCGTCGGGGACATCACCGACCAGCTCTACCGGGGGTCGAAGACGACCTGCTGGACCTGCGGGTCGACGGTCAAGCCCGAGCGCTTCGAGGCCACGCTCGAGAGCCTCCGCGAGCACCGCCAGGAGACCTTCGCGGAGATTGACGAACTGACGGCCGAAATCGAGGAGCTGACCGAGGAGCAAACCCGTATCACCGAGACGGTGGACCGACGCGAGCAACTCACGGACACCATCGACGAGGTGGAGACGGAGATAGGGTCCCGCCAGGAGACGCTGTCGGACCTGCGGGAGCGCCGCGACAACCTCTCGGACCGGGTCGGCGAGCTCGAGGCCGAGGTGACCGAGCTGCGCTCGGCGGAGGTCGACGAGGTGCTTGACCTCCACAGCGAGGCCAACGAGCTGGAGTTCGAACTCGAATCGCTGGAGTCGACGTTAGAGGATATCGAGGAGGAGATCGCCGAGACCGAGGCCGAGATTCGACGCGACGAGACGCTCGTCGCCCGCCGGGAGTCCGTCGTCGACGAGCTCATCGACCTGCGGACCCGCATCGACACGCTGGAGACGGAGGCGACGACGGCGTTCAACGAGCGGATGGCCGACCTGCTCGATATCCTCGAGTACGAGAACGTCGAGCGCATCTGGCTCGAGCGCATCGACGGCCCCGCCGACTCCGTGGCCACCGTCGACGCCGAGTCGGTCATCGAGGGCTCCGAGTTCGAGCTCCACGTCGTTCGTAGCTCCGACGGCGGGACCGTCTACGAGGACACGGTCGACCACCTCTCCGAGTCAGAGCGGGCGGTCACCGGCCTCGTGTTCGCGCTGGCGGGCTATCTCGTCCACGACGTGGCCGAGCAGGTACCGTTCATGTTGCTGGACTCGCTGGAGGCCATCGACGCCGAGCGCATCGCCGCGCTGGTCGAGTACTTCGCCACCGAGGTCCCGTATCTGGTCGTCGCCCTGCTGCCCGAGGACGCCGAGGCCCTGGCCGACAGCTACGACCGTGTTCGGGATATCGGTCAGTCACAGTCGCAGTGACCCCGGTCCAGTAGCTCACCGACGGTGTACTGCCGGCCACAGTCCTGACAGAGCACGTCGACGCTGACGAACACGCGGTACTCGCCCACCGAGAGCCGGCCGGCGTTCCCGAGCCGGTCGACGGTGTCCCGGACGACGGACTCGACGCGGCTCTGGAGCCGGTCGATGACGGAGCGCTCGCGCTCGACGCCGCGTCGCTCCGTGTCGTTCTCGTAACTCGCACCCCGGACGTCGGTCAGATAGTGGCGTATCGCCTGGTAGGTGACGAAATCCGCACGCAGGGCCTCGACGTCGATGCCGGCCGATTCGAGCCGGTTCTCCGCTTCGACCCGCCGGCCCGCGCTCACGTCCTCGTCGGTCAACAGCCGGTAGTAGTTCCGCGCTTCGCCGTCGACGACGTCCATGCCGGCGTCCCGTATCGCCGCCAGCAACAGCGCCCGGTTGAACCGGTCGGCGAGGTCGCGCAGGCTCTCCCGTTCTCTGCCCTCGCCGAGCCAGGCGGCCTCCAGGTCCGCGCCGAGGGGGCCCAGGTCGTACGATTCGATGAGCCGCGCGACTTTCGAACGCGGCTCGGAGCTGTCCGCACTCATTGGCCGGTCCACGGGAGCGCGGATAAAAGGCGTTGTGCAGGTCAGACGCTCTCAGTTCTGAACTGCTCGATGGCCACGTCCACGGGGAGCGACTCGAAGTCGTCGTCGGCCCCTACCACGAGTGTCGCGTCCCGCTCGGCGGCCAGGGCGACGGCAGCGGCGTCGGCCAGGGAGATGTCACCGTCGGCCTTGACCTCCCCGGTGAGCCGCCAGTCGGCACGGGCGAGCGTGAGGCCGTTTCTGGTCAGTGTCCGAACGTCACGGTCGGCGGTCCGAAGCGACGCCGAGGTCGGGCGCTCTTCGGGCGTCCCCTCGAAGCGAGCGACGAGGTAGTACACCTCGCTGGCGTTGGCTTCGGCCAGATACCCTTCGACGTCGCCCGCCGCCACCCGTTCGAGCAGCGTTCCGACTCGCTCGTGGCCAGGTTCGTCGTACAGAAACGCGAGTATCGCTTCCGTATCGAAGACGTAGCCCTCGCTCATCTGTCGATCGGCCGCAGGTCGTCAGCCCGGCTCGCTTCCCGCCGCTTCTCCGCGTCTTTTTCTGCGCGAACTTTCGCCAGCACGTCGCCGGGCTCGCCCTCCCCGGCGTGAATCCCGTGTAGTTGACCTAACTCGAGGACCGGCTCGATGACGATGCGCCCCTCGTCTTCGTAAATAAACACCTCGCCGGGGGCCTCGATACCGAACTTCTCCCGCAGCGGCTTCGGAATCGTCGCCTGTCCCTTCCCCGAGACACGGATTACTTCGGGCTCATCTGTACTACTGGCCATAGCTAGTTGTACTGGACGAACCGAGTATTACTAAAACTGTCGCCAGTGCCAGTGGTGTCGGGACCATCGCCGCCTGGACAACTGTTTTACCTGGTCGCTGAGACTCCTGTCTATGGCAGATGGCGTTCCCAATTCCGCTCTCGCTCCCGCCCCACCGATGGGCTGGAACTCCTGGAACGCCCACAGCTGTGCGGTCACGGAGACGGACATCCGCGCGGCGGCGGACGCGCTGGTCGAGACCGGACTGCGCGACGCCGGCTACGAGTACGTCGTCGTCGACGACTGCTGGATGGCCGAGGAAACCGACGACGACGGCCGGCTCCGAGCCGACCCTGAGACGTTCCCGAGTGGAATGGCGGCACTGGCCGACTATGTCCACGACCGGGCGCTCAAATTCGGGCTCTACTCCTCGGCCGGGAGCCACACCTGCCAGGGGTATCAGGCGAGTCTGGGTCGCGAGCGGGTCCACGCCGAGCAGTTGGCCGACTGGGGCGTCGACTTCCTGAAGTACGACAACTGCGGCGACCACCGCGGCCGCGACGCCGTTTCCCGCTACGCCGCGATGGGCGACGCGCTCGCTGCGGTCGACCGCGACATCGTCTACAGCATCTGCGAGTGGGGCGAATCTGACCCCTGGGAGTGGGGTCGCAACGTCGGCGGGCAACTGTGGCGGGTGACCGACGACGCCGTGGCGAAGTGGCACACCGACCGCGACGAGTTCGGACTGGGTATCGCCGACATCGTCGACCGCGTGGCCGAACTCGATATCCCCGCGGCGCAGGCCCCGGGCGGCTGGTCGGACCCCGATATGCTCCAGGTCGGCAACGGCCCCGAGTCGGGCCAGTCCAGACACGAGCCGACCGATATCCGCCGCCCGCTCACCGCCGCCGAGAACCGGACCCACTTCGCGTTCTGGTGTCTGCTCGGCGCGCCGCTGTTCGTCGGGACGGACCTCACCGACATCTCCCGGACGGTCCTCGATATCCTCACTAACGAGCACCTGCTGGCTATCGACCAGGACCCCCTGGGGCTGCAGGGAACGCCTGACCGCCGCGACCCGACCCGCGAGGTCTGGAGCAAGCGACTCCACGACGGCGCGGCGGTGGCGCTGTGGAACAGGGGCGAGGACCCTACGGACGTCCACGCTCACGTCGACGAAACGTCGGTTCCGACGGCCGGAGACCGCTACTCGGTGCTGGACGGCTGGACCGGCGAGCAGTGGGAGACGCTGGGGGAGCTGTCGGCGACGGTCGAGCCACGCGGGACGGCCGTCTTCCGGGTGACGCCGCTGGATTACTCGGCGGCGTCGAGCACTTCGTAGCCGATGTTGGCCCCGGCCAGCGCGTCGGTGTGGGTCGAGAGCTGGTCGGCACTGGCGAGCAAGAGCACGTCCTGGCCCTTCGTAGCGGCCTCCTCGACGGCGGCGACGCTCCCGTAGCGGATGTCGACGTCGACCTCGGCGGCACGGGCGGCGGCCAGCGCCTCCACACCCGCGACGGCGACGAGGTCGTGGTCGGTCGCCAGCCCGGCGATGCGGTCGGCGTCGACGGCGCTGCTCCCGTCGTTCTGGACCCGCGGAATCGAGACGGCGGTCACGTCACCGAGGTCGTACTCCACGACACCCTCGACGTTGGTGATGCCCAGGTCGGTCCCGGCGTCGGCGTCGGTCACTGCAACTGCGGTTGCGTTGCCGGCGTCGCCCGAGACGGCGCGCAGGACGCCGTCCCGCATCGTCACCGACACCGTCTCGCCCTCCGCGATGTCGGCCGTCGCCAGCACCGTCTCGATGTCCACCTGGCCGATGATATCCTCGGAGACGTGGCCCACGAAGCTCCGCAGGGCGTCGGTCTGGGAGATGAGCCAGTCGACGCCTTCCTTGGTGACCTCGTAGCGACCGCGGCCGTGCTTGGTGACGTGGCCCTCCTCGGCGAGCCCCCGGAGGTAGTCGCTGACGGCCTGGGAGGTGATGCCGATCGCGTCGGCTATCTCCTGCTGGCTGACCGCCGGCTGGCGCTCCGCGACCTCGACCATTATCTGGTATCGGGTGGCGGTCCGCTTGCTCCGGAGAACGCCGAACTCCTCGCTCCCGCCCGAACGCTGTGCCATACACGGCGCTCCGGTCCGAGAGCTAAAGTAGCTTTTCGTTACCGAAGGCTGGATTGGCGCCAGACCGGGTAAACGCCGAGATAAGACAACACAGCTTGGAGTAAAACAAACACAATTGTTTTATGCTCCACGTGAGTTTGTACTGCCCATGGCACACGTCTCGTTGCCCCACGACGCGAAAGCCGGGCCGACGAAACCGGAGGTCCGGGCCGTCCTCGCGAGCAAGCTCGCGCTCGATGGAACCGACCACTTCGCCGAGGTCGGCTCCTGTACCGGCGCGGTCACCATCGACGCGGCCCGGGAGGCGGGGCGAGTCACCGCGCTCGAACGCAAGCCCGAGCGCCTCGCTGTGACGGAGCAGAACCTCGCCGCGAACGACACCGACGCCGACGTCACCCTGCGCCAGGCCGAAGCGCCCGCGGGGCTGCCCGAGGACGCCGACGCGATCTTTCTGGGCGGCAGCCGCAACTACGAGGCCGTCCTCGACCACGCCGTCGAGACCGGTATCGACCGTATCGTGATGAACGTCTCCCGGCTGGAGGTCGCCGGCGCGGCGACCCAGGCCTTTCGCGACCGGGACCTGCTCGAGGAGGTCCTCCAGTTCCAGGTAAGCCACGGCTACGAACTCGCGGGCGCGACGAGCTTCGACTCGGAGAACCCGGTGTATATGCTCGTCGGCAGCGCGACGCCGGACGTGGCCACCGACGGCAGCGGTGACGCTGGTCCCCGGACCGGCGCCTCGGAGGCACCCCGATGACACTCTACGGCGTCGGGCTCGGCCCCGGACAGGCCGACCTCGTGACGGTGCGGGGCAAACGCGCGCTGGAATCGGCCGACGTGGTCTACTCGCCCGGGCGACTCTCCCGGACGGTGGCGACGAAACACGTTCCCGAAGCCCGCATCGGTGACCTCGACTTCCCGATGACCCGCGACGAAGAGAAGCTCCGCTCGGCCTGGAAGGCCGCGGCGGCCGAAATCGCCCCACGAGCCCGCGATGGCGACGTCGCCTTCGTCACGCTCGGCGACCCGAACGTCTACTCGACGTTCGGTCACCTCCGCCGGACGATGGCCGCGTTCCACCCCGAGGTCGAGCTGACAGTCGTCCCCGGCGTCAGTGCGGTCACCGCCTTCGCGACGGCGCTGGGCGTCGAGATAACGGCCGGGTCGAGCCTCGCGCTGCGGGAGGCCGACGGCGGCGTCTCGCCGACCGGTCCCGACCGGATGATTCTGTTCAAAGTGACCGACGCGCCGGCCACCCACGCGGGACTCGTCGAGGCCGGCTACGACGTGACCTACGGCCGCCGGCTGTTCATGGAGCAGGGCGAGACGCTGGTGACCGAGGACCCGACCGACATCGACGAACGGGACTACTACACGCTGGCCTACGCCGAACGGCCCGCCGCCCGCGTCGAGCAGGCGACCGACGCCTTCCTCGAAGGGGTGGACGAGGGCGGCGTGGTCTCGGATGGCGGCGAGGTGAGTATCACGAGGCGACCCTCGTCAGCGCGGAGCTCTGACGGCGGCGAGGTGAGTATCGCCCGGCAGGAGCGTTCCGAGGGTGTGCTGAGCGGCGACGAGGTGGCAAAATGACCGACGAGCAGTCCCGGGAGACCGACCCGCAGGAAGCCATCGACGCCGTCGCGACCGACCGCGACGACCGCGTCTACGACCACAGCGCCGGCGACGAGCAGGACGGAATTCCCTTCGTCGGCGCCGGCCCCGGCGACCCGAAGCTGTTGACGGTCGCGGGACGGGACCTGTTGGCCGATGCCGACCTCGTCGTGCACGCCGGGTCGCTCGTCAACAGCGAACTGCTGGAGGCGTACTGCGCCGACGCCGAGACCGTCTCCTCTATCGGGAAAGACCTCGAAGAGCTGATTCCGCTGATGCGTGACGCCTACGAGGCCGGCGACACCGTCGTCCGGCTCCACAGCGGCGACCCCGCCATCTACGGCGCCGCGCTGGAGCAGATGGACGCCCTGGAACACGAGGGCGTCCCCACCTACATCGTCCCCGGGGTCACGTCGGCCTTTGCGGCGAGTGCGACGATGCGAACCCAGCTGACGCTGAACGAGGTGGCCAACCACGTCGCCTTCACCCGGCCCCAGGGCAAGACCCTGACCGAAGAGGAGGACCACATCTCCGACTTTGTGGGCATGGGCGACGTGACGACGTGTATCTACCTGGGGACACACGCCGTCGGCGAGACGATGGAGCGGCTCGTCGAGGACGGCCACGACCCCGATACCCCTGTGGCTGCGGTGTATCACGCCTCCTGGCCCGACGAGGACGTCATCGAGGGGACCATCGGGACGATTGGCGAGCGGGTCGAGGACGCGGGCTATCGGGCCTCGGCGATGGTGATTATCGGTGACGCCGTCGGTGGGGAGGATTACGAACGGTCGTATCTCTACGGCGGCTGGGCGAACCGGGGCGAGGATTCGTCCGAGTCGTCCGGGGAGGCCGACGACTAGTCGAATGGTCTGTCGTCGTCCCGAATCGAGACTGCGAGAGTGCTGTGGTAGTCGTTCAGGTCGTTCCGGCTCGAGACCACCAGAAAGCCCCCGACCGCTGGACGACTGCGACTCGCTGGGCGCTTCCTCGCTCCCGCCGGTCGCTCGTGCAGTGCTCGCGTCGTCTCGTCTGTCCAGCGGTCGGCCCCTTTCAGTCCACCCCACGGCACGGCACAGCACCACGAGCCACCCCCTCCCCAGCCGATTCGTTCCCTTCGGTCACTCATCCCTCGCACGGATGCTGGCGCGCCACAGAGGCGCGCCAGCGCGCGCCGACCGCAGCGTCGTACAGCGGGAGACACTGAATACACGCGACCTATCGGCCGGCAGTCGCGTGTGGTCCGTTCGCCGGCCGAAGATCCATCATGAGCACTGACAGCGACAGCGATTCCAGTTCGAACAGTTGCAAAGCGCCCGACTCCGACGGGGAGATCGCCGAAGAGATAGCCATCGTCGCCTTCGAGCGGAAGCTGGACACCGCCGAAGACATCGTCGACGGCATCGGCGACCGCTACGAGTCGGTCGACGTGCTGGAGTATCACGGGAACGTCTTCGACGAGCACTGGGGGGAGTACGACTGTTTCGTCGGGCTGATGGCGAGCGGTATCGCGATGCGCAAGACGGCCCACCTGCTCGACGACAAGTGGGACGACCCCGCAATCTGTGTGGTCGACGAGGAGCTGACGTGGGCCATTCCCATCACCGGCGGTCACCACGGCGCGAACCAGGTCGCCGACGACCTGGCGTCGATGGGTGCGGTGCCGGCGATGACCACGGCCAGCGAGGCCGCGGGCAAGCAGGGCGTCGAGAAGCGGGCGAAAGCGCTGGACGCTCACGTCGTCAACGGTGACTCCACGGTCGCGACCAATCTGGCCGTGCTGGACGACGAACTCGGTCCCATCGAGCGCCTCGACGGCCCGAACGCCGTTCTCGTCGACGACACCGTGAGCGTGCTCAAGCGCAACAGCGACGACGGCGTCGTTCTGGGCTGTGGCTCGGTGGCGGGCGCCCACGTCGAGCAGTTCCACGCCGCGTGGGACGCCGCACTGGAGGAGGCGGAACTCGACCGCTCGGACGTCGAGTTCGTCGCCACTGGCACGCGAAAAGCCGACGAGGAGGGGATGCTCGCCGCCGCCGACGAGTGGGGACTCGGCGTCGTCGCCTTCGAGAAACAGACCCTCGAAGGGTTCGAAGGGCCGACCCCCTCTCGGTCGAAGGAACTCATCGGCTGGCCGGGCATCGCCGAGGCGTCGGCCATCGCCGGCGGCCGGCAGCACGACCTGCTGGCCGAGAAAACCCGCTACGACGAGGCCGTGACGGTGGCTATCGGTCGGTGACGCCGCTCTCGATGTAGACGATTCGCTCTCTGGGTATCCGGCGTTCGAGACGCCCGTCGCCGTCACTGAGTCGAAGCGACCACATCTGCGTCGCGTCGTCGTACTCACACTGCGAGGGGTTATAGGTCGTGATACCGCCGGTCCGCTGTGGGTCCTCGACGACGAATTCCATACGGACACCAGCCCAGACGGCGTAAAGTCAGTTTCCCCGCTACTCGACGAACTCGAAGACAAGCTAGCCTGTGGTAAAACAAGCAAAATTGTTTTATGCGAAAGCTTCGTTGTATTCGCTATGTCTCACAGCACTGTTGCTGGACCGTCTGACGACCCCGGCGGTGGCCGATGAGCAGCGACCATCGCGGTGGCGCCGACAGTGGGGCCGACGCCCCGGCGGACCCGCCAGACGGCTACGGGACGCTGTACGTCGTCGGCATCGGTCCCGGACTGCCACACGACATGACCCAGCGGGCCAGCGACGTCATCCGGTCGGCCGACACCGTCGTGGCGTCGAACCTCTACCAGTCGTTCCTCCGCAAGGACGGAACGCTGTCGCCGAAATCGGCGGCCGTCGAAGAGGCGTCCGACGACGGCGAGGTGGCCGACGAAGAGGGGACGGTCCTGGAGCGACCGGACGGCTCCCGCCAGACGCTCATCCGCTCGTCGATGGGCAAGCAGGTGGAACTCGCTCGCGAAGCGTTCGCGCGGGTTCGAGCGGGCGAGGACGTCGCCCACGTCTCCGGCGGCGACCCGAACGTCTACGGCAAGTCCGACCTGCTGTACACGATGGCCGACGCCGACGAGGCCGAGGACATCCCCATCGAAATCGTACCAGGGGTGACGGCGGCGCTGTCGGGCGCGGCGAACCTCGGCGCGCCGCTGTCGAACGATTTCTGTACGGTCTCGCTGTCGGACAAGTGGCGCGGCTGGGACGAGATCGAGGAGAAACTGCGCGCGGCGGCAATCTCGGGCTTCGTCGTCGTGCTGTACAACTGCTGGCGCGACTACGAGCGCGCCGTCGACGTGCTCCGCGAGGAGCGGGCCGACGACGTTCCGGCCGCCATCGTCAACGACGCCGGCCGCGGCAGCGCCGGCCGGAATCTCGACGACGAGACGGAGACCATCACGACGCTCGGCGAACTGCCAGAACACAGCGAGGAGGTCGGCGGGATGGGGTCGTCCATCCTCGTCGGTACCCACGAAACCGAGGTCTGGTCGAACGACTACCGCGACGTTCTCGTCACCCCGCGGGGCGGGCGTGACGTGGAGGATTTCTGACCCATGAGCACTGACAATAGCGAATCGAGCTGTGGCGCATCGACAGGTGAGACCGACACGGAAACGGAGACGTCTTCGAACTGCGGCGCGGCGGACAGTGCCTCGGCCGAGACGAGCGCCGAAACGGCGAGTTCCCCGGAGAGTGGAACCACATCCAGCTGTGGCACCAGTAGCTCGTCCTCGTCGTCCAGTGGCTCCTGTGGCGCGTCTACCGACGACAGCGACGAGGAGGAGGTCGGCGCGACGGTCGACGATTTCGACGCCGACCCCGGCCGGCTTATCGCCGTCGGCCTCGGCCCGGGCCAGCCCGAGGGAATGACCGCGAGGGCCCGATCGGCGCTGCTCGACGCCGAACACATCGTCGGTTATACAACTTACGTTGAACTACTGCCCGACGAGGTCGTCGAGGGGGCCGACGACATCTACAACACGCCGATGTGTGGCGAAGTGTCCCGAACAGAGGAGGCCATCGACCGGGCGCTGGCCGGGAACGACGTGGCCATCATCGGCAGCGGTGACCCGAACGTCTACGCGCTCGCCGGGCTCGCACTCGAGATTATCGAGTCCAAGGGCGCGACGGCGTCGAGCCTCGATTTCGACGTGGTGCCCGGCGTCCCGGCCGCCCAGTCCTGTGGGGCCCGCGTCGGTGCACCGCTGGTCAACGACACGGTCTCGATCTCGCTGTCGGACCATCTCACCGATATGCCGACCATCGAGTCACGGCTCCACGCAGCCGCCAAGGAGGGCTTTACCATCAGTATCTACAACCCCTGGAGCCGCAAGCGCCGGGAGAACTACGCCAAGTGCTGTGAGATTCTGCTCGAACACCGCGCCCCCGAGACGCCCGTGGGTGTCGTCCACGCCGCTGGCCGCGAGGACGAACAGGTCGAAATCGTCGAGCTGCAGGAGCTGCCCGACCTCGGTGAGACCGACCTCGTCGACATGACGACCACGCTGCTGGTGGGCAACGAGGACACCTACGTCTGGGACGACCGGATGGTCACGCCCCGGGGCTACGAGACGAAATACGATTACTGACAATGTATACAGTCACTATCGACCGCGAGGCCTGTGACGGCATCTTCGCCTGTCTGGTGCGGGACAATCGCTTTGTCGAAGACAGTGACGGGCTGGCTGCCATCGAGGTCGACGACGACCACGCCATCGCGGCGACGTTCGCCGACGACCGGCGCGAGTCGGCCGAGCAGGCCGCCGCCGCCTGCCCGCTGGACGCCATCACTGTCGAGGACGCTGACAGGCCCCGCTCGCAGCCACTGGGGGAGGTCGGAGAATGAGCATCGAAACCGGCCCACCGGGCGATATGCTGGCGGCCCACCCCGAGACGGCCTACTTCTGGGGCCGTGTCGCCGGCGACGGCAACTGCGAGGAGTCGTGTGTCACCGTCCGGACTACCGACGAGACGGTCGCCCGACGGCTCGGCGCCATTGCGGGCGCCGAGCGGACTGACCAGCGAATCGTCGAGCGCCCCTACGCCCACGACACCTCGATTACCCGCCAGGAAGAGCAGTTCACGGTCCAGGTAATCGGGCCGCTGGCCGAGCGGGCCAGCGGGGCGCTGGGCCTGCCCTTCGAGGGGGAGTCCGGCGGCTACCGCCTGGACCCGCTGGCCGACTACGACCGCCAGCTCCTTCGCGGGCTCGTCGAGGGATGTGGAACGGTGTGTTTCAAATCGGGCGACGGCGAGGCGAGTGACGCTGTCGGGCTCTCGTTCGTCCACGAGCACCGGGGGTTGCTCCGGACGATACAGTCGCTGCTCGACGACATCCCCGTCGCCGCTCCGTACGGCGAACTCAGCGAGGCGTCGTCGGGGTACTGGTTCGGTGTCGACGACGACGCCGTCCCCGCCGTCGGCGAGTGGTGCTACGAGGGGAGTGAATCGAGCGGGCTGTTCGCCCCGAGCCGCCGCCGGAAGCTCCGCAAGAGCCTGGAGCGAGTCCGATGAGCGAAGCCACGACTGCCCCCGAGGGGCTCGATGACGAAGCAATCCTGCTCGCGGGCCACGGCTCCCGGCGCGAGAAGTCCAACGAGCAGGTCCGGGAGCTGTCCGCGGAGCTGGAGGGACGACTCGGGATTCCGGTCGACGCGGCGTTCCTCGAACTGGCCGAACCGGCCATCGACGACGCTATCTCGGGGCTGGCGGCGACCGTCTCGCAACTGACGGTCGTCCACCTCTCGCTCTTTGCGGCCAGCCACGTCAAAAACGACGTCCCGCTGGCGGTCACACAGGCCCGCGAGCGCCATCCGGAGCTGACCATCAACAACGGGGCGCATCTGGGTGTCCACCCGGCGCTGCTCTCGCTGCTGGACGACCGGGCGGCGGCCGTCGAGGCCGAACTCGGCGTCGATCGCGAGGACGACGACGTGGCAGTGGTCGTCTGCGCGCGGGGCTCCTCGGACCCAGACGCCAACGCTGACGTCCACAAGCTCTCCCGCCTGCTGTACGAGGGTCGCGAATTCGATCGCTGTGACGCCGCTTTCATCGGCGTCACCGAGCCACTGCTCGAGGAGACGCTCCACGACGTCGCCAAGACCCGTCCCGACGCCGTCGTCGTCCTGCCGTATATGCTGGGCGACGGCGTACTGACGGGCCGCATCAAGGACGGTGCCCGCGCGTTCGACGACGAGTACCCCTACGTCGACGCCGGCTTCGGCGAGCCGCTTGGCACCGACCACCGGCTGCTCGACGTGCTCGGCGACCGCTGGCAGGAAGCCAGGACGGGCAGTGTCGAGATGTCCTGTGACACGTGCAAGTACAAGGTCGAACTCGACGGCTACGAGGACGACGCCGGCGGGGCCAGAGCGATGTTGCGGGCGCTGACCCATCAGGCCGAACACGAAGACCGCGAGAACGTCGACGACGACCCCCACGTCCACGACGCGCCCGAGAAACACGTCGCCGTCTGCACGAACCAGACCTGTGCCGCCGCCGGCGCGCCAGCAGTTCTAGAGCGGCTGCGCCAGGCCGCCCGCGACAGCGACCACTGTGACGCCCGCATCACCCGGTCGTCCTGTCTGGGTCGCTGTGGCGAGGGGCCGATGGTCGCGGTCTACCCCGACGGCGTCTGGTACGGCGGGGTCGACGAGGACGACGCCGACCGCCTCGTCGCCGACCACCTCGACCGCGACCGCATCGTGAGCGAACTCGTCGACCAGACGCTGTAACCCATACCCACACTACTGCACCATGAGCTGCTACGAAATCGAGGCCCTTCGACTCGGCCTCATGAACGTTCTCGGTACCGAAGACGACCACGCCCGCCAGCACGCACAACAGGAGCTGGAGGGCCACATGACCGGCCCGATAGAGGCGCTCGCGAACGCGACGACGATGGCCGGTATCGAGCGCCACCTCGACGCCGCTCTCGTCGATCTGGAGGCGGAGATCGCCCGCACGGACAGCGACAGCCCGGAGTACGACTACATGCGTGGCCGCCTCGTCGCCGTCCGGGACGCAGAGCGCGCCGTGGCCCGCATCACCACGCAGGGCGAGAGCGTCCTCGACGGTCTAGGTGAGGCCCACGACGTGCTCCACGAGGCGTTCCCCGTGGATGAGTGAGCGCGCCGCGGCGACGCCACTGGGCGACGGTCCGCCGGCACCGAACGGCTAAACGGCTCGCGCTCGTAAGGCGACGAAATGGACGAATCAGGGACGGTCGGGACCGGACCGGCGGTCCACCACCTCCCGCGGACGGACATCTCACGGGACCAGGGCAAATTCAGGATTCACTTCAACTTCCCCGGACGGGCCCTGCCGGGCCACGACGACCACGGCTACGGGCCGCTGGCGACGGTCGTCGAGTCGTTCATGGACCCGGGGACGCTGATTCGGATGCACCAGCACCGCGAGGAGGAGATAATCTCCTGGGTGCCCGCGGGCGTGATGCGCCACGACGACCGGGAGGGCAACGAGCTGGTCACCGACTCGGACAACCTCCTCGTGATGAACGCCGGTAGCGGGTTCTGGCACGCCGAGGAGACGCTGCCCGACGACCCGCCCCTGCGGATGCTCCAGCTGTTCGTCCGCCCGCACAGCCTCGGCCTCGAACCGGCTATCCAGCACGCGCCCCTGCCCGACCCGGTGCCCGGCCAGTGGCGCCACCTCTTCGGTCCCGAAGACGGCGACGCGCCCTGCTACGTCCGCAACGCGGTCGACTGCTACGACTGTCGGCTCGCAGACGGCGAGACGGTCACACTGCCGACGCGGTCGGGCTGGGACACGTACCTCTACGTCTTCGAGGGGGGCGTGCGGGTGGATTCGGGCGCGACCGCCGGCGGCCAGACCGAGGTCGGGTACACCGAGAGCGCGCTGGTCACCGGCGACGGCGAGGCGACCGTCACCGCCACCGACGACGCTGTGCTGGTGGCGTTCGTCGTCGACCCCGGGGCCCCGGTCACCCGACAGGGGACCATCGGGCGGTAGCGATGCCGACCGACCCCACCGGGCTCCACCACGTCACCGGTATCGTCCGCGACGCGACGGCTAACGCCCGCTTTTACGCCGGCGCGCTCGGGCTCCGATTCGTCAAACGCACCGTCGACTTCGATGACCGGTTCGCCTACCACCTCCACTACGGCGACGCGACCGGCAGCGCGGGCTCCGTGCTGACGTTCTTCCCGTTCCGTGACGAGGCCGAGGGCCGGGTCGGTCGGCCACAGATATCGGCCGTCGCGATGGCCGTCCCGGACGGGTCGCTCGACTACTGGGGCGACCGACTCGCCGACCGCGGCGGGGCCGTCGGCGACGTGACCGAGCGCTTCGACGAGCGCGTCCTCCCGATTCGGGACCCCGACGGCACCCACCTCGAGCTCGTGACGCGGCCGGGTCAGGCGTCGCCGTGGGACGGCCCCGTCCCGACCGAGTACGGGCTCCGTGGGCTCGCCGGCGTCTCGCTGCTGTCGACGAACCCCTTCGGGACCGCGAGCCTGCTGGAGACGTTCGGCTGTGAGCGGGGCGGTCAGATCGGTGACCGGGTGCGCTACCACACCGGCCGCGGCGTGGTGGACATCCTCGACCGCGAGACGCCCTTCGGTCGGGAGGGCGCTGGAACGCTCCATCACGTCGCACTCGGCGTTCCGGACGAGGAAGCGCTGCACGCCTGGCGCGACATGCTGGCGGGTCGCGAGGACGTGCGCGTCTCGTACGTCACCGACCGCGACTTCTACCACTCGCTGTACGTCCGGGACAGCGGCGGCATCCTCTTCGAACTGGCCACCGAACCCGTCGACGTCACCGCGGACGACCCTGCCCCCGGCGAGCACCTCTATCTCCCCGACCAGTTCGAGGCCGACCGGGCGCGCATCGAGTCACAGCTGCCGCCCCTGGAGTGGCCGTGACCGACGTCGACCCACACGCCGATGCGGGCCTCGAAACCGCGGGCGCGCCGCCCCAGGCCGCCGGGGCCGTCGTCGTCCTGCTGCACGGCCGTGGCGACACACCGGCGGGTATCCTCCGACTCCTCGACGAGGTGTACCACCGCGGCGTCCACTACGTCGCGCCGGCGGCGGCCGGGCGGGTCTGGTTCCCCGGCGGGTTCGCCGAGCCGCTGACTGACCGCCGTCGCGCCTACCTCGATTCGGCGCTCGGACAGGTCGAGGCCGCCCTCGACGTGGCAGACGATATCGGCGTCCCTACCGAGCGGGTCGTCCTCGCCGGGTTCTCCCAGGGGGCCGCCGTCGCACTCGAATTCGCCATCCGCCGCCCGCGCCGCTACGGCGGTGTAGCCGCCCTGGCCGGCGGGTTGCTCGGCCGGACAGACGAACTCGAGGCGGGACCGGGGAGCCTGTCCGGGACGCCCGCCGTCTGCGCGGTCGGTGAAGACGACCCCGTCGTCGCAGTCGACCACGTCGAAGCCAGCGCCGCAGTCCTCGACGCGATGGAGGCCGCAGTGACCGTCGAGCGCTACCCCGGCCTCGGTCACGCCATCGGCGACGGCGAAATCGCAGCGCTAAACCGCCTCCTCAGCGGCGGTGTCGACGGGGAATAGCGCTCGAGCCATCCCTGTCGAGGCGGCCGGGTGACCGGCCCCACACGATAGTACGAGAGGCCTGCTGAAATTCAGACGCCGAAAGCCCACCGAGAGTCCCGGCCGAAACGAGCGGTCAATCCCGCGACGAATCGACAACTGCTCCCGCCGGGTTCGGCCAGAACCCGACCGACCTCCCGGGAGCGGGTTCGTTCGAGACCAAGTCGAGTCGGCCATGTGGTATCGTTCCGGTCCGCCCTGGCTGTCCCCGGCCGTTCTTGTCAGGATAGGAGGTGTATAACCTAAATGTATGGCCGAATAATTATTTTAACGTGGGATAAAAATTAATGGATGTGATACGTAACTCGGATATTACGATAACGCCCGAGACAATCTACCGACGATACGAGGCACTGGCCCAGCGAGTGGCTACCGAGGAGGAGGACCTACTCCCCGGGCTCCCTATCGAAGATACGCAACGCCTCGACGATGTCCTTCGAGGGTGTATCACGGACTGGGAAAACGAGCGGAAGTCACTCCGAACGACCGCAGTCGTGAACGCGCTGGGACACGCTGTCGATGGGACTGTCCCGACAGTTTGTCTGGACGTGCTGGTGAGCCTCGATGCGGTGATCAACGTTCTCGACGACATCATCGACGACAGCGCTCCATCGAAGGCCGACAAGATCGGCTACACCGCAAACGCGGCCTTCGCGACGACGCTGCTCTACGGTAGTTTGCCAGACTCGGTACGCGAACGGGCGACCGAACAGCTTTTCGAGTACCTCACACAGCTGTTTCAGACGCCGAGAGTCGAATCGGAGCTACTCGCTGGGATGCAACGGAAAACCAGCCGGGAGGACCAGGTTGCTGTCGCTACAGAGATATACCAGTACAGGGGGTTGGATATCGACGCGTTCGTCGAGCTTGCGTTGCTGCTGTACACCGACTCGACACAATCGGATATGGAGCCGTCGGTCCGGCAGGCCTTGCACGAAGACCTGGTCACATATCGGGCCAGACGTCTTCTCTTCAAGGATGTCTACGATATCCAGCGGGACTACCGTGACGATGACGTGACCCCGGTTCTGGCGCGAGTCGAGGCGACAGGGGACCCAGCGGTCGTCGAGACGTTCATCACTGATATCTCGAATCAATTTTCGTATTCGGCCCACAGTCACGATACGTACCGAAGCCTCCTGCTGTACCTGGAGCGTCGTCCGGAATCACTCTCTGAAGAGCTATCGAGGCAGATGGCAGCGTGTGCTGAACTGTGACTACAGGACAGGGACCAAAAAAATTCGTAAAGCATACATTTAATTTTGTATAGTATATCTATGGTAGCATGAAACAGGAGAACGAACTGTTGCGGGTGTTGAGTTCGCCCCGTAACCGAGCGATACTCAAGCTACTGAACGAGGAGGCCCGGGCTATCGACGTCTCGAAGCTGGCGGCAAAGATAGCGACACAGCATGCGGAGACGTTTCAGCGGTCCCAGAGCAAGGAGGGGATTCGCATCTCCCTCCACCATCGAGATCTCCCGAAACTGGACAGCGCCGGACTGGTGACGTACGATATCGAGGACAACGTCGCCACTCTCGACCACTTCGGCGCGGTCGAGCCGGAGTGGCTCGATATGGAGTTCTTCGGGGAGCTGCTGTCTCGGTTCCAGACTGGCGGTGAGAGGGATATCGTCGGCGTGGTCGAGGGCAGACAGGATGTCGTCCAGACCGCCCGGAAGCTGGTGACGAATGCGGATAGAGAACTGTTTATTATGATCGACGATACCGAGGTGTTCAAAAAGTGTTTCGACAGTGTCCAGGCTGCGACCGAGCGGGACGTCGACGTAACGTGTGGCACGAGACACGCCGAGTTACGCGATGTCGTCCGCGAGCGGTTTCAGGAAGTCACTGTCTGGGACCCACAGCTCGACTGGATGAACGCCCCCTCGCGAAACCCACGGATTGCCAGACTCATCATCTCCGACCGCAACGAGGTTCTCCTCTCTCTGCGCGACGAATCTGACGAGTCCGACACACCGACTGAATTCGGTATAATCGGCAAGGGTGAGGACAACCCGCTCGTCGTCCTCGTCCGGGAACTGATGGGGCCGCGACTCGACCATCTGGACTACCAGAGCGCCGACTTCCGCAAGCAACTTCCATTCTGACCATGTCCGACAGAGCCCTCCCCGACGGCGGATTCGAAGGGTCCAGGCCAGAACAGTCACGGCTCACGCGCCGAGTTACTGACGGGGAACTGACCAGCCACACAGTTCTGCGGACGGTATCCGAGTACATCGAGACCCCGATTCTGGATCTGCCACCGTTGATCGACGTCGTCGACGTCGAGTTCATCGACGAGACCTTTAGCGGTGATACGAGTGACGGCCAGACCCTTTCGTTCGAGTATCACGGCTGTCTGATTTCGGTGAGTAACGACCGTGTCCAGGTGTCCGACGTGGACGGTCCAAAGCGATAGGCACCTGCGTGCCAGCCGCGGGACGGCGGACCGCGACCGGCCCCGACGCTGTGATACTGGGCAGGTAGACGGGCGCCGTCAATCGGCGCTCGTCGGATACGATAGCTCCGCTGTCGTGAGTTCTGGCTCGCCCAGCCAGCCGTGGACCGCCGCGATGGTCGCCCAGAGGCCCACCTGGCCGAAGACGACGGTCCAGCGGTAGGCCGCCGCGAGCGTCGCAGGTACCGGCCCGGTCACGGGATTTGCCGGTGCGAGCGCGACAGCCACGGCGAGCAGGGCCAGCGGGAGGGCGGTCGCCAGTGTTCTGACGGCCGTCTGTCGGTTCGCTGTCCGTCGGTACGCGAGCACGCACGCAGTCGAGACGAGCGCGCCGACACCCATCGTTCCCGCGTACAGCGCGAGGCGTGTATCGGTCGCGAGGGCTTGCTCGAAGCCGGGTGGCTGGGGCGGGAGCACGAGCCACGGCGCGCCCGAGACGGTGAGAAAGCCCGCCGCGGCCAGCGCCAGCCGCCCTGTCACGCCGCTGCCCGGCAGCGCGGGCTCGAGGAAGTAGTAGCCGATTCCGAAGACGGCGATACCGAAGAGTAGTCCCCAGAGGACGCCGCCGCCGACGCTGACCGCCGCCGTCGTGACGCCGTCGACCACGGGGCCGCCGCCGTGGCTGTGGCCCGATTCGAACGTCTCCACTCCGACGGTGAAGCTGTTCCCGACCGTCGCCTGGAACAGGCCGTAGCAGAGCCCGCCGGCCAGGCCAGCGAGCGCGCCGCGTTCGAGGTAGTCAGTCGCCATCAGTGACAGGTGATGCCGGCGCCGTGTCTGAAGTTGTGCATCGCGTCGTGTACCATCGGGTCCTGGACGAACAGCAGCGTGAACCCGAGGGCGGCGACCAGCCCGACGCCGATAGCGACCTGTACGGGCCCCAGTGTCGTTCTCGCGCGGTCGAACCGTTCCCGGACGCTGTCGTCGTCCCCGAGCTCCTGACTGTCCTGCATTGAAATTCTACTTGCACATAATACAAGTATGATTGTAAAACTTCCGGCCCGCGTCGCCACACCGGGGCTCGGTCCGGCCGGCTCACCGGGCAGCGGCGTCGATGCGCTCGGCGGTCAGCGCCGACAGCGGAACGACGCTCGCGTCGGTCGCCTCGGCCACCGTGTCGGTTAGCGCCGCCCGGCTCTCCGTGCCCGCCTCAACGACGACGGTCCTGTCGGCGACGGCGCCGAGTCGGTCGGCGGCCTCGCGGGTCGCGTCGACCGGGCTCCCGTCGGCGGTGTTGGCCCGGCCGTCCGTGACGACGACGGCGACGGCGGCGTCGGGCGCCGCCGCGGTCAGGACCGCTGTCGCGGCGGTGAGTCCCGCCGGCAACGGTGTCCGGTCGCCAGTGGGCAGTTCCTTGAGGTGTCGCGCCGCGAGCTGGACGCTGTCGGTCGGCGGGAGCACTACGTCGGCGCCGTCGCCGGCGAAGGTGACGACGGCCACCCGGTCACGAGCCTGGTAGGCGTCTTTCAGTAGTTCGAGTACGGTGCCTTTCGCGGCCCGCATCGCCGGTTGCATCGACGCGCTGGCGTCGACGGCGAAGACGACGAGCGTCTCCGCGTCGCCGGCCCGGACCGACTGCCGGAGGTCCCGCGATTCGACCCCGTCGCTGCCGCGACGAGCGGCGGCCCTGACCGACGCGGCCGCGTCGACCGCGTCCCGGCTGTCGGCCCGCTCGGTCCTGACAGCGGCGCCGCGGTCGGTGTCGGTCGCGCTCGCCCGACCGCTCGCACCGGCCCCGTCGGTATCGACCGCCGGTGCGTCGAAGTCCGGGGCCGCGCTGTCCCCGACGTCGGCCCGCGACTGGCCGGGGAGGAGCGGCGCCGCTGGTTCGGCGTCCCTCGCTGTGCTGTCCGCATCGTCGGGACCGCTCTCCTCGCCCGGGTCCTCGTCTCCGGGCTCGGCCGCGCTCTCGTCGGGGGCTCTCTCGCCGGTCTCTTCGTTCGCATCGTCAGATGGCTGTCCCGCGGGTTCGCTCCCGCCCGCTTCGCCGTCGGCACTAGCCCCGTCCCCGGTACTGTCGCTGTCGCTGGTGTCCTCAGCCCCCTCGGACGCCGATTCGTCGGTGTCGTTTCCATCTCCGAGGTCCTCGTCTCCGGATTCGGACTCCGAGTGGCTGTCGTCGGAAGAGTCGTCTCCGTTGTCGAACTGTTCGTCTAGCACGTCATCGAGGGATGGTGACTCCTCGAATGGGGTCGACGTGAGTCGATGCGGGAGCGCGAACCGGGCCGCCCGTTCGACGTCCGGTTCGAGGACCGTCGTCCGGTTCTCGAGGGCCGCGAAGGTCCGGGCGGCACGCGCGGTGGCGATGTCGCCCCGGTGGCCGTCGAGGCCGGCGTCCCGGCAGAGTTCGGCTATCTGTTCGCGGAATTCGCTAGGGAGGGCAACACCATTCAGGATATCGCGCGCGGTCCGCAACCGCTCGGGGGCCGGTCGCCCGGCGTCGGTCCCACCGCGGTCCGTGACACGGCCCTCGCCGAGCGCCCGGTCGATGACGGCCACCCGGTCCTCGATATCCTCACAGCCCGTGACTTCGGTCTGCAACGCGAAGCGGTCACGGAGCTGGGGCCGGAGCTCCCCCTCCTCTGGGTTCATCGTCCCGACCAGCGTGAACTGCGCGGGGTGGGAGACGGTGACGCCGTCGCGTTCGACGCGATTGACGCCGCTGGCGGCGGCGTCGAGCAACACGTCGACGAGGTGGTCGTCGAGCAGGTTCACTTCGTCGACGTACAGCAGGCCCCTGTTCGCGCGGGCGAGCAATCCGGGGTCGAATTCGGCCTCTCCCGCGAGCGCGTCCTCGACCGAGAGCGTCCCGACCACGCGGTCCCGGGTCGCCCCCAGAGGGAGGGTCACCAGCGGCGTCGGGCGGCACTCGACAGGTGGGTCCTCCCGGTCCCGGCAGTCCGAACACTGCTGGTCGTGGTCCCCGGGCGGGCAGCCGTAGGGACAGTCGGCGACGGCACGCTGCTCGGGCAACATCTCGGCCAGCGCCCGTACCGTGGTGGACTTTGCAGTCCCCCTCTCGCCGCGAACGAGCAGCCCGTCCAACCCTTCGTCGGCCGCGACGGCGAGCAGCCCGTCTTTCAGGTCCCGCTGGCCGACCACTCCCTCGAACCCCGACAGCTTTTTGTCCGCAGCGAAATCAACCATACTTGTATTAGTCACAACGGAGTTTTAATAACGTTATGCCACAGCTCGGACTCTACACCGCGACGGAGAACGAACTCGGGGCCGTCCAGCGGGCCGCGGGCCAGCTAGACGCCGACCTCGTCGTCCGCTCGGAGAGCGACCTCGACGACGAACCCGCCGTCGATTCGTTCATCGATGAACTGACAGACGCGACCGCCGTCGTTCTCTGGCTCCACGGGGCCGAAGACAGTATGCCTGGCTACGAGCGCGTCGTCGAGCGGTTGCGCGAAGCCGGTGTGGCCCTCGTCGTGAAGGCCACCGGCGACGCCTTCGCCTACGACGACACGTCGGTCCCCGCGAGCCAGCGCGAGACCGTCTACGACTACCTGGAGAAGGGCGGCGCGAGCAACGTCGCGAACTGCCTGCGTTACCTCGTGAGCGAGCACGGGGCGACCGATCCGGCCTACGACGACCCCGTCGCGCTCCCGACCGAGGGCGTCTACCACCCGGACTACCCGGGCGCGAGCGTCGACGAGCTGCTGGCGACGTTCGACCCCGGGAAACCGACGGTGGCCGTCTGGTTCTACGAGTCCCACTGGACCCACGAGAACACCCGCTACGTCGACGCGCAGGTCCGGGCCATCGAGGCCCAGGGCGCCAACGCCCTGCCGATCTTCTGTGAGCCCGCGACCGACACCGAGGGCCAGTGGAACGCCGAACGCGTGACCGAGGAGTGGCTCATAGACGAGAGCGGCGAGCCAGTCGTCGACGCCGTCTGTTCGTCGTTCATGTTCTCGCTGTCGATGGACGAACGCGGCCGTGCGGCCGATGACGAGGGCCAGAGTGCGGAGGATGTGTTCCTCGACACGCTCGGCGTCCCGGTCATCCAGACGGTGACGACGATGCGCTCTCGCTCCCGGTACGAGAGCAGTGATACGGGCGTGATGGGGTTCGAACTCGCGCTCTCGGTCGCGCTGCCGGAGTTCGACGGCAACGTCATCACCCACCCCATCTCGGGGAAGGAACGCACGGAAGACCAGGCGGACATCGGGAGCGCCCCCAAGCAGCACTTCCCCATCGACGACCGTATCGACCACGTCGCTCGCCTGGCCGTCAACTGGACACAGCTGCGCCACACGCCAAACGACGAGAAGAACGTGGCCGTGGTCCTCCACAACTACCCGCCCAGCGACGACGGCATCGGCACCGCCTTCGGGCTGGACTCGCCCGAGAGCACCGTGAATCTCCTGGAAGAACTGGACGCACGGGGCTACAGTACCGGCCCGACGATGCCCGACAGCGGCCAGTCGCTGGTCGAGCGCCTCACTGCCCAGCTCACGCTGGAGGACCGCTGGGTCGCCCCGGAGGACGTCCGGGAGCTGAGCGTCGACACGGTCTCACCGAGCCAGTACGGCGAGTGGTTCGACGCGCTCGACGGGGGATTCCGGGAGAACGTCCTCGACGAGTGGGGCGAGCCGCCGGACCGGCCGTTCGCCATCCCCGGCGTCGAGTTCGGGAAGGTCTTAGTCACCGTCCAGCCGCCGCGCGGCTTCGGGCTGGACCCCTCGAAGGTGTACCACGATTCGGACCTCCAGCCGCCACACGACTACGTCGCCTTCTACCGCTGGCTGCACAACAGCTACGAGGCCGACGCAGTAGTCCACCTGGGGACCCACGGCAGCCTGGAGTGGCTCCCCGGCAAGACCGTCGGACTGGACGGCGAGAGCGCCCCGGACCAGCTCATCGACGACATCCCGAACGTCTACCCCTACATCGTCAACAACCCCGGCGAGGGCACCCAGGCCAAACGGCGCTCCTGCGCCGCCATCGTCGACTACCTGACGCCGGTGATGGCCAACGCGGGCACCTACGACGACCTCGCGGACCTGGAGGAACTCGCCGACCGCTATCGGGAGGCCGGCATGGAGGACGCCCGGACCGACGACGGCGAGCGCCTCGAACATCGTATTCGAGAGGTAGTCGACGAGCAGGACCTCGCCGTGGAACTGGGTATCGAAGGCGAAATCGAGGAGAAGGCCGGCGTTCGTGGGCCAGACGAAGCCGGTTCGACGCTTGCCGAAGGCGCGGTGGCTGGTGACGAGGTCGACGTCGACGAACTCGTCGAGCGCGTCCACGAGTACCTCACGGACGTGAAGACGACCCAGATTCGCAAGGGGCTCCACACCTTGGGCGAGCCGCCGGCCGACGACCGGCTGGTCGACTATCTGGTCGCGCTCACGCGTCTCGAAAACCCCGGCGGGCCCTCCCTCCGAGAGAGCGTCGCCGGCGTGCTCGGCGTGGACTACGACAAACTGCGGAACGCCCCCGGCGAGTACGACCAGGCGCTGGGAATGACCTACGCCGAGGCCGCCGACCACGTCCACGAGACGAGTCTCGAACTCGTGGAGACACTGGCTGCCCACGAGTTCGACGTCCCCGAGAGCGACCTCGAGGACAGCAGTTCGGAGGTCAACATGAACCTCCTCGTCGTCGACATCGACCCGCTCGGTAACGCCAGAGCGGCCTCTGGTGCACACGACCAGTTGCGCGAGGCGCTCTGGTATATCTGTGCGGAGGCCGCACCCCGTGTCGCCGGTGCAGCGGACGAGATTCCCCGGACCGCCGACGCACTCAACGGCGAGTACGTCCCGCCCGGTGGCTCCGGCGCGCCGACTCGCGGGGGCGTCGACCTGCTCCCGACTGCGCGGAACTTCTACACGCTGGACCCGCGGAAGGTCCCCGCGAAGACCGCGTGGGACGTGGGCAGCGAGGTGGCCGACGGTGTGCTCGAACGCCACGAGAGAGACGACGGCGACTACCCCGAGGAGATCGGCGTCGTCGTCTGGGGGACACCCACTGTCCGCACGCGCGGGGAGACAATCGCACAGGTGCTGGCCCTGATGGGTGTCGAGCCGGTGTGGAGCGACGCCGGCCGCGTCGAGGACGTCGAGCCGATTCCGCTCGACGAGCTCGGCCGGCCGCGCATCGACGTGACGACGCGGGTCTCCGGCCTCTTTCGTGACGCCTTCCCCGCGGCGGCGAGCGTCGTCCACGACGCCGTCGACGCCGTCGTGGACCTCGACGAACCGCACGACATGAACTACGTGAAAAAGCACGTCGAGGCGGAGACCGAAGAGCTCGTGAGCGGGGGCATAGACGAGGGAGAGGCCCGGAGCGCGGCGAAACACCGCGTCTTCACGACCCGTCCCGGCGGCTACGGCGCGGGCACGAACAAGGCCGTCGACGAAGGCAACTGGGAGGACCGCTCGGACCTCGCAGGTGTGTACGTCCAGTGGGGCGGCTACGCGATGGGCTCGCGCGGGCGGGTCAGCGAGGCCCACGACGCCTTCGAGCGCCGGCTGGGCAGCGTCGACGCCACGGTCAAAATCGAGGACACCGCCGAACAGGACGAGTTCGACTCCTCGGACTGGTACGCGTTCCACGGCGGGTTCATCAGTGCGGTCTCGGAGATTTCGGGAACCGAACCGGCCTCCTACGTCGGGGATTCCTCGGACCCCGACAACGTCTCCGTCTACACCAACGAGGAGAAGGTCCGCAAGGCGATGCGTGCTCGGGTGCTCAATCCGAGCTGGCTCGAATCGATGGCGGAACACGACTACAAGGGCGCCGGCGACCTCTCGACCACGGTCGACGTGGTGCTTGGGTGGGACGCGACCACCGGCGTCGTCAGCGACACGCTCTGGGCGGACGTGGCCGAGAAGTACGCGCTGGACGCGGACCGTCAGGAGTGGCTCAAAGACGTCAACCCGTGGGCGCTGGAGAGCATCACCGAGACACTGCTCGAGGCCATCGACCGCGGGCTCTGGGACGCCAGCGAGGAGATGATCGACCGGCTCCGTGACGTCAATCTGGACGTTGACGGCGACCTGGAGCGCCGAGCGACGGGCCGTCCGGAGCGAGGCTCTCCGGACGAGGAGGTGTCAAGCGATGACGACTGACGGCGCGAATCCGGCGGACTCGCGAGGCGAGTCAGGTGGCGAGTTCGAACAGTACGCCGACCTCGGCGCGACGACCGACGAGGCGATGGACATCGCCGAGACGAGCATGGACCGCGTGCGCGACCTCGTCCCGGACGAGACCCTGGGCGACCGCATCCGCCAGAAGGCCGTCCACGCGACTGGCGACCCGGAGTTCCAGCATCTGGTGCGTTTCTCCGGGGCCGAGGAGTCCGGTGTCGTCCGCGGCGGCGCTCGGGCCGTGCTCGACGAGCGCCCCATCGTCACCGACATCACGATGGTCAAAGCGGGAATTACCGGCCGCGGGCACAGCTGTGACGTGCGCAAGGCTATCGGCAACGGGGCCGAGCTGGCGGCCGAGACGGGGATGACCAGAACGGCGGCGTCGGTGCTCGAACTCGACCGGCATGGCGTCTACGAGGGGAGTGTCGCGGTCGTCGGCAACGCGCCGACCGCCGCGCTCGCGCTGGCCGACTGCATCGAGGACGGGACCCGACCCGCCGCCGTCGTCGCAACACCCGTCGGGTTCGTGAAGGCGGCGACCAGCCGCGAACGGCTGCGCGAGGTCGCCGACGAGTACGGCGTCCCGGCTATCACGACCGTCGGCCGTCGGGGCGGCAGCGGGCTCGCGGCGGGGCTGACGAACGAACTGGTCCACGTCGCGAGCGACGCACGGGAGGGGAGTGTCGACGTCGAGACGGTCGGGACACCGGCGGGGGCCGACTGATGGGCGAGGAGTACGACCTCGACGCGGGGCCCGACCCCGCGACAGTCGCCGCCTCTGGGCCGGAACCCACGTACGACGCGGCGACCAACCCCGTCTATGTCGTCGGCATCGGGCCCGGGAACCCCGAGTACCTGACCGGGCGCGCGGAGCGGGCACTCGCCGAGGCCGACGTGGTCGTCGGTTTCGAGACCGTAGTCGAGTTCGTCCGCGAGGCGACCGCGGCCGACCTGCTCACCTGTGGCTACCGCGACGAGCGCGCGGCGCTCGACTCCTTTGCGGGTCGTGTCGCGGACGGGGACCGCGGCGTGGCGGTGTTGATGGGCGACCCGAACCACTCCGGCTATCAGTTCGTCGGGAAGGTACAGGGGGCCGTCTCGGCGCCGGTGCGGGTGATACCGGGTATCTCCTCGCTGCAGGTGGCCGCCAGCCGCGCGCGGACACCGATGGAGGACACCGAGGTCGTGACGCTGCACAGGAGCGGCGCCATCGACGCGGACCTCGCCAGACTCCGCGCGAACGTCGAGGAGCGCCACCTGCTCGTCCTCCCGCGGCCGTTCGACTGGATGCCCGGCGATATCGCCGCCGACCTCCTCGAGGCCGGCGCCGACCCCTCGCTGTCGGCGCTCGTTCTCGAACGGCTGACCCACGACGACGAGGCGGTGACGCGAACGACGCTCGCCGAACTCGCCTCGTCGGCCGGTGGCGATGGCCGCGAGGACACGCCCTTTTCGGACCTCTCGGTCCTCGCTGTCAGAGCCCCTGAACCGACACGCTGACACCGCTGCCGGGACCTTCAGTCCTCGATATCTCGTTGTCGCTGGCACCGCTGGGTGGCGGTCGATACGCTCCCGAGGTCTGTCTCACCACAACCTATTTGATGGACCCCGTCAACGTCTAGACCAAGAGTAGTTGGGGTAAAACAAATGAGATTGTACAACTCGCCGACGACATGACGACCGAATCGATTCTCCTCGTGGGTCGTGACACCGAGGCGCCCGGAGATGTGCTCGAAACGCACGCGGCGCGCCTCCGTGGACGAACCGACGTCGACTCGGTGGCGGTCGTGACCTACGAGGACGAGCCAGTTCGCGAACTCACCCCCGCGCTGGAGTCGCTGGCCGCCGACACGGTGTACGCCGTCCCGATGGTCGCCGCCCACACGCGGGACACGACAACCGAGATTCCGGCCGCGCTCTCGGCCGTCCCGGGGACGGTCAACTACTGCGAACCGCCCGGGCAGAGCCCGGCGATAACGGACGTGCTCGCACAGCGGGCCGGGTCGGCGATCGCGCCGGACGGGGACGCCTCGCTCGTCCTCGTGAGTTTCGGCAGCAGCTCGGACCCCTACCAGCGCCAGACGACGGACTACCACGCGAGCCGGCTGGCCGCCCGGACGGCGTACGATTCGGTGGTGACCTGTTACCTGCTCCAGAACCCGGCCGTCGAGTGTGTCCGGTACAACGTGGCGACCAGCGACGCGGTCGCAGTCCCGCTGTTCCTGGGCCGCAGCGAGGCGACCGAGCGCCGGATTCCCGAAGCGCTCGAACTGGACCGCGGCGGCATCGCGTACGCGGACCCGCTGCTGGACCACCCCGGGGTCACCGACGCCATCGCCGCCGAGATCGAGAAACAGCGCACCCTCGCGGGGGCGTCCTCGCCCGTCGAATCCTTCGAGGCGACGCTCACGGAGCGCCAGCAGCCGGTCGCGACCGACGGTGACGGTCGGTCACGATAGGGGACGCCCTGCAGCCGATTTATGGCGGTTCGACCGCGAGCAAGACTATGGAGGTGTTCGTCTACGGGACCCTGACCGACCCGTCGACCGCCGGCCGTGTTCTGGAGCGGTACGAGTTCCGTGGTGCCGCCACAGTTTCGGGCCTCCACCGGGTCGACGGCGAGTATCCGACCCTCGCCCCGGGCGGAACCTGCGAGGGTCGTCTCCTCTCGACGCCCGAGGTGGCGACACTCGACCGGTACGAGGGTGTCGACCGGGGGCTATACGTCCGCCGCTCGCTTTCCGTTGACGGCGGTGGCACTGTCGAGTGTTACATCGGTGATCCGGCACCGCTCGGCGTCGCCGACGAGTGGTCCGGGACGGGTCCGTTCGGTGACCGCGTGGACCGCTATCTCGAAACCAGCGACGTCGTCGTTACTACCCGGGAGCGTCGCAGTTGACACGAGTTACCCACCGACCGAAATCTCCGATTTCTGCTGGGTGGTTCGAGAGACGCCGCTGGCGTCTCTCGTCGTCCGCTCCCGGCGGCTCCGCCGCCCGTTCGCAGGTTCGTTGGACCTGTGGTCCCACGCTCATGCCGAACGGCTTCGCCTTTCGGACGACTGCACGGGAGCTACGCTCTCGTGAACGCTGTACGCCGGTCGGTCGTGCAACGATTTTCAGTGGTACTGTGGTTCCGCGGTTCTCACACGTTAGCGACTGTGCTCGCCGTACGTTACAGACGTCTGTAACAGACGTCTCTTACAGCGAGTGGCCGTCACCGCAGTTCGGGCAGTACAGCATCCCGTGTTTGATCAGCAACAGCGACTGTTCGCACTTGCTGCAGCGACTGGAGAGTGAGACGCCCTCGATCTCGTCGGTCACGGCGGCAAGGGTCGTCTCCACACAGTCGATACGTCGCTCCGCTTTCAGGATACGCTCGGCGAGTTCCTGTTTCGATAGCGACTCGGCCAGTGTCTGTCCATCCATGGACTCCTGTTGACTGCCCGAACAGATAGAGCCATCACCTTATATTTCTACGTGGTAACCGACCGGTCAATAACAGTGAGTACGTAGGTCCGTCGGCCCCGGATGGTGTGGTTCCGGTTCGACTGGTCACCGCGTTCAGGTATCCCAGCGACGTCGTCGTCCGGACCGCTGTAGTAACAATCGAAACGATTCACACACCGACCGAAATCTTCGATCTCTGATGGGTGGTTCGAGAGACGCCGGTGGCGTCTCTCGTGAACGCTTTCGTGCGGTCGGGTGTGCAGTGAATTTCAATGGCTACTATACCCGCTCGTACAGTCAGCTCACTGCTGGTCGAGTTTTCGCTCGGCTTCGGCCACAGACGTCGCGGTCTTGCCCTCGTAGCCGGCCTGCCGAGATCGGCGCTGGAAGGCGTTCTCGGTGACAGCGCTCGTATCTTCCGCGACGACGCGGACGACGTCGCTGACGCCCATCTCCTTCAGCTCGACCTGTGCCTCCTTGATGGGTTTCGCGGCGTCTGGCGACGGCGGGGTAAACTCGGAGATATCGTTGATGATGCGGAAACCGTCGCCGAGTCCGTCCGCCGCCTCGATGGTCTCGTCGGCCGCAGTCCGCATCTCCGCTGCGGTGAGTGTCCCGCTGAATTCGAGATACAGCGTGTTGGCGTTTCTGTCGGCCCGGATCTCGTAGCTCGCGTCGGCGTTGTCGCCCGATCTGGATATCGTGGCCATCTATGTCTGAGTAATCAGGACTTTTTATAATATATCACCAATGCCTAATTCCTGTCAACCCACGTCGGTATCGGTCGGTATCACGAGGACGAGTTGGCCCCGTCAGGTCCGCCGGGGCGCGTCCAGCTCCAGCTCGCCGTCGAGTGACAGCGTCGGGCCGGCCGACACCGACAGCTCCCCCACGAGCTCCAGCCGGCGGCGCTGACAGACGACGGCGACGACGAGTCGGAGCACCTGGTCGGCCAGCCGCGCCCCGAGACAGTGGCGCTGCCCGCCGCCGTAGGGAACGTAGGCGTACTCGGGACGCCCGCTATCGACGCGACCGCCGTCGGCGTCGAGCCACCGCTCCGGGCGGAACGCAGCCGGCTCGTCCCAGAACCGCTCGTCGCGGTGGAGGACCCACGGCGGCAAGACGACGATATCTCCGGGGTCGACACGATAGCCGCCGAGGGTCACGGCGCTGCGTGGCTCACGGAAGAGGAGGTACTGTGGCGGATACAGCCGCAGACTCTCGCGGACGACGGCGTCTAGCAGCGGTACCGCTTCGAGGGCCGCCGGCGTCGGCTCCTGCCCACCGAGCGCCCTCGTCAGTTCGCGGCTGAGTCGCGCCTGGACGTCGGAATCGTCGCCCAGCAGCCCGAGGGTACACGCGAGGGCCGTCGCGGTCGAATCGAACCCCGCGAAGAGGAAGGCGACGAGTTCGTCACGCACCGTCTCCGGCGCCAGGCCGGCCGCGAGCATCGTCGCGAGGAGGTCCGTTTCCGTCCCGTGGTCCTCAGCAGCGCGTCGGGCGACGGTCTCCTCGAGCCGCTCGTGGAGCGTCGTGACGGCCTGCCGGAACCGTCGGTTCGTCGGCGTCGGGACCCACTCGGGCAGGTACGTCGAGACGGACTGCATATCCATCCGCGCGAGTATGTCGTCGGCGGCCTCGTGGATGGGCGTGCGCTGGCCCCGGAGGTCAAGGCCGAACAGCGCGCTGGCGAGGATTGCGAGCGAGAGGTCGCCCGCGCGTTCCCCGAGCGCGACGGGACGGTCGGTCGGCCAGGACGCCACCATCCCCGTCGCGTACTCGGTGGTGAGCGCCCCCAAAGCCGCGACGCGCTCGCCGGTGAATCCGGACTGGAGCAGCTGCCGGCGCTCACGCCAGGCCTCGCCCTCCAGGAGCACGAGGCTGCCGCCCTGGAGCGTGCCCAGCCGGTCGCGGACGACCTCGGCTTTGCGGTAGTCGGCTGCGTCGGTCGCGAGCACCCGCTGGACGGCGTCCGGGTCAGTGACCAGACAGACGCTGTGGCCGGCGATACGGAGCCGGACCACCGGTTCGTCGGTCCGCCCCCACCGTTCGAGCGAGTCCAGCGGGTCCCGAAGGAAGGCGAGGCTGTGGCCGACGACGGGGCTGGCGCCCGGAGCCGTCGGCGGCCGCGGAGCGGTCGGCACGTACCAAATACGGGCCGGCGGTCACCTGACAGTTCCGGTCGACGGTCCGGACGGCGACGGTGGAACGACCCCGATCGGGGCCGCGCGACAGTCCCCATCTGGGAAAAGGTTTCACCCGGCTGACTCCTACGGTGTAGTGAGATGCACCACTCACGTCTGCGTCGGGCTGGACCCGAGAGTCCGCTGTGGGGAATCGGGCGAGAGCCGCTGCGATGCCGGGTTCGGGGCGGATGCTGAACCCGGCCCGCGTCGACGCCGCCATCGACCTCGCCTACGGCGGGCTGATACTGGTGGCTATCGCGCTCATCGCGACCGTCGAGTTCGGCATCGGCATCGCCTTCGCGGTCGGCGTGTTCTCGGCGTACATACTCCACGTCGTCTGGAAGATGGCCCGCTTCGACCCGGACTGGATGACGTCGGTGGTCGAGGACGCTGTCGACGACGCCGTCGACGACGCCATGGGCGATTCCGTCGAGCAGGTGGTCGAGGACTCCATGGAACGGACCGTCAACGGTTCCGTCGAACAGGTGGTCGACGAACGCGTAGCCACACAGGTCGGCGAGACCATCGGCGACCAGCTCGACAGCGTGCAGGCGCGGGTCGAGGCGGTCGACGACCGGCTAGACGACGCCGCCGTCCCGGACCAGGCGACAGAGGCGACCGAGACGAGCGAAACGCGGTAGGACGGGCGGGTCAGCGAACGATAGTGACCGGAACGGGCGACCGGCGGAGCACGGTTTCGGCGACGTTCCCGACCAGGAATCGGCGACTGGCACGGCCCCAGTCGGCGCCGTGGCTCCCCAGCACCACGGTGTCGTACTCCCCCGCGCGGTCGAGGATGTTTCTTGCGGGGTGGCCCACGCCGACCACGGTGTCGACGTCGCGGTCACGCTCGGTGGCAATCTCCCGGGCTCGCGTCAGCACCGGTTCGGCCCGGTCCTGTGCGGCCGCCTCGATGTCGTCTTCCAGTGCCAGCCCGACGGCCTCGCCCATCAGCATCGACGGGACGCCGACGACGTGGATGACGGTGACGTCGGCCTCCGGGAAGTTATCGAGCGCGTACGCCAGGGCGTGGCCGGCGTGGTCGGAGTCGTCCATCGGAACGAGTAGCCGCGAGAGCATACCCGTAGAGAGGGGGCCGACACCTAAGACAGCTGTCATGCGACGCCGGGGGCTACCCGGAAGAACACGTACGCCAGCGTCGTCGACATGGTCGGTCCGATGACCCACATCGAGACGTATTTCAGGACTGCTCGGGGGTTGAACAGTTCACGGGCGTCGAGCACCGGCGCTGGCTCCGGTTCCCCGATGGGAGCGGCCGCCCGCCCCGTCGGCGCGTCTGCGGTAATCGCACCGGTTGCGATCTCGTGAGTCGCGGCGTCACCGGTGACGGCGTCCCGGACAGTTATCGGTCGCGTCGCCCGTCCCCAGCCGATACCGACGATGGTCATCACCGTCGCCATCACGAGGCTGATGGGGATGCCGATATAGGAGAGCAGCGTCGTGATAGTCGAGGCGGTCACCATCACGAACAGCGCCGCGAGCAGCGGGATGTCGCTGAGTTCGCCGCCGACCGACGCCATCGTCCGGCGGGCGATGGTGAACCCGCCCAGCCCGATGGCGAGCGTCGCCAGGAGGATGCCGATATCCGTATCCAGGCCGCCGGTGCCGACCAGCGGCGCCGCGGCGTTCGGGACGTTGCTCGCGCCGGCCGAGAACGCCATGTAACAGCCGATGGTGAGTACGACCACCGTCGTCGCGAGCTCCCGGCCGGTCGTGTTGGGACCTAAGGCGGGCCGAGGTAGGGTCCCCTCCCGGTCGAAGACGAGCAGCGGCCCGGAGGACTTCTCGATTCTGACGCGGCGGTCGATAACCGGGTAGAGGTACCGGCCGATGGTCGCGCCGATCCAGAACCCGAGGACCGGCGTGACCACCCACCACGAGATTATCTCGGCGATAGTCCGGTAGTTCAGGGTGTCGGTGGCCAGTCCCAGCCCCGCGATGGCGCCGACGGTGGTCATCGAGGTCGGCACCGGCACGCCGAAGATGTTTGCGACGAGGATACCGAGCCCGATGAAAAAGAGGACCGCGACACCGGCCGAGAGGGTCAGCTCCGTCGTGATGATTCCCTCGCTGAGCGTCGTCATCACGTTCCGTCCCACGGTCCAGCCTCCGATGAAGACGAACACCGTCATCACCCCTGCAGCCGTCGTCTTGCGGACGATTCCGGCGCCGACCGAGGGGCCCCACGTGATCCCGGTCGAGGAGCCACCGATGTTGACCCCGACGAACACCGCGGCCAGGACACCGACTGCCAGGACGAGCTCGACCATCTGTCCTACTAGCCGGGGCGGGATGGGATAAACTGTAGGGCAACTGATTAGAGAGGGCCCTGGCGGCGACGCTGCACGTGGTATCTGGACACCGACCGGCCGACAGGTATCGCACGTCCCGCAGGGTGTCCTGTCAGTTACGTCTGGATTACCGGGCCAGGTCCGGCGGGGGCTACCAGGCCCGGTCCGGAGAGACGCCTGGCCCGCGGAGAACACGTGGTCTGGGCCGTCTGCGAACCGGTGCCCTTGTTGCCACTCTGAAACCGGCGTGTATAGCCCTTCCTCTGTCGGGTACGTACCAGCTACTCGGACGGTCGGCGATACCGACGGCGTCGCGCGTGTCCGGGGTCGTCACGATACCACCCCACCCCGGCGGCAGTGTTTTGGGCTACGGACACGCACGGACAGTCGTGACTGGATTACACTTCCTGGCCTGTCGCCGGTGTGACACTGTCCACGCAGAGCCGCTGGTTCCGCCCCGCTGTCGCAGCTGCAGTGCCGACGCGCTCGTCGATATCACTGCCCGGGTTCAGGCCGACCGCTACTTCTCCCGCCCGACGCGCTGATGCCGACCGGCGCCCGGGCCACAGCGCCGGCGCTCTCGAACACGATCTGGGTCGCCGAAAGGCCGGACCAGGTCGTGGTCCGGACGGAACACACAGGGAACGGTTCCCACGGGGTGGCAGACACGTACGTCGACCGGTGTGAGAGACCAGTTCCCGTACAGAAGGCGACGCTGGACAGTTATGAGCCTTCTGGGGGGTTCTACCGCCGCTATCTGGCATCGAAAATAACCGAACGGCTGGCGGAGTGTGCCAGCCGAAAGGGGTGCCTCTGACAGTCGGCTGTGTACGCGACCGTTTCTTAAATCCAGAGACACATAAACGTTCCAGTAACCCCGATGTCACTTTGCAAATCAAGCTTGCAGGCGGTGTTCAGGTCGGCAGCGATGGCCCGCGTTCCACGGCGACGGGAGCGGACCTGACCAGTGCCCGCCCCCTGACACACAGGGCCGGCCCATCCGTATCGGAGTAGCAGACACCTCGCGCGATACTGGGAGCGGGACCCCGGGCCCGTGCGGGGGAATGGTTTCCGTGAGTATGATGGTTTTGCCGTTATTTTCATGGGATTTTGCTGTCGGAACGGTTCCGGATTTGGGCCGGCTAACCAGCAGGTCGAAGGTCCGGGGGTGCGTTGGGTCGTCCATGGGCGAGGACTCCCACGCGGCACGGGCCCGCGAGCGACTCGAGCGAATCGACGTCGACGGGGACGCGGAACTGGAGGCGCTCCGAGCGGAGGCAGTGGCGGCCGTGGACGCGCTCATCGACCGACTCGAGGCGGGCGATACCGAGCACGAGGCCTCTGTCGAGACGGACGCCCCGGAGTCGTGGGACGAAACGGAGTGGACAGCCGAACTCGAGACCGCACGGGCGAAAGCCGGCATCGCCACCTCGAAGGGAACGCTCACCACCAAGACCATCAACGACCGCGATTACTACTATCTCCAGTGGCGCGACGGGGAGAACGTCAGGAGTCAGTACGTCGCTCCCGTCGACCCCGCCTGACCGGTCACCGGCTGCCAACAGCTGTTCCGGCTCGAATCTCCCGTAGCTGTCCACACAACGTCAGCGTATGCCCGACCGACTGGTCGCGGACGTGCTAACCAGTACCGACCTGACCGGCTGTCTGGCCACGCGGGTCCGGACCACCCACCCGGCCAGTCGCGCTGCGAGCGGCGGGTCCGCTCGCTCGGCTTTCACGCCCGAGGTTCCGACGCCCGGCTCACGTCGTCGGGTCGAACGCGTCGGACAGCTTCTCCCGCATGAACCCCCGTCGGAGCTCTCGCCGGCGGGCCTCGGAGAGATAATCGTCCCAGACCACCGTCGCCGAGGCGCTGCCCTGTTCTTCGGCGACCGCCTGTATCTGGTGGTCGACCAGCGCTTCGACCGTCGAGGAGTACCGGTCGTACCAGAACCGCCGAGCCATCTGTGGGACCGGCCGCCGCCCGTCGATCTCGGCCGGGAGCCCCGCCCGGTCGGCGAGCTCGCCGAACCAGTTGCGGATGGTACCACCGGTGCGGTGGCCACTCCCCGACCGCGACGACGGGAACAGGAAGCCGTTCCACTCCCCGTCGTCGAGCTGTGCGATCCGAGTTTCGACGACGGCCTGGCCGTAGATGAGCGCGACCGAGCCCGGGCCGTTCTTCCGCTGGTCGAACTCGATACGCGGGGCGTCGTCGTCCAGAACTATCTGGTCGGCGTGGAGCGCGGCGACCTCACCGGAGCGAAGCCCCCACCCACAGAGCGCGACGACGAGCAGCCGTTCCCGGGAGTCGGCGGCCGCGTCGAACAGCGCCGTGACGTGGGTCGGGGCCAGCGGAGGGTTCGACGTCGTCCCGCCGTCGTCGCCGCTCCAGTTGTAGTCCAGTCCGTCGGTGGGGTTCAGCGCGGCCTGACGCCGGCTGACCAGCGTCGTATACCAGTCCGAGACCGTGATGTAGATACGCCTGAGCGTCTCGCGAGCGACCGCCTCGTCCAGGGCGTCGAAGGTCGCCCAGCAGGCGTCGACGGCTTCGTGTGCCGGGACGTCGGACGCCCTGTCGACGGCCGTGAGTAGGTCGTCGGTGTCGTTCACCTCGGCGTAGGCCCGCACGTACCGACCGAGCCGACTGCGGTGGGCATCGACGGTCGACTCGCTCCAGGACTTGCGCTGTTGCTGGCGGTCGAGATACCGCTCGAGGGCGTCGACGGTGTCGGCGTGGTCGATTCCCCAGTCGTACCCCCGGGATTCGAGTTCGAGGTCCCGGTCGCAGAACGCAGTGACGGTGGTCTCGTGGTGTTCCTGCAGCGTGTAGATGAAGCGGCGGAACCCATTTTGATTGAGCCAGTCGTAGGTCGGCTGCTCCGTTTCGGGGTCGAGCCCGTCGGCCCGCATCGCGGGTGCGATGGCGTCCCAGTAGGCGTCGACGAGCCCGTCGCGGTCCAGTACGGTCCAGGACGGTTCCGATGGCGACGGGGCGTCTGAATCCGCCGATTTCGGCATACTCCGACGTACAGTTGACTATCGTATTATTCTGTTGGCTTTCGTGACGTGGTTCGCACCGACAGCTGTGCCGCGTCGGAATCTGGCCGGGCCCAGAACCGCTCAATACAAAGCGGCCAGGCGGAGAACGGACACGGGAAGACCAGATGGTACCATACGACCTGTCACGGATGGATGTGGGGTTGATTGCCGAGATGATTGCCGGGCGGTATGGCGGGTTTCCGGACCCACTCACCGAGGCACTTACGGCACATTCAATCGACCGATCTGAGCGTGATACGTACAGCAGGGACGACGTACGGATTCGTTCGAAGAGTCGGAATCTGACACAGGAAGTCCATCTCGGGGTACTGGAAGGTGTAACGCTACCGGAGGGCGGCGACTGGGGCTATTCGCAGGGCTGGATACCTGACGACATCCTCGTAGTGGAGGCTCCGACATCGGTCGAGGGCGGGCAGAGTCCGTCACGCTCGGGCGAGAGGCGAGACTCGACGACGGAACTGCTGGGGTACTACGCGGTGGAGGTGAAGGCGGTCGCAAGCGGGAATCGGGTCCGGTTGACGAAAAATCAGCGGGAGATGATGGCGACCGTGAGCGAGGAGGTGGACCGAGTCCATCCGGTCATCGTGATAGTGGACGTAGGCGGTCTACCGGAGTCGGTGGAGGTGGGAGTTGACATATACGCGGAGTCGGTGTGGGCGGACGGGCAGCTGTCGAAAACCGTCTGATACCGTGTCAGAATATGGTTTTAGCGCCACCGGTAGCAAGGACAGGCGACACATTAGGTCACGAGATAACCGATGCCGGCTCGGGTGACGTCGTCTCAGTCGACCGGCGACAGCGTCGGCCCACTCCCCGCGGAGCCGGACGCCCTGGTCGGCCACGCCGTCGACCCACGTTTCCAGTGGGCCGCTGCCGAATCCGGGGGTGATGGCCTCCCGCTGGCGCCGCCAGCGCTCCCCCTCGGTCTGGACGAGTCCGTTCTCGGCGATGAGCGCCGCGGCACCGCCGGCTGACACCCGCGCGAAGTCGTCGATACGACCCATCGCCTCCTGACAGAGGCCTAGCTCCGTGATGAAGACGATAGATGGCCCACCTGGCACCGACACCTCGGCGCCGTCCCGATACCGCGACTGGATGACGTCCAGAAAGCGAAGCGGGGTCCGGATGAACCGCAGTGCGTTGAAGATGCCCGCATCGGGCGGGCTGGGAAAGTGTTTCCCCCGACTCATGTCAGACCCTATAAGTCAATAAAGTTGATATTTTTGACCGGGGGTGTGTCTGTCGAGCACTCCATCGACCTGTGTCACTTTCGAGTGCAAGCTAGGTGCTTTCGAAAGTGGGTCAGCAACCACTGGTTATGCAATACATAAGCATCGGCTCTGATTATTGGACACAGTATACTAACCCCCTCCGACGCCCTCGGGTACGGACATGAACGTCCCGGCCGCTCGTATCACATGCCGTGGTCATCTCCGGGGTGGCACATGAGCGACGAATGGGATGACGTGAGTTACGTCATCAGTTCGAAATACCGCGTTGCCACGCTCGAGCGATTACAGGCTGGCCCTGCAACGCCCTCGCTCATCGCCACGGACACCGACCTCAGCATCGCGCATATCTCTCGGGCACTCCAGGAACTTCAGGAGGAGGGACTGGTGACCTTGTTGGTCTCGGAAAACCGCCGCAAGGGACGTGTGTATGGGGTAACAGAGCTGGGGGAGGCCGTTATAGAGACGATTCAGAGCCAGAATATGGTGTAGACGCTCGCCTCGCTCCCCGTTCCCGACTGCCGTGGGTGCCGGGCGTTCACCCATCCGGCAGTCGGCCACTCGTTCGAGCCGGCCCAGTTACTCCCGTGGTTCGGACGGGCTGTCGGCTTTGAGATGTTCGGTGAGCCACCCGAGGTCCGCGCCGTCTGTCGCGGGGCCGCCCTCCATCGCCTCGATGAGTTCGTCCGAGGCCATCACCGTCGTGTAGAGGTCACAGACCAGTCGCTTCAGTACTTCGGGGTCGTCCGGCAAGTCCTCGGGGTGGAGTTCCGCCGGGAGTTCGTCGCTCATGTGACGACTGACGGACGGACAGGGCAAAAGGGTAGCGTCGACTGGGTCACGGTAGATAACCAGTCCCTGGGACCTGTTCGCCGAATAGCTATGTCGGACAGTTCCACGGCCGGGAGTCCACTCACCGTCGGGCTCCGGCGGTCACCTTCGAGCACGATCTCTGAGATGGTATCCCGCTCGATAGAGTCCTTGTCGTCCGATCTAGTGTGTCTGTGGGAGTGCAACCGGCGTCTGACCGTCGACACACTGCACGACGCACGCACACCAACGCAAAAACCGGGCGTGGGCAACGCCCGGTCCAGACACACTGTGGGCCGGTCCCACGACGTCGGCTGGGGCAAGGAATCTCCGGGGACCGTCGCCCACGACATCCGTGGGGGCGACCCTGGAATATGCTTTGTGGTGTCAGCAGAGATGTACGTCCGGGTCTGGGTGGTCTCTGTCGCCGTGAGTGCCGGCGATACCGGGCCGGGGAGACCCAGTATCCGGCCTGTGACACGGACCCAGGGTGCCACAGCGGCGGCAGCTCTCACGTATGCACCCGCTCCCCGCTGGAACTGTGCTCCCGCCGGTGGCATAGTCCTTGCTGTCTGCCCCAGGGGGTGGCCACCGAATTCGTACCACCCGCGACTGTCCGGCGATGCTGTGTTCGCCGGCAGCTGACAGCGACGGCGTGTCGAACACAGCAGTTCAATGCATCATAGCGATCCGGTACTGCAGATACTGCTCACGCTCACGACTGCCCAGTAGATACGCGTGGTGGCCACTGGACACCCATAATCTGCGATTATGAGTCTCCCGTCCCGGTCGAACGAGTAGCGCCAGCGGGTCGTGGGACCGCAGCTTCCTGCCGACCGTGGACCATAGTCAGGCGCTGTCGCCGAAAATCGACAGGACACACTCGATAGGCCGGCGTTGGACGGTTGCGATTCTGGGTTATCCCGACTCGGCCCCTGCCACAGACGAGCCAGTGTCGGAGCTGTCTGAGTCGTCTCTCGAGGTGTGAACGGGGGTCTCAGGTAGGTGGCGTATAGTGATGCGCGCTGCTCCAAAGAGTATCGTGTGCGCTCGTTCATCACCACGATCGGGAAATGGGTGCTCGCCAAAGCTGACACCGTCGGCATCGCCACGCCCGATATTATCTACGGGTTCGGCGATCGCTGGCTTCGCCTGGTTTCCAAGACCTCGACCGAAGAAGCTCACGCCGTCGCCGACGTCCTCTACGAGGAGTACGAGCCCGATTCCGTGATAGACTTCGGGTGTGGGCTCGGGCGGTATCTCACTGGGTTCCAGGCCCACGATGTGACAGTTCAAGGCGTCGAAGGCTACTCAGAAGCCCGGGACCACGTCGAGATTCCGACAGACGCACTCACTATCCGCGACCTTCGCGAGCCACTGGAACTCGACGACGGGTACGAGCTGGCGCTCTGTATCGAGACCGCCGAACACATCCCGTCGCGATTCGCCGACACGCTCGTCGAGACTGTCACGGCAGCGGCGCCGCGCGTGGTCTTCACTGCCGCCCCACCCGGGAACCGCGGGACACACCACGTAAACGAAGCCCCACGCGAGTACTGGATCGAGAAGTTCCAGTCGAACGGGTTCTCGTACGCTGCCGAGGAGACGGCCCGGCTCCAGGAATCGATCCACTCCGAAATAGCGGCCGCAGATTGGGTCGAAGATCGGCCCTTCGTCTTCGTCCAGCAGTGACCGACACGGCGAGATCGACTGTACCAGCGTCGACAGTCGGACGGTCTCGGTGCGGGGCCATCGCCTTCTTGGGCACCTGCACAGAAAACCTATTACTGCCCCTGAAAACCGTCGGTAACCTGGCCGCACTGGGCTACTGGGCCCGTGCGGAAGCGATAGCGCGGGACGGGTCGACGCTGTGGACGTTCCTCGTCACTGCTGGTCGCGCGAGACGCAGTGGGCCCCGACGGCGAGTCCGCTGACTGAGTTCTATCGACGTCCCTCGAGGACCAGCGACAGCAGTGGGTTCGCGGGTGTTTAGCGCAGAGGGAAACTCACAGGCTGGTCTCGGAGTCGGGGGCTCGGAGCGTCTCGCGATCTACGGTTGTGACTCGCGATGGAGGGCCCGGAGGAACTCGCCGAACACAGACTGACAGGGTTCACAGAGCGTATACGTTGCGTAGGCGGGTAGCTCCTCGCCGACGCGCCGGTAGAGTTCGATACCGAGTCCCGCTCGGGGACCCCTGTCCGCACAGAAACTGCAGGTCTCGACCACCGCCTGGTAGGCGTCGCCGATGGATGCGTCCGTGCGGATCGTCGGTTGTCGGTGGGGGTGCCAGCTGGTGAGCAGTATTACCACCTCGCTCGCACAGTCCGGACAGAGCGTGAGCCCGCCGTCCTCGGGGAGACCGGCCGGCACCGACGTCGCCTCGCTGGGATAGCTCTGGAGGGCGAGTAATCGCTCGGTCAGCCGACAGTCACAGAACGTACACGCAAGCGTCCGCGTCTCGATTCCGGACGGCTGGCTCGGTTGGCTGCTCATAGGGGCGCTATGCCTGCCTGTCACATAGAACCGCGTCAGACAGCCGTCATCTGGCGTCGAAAACGCGATAGTGCCACTCGTCCACAGTGATACCAGCTGCTGAGCGTAGCCATATTTCGATTTGGGATTGGCAGATGCAACTACGACACCGCGACACCTGCCCAGTTTGCATACGAAGATAACCGCGCCGCGCGGGAACGCAAGTCGAAGGTCCCCGACACGGGGCTCATCGTCGTCCCGAAGTGCCGGGCGGCAATCGACGCCGTCGACGAGGACACTGTACCCGGATACGAGGGGGTACTCGGACAAGACAGCCGAGGAGTACACCACCATCGTCGATTGGCGGGGCCGTCGGGTGCATCTGCTTGGTGTGGTCCCCCGAAGCAGTACATGATGATCGAGGAGTTCACACAACCCCGTGTTACCGGAGAGGGCCGGCAGACATCGTCGGCGCGGACGGGAACGGTATCCACCCCGGGGCACTCAAACGGGAGTCGTTTTGGCCTCACGGCTATCGGGAGGCCGACGACCGCTCGGTTCGGGAGACGGTTCGAGAGAGCCGCAGGGAGATCAAGCGGTACTGGCAGTCGGTTGGTGTGTGGCTCACGACGGAGAAAAACCGGAACTCGCTAACAGTGGAACCTATCCGTCGCAGGCCACGTATATCCCTGGGTCAGCGTGCAGTACACTGATGCCTATCGGGGTGGATCTGTTCGTCACTTCGATTACTGCCTGATTGTTAGACGGAGCGGTTACGATGGTCGGTACCGCTCGCGACTGGGAGTGGCGACCCCCGACAGAGACAGTCACTACATACGTACCGCTTCCCAGGCCTTCTTCGATAGCTGACGCTTCTTCTATCCGCTGGCCACCTGCGACCCGATACGATTGCTCGAAGAGGGTAACGGTCTCTTCTGGTTCGGTATTGGTAATCGACACCTCGACATCGATGGCGGAGTCTCGTTCATTTTCCACCGAGAAGTCTGGAAGGTCAATTTCTTCACGCTCAGTACTGCAGCTTTCGGTCTCTGTGGCGGGTTGGGTTGGAGCTGTTCCTGTGCTTTCTGTGGTCGATGTGGATGTACGAATTGTCTGGGTAGCTGGGCCTTCGCCGCTACACCCGGCAAAGGGGAGAGCCGTGGCCAGAACGGACAGCGCCTGTCGTCTGTGCATCACCTGCGTGGTGTCAACCGGGCGGTAAGTACTTTCTCTCTAGTGAGCCTGAAACTGATGCAATGGAACTCCCGGTGGAGACGATCGATTAGGTTTGCTGTCCCCCCGGGGCTTACGCCGCGACCGGCGACCCGCTGGCGAGTGACCCGCTCTGTGCGTACGTTCCGGATGACTGGGAGACGGATACGACTCACTCAGATATCCCGGGTCACGACCTACTGCTGTCGAGGCCAGTCCGACGTGTGACCCTGTGCGGGCCAATCGTGTGTTCGCGATGTCAGACAGCGATTCCTGGGAGAGCGAGACGGTTCTGTACTGCCCGCAATACGAACGGGGATACTACCCGATACCGTGTCACTCCACTCGGTCAGCAAGCGCGCCAGCTGTCCGACTATCCAGTGGGGATCTCGCCTTGCCTGAACGTGGACTTCTCGCGAGAGTTCCGGTACTGCGTGGAGAGCGATCGCCGGCGATGCTATCACTGGCTCGTCGACAGAAGTCCTGACGGCAATTCAAATCTGTGAAGCTCACGACCGCGGCGGCTTCATCTTCGCTCCGGAAGTGCGAATCCACGAGGAGGTTCACGAACTCGACTGAATTACGCGTCGTCGGGACGTGGTGCGTTCTCGTACTTGACCATCTTCTCGGGCTTGTCGGAGATCGTCTCGTAAATCTGTTGGAGCGTCTCCTCGGCGGCAAGCAGGCTGTGGCTGTTGAGGAACTCCCGTCCGTCCTTCGTGAGGCCGTAGAACTTCCAGGGATATCCCTGCCGGCGCTGGTCGTCGTCCAGAGCCGCCTCCTCGACAATGCCGGCGTCAATCAACTTCTGAATATGCTTGTAGACGGTGGCGTCGCTCACGCTGGGGTTGAGCTCCTCGAGTTCGTACATCGAGGGCAGCTGGTCGGGGTGCTGGAGGATATTGTTAATCAGCGCGAACCGCGTCTGTTGGGTGACAAAGTGGACGAGTTCCCGGGACTCCATCCCCTCAGCAGTCCCCAGGTCGGTGCTCATACGCTAGAGAAGACGTTCCGGCGGCAAGTAGTTCACTCTTGGGTAAATTACTCTGAGGTAAGATATCCACGAGTAACTCAGTAACTTACTTCATAAACCATATTTTACGGCTCCGAGAGGGACCGTGTATGTCTGACGAGGAGCCGCCCGTTCCCGAAGCGGTCCTCACCAGTGAAGGACCAACTCGACGAGTAGAGTCTGTTGACGTCGACGAGACCGTCGCGGTCAAGGAGGGCTCGTCCTGGCCGACCACTGAATATGAGTCAGCCGATTTCGGTAGATACAGCGGTACCATAAATTATCTTATAATTTTGTCGGCCTTTGTGACCGCAGTAGTCACCACAACCAACAACAGAATATGCTTGCCGGGTATGAAATTAAATAAATCATATAACGCTATACAGATTCGTCGAATCGCTGGCGTAAAAAGATTCCCGGAAACGGCGTCCCGAGGAGGCGAAACGGCGGGTAGTTAGCTCGCTCACGTCTGCTCAGTATCTGGCAACTGACCTAACTGTACGGTCAATTAAAACTGGTATCGGGGACGCAGTAGGTGGGTTTATCCCGGTGACAGGATACAGGGAGGGTATGACCGAACTCGCCGTCGGGGTGGTCGGCGCCGGCTGGATGGCCACCGACTACCACGTCCCGGCGTTCACCTCGCACCCGCGGACCCGGGTCGTCGCCTTCGCCGAGCGCGACCCGGACCGGCGGACCGCCGCCGAAGTGGAGCTATCGCTGCCCGGCTACGCCGACGCCGCGTCGATGCTCGCCGCACACGACCTGGACGTCGTGAGCATCTGTACGCCCCCGAGTACGCACGAGGAGATATTCCTGCAGGCCGTCGACGCGGGCTGTCACGTCCTCTGTGAGAAACCGCTGGCGCTGACCGCCGATAGCGCCCGCCGGATGGCCGAGGCGGCCGAGGCGGCGGGCGTCGTCACCCAGGTGGGCTACCTCCACCGGTACTACCGCAACTATGAACGGGCCCTCCAGCTGCTCGACAGCGATATGCTGGGCGATATCGTCGAGGTGAGTATCGCCCACCACTCGGCGCCGCCGTCGGTTGGATGGTACTACAAGCCCACCCTCTCCGGGGGCGGCGTGGCTCGTGACCTCTTTCCGCACTCGCTGGACGTGCTGTTCGAACTGTTCGGTGAGGAGTTCGAGGTGACCGACGCCGCGGTCCGACATCTCCGGGACCGAGCTGTCGAGGACGCGGCGCGGGTCTCGCTGTCGTTCGGCGGCGGCTCGCCCGACGGTGTGCCCGTCGAGCTGTCGGCCACCTGGACACAGACCGAAGGCGTCACCCGCGTGCTCGTCGTCGGCACCGAGGGATGGCTGGAACTGGATTCGGAGACGCTGCAGGGCGACGTCCACGGCCGACCCTTCGAGTACCAGCACGGGGAGCTTCCCCTGGTGGATATCGGCGTCGCGAACCTCTTTGGCGCCACCGACGAGGACGCCCACACCGCCCGGATACAGGACTTCGCGGACCACGCGGCGGCGGGCGACCGCGAGACGGCGGCCCCGGCCACCCGGGGCGTGGCGGTCGCCGAGGTCATCGACGCCGTCTACGAGCGCTGTGACGTCGACTGGAGGGCCGACCCGTGACGACGCTCGTCACCGGCGCGACCGGCTTCATCGGGCTGAATCTGCTGGCTCACTTCGAGGGAACCGACCGCGACCCCGTCGCGATGGTCCGCCCGAGTTCGTCGACCCGGCGGCTGCCCGAGAGCGTCGAGACGGTCGAGGGCGACCTCTCGGACCCCGACTCTCTGGCAGCGGCGATAGCGGGCGTCGACAGCGTCGTCCACCTCGCGGCGGCGGTGTACGACACAGGACAGATGGCCGGGACGAACGTCGTCGGAACCGAACGACTGGTCGAGGCGGCTGCCGACGCCAACGTCGACCGGTTCGTCTTCGTCTCCACCATCGGCGCCCACCCGGACGTGCCGGCCGACGCCGACTCGACCTATCAGCAGTCGAAAGTCGCGTCCGAAGACCTCCTGTTCGGCCGTGACCATCCCTTCGAGGTGTCGGCCGTCTACCCGACATACATCTTCGGCCCGCGGGACTACCGGTTGACCCGCTACGAACACGTCCGGCCCATCGCGACGAATCGGGTGCTGGTCCCGCCGCTGTACACCGACGCGAAGTACAACGTCGTCCACGTCGACGACGTGGTCGGGACCATCTGTCACTCGCTGGACGGCGCCCCCGGCCGCCACCTCGTCACCGGGCCGAACCTCACGAACCGGCAGTTCCTGACGACTGTCGCCCGCCACACGCCGGGGCGCTGTCGGGTCGTGACCGTCCCCTACGCCGCTATCAGGTACGGCGTCAAGCCGGCGATGGACCTCCTCCATCGGGTCGGTATCTCGCCGGTTCCGGGCGACGGCTTCACCGAACGCGAGGACTTCGGGACCGTTCGCGAAGACCTCACGGAACGGGCGCCGGTCCGCCAGCGGTCGTGGCAGGCCGCCATCGCCGACACCGTGGCGTGGTACGAACAGGTGGGACTGCTGTAGTATGCGCGGGCGTGGGCCACGCGGGACGCTCGCCCCGCCGCCGCTCCGGCGGACGATGAACCTCGCCCGCGCCAGCTCGCTCCTGTTCGTCGTCGAGTTGCTCAACACCGCCATCGGCTTCTTCGGGACGGTCTACTTCGCCCGCGAACTGGGCGCGACGCTGCTGGGCGTCTTCTTCCTCTTCGAGGCGACGCTGTACACGATGGCGACCGTCGTCGACTTCGGGCTGCGGGGGGCTGTCGAGAAGCGCATCAGCGCCGGGGAGGACCCAGCACAGATGTTCGGCGCCGCGGTGGTGCTGAAACTGGTGCTCATCGTGGTCGTCTCGTCGGCCGTCCTCGCTATCAGAGCGCCGCTCGCGGCCTACGTCGGCGCCGACCTCGCGCTGGAACTCGTGGGCGTCGTCGTCGCCTTCGAGCTGTCGATGCTCGTGGTCCACGTCCTCCAGGGCGAGCTCCGGGTGGCCCAGACCGCCGTCCTCCACTTCCTCCGGAGTCTCACGTTCATCGTCGTCGCGGTGGGGCTGCTCCAGTACGGCTACGGCGTCCGGGCGCTCGTCTGGGCGCTGCTTGTCAGCTACACCGTCCTGCTGGTCGCCGGCAGCCTGCGGCTCTCGACCCCGCTCGCCCGGCCCGGCCGGTACCACCTCAAGTCGCTGTTCGACTACGCGAAGTTCAACGGAGTATGGGGGCTGGGCGGGCACGTCTACAACTGGATGGACGTCATCGTCATCGGCTTCTTCCTCACACAGGCCGCGGTGGGCGCCTACGAGCTGGCCTGGCGGCTGACGACGACGGCCATCATGTTCAGCACCGTCTTCGCCAGAGTCCTGTTCCCGCAGCTGTCGGCCTGGCAGGCCGACGGCGCCACCGAGAAGGTCAGGGACCTCGTCTCGGACGCGATGACCACCTCACTCCTGCTCATCGTCCCCTCCGTGGTCGGCGTCGCCCTCATCGGCCGGGAGATTCTGGGCGTCATCTTCGGCCTCGAGTACACCATCGCGGCGGCCGCGTTCCTCGTTCTGATGGTCGAGAAGCTCCCCCAGGCGGTGAACCTCGTCTTCGATAAGGCCATCCAGGCGTTCGACCGACCGAAGTACGGCGCCATCGCCACCGTCGTCTCGCTGTCGATGAACATCGTACTGAACGTCCTGCTGGTCCCCAGATACGGACTGGTGGGCGCGGCCGTCGCCACCTTGCTGTCGGTCGTCGTGAACACACTGCTGCTGGGCTACTACCTCCGGCGGCTCATGCCCGTTCAGTTCCCGGTCCGGGACGTCAGCTGGACCGTCCTCGCCGCTGTAGGGATGGGGCTGGCACTCGTCGGCCTGACCCGCTTACTGACCGTGGAGACGCCGGCGACGCTGCTTGCGGCCGTCGCCCTCTCGGCGGTCGTCTACGGCGTCGGGGTGCTCGCGGCGCCGCCGCTGCGCGTGAAAATCGTCGAGAACGTCCGGAACGTCCGGGGTTAGCTCGTCAGTCGGTAGACGACGCCGTCCTCCTTCGAGAGCGGGTCCTCGGCGAGCGAGGCGCGGGTCCCGAGCACGTAGCTTTCCCCGTCGGCCTGCCCGAGCGAGAGCACCTGGATGTCCAGCCCGCCCTCGACACGGACCTCGCGGGTCGGCCAGCGTCCCGAGTCCTGGGGCGTCGCCGCGATGAGGCGGCCGGCCGCGCTGGTAAACGAACTCGTGAAGATGCCAAAGAGGTAGTCGTCGCGAATCGCGTCGATGTCGCCGGTGTGGACGTGGCCGCCGATGACCGCGAACCCGACCGCGTCGCCGGCCTCGTCGAAGTGGGGAAACTCCAGCTTCGGGTCGACCAGCGGCTCCCCGCGTTCGGATTCGGTGACACACTCCCCGCCGGAGATTGTGCCCAGCTGCGGGTCGTGACAGTGAAAACCCTCCTTGAGCGGCCAGCCGTAGTTCGCGCCTTTCTCGATGACGTTGACCTCCTCCCAGGTGGCCTGGCCCACGTCGCCGACGACGAGCCGGTCGCCGCTGAAGGCCATCTTCCAGGGGTTGCGCAGCCCCCACGCGTACAGTTCGTCACGGCCTGTCTGCCCCACCAGCGGGTTGTCGTCGGGGATGCCGTAGGGCAGGTCGCCGGTCCGACCGTCCACGTCGATGCGGACGATACACCCCTTGAGATTGTCGATGTCCTGCCCGTTGAAGGGGTTCAGCCCGTCGCCGAACGCCCCGTAGAGGTAGCCGTCGGGGCCGAACTCGATGGTGCCGGACTGGTGGATCGGGCGCGGCCAGGGCAAATCCAGCAGGACGCGCTCGGTCGATCTGTCGACGCCCGACCGGTCCGGGGTGGCGGTGAACTCCGAGAGTATCTCACGGTGGTCCAGGTCGGGGTCGTCGGTCGGCGCGCTGTAGCGGACGTACAGCTTGCGGTTCGTCGCGAAGTCGGGATGGAACGCCAGCCCCAGCAACCCTCGCTCGTCGTAGGCGATCCAGTTTGGGAGCCCCTCGCCGAGCGCGACCATGCGCTCCGAGAGGTCCAGGAAGGGTGTGGACTCGACGCCGTCGTCCCCGAGGACGTACACCTGACCGGTCTGGTCGAGTACGAACCGCCGTCCGTCGGCGGCGACCAGCGCGTTCGGCGAGACGAGTCCCGTCGCGACCGCCTCGCGGCCGACGGTCGGCCCCTGTTCGAAGTAGTTCGTCGGGCCGTCGTCCGGGCCCGGGCCGGGCCCTTGCCCGTCCGTCCCCGTCCGCGTCGGTGTCTCGGTCTCCCTGACTGCATCGCGACCGCCGGACGAACAGCCCGCGAGCGCGCCGGCCACGCCGACAGCGCCCAGCGTTCCCAGCAGTGACCGTCGTGACAGCCGACGCGACCCCGAGTCCCCCCACGGGGGTTTCCGGTTCATATTTCAGGGAGAGCCTGCGACTATTTAACTATTAATCGGTCCAGCGTGGGGTCCAACCGTGCGGATAGACGGAAACGAATGGCAGCTATAGTAGCCATTGAAATTCTCTGCACACCCGACCGCAGGACAGCGTTCACGAGAGACGCCGCTGGCGTCTCTCGAACCACCTATTAGAAATCGAAGGGTTCTGTTGACGGTGTTGTCGGTGTGTAAATCGTTTCAATTCTTACGATAGTCACGACTGCCGGTCGTAGTCAGGCCCGAACCGACGGCACTGGACAGGCCGAGAAATTCGACAGAGTGTGAAATCACCGTTCGTGTCAGAAACGGTGTTATATTCGGTGCTGTGGGGTTTTCAGCGCTCCTGTGTGATTCCGCGAGAACTGTGCTCCGTTATTTCCGCCCACTATTCGACGATAGTAGTAGTAAAGGGTATATTTGCTGGTATCCAACTGTACTGGAATGGTAACGGAACCACCACCAGATGACGACGACGCCGCCCTGACACGGCGGACACTGCTGAAGCTGACCGGTATCAGTGCGGTCGGTGGGACCTCACTCGCCGGCTGTCTGGGCACCGACCGAAACCCGGAGTACCGGCTGGGGTACGGTGGCCTGGCCTGGGCGGTCGCGGAAGGGGCCTCACCGGCGCTGCTGGCGTCGTCGCTCGCCGCACCGACTGACGGGCTCGTCGGGCACTGGCCCCTCGACGGAAGCAGCGGGTCGGTCGCCGACGTGGCGGGCGGTAACGACGGGACGGTCCGGGGCGACCCACAGCGCGGTGTCGCCGGGGTCTACGATACGGCTGCCGTCTCCTTGGGTGCCAGTGCCCAAAACTACGTGGAGGTCCCAGACGCGGGCGCGCTCGGTCCCGACCGGCTCAGTTTCGGCGGGTGGTTCAGGACCGACAGCGGCGCGAACAGCCAGACGCTCGTCCAGAAAGCCGACGCCCGCTTCGGCGACACCGGCTACGCGGTCGAGGTCCAGACCACCAACAGCCTGCGGGCCCATATCGGCGTCGAGAGTGGGCAAGCATCGGTCAATCCGTGGGGTGTGGCGACCCAGGACGGCCAGTGGCACCACCTCGTCTGTACCTGGGACGGCGAGACGATGGTGATGTATCTGGACGGCGAGGAGGTCGACCGCGACGGCTCACAGTCCGGCCGAGTCGTCCACTCCGACCGGCCGCTGTACGTCGGCTACGGCGACAACGGCTACACCAGCTACTACGACATGGACGGGGCCATCGACGACGTCCGCGTCTACGACCGCGCCCTCTCCGCGGCGGAGGTGGGGGCGCTGTTCGACGGCGCTGGATTCGGGGAGTCGACGCCGACTCCAACGCCAACTGCGACACCCACGCCAACGCCGACTCCGACCCCGACACCGACACCGACTGCAACGCCGACCCCAACACCCACCGAGGAGGAGACGGAGACGGACACCACCGACCCGAGCACCCAGCCAGTACCGGTGGCACGCTGGCGCTTCGCTGAGACGGGCGGGACGACCGTCGCCGACAGCGCCGGGGGCGCGGACGGGTTCGTCAGGGGCTCGCCGACGCTGGACACCGGCGGGGTGTCGGGCGGCTCCGGCGTCCAACTCGGGTCGAGCGCCGACGACTACGTCGAGGTGCCAGACGCCGGCGTCCTGACCCCGACGGCGGCGCTCACGTTCGGCGGCTGGTACCGGACGACGAGTGGCGCGAACGAACAGACGGTCCTCCAGAAAGCCGACAGCCGGTACGGCGACGAGGGGTACGCCGTCGACGTCCAGACGCCCGGTAGTCTCCGGGCCCACGTCGGCGTCGAGAGCGGCCAGGCGACGGTCAACCCGAGCGTCTCGACCCACGACGGGCAGTGGCACCACGTGGTCTGTACCTGGGACGGCGACGCGCTCGTCGTCTATATGGACGGCGAGGAGGCCGACCGGGACAGTTCCCAGTCCGGCGCCGTCGTCCCGAGCGCTCGGTCGCTGTACGTCGGCTACGGCGACAACGGCTACACCAGCTACTACGCGATGGACGGGTCCATCGACGACGTCCGCGTCTACGACGTGGCGCTGACGGCCGACCAGGTCGGGACGCTGTACGCCGACGGCGACACGACCGACGGTACCGACGACGGGGACAGCGGCGGCTCCACCGAGGACCCGACGCCGACCCCGACACCAACACCCACCCCCACGCTGACGCCGGTCCCGAACGACGAGTTCGGCGAAGTGGGCTACGGCGCCTACGGCTTCGGCGGCGCGGAGGAGAGCTAACCAATGACTGACAACCACCAATACGAGACCCCGGCCGAGGGCAGCCTCGACTGGGACGAACCGCTGAACCGCAACTTCGAACGCATCGACACGGACGTCGAGATACGCGACACCGACGCCGGCCGCGGCAACTACGTCGCAAAGACCGGCGCGAAGTTCCTCGCGACCGACACCGGGAACGTCTACATCGGCGACGGCGGCTCGTGGAACCAGCTCGGCACCATCGGCGGTGGCGGCTCGACTGTCGAGGGCGACGGTATCACCTCGCTGTTGCTCCAGGGCTCCATCGTCGCGCTCGGGCGGAACAACTCCGCCCCGCAGTCGGTCGACCCGGCCACGACGGCGACACCGATTCAGGACGCGCTGGACATCGTCGCGGCGGCGGGCGGCGGCGAGGTCCGCCTGCCGGCGGGCGTCGTCGAGGAGACCGGCCCCATCAGACCCTACGAGGAGACTCAGATTATCGGTCTGGGTGTCGAGCTCTCGAAGGTGTCGATCACCGACAGGAGCGCCGACGGCATCCTGTTCGACCGCGATTCGGGCGTGAGCCGCGTGAAGCTGGACGGGTTCGCGCTGAACGGGCCAGCGGGCACCCAGCCCACCGGTGTCGCTATCCACCACACGAACAGGGACACGCAGGACCTCTTCGTGGGACGGCTGCTGCTCTGGGGCTGGAACAACTCCGTCTACCGCGTCGACCAGAACGTCGGCCCGTTCCAGTGTCGCCACGAGCAGATTACGATCTACGAGTGTGACGCCGGCGACGAGGACGGCCTCTTCGAGTTCCGGTCGTACTACGGGCCGGCCAACTGGTTCGGGACCATCGCGGCCTACCCCAGCGCGACCGTCAGCGGGCAGAACACCACCGTGTTCTTCTCCCGTGGGGGCAGTCAGACCGTCGACTACCTCACGATGGGCGGCTCGGCCGGCGTCGCCATCGACCAGACCTGGGACAGCCTCCTCGAGTTCGGGAACGTCCACTGGGAGCCGACCACGAACCCGACGAACCCGCCGGCCATCGTCCGGCTCCGGGGTCACGGCACCGCCGTCATCGACACGGTGAAACACGTCACCGGCGTGGCCGACTACGTCTACGAACTGGGCTACGACAGCTACAGCGGGAACGCGCCCAACAGGAAGGTGCTGGGCCCCTACATCGAACTGGGTGCCGAGGCGGATATCACGACGAACATCGTCAACCTCGCCAATCCCGTCGACGCCGCGGAACCGTCCCTGTACCAGGGCTCGCCGGACGACGTGGACGTTACCCACAGCGAGGGGGCGACGGGCGGCCTCCGGGCGCTCGGAACCGCCGGGACCGGTTTCTAGGCCCGGCGAGCCTGTGGGATTAAGTAGTATCGTCGCCACTGACCGGTATCCGCATGGCCGAGAAGACGGGAGACGACGAGCTACTCGCCCACTCGCACCACCGACCGGAGCAGCTGGCCAGCAGCATCCGGCGCAGACTCGCCCAGTCGACGCTGATCGAACGGTTGGCCTGGCACGCCGGTGAGGCGCTGCATATGCGACAGCCCAAGGCCACGTCGCTCCCCCCGGCGGCCGACGTCACCGGGCTGTACGACGGCGACACCGTCCCCGAGTACCCCTCGACGGCGGAGCGGCCACCCGCCCGGTTCGTCCCGTCGGACCACATCAGTCCGGTGTTGACGGCCGCCGACGTGACCGACTTCGGCCGCACCGACTGCGTCGCCGACCCGTTTCTGTTCGTCACAGAGGCCGGCGACTGGCACATGTTCTTCGAGGTGTACACGCACAACCGCGACCCCACGGCCGCCATCGCCCACGCCGAGAGCGACGACGGCTACGACTGGCGCTACGACCAGGTCGTCCTGGAGACGGACGAACACCTCTCCTACCCATACGTGTTCACCTGGCAGGGCGAGTACTACATGGTCCCCGACCGGTGGGCCAAGGAACTCGGTCCCGCGCCGGTGACGCTGTACCGGGCCGAGTCGTTCCCCCACGAGTGGACCGCCGTGGCAGACCTCGTCCGGCCCGAAACGGCGAGACACGATTTCAGCCCCTTCCGCTGGGACGACCGGTGGTGGGCCCTCATCGGCGATGGCACCGACCTCTACGCCTACTACAGCGACCGGCTCGAAACACCGGAGTGGACCCCCCACGAGGGGAACCCGGTCGCCCGAAACCGCCCGCGAGCGGCCCGCCCCGGCGGCCGCCCCATCGTCTTCGACGACCACGTACTGGCGTTCTACCAGGACTGTAAGCGTCGCTACGGGGAGCGGGTCCGGGCCTTCGAGATAACCGAACTCACGCCCACGGCATACACCGACACCGAGCGGCCCCACTCGCCGGCGCTCGAGCCCCCCGGCGGGCTGGGGTGGAACTCCGGGGCGATGCACCAGGTCGACCCGTGGTACGACGGCGAGGGCTGGCACTGCGCCGTGGACGGCAACCTCGGCCTGGGGTATCAGCTACTCGGCGAGCACCACTGGGCCATCGGTATCTACCGGGCGTAGGGCGTCTGCTCGGTCCAGAGCGCACCGCCGGAGTCAGGGCAGTTCTTGCGGGACCGGGTCGGGCGTCGTCAGCCCCTCCAGAAAGCCGAGACCGTAGTAGGTGTACTGGGCCGCGAGCAAGAGCGGGACGAGCAGCGCCAGCCCGCTCCGGCGGTCCCGATACACCTGCTTCGTGGCGTAGCCACTGACGACCAGGAACGCGAGCGCCAGCAGCGGGACGTTCCGCAGGCGCCGTTCGCGCAGGTCGTCGACCGCGGCCACAGCGCCCCCGAACAGCGCCAGCGACGGCAGCGCCGAGTACCACCGAATGACGCGGCCGTGCCGGCGCTGGATTCGGGCCATCGCGTAGCCGTACGAGCGGCTCTTCTTGCAGAAGGCTCCGAAGGTCGCCGACAGGTGGTGTGAGACGGCGATCGCCGGGTCGAAGCAGAACCGATAGCCCGCCTCGGAGAGCCGGAAGTGGAACTCCGCGTCCTCGCCGACGTTGATCTCGCCGTCGAAGCGGTGCTCATCGAAGACGGTCACGTCGTAGATGACGTTACAGCAGGCGACCGACCGGACCTCTCTGACCCGGTCGATGGCGTGGGACTGGGGCGAGCCACCGGAGCCAAACACCGTCCCCTGGAGGCTCCCGACCAGTTTCGCGAAGGGCGGGTCCGAGGGGAACGGACGGTTCGGCCCGCCGACGCCGGCGATGTGGTCGCCGGTGTCCGATATCCTGTCGACGTGTGAGCGGAGCCACGTCGCCGGGACGGCACAGTCCGAGTCGGTGAAGGCGACGTACTGGCCCGCCGCCAGGTCGATGCCGCGGTTGCGACAGGCGCCGATAGTGCCGCCGTCGACGACGTGGAACCGGGCGCCGTACTCGTCGGCGATGGCCTCGGTGTCGTCGGTGCTGCCGCCGTCGACCACGATGACCTCGTAGCGGTCGTCGGGATAGGTCTGGTCGGAAAGCGACGCGAGCGTCTCGCCGACCGTCCGCGCGGAGTTGTACGTGACGACGACGACCGACACAAGCGGGTCGGTCGTCTCGTCGGTCTGTGCGTCCGTCACGGATGCTCACTCGCGGGGTCGGTGAATAGTCCTGTCGGTGCCGGCGTTAGCCCAGGCCTACTCCGGCAGTCCCGAGCACGCGGAGACTACCCGTCCCGCGGGAGCCGATCACGTCGACGTCCCCGACCCGGCCGAAGTACCACGAGGGGCGGTTCCGGTCGAGCTGGCCGGTGACGGTGACGACGTTCTCCCGAACCGTGCCACCGCCCTCGCCGGTGCCAAAGAGGACGGCGTTACCGACACCGTCCCCGAGTTCGTAAACGTACTGGACGGCACCGGAGTCGACGATGACGTCGTCGAATCGGGCCACCCCGTCGCCGCGGACCCGGACCAGCGACCCGGGTACCGACCGCTGGGCGACCGGTTCGTAGTGGAGTCGCCCGACGTGGAGACGACCGCTACTGGTGTCGACCAGACGGCCCGTCGTCGACCCCGTCGTGACGTCCCCGATAGAGAGTTCACCGCCGCGCTGGGACAGCAGGTCGCTGTTTGCACCGCTCCACGACGCAGCGGGGTAGGCGACGACGGTGCCGAACCAGTTGGCCGGCCCGTAGTCGGAGCGCCACTCGATGAGCGCGTCCTCGTCGCCGGCGTCGCAGTCGTCCATCCGGAGGAAATCGTGGCGACACTGGAACGGGCCGACGCCCTCGTCGACGCGGTACACCGAGTTCGTCCAGCCCCAGCAGTAGAGCCGCCCCACGTAGAGGTCGGCAGGGTCGGTCGCGGGCTCGGCACCGTTGTCCCGGAAGTGTATCGCGACGCCCGATTCGGTCTCCGGTCCGGGCCCGCGGAGTTCGAAGCCGTCCAGCTGGACCCGGTTGGCTCGCTCGGCCCGGTCGAACCGGATACCGTCGGTCCCGTTGCGGGTGATTTCGAGGACGGAGACGTTCATCCCGAAGCCGTAAATCCCGGTGTTGGGGTGTGGGCGAACGGGTCCCCGCTCCAGCGTTCGGCCCGGCGGGAGGTAGACGCGCCCGCCGGACGCCGCGAGCGCGTCCAGAGCGTCCTGGACCGGCGTGTCGGTGCCCCCGGTGTCGACGACGGTCTGTTCGAAGTTCGGCCCGACGGCCACGACCTTCCCGGCGGCTAGCGAGTCGACGGCCGTCGGCGTGGCCCACGTCTCGGTCGGCACGTCCTCACCGCCCCACAGCGAACAGCCGGCGGTCGTCGACGCGAACAGGAGAGCGAGATAGGCGCGGCGACCGAGCGGGGGCGTCACGGTACCAGCTCAGGGTGGGCAGGAGTGGGGAACACACGGTTACTCGTACTGTATCGGCAAGGAAAGCGTTATCGAAGGGGACAGACGCCGGCACTCCCCGGAAAGCATAACACTGGATTCGGTGTATACCTCGGTACTACACCTGTCCACCGCCGCGTGTGACGGGCCCTCTCATGTCAGATGACGCTCCCCCCGAATCCGAGGCGACCGCAGAGTCCGCGCCGTCCCACAGCGTCCTCGGCTGCGCGACGGAACATCCGAGCCACGTCTTCCCGGTCCGGACGCCGTTCAATCACCGGTCGTTCGACGCGCTCAACCGCACCGGCGTCGACCTCGACGTGGTCTCGCCGACGCCCTTCGCCCCGCCGGTCGGCCCGTTCTCGGAGTATCGGCGCGTGCCGACGACCGAACGATGGGGGAGTTACGAGGTGCACTACCCACGATACCTCTACGCGCTGCCGAAACGCTACCTGTACCAGTACTCGGGCTACTCGCTGCAGAAACGCGTCCGGAAGTACGTCGACACCACCTTCGAGCCGCCACACGACGTCGCCCAGGCCTGCAGCTTCTACCTCGACGGCTACGGCCTGCTGGAGTACTGTCGGCGCCACGACGTCCCGCTCGTCGCCATCTCCCACGCGGGCGACCTGAAGAACTTCGAGCGGTTCAACGACACCGTCCAGTCCCAGATTCGCGAGACCATCGACTACGCCTCGGCCGTCCTGGCCGTCAGCGACGAACTCGCCGACGTCGCCCGGCGCTTCGCCCCCGCGAAGAAGGTCGAGACGCTCCCCATCGGCGAGGACCCCGAGAAGTACCCCCGGGACCGGCGCGAGCAGATACGGGCCGAACTCGGTATCGACCCCGACACGAAACTGGTGCTGTACGTCGGCCGCTTCGAGAAGGAGAAGGGCGTCCGGGAGCTGGCGGCCGCCCTCGACGGGCTCGAGCGCGACGACGTGAGCGTGGCCGCGGTCGGGCACGGCGGCGCCCTGCGGTGGTGGTTCCTGCGACAGCTCGGCGACCTCACCCACCCCGCACACGCCTACTGGGAACTCGACCCCATCGCCGTCCGGCGGCTCCACGTCGCGGCCGACCTGCTCGTCCTGCCGAGTTACTTCGAGGCCCGCCCAACAGTGATATACGAGGCCATGGCGGCCGCGACACCGGTGCTGGCCTCGAACGTCGGCGGTATCCCCGAGATGGTCGTCGACGGCGAGACCGGCGTCCTGGTCCCGCCCTACGAGGCCGAGGCAGTGACCGAAGCGCTCGACTACCTGCTCGACGATCCGGAGCTGCGCCGGGAGCTGGGCGCCGCCGGTCTGGGACGACTGCGGGACCAGCAGTGGACGTGGACGCGCCACGGCGAGCGCCTGACCGAGGTCCACCGGAGGGTCATGCGTGAGTGAGCCCCGTGTCAGCGTCGTGATTCCGGCCTACGAGCGCGCCGACGTGGTCGGCCGGGCCATCGACAGCGCGCTCGCCCAGACGATGGCCGACCTCGAAGTCATCGTCGTCGACGACGGCAGCAGCGACGGGACCCGTCGCGTCGCGGCGGCGTACGACGACGAGCGGGTCCGCTCGCTCGCCCACGACACCAACCGCGGCGTGAGCGCCGCCCGCAACACCGGCGTTGGGGCCGCTCGCGGCGACTACGTCGCCTTTCTGGACTCGGACGACGAGTGGCTCCCGGGGAAGCTCGAGCGACAGCTCGCGGTCCTCGAGGAACGGGGCGAGGGGTGGGTCGGGGCCTACTGCGACGTGGCGACGGCCGGTCTCTCGACGGCCGGGCGACTCGCCACGGTCGTCTCAGAGAAGCTCTTCCGCTCGCGGGCGCCCCGCGAGGGCGGTCGGGAGCTGGCCGAGGCGCTCCTCTCGATGCAGGTGTTCATGGGCCCGGGGTCGACCCTCCTCGTCGAGCGCGCGGTGCTCGAACGGGCCGGCGAGTTCGACGAGGGGCTCTCGATCTACGAGGACTGGGACCTCGTGCTCCGGGTGCTCGCGGTCGGGAAACTCGCCTACGTCGACGGGCCCCTCGCACTGACACACTTCACGGGCGACGCCCCGGCCGAGGCCTACGTCGCGAACGACCGCCGCTACCTCGAACGGAACGCCGCCCTCGTGGCCGACCTCGAACGCCGTGGTGTTCCGGTCCGGCGGGTCCACCGGATGGGGCTGGTCGGCCACTTCCTCGCCGAGGGCCGCTTCGGCGAGGCCGCCGACTACCTCGACGCCCCAATGGTCGTACGGCCGAAGAACCTCGCCAGACTGGCGTTCTGGTCGCTGCTCGGCCTGCGAGTCCGCGCTGGGGGGCGACGATGAGCGGTCCCGGCGAGGACGCCACGCCCTACGACGTACTGGCGTGCTGTATCCACCACCAGAGCCACCCGCTTCAGGTCCGCTCGCCGTTTAATCACCGGTCGTTCGACGCCATCAACCGGACCCACGCCGACCTCGACGTGGTGGTGCCGACGCCTTTCGCGCCGCCGGTGGGTCCCCACTCGGAGTACTCGCGAGTCCCCAGCACCGAGCGCTGGGGGAGTTACGTGGCTCACTATCCGCGCTTTCTCTACATGGTTCCAAAGCGGTATTTCTATCACGTCTCCGGCGACTCGCTGCAAAAGCGGATACCGCGCTACGTCGAGCGGACCTTCGAGACGCCCCACGACGTGGTCCACACCTCGGACATCTATCTGGACGGCTACGGACTCCTGCCGTACTGTCGCCGCCACGACGTCCCGCTCGTGGTCAACAGCCACGCCGTCGACCTCCACAACTTCGACTCCTTTACCGAGGGGGCAAAGCAGCGAATCCGCGAGACCATCGACTACGCCGCCCGCGTGCTCGTCGTCAGCGACGAACTCGCCGGCGTCGCCCGGCGCTTCGCCCCCGCGGAGAAGGTGCGGACCGTCCCCATCGGCGAGGAC